>Ga0209578_10001518_pt1 | contig 21334 bp, 18 predicted proteins | sample tdAd472_FD_187127 | JGI IMG/M metagenome (GOLD analysis project Ga0209578, IMG submission 187127) | Marine sediment microbial communities from the Atlantic coast under amendment with organic carbon and nitrate - tdAd47.2 (SPAdes)... | ecosystem: Environmental > Aquatic > Marine > Coastal >...
GCGATCACGCCCAGCCTTCAGCTTTTGATCGATCCGGCGCTGAATCCTCAAGATGATCAGGTCTGGGTATACGGATTGCGAGTGCGACTGACGTTTTGACGGGGCGCAACGTCCGGTATTGGGAGCAGCGGACATCAGGCGACCAACGGAAACGGCTCAATCTCGATCTGCATATAATTCACATAGCGCGCCCCCGCTACCAAAATGAAAAGGGCCGGCCCTCGAAGAGGGTCGGCCTTTTTATTTTTGCTATTGAGGCTGGGTTGGGTTCTGCGAAGCAGGTCAACAAAACGCGCTAGCGTTTTGGACGCACGTAGTGCGCCCCGCAGGGGTGAGAATCGACCTTAGGGAGATTCGAATCAATCCTGCCCCCGCTACCAAAACAAAATATGGGTCCCCTTGTGGGGCCCTCTTTCATTTCCGCTCCCGTCATTGCGAGGAGCGTAGCGACGAAGCAATCTCTCAGAGATCGCCACGTCGGCCTTCGGCCTCCTCGCGACGACGAGTCGACTGAGGCGCGAAGCGCCGAAGGCATTTCGAGGGCGGCGAGCGTGCTCCGTTTCGGCAGCCTGATCCACGAGGCCCCTTATCCTGTGCCCGACTAGTCGATTGGCAGCGGTTTGCCCATCAGGCCGCGTGGACATTCCTGGGAGCGATCCCAGTCGCCCAGCGAGGCCGCAGCGTGGTACGTCGACTCCAGGAACGCCATCAACGTTGACTCAGGGTCTGTCGACGTACGCACCACCTCATAGGGCAGGATGAACTCACCAAAATCTTTGTCGAAGTACGCCGCTTCGGGTTCTACCTGTGCATCAGAGAATCCCTCAGGCCCGGGATAGGCGTAGGAATAGAATGCGGCATCATCAACTGGACCACCGCCAGCCCAGAACCCGGCCGACGACACTTCGTGCGAGTAGGCTTCCTGTGTAATGTCGTCGGGCAGATTCGGAATGCCGCCCGGGTGCAGGGGCGCACGTCGCCCGGAAAACCGGGTTACAGCGAGATCGAAGCTGCCCCAGAACAGGTGCACCGGGCTCACTTTGCCACGATACCCAGTACGGAATTCCTGGAAGACATTGCTGACGGTGACGAGTGCTCGGTGAAACCGTGCGACGGCGTCCGCATCGTAGGGACGTGGGCTCGTATCCGCGGCGAATGGCACCGGATCAGGCAACTCATTTGGGCTGCCATGAATGGTTGCGTTGCCACCGAGATCGGAGATCATCTGGATAAACTGGCGATGGAAATCGGCGACAGTCATGGATCCCAACGGGAAACTTTCCGTCTTTCCGCTGCCGCAGTGCCCGAGAACCGTGTGATCGACAAAATCAAACTGGACTTCGATACCGCCATCACCATCTGGAACAAGCGACGTCGTCAGCCCACGTGGCGTGGAGTAGAAGGTTGCATGCCAGGCATGATTGACCCATGGGCTACGCGCAAGACGGTATTTGCCGACGATCTGCAGATATAGGTGAAGGGCGGCCGCCGTCGTTTGCCATTCGACAAAGGGAATAGCCGGCCAATCAATTGTGGTGGAATCGTGTTCGCTCATGACTGCATATTATAGGGACCGACCGAAAGAAATTCAGATCCGTGCTCTAACAGCGCGAAACAAAACAGACTTACTTGAGACGGATACGCCTCCGTGCTGTCGGAACAGTGCAAAGCGGGCCCCCGCTACCAAAATAGAAGCCGGTCCCAATGGGGCCGGTTTTTGGTGCCCGCTAGTAACCCATTCAATATCTGCGGCGGGCTCAGCGATTGGGCAGCTGGCTACGTACGATCCTGCCAGTACCTGGGCCGTCGACGACGATGCGCAACGGCAACGATGATAATTTCGTCTTCTTGCGAACGATAGAGAACATAGAAAGGGAATCGATGAATTGGCTTTGATCGAACATCTTCGCCGACCATACGCGCAGCGTTCGGCAGTTTTAGAATGCGTTCAGCTGTCCTCTCAAACTCGGCTAAGAATTCTGTACCAAGATTTGACCGTTGCGAGTTGTAGTAGCTGACACAAGCTTCGAGCTCTTCAGAAGCTTCCGAAAGAATTCGGAATGACGTCATTTGAGGTCAGATTTTATCTCGGCTATTACGTCATTGACCGGACGAGACTGAGTTTTTCCGGCGTCGTAGTCTTTCAGACGCTTGGCTGCTTCGTCGAGCCACAGGGCCTCGGCGTCCTCGTCAGTGCCAGGATCCAGACTTGCGATGAGACTCAATGCGAGACGAGCCCTATCTTTTTGAGGCAGCTTCTTGAGCCGTGCTTCGAGGTTTCGGTTGCTGGAACTCATACTCTTACAATATTGCTCAGGGACAGACTCGTCAATGACTGAATCTACATCTTACGTTTCTAAATTCGACCATTGTTCACGTAATTTGTGCGCAAAGAGTAAGGATACTGTCACCCGACTTGCCAAGTGCCCTCGCTACCAAAATGAATAAGGATCCCCTTTACGGGTCCCTTTTTCATTACTTATCGACTTTCAGTAAACCATCCACGTGAACATCCCGCTGCGGGAAGGCGATGACGATGTCGTTTTCATTGAATACCTTGTCGATCTCGAATCTTAGCGCGCTGCGCACGCCACGAAGGGTGCGTTCCGTCGTCGACTCGATCCAGAAGAAAGAGTCGAATATCAGTGCAGAATCGCCAAAATCCTCGAAAATGACGGTCGGGGCAGGGTCCTCGAGGATATCCGGATTATTGGCAAGAATCTCATCGAGCAGGCGCTTGACCTTCTGAACGTCAGACCCGTACCGAACGCCGACGCGCACTATGGTGCGAAGTTTGCGATCGACGATGGTCCAGTTGACGACCGTATTCTCCAGGAACTGGCTGTTGGGAATCATCATGCGTACACCATCGAGGCGCCGGACGCGTGTGTAGCGTGTATTGATCGCTTCTACCGTGCCCAGCATATCGCCCAGCTCCAGGAAGTCGCCAACGCGAATCGGGCGCTCCCCCATCAGGATCCAGCCGCTGATGAAGTTATTAATGATGTTTTGGGCACCGAAGCCGACGCCAATGGCGATGGCGCCGGAAATGAACGCGAAGGCTGTGAGCGGAATGCCCAGCAAGTCGAGCGTTGTCATCAGAATGACTACGACGACGAGGATATAGAACAACCGGCGGATGAGTTGGATAACACCGGCGTCCACCTTGCGTTGTTCCAGGCGACTGCTCAATTTTCGCTCTGCCCAACAGGCAAGCCAGAATCCGACCAGGAGTGTCAGCAAAGCAACTGCAATTTGCAGAACGGTGAGTCCGGATCCATCGCCGATCGAAATGACGGTCGTGTTGAGGATCTTGGATACTGTTTCCATGCCAATGCCCGGCAGGTGAATTGGTCGCATTATAGCCGCGCCACGAAGCGACGCATGGCAGTAGATACCGAAGTGATTTTCACGACGCGTGGCGCGATCATGATCTGCCGGGACGAATGATGGATATCAGGTTCACGATTGGACGCCTGTTGCTCCGGGGTCTGCATTACCGGCTGGCTTTCGCAGCGCTGATTGTTGCATTCGTGGCAGTTTCGGCGGGATTGCTGGTGTTTCTGTTTGATCCGAGTTTCGAGGATCCCGGCGATGCTGTCTGGTGGTCGTTCCTGCGTCTCTCAGACCCCGGCTACCTGGGCGATGACGAGGGCGTGGTTAGCGTAACGATCTCCACGGTTGTCACGGTTCTCGGTTACGTCCTGTATCTTGGCCTGCTGGTCGCGATCCTGACCCAGTGGATGAATACATTGATTCTGCGTGCCGGGTGCGGATGCACGGTGGGCTTGCGAGGAGATCGAGCTGGTTATCGTGCCGGGGGCCGTTCCGCCGCGTTAGACAAAACGGTGCACCACCCGGCAATGACGCCTTCTACGGGCGTGCCATTTTACAACTGGCTGTCGGGAACGATCCTGAAGAACCAGGCCTTGAAGCGACGCCAGCGGCTACTCGAAGGCTCGGAGGTCTTGATGACCTTTGCACCATTGATGGTGCCTTCCCACTGCAGCTTTCCTCGGTCGTTCAGCGTTACGCGATAGGCCGTTTCGTCCAGCTGCTCGAAGAACTCGTCCGCCAACTCTGTCCCCAGTTCCTCGGACACGATGTTCACGCCCAGCTCGGCATTCAGATCGATTGAGCGCGGGTCGAGATTCAGTGAGCCGGCGAAAATCTGGTGACGATCGATGATGATGAGCTTGGTGTGCAGCGTCTTGTTGTCGGGTGCACCGGGGCGTTCGGCCAGATGTTCGACCGCATCTACGCGGGCTTCATAAAGTTCGACCCCGGCTTCGAGCAGCGGTTTACGGAATTTCGCATAGCCCGAGTGCACGGGAATGTGGTTCGTGGACGCCAGCGAATTCGTGAGCATGACCACGCGTGTGCCTTGCTCGACGATGCTACGCCAGAACTCGATGCCCGATTTCAGTGGCACCAGGTAGGGCGTGATCACGATCACTTCCTCGTTAGCTTCGACGATGAGTTCGGCCAGCCGATTAACAAGTTGACGTTGTTCGACTGCTACTTTGGTCTTGAGTTTTTGCGGGTCGTCCGCGATAACTTCCCACCCGGCAGGGAAGAGTTGATCCTTGGTGTCTATTAGCTCACGGATGATCTTATTTTCCATGGCCCCGGCAAACACCGAGGCATAAGCCTCGTCGAATTCCTCTTTCATCTGTTGCCGGACCTTGTCGAGTTGCGCCTCGGTGAATTCAACATCCAGCGCTTCGAGCGGCAGTGATCGCCGCGAGTTCCAGAACAGATCGAAAGTCGCCGATACGTGTGTCGCCACTTTGCCTACACCGAGCACATCGAAATCCTCGAACTCGGTGTCGATGTTCAGATCGAAATACTCGTTCGCAATATTGCGGCCTCCCACGATCGTGAGCTGGTTATCGGAGGTGAAAGACTTGTTGTGCATGCGCCGGTTGGCACGCTTGAAGTCGCCGAGAAAATTCAGATAGTAGAAACCTGTCTTCGCGATAGGGTTGTAAAGCCGCACTTCAATGTTCTCGTGTGCGTCCAGGATGAACAGTTCTTCGTCGCTGACTTCGGTGAATATGTCGTCGAGCAGAAAGCGTACCCTTACGCCCCGGTCTGCGGCGAGCAGCAATTCCTGGCAGAAGATATGTCCGGCAAGATCGGGCTTCATCAGGAAGTACTGGGCATCCAGGCTGACTTCGGCACGTTCGATCATGCGCAGGCGTGCTGCCAGGGCATCGCTGCCTGACTGCATCGGGAAAAAACCGGACCTGCCGTCGTGGGAACTGACCCATGCTGTGGCCGAGAGGCCTAGCCGGGTCTCGGCGGTAGCCGGGATGGCATAGCTCTCTTCCTTCGGGTAATCCTCCGGTAGCGTCGCACAGGCGCTTAGCAGGCCAAGCAACAGGAGTTGCAGCGTAAATTTCATCGAGCTGCAGTGCTGTGTACGGAAAGGCGTCTTCATACGTGGTGTTCAGGGTAACTCACGTATTCGCCTGAGAACCCTATGTATTTTCCGACATGACCGAAATCGCACAATGTCGATCTGCATATAATTTGATAAGCGCGCCCTCGCTACCAGAAAAATAGGGCGGTCCCATTTGCGGGGCCGGTTTTTTGTACAGAGGCCCGGGGACCCGATTAGTCCGAATTGTTTCCATTTCGCGACACTCATCACCGTAGTGAGACATAAATGCGTCGTCACCCGGCGACACATCGTTCAACCGCAAGTCGTTGATCAGCGACAAATTCAGGCATATGTCAGAACGTGTACATGCTGCCTGCGCGGACAAGTAATCTTTTTTTGCAGGGCGATAGGAAGCCCGCGTCGAAAGACCAAAGCAGACACGAAAGAATAGGGGGGAATTGACATGCGACGCCTCATTACTTTAGTTCTTATAATGTCGCTCTCTGCCACTACCTTGGCAGCTCAGACGATCGCAACTGCGGACAATTACAACGCTGTGGCGTACTTCACGTCTGGGCTTGACGATGGCGAGCCCGTCGACCGAATCGATATGGCTTATCTCGATCAGGACTACATCGTCCTGTACGTCGATTGGGACAAGATGCGACCTCGTGCGTACCGTACCGAGGTTCGAATCGTTGATCCAAATGGCCAACTTGTGGGCAAAATCAGGAATACCATCCTGCCAAGTAGCGGCCGCTACTATACCTACTACTACTACCGCCCCAGCCCGAAGGATACGCCCGGTGACTGGACCTATCAGATGTATGTCGACGGTCGCAACGCGTTCGAAGCCCGAATCCCTGTATTAGCTGCAGAATGATCCCGGTGTAAAACCTGTGTTGATTTAGCGTCCTCAGCGTGAGCGAGAAAATTGTCGCAGTTTCCTCCGCGCCGTTAGCGGTTGCTTCTGGCAAAAAGCAGACGCGAGAATTTGCCGATTTAGAGCCGTTTGAATGTCCGCTACCAGGAAACCGAAAGCCCGGCCTTGCGCCGGGCTTTTTTTTCGCGTGACAACGGCCAATTGAATCCGCAGCCTCCAGCGGAAGTTCGCTAGACACTTGGTTGAGCTGAGCTCGAGTAATCACTCGGCTGCTTTCTTTCTGAAAAGCCGACGGCGCTCGCGGCTTGTACTCTGGTATTCGGGAGAAGGGCCGCCGAAAAGCGACCCTTCGTTCAGTGACTCAGTCCCCGTCTCGCAGACGCAGAGGTCGAGCTTTTTCGTGGCTGTCAGGTTATGGCAGCTGTCCGAGCGCGAATTCTGCCATCAGGGCGTGCACCTTCTTCGTCGGGTGCAACGGGTCCCAGAACCAGTATCCATCGCGGTCGTTGCAGAACGCGCCATCGGTGACGCCGAACGTCACGCATGAGTCCTCAACGTTGGTGAGGCCGAATGCTTCTGGCGTCGCCATCATTCCGCTGACGAAAGCGAAGTAATCGACGACCGAGACATTCATATTGAATGGCTCGCTGGCGTACGACTGGATAACGGGTTGCAGGAATACGTAGTTGTAAATTGCGCTCAGGCTCGGTGCCGTCGGATCCTCAGGCGGCGGCACTATTGGCGAAGTCTCCAGAGGGGGTATATACGCGAACAGAAGGTTGCGTGCGCCGCACTCATAGAGAATGCCGATATTTGTGGCGATGCTGACGGTCATACCGGGAAGGATGACGAACGGATTATGTCCTGCGATTATGTCGGCCAGGTCATAGTAGGCGGAATCCACGATAAACAACGTCTCGTCCATTGGCGCGCCGGTGCAATAACCGTTATTGATCCAGGCTTGCACCTGGTCACCAAGGCTGGGCTCCACAGGGTCGGGCAAGATGTCACGTGCGCGAGCGCTGCCGACGGCATAGTTGCCAAAGGCCGGATCACGATAGGCGGGTTTTGCCCATTCAGTCAGTCCCATTTCCTGTGCCAGGACTTCGACCCAGGTGCGACCGTTGCTGAAATGATGTCCGCCGATACCGTAACTGGCTTCCATTAGTTCGAAAGGTGGGTGCGCGGTTTCACCGGTCAGCGCGAAGTGGTTACCGGGATCCATGAAGCTGGCACCGAAAATAAAGATACGGGAATAGCCGTGCTCGTTGTCTGCGACGGCCACTCCGGTCGCAAGTGGCAGCAGCGCCAGCAAGGCGACAATCATGCGTTTCAGAGTATTCATTTCCTCCTCCATTGCGTGTGTCGTTGCCGGGGCCGCAATCCACCGGGACTGCCGCCCCGCACAGGTAGCGTATGAAGGTCCTCATATTTCCGCATGACGTTTGGGTGACGGGCAGCTGACGGTCTCGGGACGGACCCGCTTTCAGTGCGGCGATAGTTCGGTTTACCACATGGTATTCAGCTCCCGAAGCCTTAGAATAGAAGGGAAAAGGACAATATCCTGTGTACCGTTTCGACGACTTCCTGGCCGACCCGGAGACCTGGAGACTTATCCGGGGTGGGCAGGAGATTCATCTCGAGCCGGTTGTCCTGAAACTGCTCATCTACTTGATCGCCAACCGTACCCGGCTCGTAACCCGGGACGAACTGATGGACACCGTCTGGGGCGACACGGTAATCAGCGAGTCGGCACTCACCAAGGCCGTGGCCCGGTTGCGCAAGGCGCTGAACGATGACTCGGACGCGCCTCGTTATCTTGAGACCGTCCGCTCCAAAGGCTATCGCTTCGTTGCCGACGTTGAAGAGCTTGGCGGCGGCGATGGGCTCGTCTCGCCGTCGCGAGATACCCATTCGCGCAACCTCCGGCGAGCGGTGATTACGGCCGCCGCCGCGATCATCGTCCTGGTTGCCGTTGCGGTCTTCTGGCCGAAGGCTCCGTGGCGCGACACTTCGCAGGCAGGCGTTATCCGTTCGCTCGCCGTGCTTCCGCTGCACAACCTGACCGGCGATCCTGAACAGGACCATTACGTCGACGGCCTGCAGGACCTCCTGATTACGGAGCTGTCGCAGCTCCCCGGTTTGCGGATCACGTCACGGCAGTCGACGAAGCGCTATCGGGATAGCCAGCTTCCCACGGCCGACATCGCCGGCGAGCTGCGCGTAGACGCGCTGGTCGAAGGCAGCTTGTTGCGGGAAGGCAGCAAGATCGAAGTTACAGTCCAGCTGATCGATGGCCGGAGCGACGCGCACCTCTGGGCGGAACGGTATACACGCGATACTTCGTACGTTTTTGACCTCGTATCCGACATGGCGAGAGCAATCGGCACGAAGATCGCCTCTCCGACAGCGCCTTCGCGTTCCCAGGTGCCGGACCATCGAATTACCGGACCTGTCGATCCGCGTGCTACCAACGCTTACGCGTTGGGCCTCATGCATATGGATCGATTGACGTCGGACGGAATCCACTTCGCGATTGAGCAGTTTCAGGAGGCAGCAGATATCGAACCGGAGTTTGCGCTGGCCTGGGGCCATTTGGCGGTGGCGCACGCGATGCAGGGGCTGCGGGGTTTTGCCCCTCCACGAGAATCCATCGAGCAAGCCCGTGCTGCCGCTTTGAGGGCGATCGAGGTGGACAGCGAATCCTATATCGGGCACTCATCGATCGGCTGGGTCCGTTTGTGGACGGGGGACCTGATCCGTGGATGCGAATCGTTGAACGAGGCTCTGCGACTCAACCCGTCAAACCCTTATGTGATTCACGGCGATGCCGACTGCCTGATGCTTGCCGGGCACATGGATGAGAGCATTGCCCGGATGCGCGAGCTCGTGACGATCAGCCCGTTCAGCGTCATCCACAGTGGGGCGCTGATTTACCATCTTTTCCTTGCGCGCCGCTACGAGGAGTCCATCGCCGCGGTAAAAGCAGCGCGAGAACGAGTTCCTGGGTTCTTGATGCACTACACACTCGCGCGGGTGTACTGGGTACAGGGCGACTTCGACGAAGCTCTGGAGGCGGAGCGACTGGAACTCGAGTGGCGCGGCGACACGGTTCTCCTTGCGGCTCTCGAAGAGGGTCTCGATGCCGCCGGCCCGACTGGCGCCATGCGCGCAATGGCCGAAGCGCTGGTCGTCCGGTCGAACGAGTCCTACGTGGATCCCTTCGAGATCGGGAAGACCTTTGCCCGGGCAGGAATGGTCGACGAGGCGCTGCGCTGGCTGAACCGGGCCGTCGAATACGGTTCGTACGAAATCACGCACCTTGCCTTCCGGCCGGACTTCGATGTGTTACGAGACGATCCGCGGTTCGAAGATCTGCTGGAGCGTGTATACGGTCAGGAGAATCCGAATACCGCGCGTCCTTAGGAGATGAATCCCATGGAATGCACTTGCTCGTGTGGAGCCACCAGTTTTCAAACGCTTGGCATGCCACTTTTCCGGTTCTTCTGTCACTGCACGATCTGCCAACGATTTAATGACGCCCCTTTTGCAGACATCCTTGTTTTTCGGGCCGAAGATGTGGCGCTGCCGCCCCTGGGGACCGTCATCTTCGACACGTACAGACCGCCCCCCAATGTTCAGCGAGGGAAATGCGCAACGTGCGGTCAGCCTGCAGTAACGGTCTTCACGGCACGGTTTCTGCCGAGACTGGTCACGGTTCCCAGGCCAATGTTCAAATCGGACGCGGAGCTGCCGTCACCCGCAGCACACGGTTTCTACGACATGCGCGTATCGGATGCTAACGACCCATTGCCAAAGTACGAGGGATATTTTCGGAATCAAATCGCCTTCCTGAAACATCTCTGGTTGGCAAGACGCCCGTAGACCAAACTGCAGTAAGGCAAAAGGGCAGCATACTATGTACCGCTTCGATGAGTTCGTGGCCGACCCGGAGACGTGGAGATTTTCCCGGGATGGTCGGGGCCGTCGATGATGGGCGTCCGCCTCGATTGAATCCGCAACCCAAAACAGACGCGCTAGGTAATACCCAAGATTGACAAAAGTCCCCGAAGACTCAGACTGGGCCGTATGTTCGCGTCCCTTGGGTGCCTGTTCGTTGTTCTCTGGTCCGTTGTCTGTCTCTTTGACTTCCTGAAGGACCCCGAATGGGGTAGCTGACCGGCCGTTGGTCCTTTGGTCAGGGACGCAAGATGAGAAGACGTAATATCAACATGCTCCGTCTTCTCTCAGGGTTGATCGTTGCTTGCACCACGGGTACCGCGATAGCACAAAGCGATCCGGGGCCGGGCGATCTCCTTCTGGACGAAATCATCGTAACGGCGACTAAGCGGCCAGTCGAATTGCAAGACGCACCGATTTCGTTATCCGTTGTCACCGGCGACAAGATCGAGGCGATGGGCATGGCAGAGCTTGAGGACCTGGCCTTGTATGTGCCCAACGTTCACATCGGCGAGAGCGCTATCGCCTCGCTGCTCTTCATCCGCGGTGTTGGCTCCGGCATGAACCCGGGGTTTGAACAGTCAGTGGGCACGTTTATCGACGGTGTTTACTTCGGTCGTGGTGTGTACTCGCGCGCCGCTTTTCTCGACCTCGCACGGGTGGAGGTCCTGAAGGGCCCCCAATTGACATTGTTCGGCAAGAACACGATTGCGGGTGCGATAAACATCACGACCGCACAGCCAACAGAGGAGTTCGAAGGCTATGTCGAGGCGGCGTTCGAATCCGAGGTTGACGGTACCAGTGTCAGCGCCATGCTCTCGGGTCCATTGAGCGATACGGTACGAGTTCGTGTCGCGGCCAGAAAATCCGACGACGAAGGCTGGATGACGAACACGGCTGCCGGCGGCGTTGGCGGGCCAGGGGAAGACAACCTGGCGATACGGGGAACGCTGGAATGGGATGCGTCCGAGTCTCTCGTGTTCACGCTGAAGGCCGAGCGGAACCGCTACGACGTCCGGGGTCGGGAACAGATGATTTCCATCGCGAACCCGACGTCGACATTCCTGTACCGGACGTTCGGCGATGCGGCTTTCTCACCGGGATTCGGCTACGTCCGAAATGTCCGCACATCCGTGCAACCGGAATTCCACGATATCGAAGCGAGCGTGCTGCAACTGACAGCCCTTTATGATTGGGGCGATCTCGCGCTCACGTCGATAACGGCCTCAACCGGCTATGATTATCGGGACTCCCAGGACGGCGACTACAGTGCGCTCCAGTTCCTGGAGCGCTCGCGGCTTGAAGAGCACGAGCAATTCAGCCAGGAATTCCTGCTCACGTCACTGGGTGGCGATGCTGTCGACTTCCTCGCCGGTGTTTACTTCCAGGCAGCCGACCTGACCAGTGACCGAACCACGCCGGCGCGGTTCACCGGACTGCCGCCTGTCGATGCCGGTGTACGCGCACAAATCGATGCGGCTCTGGGCACGAACTTGCAGGCTGGGGACATCGATGCCGATATGTTTGCGTTTTTTGACCAGGACACCACCACGATTTCGGCGTTTGGAGAATTCACGTTCAATCTTCGCGACGATTTTCGCATCGTGACAGGCCTGCGGTATTCAATGGACGAGAAAGAGATCTCGAAGTCGGGTTTCCAGTCCCAGGCTGGCAGCACGACTCCGGACCCGTTCCTGGCGGTGGTATACGGGCCGATATTGCAGCTTTCGGGAACCTATGCGTACACGTTGGAACGTGACGAAGACCACCTGACCGGCAATATCGGCCTGCAGTGGGATCCGAATGTAGATTCGATGCTGTATCTGAATGTATCCAGCGGCTACAAGGCCGGCGGATTCGACGAGGACAATGCGCTTGGGAGCCTGGCCAACGCAGAATTCGAGGACGAGACGGTGCTCGGAGTCGAAGCGGGAGTGAAGTTCACGGTACTCGATGGCAGGGGCCGAATCAATGCGGCCGTGTTCCACTCGAAGTACGAAGACTTGCAGGTAAGCACGTTCGACGGCAATGCCAGCTTTGTCGTTGGCAACGCAGCCGAATCGGTGGTGACGGGCCTGGAAGCGGACTGGACGTTTGCCGTCACCGAGCACCTGATCCTGTCCGGCGCCCTGGCCTTGCTGAATGCGGAATACGACAGCTTTCCCGACTCCGCCTGCACGTCGGCGCAAATCATCGCCTGGGTTGCCGCCGGCAATCCGCGTGCGACCTGCACTCAGGATCTGTCTGGCCGGCAACTGCAATTCGCGCCGGAGTGGGCGGCGAATATTGCGGCCCGGTATATCCGGCCGATCGGCAACGATCTTGAACTTGGTCTTTCGGTCGACATAAATGCCAGTGACGATACGGTTATCGCGGCAGACGGCGATACGCTACTCGCTCAGAAGGCGCATGAAAAAATCAATGCGCGAATTTCGCTCGGTACGACCGACGGAAAATGGTTGATTGCTGTTGTAGGCAAGAACCTGGGCGATGAAGCGACGACGACTTTCGGCAATGACGTTCCGTTGGGTAGTCTCGGTTTCGATGGCACGTACTTCCAGCACATCGATCCGCCGCGCACGATTACTTTGCAAGGCCGTTGGTCGTTCTAAGTTGAGTTCGTCCCAATACCGTCACCATCCCGTCACGTGCTGGTCATGCATCTCAGCGTGATCGTTCGTACGCTAGTGTTCGAGGAGGTGGTGTTAATGCGTAAGTGGCTATTCTATTTCGCGTTTCTACTGCTTGGGTGTGACGGCAACGACGTCGGGCTGCTTGTCAGCCCGAACACCGGACAAACTCCAGTCACAGCCGAAAGTGGCTGGACGGATGCGATTGACTGGACGGTTCGCCTGACGGTGCCGCTCCCACTGAATGACGTTGTGTGGGACGGACAAGTTTTCGTCGCAGTCGGATATGGCGGCACTATTCTGACCTCTGTCGATGGTATCGACTGGGTGGCACGAGAATCAGTTACTGACGATATCCTGGTGGATGTTGCTGCCTTTGGTTCGGATATCTATGCGGTTGGTGGGTCAGGTGTCCTCTTGTCGACAGACCACGGCGAGACCTGGACTGTCAAAGCCCGGCCGTATGGATTCATTGGGACAACGGTTGCAGCCAACTCGTCGCAGATCGTTGTTATGGGTACCGTTCCCGACCTTGGAATTCCACGTATCACGATCTCCGAGGATCATGGCGAAACGTGGCAGACTATGACCTTCTCCTGGGGCACTGGCGACCTCATCTTCCGAGACGGGCTGTTCGTTACGCCTTCCGGCTCTGGAGTGCTCGTATCGACCGACGGCAAACAGTGGAATGAAATCGCCGTCTATGAGGGGGGTGCGGGGCTGAATGAGGTCGTCGTTCACGATGATAGTCAGTTCTTCGTGGTTGGCGACGATGGCACGGTCTTTTCATCGTTCGATGCATTCAACTGGACGGCACTATCGACACCGTTGGAGGATGTCGACTATTCGGACGGGGCCTGGAACGGCACGCAACTGATATTGGCCGGTGGAGTCTCTTCCTATCAGAATCGGCACGACGGCACTTATCGGCCAATCGGCATCAGCAGCAGCGACGGTGGTGCGAGCTGGGATATCTTCGGCATTGACATCAATTACGAGAGTCAAGGCATTGCCTGGGGAAACGGGCGGTTTGTATCAGTCGGTGTGTCGGTGCTCTCCGACGAGGGCGCCATATATACGACCGATTGAGACGGGACTTCTGCTGCTGCAGTTCGCCGGGTAGCACCAGATCTCCTCTTACCGAGCCCCTATTGATGGCCGTTAGCTGAAACTCGGTTCGGCCTCTTTCAGCTCGTCCCAACGTCCTAGATTGAAGTAAGCGGACATTTGGCCCGGCGGGGCGAGCTTGGGGGCTTGAGCTACTTCAACCGGACCCGTCTTCTAGCTGTCGGAACAGTGCACTCCGAGTGCCGGCGCAGCCGGCCGACATAACTGAGTGGCGTAGCCACGAAGGCAATTTACTTTTGCCGATGTCGGCGAGAAATTGACATTGTTGCGTGGTGCGCAACACGCTATACTGTGTCGGTGATCAAGTCGTTCAAGCATAAAGGCCTGAGACGCAATTTCGAGACAGGAAGCAAGTCCGGTATCCAGGCCAAACATGCGGGTCGACTACGATTACAACTTGCGGCTCTGGATACCGCTCGGGTGATTGACGATATGGACGTGCCTGGTTATCGGCTTCATCCACTCAGAGGGCGAGCAAAGAACCGGTGGTCGATATGGGTCAGCGGTAACTGGAGGCTGAGCTTTGAATTTATAGACGGCAACGCGTATGTGTTGAACTATGAGGACTATCATTGATGGCCATGCACAATCCTCCACATCCTGGCGAGTTTATCCGGGAGACATATATTGAGCCTTTCGATATTAGTATCAGGTCGTTGGCTGAAAATTTGGGCGTTGCCGCTTCTACGCTGGCGCGTGTCGTCGCCGAGCGCAGTGCAGTGAGTCCCGAAATGGCATTGCGCCTATCAAAGGCGCTTGGTCGGTCTCCTGAGAGCTGGTTGGCTATGCAGGATAACTATGATCTCTGGCAGGCCAAAAGGTCAGCGAACCTCTCGAAAGTGCGTAAGATTCGGTTCGCGGCGAATGCCTAGAGGCAAGCGGCACTGACTCCGATACCGAAAAAGAACATGTGGCGCGTATCTGAGCGTCGTTCGTTGAGACTGACGTAGCTATCAGCGTCCCAGCGCCTGCAGTTCGGATTCTATTTCTTGGTATTGGCGCCATGCCGCCCACAGGCAATAGCCCAGCCATCCAAACGAGGCCACCAACAACAGGCCGGCTATGACGGCCATCAAGGGAGCCCATGGGGCCAGATAGATGCAGGGCAGCAATGCCAATTGCAGGCGGTACTGCCAGCGCAAGCGTTCGGTTGGCATCAGCGCTTTCATGTGGGGGATTTTCACCATCATCGCCTGCGAGTTGATCATGGCCATCCGCTGCAGATGCAGGTAAAACAAAAATGGGGCGATCTTTTGCAGCATGCCCAGCATCACAGACAACACAAAGCCAGCGGCGAACACCAGCCCCAACAGCAATTCCACCGGCACCCGCCAGGTATCACCTTCGATGAAGGTCAACCCCAGCGCGAGTAACGCCGCGGCGATCAGCTGCGACAGCCCCAACTGCCAGAAGCGCACCGTATAGTCGATCAGCTTGCGCTTGCGGCCCTTGATCACCTGCAGAGCCGCCGTGGCATAGAGTATTGTGGCGACCATCGTCAGGGACAGCGCATAAGGCGCCACGGGGTTCCCCGCCAACAGGACAGCCGCGATGGCGGCGAAAATTACCAGGGGTAAATGCCGACATACCCAGTGCGGAAACGCCGGAGCTACATGGAACATTGGGATGACCTGGAAGCTCACGCCCATCACCAACAAAAGCACCCAGCCGAACCCACCCACAAATGCATGCGCTTGCGTCTGTTGGGGATGGTAGAGGCCCGCCTCGGGCCATACGTGCACGCTCAGCTGCATTCCGCCCAGCACCAGAGCCGCCACCAGGGACAGCGCCGCCAATCGTAGCGTGACGACGGTTTCGCCGGCAGGGCGAGCCGCGACCAGACCTGCGCCGAAGGCGCTGACAAAAAGTCCGAAACCGGAGGCCAGCAGAACAGCTGCCACGCCCATCAGCCAGCCCAAGGATGTCAAAAACCCGGTGGCGAGCGTCAGGCTGCCCCAAACCATACTCTGGTGAACCCAGGGAGCAATGACTTGCTCTCCAGGAACAGCTCGGTTGCTCACAACCGGCAGCACCTGGAAAAGCGCCCCCAGCATCACCATGGCACCGACCCCGAGTGTCAGCAGGTGGGTAAATGCGAAGGTCGCCGGAAGCCAGCGATTGCTGAGTAGCTCGGGGTGCCCGATCAACAAGAAGCCGGCGAGGACTCCAAATACCGGGGCCGTGAGGAAGAATCTCAGCGGCGTGCGAATCGGTGGGGTGTTGTCCAGGGAGACCCCGGTGAGGTTCATTGCGCCTCCGCGGCGGCGTCGGTCCGACAGAATGCTTCGGTCACCGGGGCCGCATGAGGCCAGATGTAAATAAAGAAGGCCTCTGTCTCAGTCGGGATGCAGCAGTGCTCGTAACCCGCCTGTTCCAGAATTGGGTAAAGAGGGAAGGGCTCGCGGCGATGTCGGACCCGGAGCAGCTGACCGGCTCGCAATTCTCGCAAGCGGGCAAGTATCCGCTCCATGGGCTCGGGCGGTTCGAGTTCGGATACATCAATTCGGATGATATCCAGGTCGTTGGTTGCGGGGTCGGGCATCCGCTAGTCTTCTTGCATCTGCCTGATTAGCGTATCGGGGTTACCCAGCACCTGGTCACTCATTGGGTACAGGATTTGCTCTTCCTTCATGTTGTGTTGTTGGGTCAGGATCATTAACGTTTCTGCCAACCCCAGAAAGGCTTCCGCGTTCCTGGCGATGATCGCTTCATCCATTTCGGCGACGAGCGAACGCATCTGCTCGTGCTCCATCCGCATCACAGCGGTCGGTCCCTGCGTATTGCCGGTTTTCGCTTCAAATGCGGGAAACAAGACGCCTTCCTCCCTGTTCAGGTGGGTCTCCAGGGCGTCGCGAAAATCTGTCCAGCTCTGACCAGCGTCGTCCCACTGTCCTGCTGCCACCTTCTTTTCTACGGCTGCGTAACTGTCATCGCAGTGACGGTGGTCTTGTGTCATAAAATCTACTATTGATGCCATCAAAAATACTCCAGCTTGGGAATAGGCATTGGCGAGTTCTAGCGTCCACTCGTCAGCACCCAATAGACGCGTTCATCCGGCGCCACAACGGGATGTATGCGCCGGCTTTGAGGCGGATCGTCAGTCGTCAAACGCAAGAACAGGTCATCGAAAAATTCGGGTGACTCGACGTAGAAATTGTGGAAATTTCGAGTACGGTTGACAGGCGTCACATCGACGAGCGCAATTTGGTCATTATAGGGTTCGATCAGTTGGGCGAGTTCGAGCGCTTCGGCATACTGGTCCGGCCCGATGGTGCTCTCGCCAGCACGCGCCTCTCGATTGAGCAAGCGACTCACAATCAATGCGCGGTCATTCGACGAAACGTACACTGTCAGGTGGTCGGCAAGGTCCGCGATCTCGTGTTTGAACTGCTGGTTGAACAAATTGCGGGAGACGTCGGGTGCAGTCAGGACTACCTGGCTGAATTCGGTGTTGACGTCAGCGAGATCGGGGTTGTCATGTAGCAACGTGAACGCATCGACGACGACCTGTGCTCCCATACTGTTACCAAGTATGGCTAGTCTGTCCGGCGCAATCTCCCGAACGATCAGCTCGAGGGCTTGCGCAAGCTCATTCGCTGATTTCGTTGCCAGGACGCGTGATGCCTGGTAGCCGCGCAGTAAGCCGCCCTGGTCGGCGGGCCAATCGAAGACCAGAACAGGTGTATTGGCGTCCAGCACCGACGCAAAGAAAGCCGTTCGGCGCAATGCGAGTGGAAATGTTTCGCCGAAACCGTGCACCGTGATCAGGAGCGAACGACCAGGAGATGCATCGACGTAACGACGCAACGTGTCGATGAAGTCGTCCTGCTCGTGCAGCCGGGATCCTGTAATCCGGATCTGCTCTGTCTGCAGGAAGTCGGACCAGTGGAGGAGGCCGCCAAGACCGAGCATCGACGACAGACGAATATCATAAGAACCGAATGCGAGCTTCTCGCTGCGCTCGGTAGTTACTCTATCCTCCATCGGGTCATCGCCTGGCTCGAATCTGCGGTTCGACGCGAAGAAATACCGGTAATGGCCTTCTTCGAGCTGCACCACGGTCATGCGCCGGAACAGGAAGGCCTCGGCACGCCGGATCGTCGCATTAGTCGACAGGAAGACTTCGTACGACGCCCAGCCGGCCAGTATCACGACGATCGCCAGGACCGCGATCAGGCGTCTTCTGCGCTTCCGCGAGCGCTTATCATTATCACCCACTAGGGTTCACCCGACGACGTAGAGCCGACATTGAGCAAGAATCCGACGAACATGTAAAGAAAACAGGCGCTCTTTTTCCTTGTTGTCGCGCCCGGATATCTGGGGGTCTATACTTATTGGTTCCACCCCAATTGCAGCGCGCGACAGCATGAATTCAACAGCGCTGGAATTTCGGTACCGACGATTACCGTCCAATCGAACTAAATTACTGTTGAGGGGAGAAAACAATGAGCAGTGTTCACCCAATCGATCAGCCAACCTATGGCATGAAACAGAAATACGATAACTACATTGGTGGTGAATGGATCGCACCCAAGTCCGGCGATTACTTTGAAAATACGTCGCCAGTGAACGGCAAAGTGATGAACTTGATACCGCAATCGCAAGCCGAGGACATCGAACTCGCACTGGATGCGGCCCATGAGGCGGCCCCTGCCTGGGGCAAGACCTCTGTGGCCGAGCGCAGTGCGATACTCATGAAAATTGCCGATCGCATGGAGGAAAACCTGGAGCGGCTTGCCACCATTGAAACCTGGGACAATGGCAAAAGCATTCGCGAGACGATGGCGGCCGATCTGCCCCTGGCCATTGATCATTTTCGATATTTCGCGAGCGTTATCAGAGCCGAGGCGGGCGAAGTAAGCGATCTCGATGCCAATACTGTTTCGATGGAAGTCCACGAGCCGCTGGGCGTTGTCGGTCAGATTATTCCCTGGAATTTTCCTATTCTCATGGCGACCTGGAAACTGGCGCCGGCGCTGGCCGCAGGTAATTGTGTCGTCCTCAAGCCGGCTGAGCAGACGCCGGCCTCGATCCTCGTGCTGGCTGAACTAATCGACGACTTGCTGCCTCCGGGTGTCCTCAACATCGTCAACGGGTTCGGCCCGGAAGCCGGCAAGCCGCTCGCAAGGTCACCGAGAATCGGCAAGATCGCATTCACGGGCGAGACCACTACAGGTCGACTGATAATGCAGTATGCCTCCGAGAACATTATCCCGGTCACGCTCGAACTGGGTGGAAAATCTCCAAATATCTTCTTCAGCAGCGTTGCGGCAAAGGACGATGCTTTCTTCGACAAAGCCATCGAAGGTTTCGTCATGTTCGCGTTGAATCAGGGCGAGGTGTGCACCTGCCCGTCGAGGGCGTTGATTGAAGAGTCCATCTACGATGAATTTATGGGTCGCGCCCTGGAACGGGTCGCGGCCATCAAGATGGGCAGCCCGCTCGATAGCTCGACGATGATGGGCGCACAGGCGTCGAATGACCAGTATGAGAAGATTCTGAACTATCTCGACATCGGTCGCGAAGAAGGTGCGGAGGTATTGATCGGTGGTGAATCGGCTCAGGTAGCGGAGTTCCCTGACGGCTACTACATCCAGCCGACGGTTTTCCTGGGCAATAACAAGATGCGCGTATTCCAGGAGGAGATATTTGGCCCCGTCGTAAGCGTTACGACATTCAAGGATGAAGCCGAAGCGCTGGAGATCGCGAACGATACGCTGTACGGGCTTGGCTCGGGTGTCTGGTCGCGCGACATTCACCAGACTCATGAGTTCGCCGGAGGTATTCAGGCGGGCCGTGTCTGGGTGAATTGTTACCACCTGTATCCGGCACATGCATCGTTCGGTGGTTACAAGCAATCGGGCATCGGTCGGGAAACGCACAAGATGATGCTGGATCACTACCGCCACACCAAAAATGTTCTAACGTCCTATGACAAGAACGCGATGGGATTCTTCTGATTGGGAAATATGTACGAGCGAGTGATGATCACCGATGCAGCACGGCAGGTCGTCGACCAGCTGCGGGAAAAACATGGTCCGTTGATGTTCCACCAGAGCGGCGGGTGCTGCGATGGCTCGTCGCCGATGTGTTTTGAAGACGGTGACTTTCGAGTCGGCGCGAGCGATGTGCTGCTGGGGGAAATTCATGGGTGCAACTTCTATATGTCCAGGAACCAGTTCCAACACTGGCAGGGAACCCATCTGACCATTGATGTCACACCCGGTCGAGGCGCGAGTTTCTCCCTGGAGATTCCGCTCGGTGTGCGGTTCGTGACGAAGTCGCGTCTGTTTACCGAGGAAGAAGAGCAGGATCTTGTGCCTGTCAGACCCGTTGAATAGGTCATGCCCTCTCATTAGTGAGAGGGCATGCCATTCGTTAGCTTAAGTGCCTACTGACTCAGTCTGTCCACAGTCCGGAAATCCTTGACGACCTGAAGTCACTGTTGTGTGACTTGTGTCCTGCACTGCCACCAGGTAGCAGGTAGCCTAGGCTTTTTCCGGGATTACATAATGCGCATAACGCTAGGCCTGATCTTCTTCCTTTCGGGCGCTTCCGCTTTGATCTTCGAGTCGTTGTGGTTTCGACTTGCCGGACTGTCCCTGGGCAACAGCGTGTGGAGCGCGAGCCTGGTGTTGGCGGCGTTCATGGGCGGCCTGGCTCTCGGCAATGCCCTGGTCGCACGACTGCACAATCGGGTGCTACAGCCCGTGCGTTTATATGCCGCCCTGGAAGTGACAATTGGAATCAGTGGCATCGGAGTCGTGTTGTGCCTGCCTCTTTTGCCCGACCTTCTCGGCCCGGTCCTCGGTGGCCTGACGGATGCGCCGATACTTCTAAATGCGACGCGCGTAACGATTGCCTTTGCAATCCTGATGATTCCGGCAATTGCGATGGGCATGACGTTGCCGGTTCTTGCCAAGGCGATGTCACGCCGATATTCCAATTTCGGTGCCAATATCGGATGGCTCTACGGTTGGAACACCCTGGGTGCAATGATTGGTGCGATCAGTACGGCCTTATTCCTTGTGCCGATGCTCGGCATTCTCAACAGTGGCCTGGTTGCGTTCGTCTGCAATGGGGTTGCGGCAGGCATTGCACTGCGTTATCGGCAGGACGGATCAACTTCGCAGTCTCCGGAGCACGCGGTGTCGTCGGTGACGGAGGTTATTGACGGACGTACTCGTCGATACATTGCGATCGCATTTGTCTCGGGGGCGTTGATGCTCGCACTGGAAGTCGTATGGTTCCGATTCCTGTTGCTGACGAAAGACGGAACCAGCCTGATATTCGCAGTAATGCTGGCCGTTGTTCTTGCCGGTATAGCAGCCGGTGGTTTGGTGTCTG
>Ga0209578_10001522_pt1 | contig 21297 bp, 13 predicted proteins | sample tdAd472_FD_187127 | JGI IMG/M metagenome (GOLD analysis project Ga0209578, IMG submission 187127) | Marine sediment microbial communities from the Atlantic coast under amendment with organic carbon and nitrate - tdAd47.2 (SPAdes)... | ecosystem: Environmental > Aquatic > Marine > Coastal >...
GTGATCCCCGGCGACCTCCCGGTCATCGACGTACGCGGCGCGACGATCATGCCCGGCATGGTCATCGCCGATACCGTTCTCGCCGGCCGCCACGCCGGCGACGAGTCCGTCAGCGGTCTCTACCACGCGATCGACGCGTTCAACCGATTCGGCGACTACCGCCCGCTGCTCGCCGAGGGTGTCACGACCGTTCACCTGAACCCCGGTGATCATCGGCTCGTGAGCGGTGCGGGGGCGGTGGTCCGCCTGTCGGGCTACTGGAACGATCGCGTTCTCAACGCTGCTTCGGATGTCACGGTCAACCTGGGCAACGCCGCCCGCAACCCGCCGAACCTGCTCGACCCGCTGTCGCAGCCGTCCGCGGACAATCTGATCGTGCCCGCGCAGCCACAGAGGCCGTCCTCTCGCATGGAAGAGTGGCCGGCGCTGCGCGACGCTATCGAGCAATCAACCAACGCCGATGCTTCGGCGCACCTCGTTGCGCTGCGTCGCCTTTGGGATGCGAACCTGCCGATGCGGGTGCAAGCCGACGACGCCCTCGATGCACGCAAAGCCGTCGAAGTATTCGACCTTGCCGGACGCGACGGCTACGTTGTCGGCTCGTTCGACCTCGATACGTCAGCGTCGATGCTCGCCGCGAGCGGGACGTCTGTGGTCTTCGGGCTCTCGACGCCGGTCCGCAACGCGGCACGCGACTTCGGCGACGACGCACGCCTGTCTGACCCCGATCTTTCGGCCTTGGCGTTGTTCGATGCCGACTCGGTCGCGTTCGCGCCCGCTCGCGGGCTGCCGCTGAGCGACCTGCGGCTCGCCGCGGCAACCGCCCTGCGTCACGGCCTCGATCGCGAGTTCGTCCTGAGGGCGCTGACCTCCAACCCCGCGAAGATTCTCGGTGTGGGCGATCGCGTTGGTTCGCTGGCCCCCGGTCGTCTGGCGGACTTCGTGGTTTACAGCGACGACCCGCTGAGCCCGACCGCGTCGGTTCAGCGCGTGTACATGAATGGCCAGTTGGCGTTCAAGGCCGACCACGCCGGCTCGGTTGTTGTGCGTGCCGGAACGGTCTGGACGGGCGAAGGTGAGTATCTCCGCGATACGGAGGTTCTGGTCACCGACGGCAAGATCGCCGAAGTCGGACCTCGCGTCGCGCGTCCAAAGGGCGCGATCGTGATCGACGCCGGTCCCGACGCGTTTGTGACGCCCGGTTTCGTCGACGGACGCAGCCATCTTGGGCTCGACGGCGACCGCTCCGCAACGGGTACCAACAACGATCTCTCGGATCTGGTCGGAGTCCCCGGTCCGGCCGAGCACCGCGTCGCCTCGTCGGGCGTGACGAGCGTCGTCATGAGTCCGTATAGCTTCGGGCGCAGCGGGTCACGCCTCTCGGCGGTGAAGACATTCGGCGAAGGCCGGGCAGACCGGCTCATCCGGTCCTCCGCCGCGATTGCGCTTGATGTTCGCGGCTCCGATCCGATCACGATCGGTCGCCAGATCGAGCAGCGTCTCGGCCCGGCCAAGCAGTACGACGAGAAGTGGAAGAAGTACGAGAACGACCTCGCCGAGTGGGAGAAGGCGCAGGCCGAGGGCAAGGTCAAGAAGCCGGCCGAGCCGGAAGTGGTCGTCGACGAAGCCGCCGACAAGCCCAAGGCCGACCCGATCACGGGTACCTGGGAGATGCGCGCCGAGTCGGAGATGCTCCCCGAGCCGATCGAGGGCGAGGTCGCCCTGAAACTCAACGGCAGCGAGTTCGAAGGACGCGCGACGGCCCCCGAGGCCGCGGAAGTCGAGCACCGCATCGTCGGCACGCTCGACGGCGAGAACATCAGCGGCAGCATCGAAATCGATACCGGAGGCTTCGGCACACCGACATTTACCGGTACGGTCAAGGACGGCGTGATGGAGGGCACGATTACCCTCGGCCCGATCACGGCCACCTTCAGCGGCGAGCGGACCAGCACCGAAGAGGTGCAGTTCCGCGTGACGCGCCGTCGCGCAACCGGCGACGACGGCCGTCCGAAGCCGCCTCCGATCGACGAGTCGCTGGAGCCCTGGCGCGCGGTCCTCGCCGGTGAAGCGCCCTTGGTCGTCGGTGCGAGTACGCCCCAGGAGATCGACGCGGTCGTCGAGACGGTCGCGCAGAAGAACGAGCTGCGTCTGGTCCTGCTCGGTGCCGAGTTTGCCGATACTCGCGCCGAAACGCTCAGCGGCCGCGACATCGTCGTGCTGACCAGCCCGGGACGGTTCGTCCGTCGCGGCAACGACGAACTGCACCTGCCGACGGTCCTGAGCAACGCTGGCGTCGCGGTTGCTTTCCAGAGCGAGGCCGAGGACGGCGCTCGCAACTTGGGTTCGGTCGCGCTCTTCGCGCTGCAGCAGGGGATGTCTCCGAGCGCCGTGATGCGGGCCATGACCGAGGTTCCGGCTTGGGCGTACGGCATCGACGATCGCGTCGGCATGATCAAGCCGGGACTCGACGGTGACCTCGTCATCTTCGATGGTCACCCTTTCGATGCGTCAACACGCGTTCGCCGAGTTCTCATCAACGGTCAGGAGGTTCAACCATGAATCGCGATCGATACCAATTCCGGCTGCAAAGATTGCTCGGTGCGGCCGCGATCGGCGCCGCGTGCTTCACGGCTTCCGCCGACAGCTCAACCGCCGAAGCCGAGTCCGTCGAAACGACGACGAACGTCACGACTCAAAAGGCTGACGCGATCGACGTGCTCGTCATCTACGCCGGCAAAGTCACCACCATGGACGGCGACGATCGGGTCATCAACAACGCGGTCGTGGTCGTCGAGGACGGCAAGATCGTGGAGGTCCGCAAGGCCAAGGGCTACAAGGAGCCCAAGGACGCGGAAGTCATCGACGCTCGCGACAGCTGGCTCGTCCCTGGCATCGTGGAACTGCACAACCACACAGCCGGCGCGCTGCGGGACCTGAACGACAGCGTCTACCTGACCAACCCCGGCCTCCGCACCCTTGAAATCGTCGCGCCGGAGACCGAAGAGGTGCGTCGGGCTCAGGTTGGCGGCGTGACCGCTGCCATGCTTATCCCCGGCTCGGGCACCAACATGAGCGGCTTCGGCACGCTCGTGAAGATGGGCGGCTCGTCGGTGGACGAGGTCGTTATGCGTGCCCCCGGATCGATCAAGATCGCTCAGGCCGGCAACCCCGAGGGCTACTGGTTCGGTGTCGGTCGTTCGTTCATGAACTACAACACCCGTCAGACTCTTGAAGAGGCGAAGGCCTACCACGAGGCGTGGGTCGCGTACGAGAACGGTGAGAGCGAAGAGAAGCCCGAGTACAGCATCGTCTTCGATGACTTCCGAGGCCTGTTCGCCCGAGAGTACCCGGCGACGGTCCACACGCAGGCGTACCAGCTCGTCATGACAACGATCGACATGCTCGCCAACAAGCTCGGAATCCGCGTCGTGCTCGATCACTCGACGATCGGCGCATTCCGCACGGCCCAGCTCGTCGCGGAGGCCGGCGAGGAGAACGTCATAACCATGGTCGGCCCGCGTGCACTGTACTTCGACCGGATGGACCGCCGGATTTTCGGCGAGGTCGCCCGCTGGCACCTCGGCGGCGTGAATCGTCTGGGCATCAACACCGACGCCCCGGTCGTGCCGCAGGAAGAGCTGACCAACCAGGCCGCCCTCGCGGTCTGGCTGGGCTGGGAGCCGTACAAGGCGCTGCGCGGTCTGACGATCGTCGGTGCAGAGGCGGCGATGGCCGAAGACCAGATCGGCTCGATCGAAGCCGGTAAGGACGCGGACTTCGGTATCTGGACCGGCAACCCGGTCGATCCGACGTCGTGGGTCAAGATGACCATCGTCAACGGCAAGGTCGTATACGACGCGGAGCGTGACGGGCGCCGGTTCTGAATCCGGCGTTGCGAGAACTGACACATTCCCGGCGTGAGCCGGTTGCGAGGCGGAGCGAAATGGCTTTAGCGGCAGTACGAAACAGCATCCTCGGCGGCGCACTGGCGCTGGCGACCAGCGCCGGAGCGGTCGCTCCGGCCTACGGCGCCGCGTCGGACATGGTCGTGGTCCGAGCCGGCACCGTGATCACGGTTTCCGGAAAAGAGATCCCGCGTGGCGACATCGTGATCATCGACGGCAAGATCGATCTCATCGGCACGAACCTGGAGTTCCCGAAGAGCGCGACCGTCATCGACGCTCGAGATCAGGTCGTCATGCCCGGCATGATCAACGCCCAGACCCGCTTCGGGATGGACGGCTTCCGACGCAGCGGCAACAACAGCGGTGAGACCGCCGCAAAGGAGATCGAACTCTCGTTGTTCGACTTCGAGCCGCTGATCAGCGAGGGCTTCGTCACCGCGGCGTTTGTGCCGACTGGCAACAACATGCCCGGTCGCGCGTCGGTGTACCGACTCGCGGGACCAGACGGTCCCGAGTTGCTGAACGAGTCGGCGTACGTCCCGATCTCCATGACGAATCCCGGCGGCGACAAGGGCCAGTTGCAGGCCGCGATCCGACAGGCCGAAGCCGAGATCGCAAAGGCCAAGAAGGCCAAGGAAGACTTCGACCAGAAGCAGGCCGAAGAGGCGAAGAAGAAGGCCGAGGCCGAGAAGAACGGCGAGGGCAAAGAAGCAGAGAACGGCGAGAAGAAGAACGGTAACGGCGAAGAGAAACCCGCCGAGTTCCAGCCGCCGGAGATTCCGGGGGACGCCCAGTTCTTTGTCGATGTGCTCAGGGAAGAGGCGACGATCCCGGCGGTGTTCGAACTGAGCAGCGCGTCGGACTACATCCACCTTCTCGATGCGCTCGGCGACAACGCGGAGAAGTTCGGGACGACGTACAGCTTCACGAGCACCAGCGGCGACTTCAAGGAAGTCATCGGGAGGCTCGGTGAGAAGAACGCGCACGTGATCGTTCGTCCGGGAATCTCGTTCCTGCCCTCGACCACGATCCGCTACAGCATCCCGGCGTCACTCGTCGCCGCCGGCTGCACCGTCACGACGGTTCCGCCGTTCGACGCGCCCGCGGGCTACGAAGCGATGAGACTGCGCATGGCCGACCTGATCCGCACCGGCTGGAGCCGCGAGGACGCGCTCAAGTCCGTGACGATGAACCCGGCGACGCTGCTCGGGCTTTCCGATGAGTCGGGCTCGCTCGAGAAGGGCAAACGCGCCGATCTGGTGTTCCTCAACGGTGATCCGCTCGACCCGACCTCGTCGGTCAAAGCGGTCATGGTCGGCGGCGAGATGGTCTGGGAGGACGATCAGTGATTGAACGAAACGCATCAGCCTTCAGCCGGTTCGCCCGGCGATCCGTCGTCGGCGTGGCTTCGTGCTCGCTGCTCGCGATCTGTACGCTCGCCGGCACCGCGTACTCAGTCGAGCCGGAGGAGTCGCAGACGAATATCAAGCAACAGGACGCGGAAGTCGACTCTGAGGCGGTCCAGGATCCACCGCCCCGCCCGCGGCGCCGACCGGAAGGGCGTCCCGGTCGCGGCGGAGGCGGCGAGGCCGCAGCTCCTGAGGCCGAGGCCGGAGAGGCCGATGAGGAGAAGAAAGACGACGAGGCCAAGGACGAGGAGCCCGAGTGGCTCGCCATCACCGGCGCGATCGTCCATACGGTCACCGGTCCGGAGATGGACGGGGCGACCGTGCTCTGCAAGGACGGCAAGATCTTCGCGATCGGTCATCGTGTGGCCGTGCCGGAAGGCGCAAAGGTCATCGATGCCGCCGGCCACCATGTCTATCCCGGTCTGATCGGGATGGACAGTTCGAACATCATCGGTCGCGGGAACCCGGCCGACACCACCGATGTGTACGGTCTCGCCGGATCCCTCGCCCGGGCGGCCGGTCTGACAACTTTGGTCAGTGGCAACGCCGTCGCGAAGATCAAGAACGGCACGCTCGATGGCATGATCGTGGCCTCGAACATGTTCGAGGACCTGCGGTACGACACAAACCAGCCCAGACGCCGTGCCGAGGTCCGCAAGGGTTTCGAAGACGCACGCGACTTCCTGCGAAGCGTCGAGGAGTTCCGTCAGGACGACGACAAGGAAGAGGGCGAGCAGCCGCCTCAGGAACGCGATCTGAGCCGCGAGGCTCGCTCCGCTCTCCGGCTTCTGCGAGGCCAGGCGAAGGCGCAGGCATTCGCGAACGACGCGGCTTCGCTGGTTGCGCTCGCGGATCTGGCCGAACAGTACGGCTTCGAGATCGTCATCCGTGGCGTGACAGAGGGCTGGACCGTTCCCGAGCGGATCGCACAGGCGAAGCTGTCGGCCATCGTGGTGCCCCGCGACCGGACGCTCGCCGATGAGCGAACCAACCGTCCGAACGGCGCGACCATTGAGAACGCGGCGATTCTCACGCGCCACGGTATCCCGGTCGCGGTCCTTCCCCCGGGACCGTACTTCGGACCCGGCACGGGTATCGGCCTCAGCGGTCTCGGTGGCCGCGACATGCTCAACATCAACATGTCGGCGGCGTTCGCGGCTCGAGGCGGCCTCACCGAAGAGCAGGCGATCCGGACGCTCACTATCAACCCGGCCCGCATGCTCGGCGTCGATCACCGCCTCGGCTCACTCGAGGTCGGCAAGGACGCGGACCTGATCATCACCGATCGCCCGCTGCTCGATTACATGATGCTGGTCCGCTACTCGATCATCGACGGTGAGGTCGCCTACGACAAGGACGCCGAGGGCATCTTCGCCCACGTTCGCCCGACCGATCCTGACGCCGAGCACCCGAAGGACGCGTGGCCCCGTCGGCTCGGCGCTCCCTGGTAAGCACCGGCTTGCGTCAACCGACCGAATCACTCCCCGCCGCGATAGTTCGCGGCGGTTTTCGTTGCGAGTTCCTGCACCCGCTCGGCGAGTTCGCGCGGCTTCACCACCCGACACATCGGCCCCATCGACAGCACCCACCAGACGATCTCGTCCAGCCCGTCGACGGTGCATCGGAACACCACGCGCCCGTCGTCGAGATAGTCCACCGACTGCGTACGGTGCCAGGTGGTCTCGGCGATGTTGTCTGCGAACTCCGCCTCGAACACGATCTCGACCTCGTGCGAGTCTTCGCCGCGGATCATCCGCCAGGCGTTCCCGAGGTGGTCGTCGATGTCGAAGCCGGCCGGGACGCTGAACGGCTCGCCGGTCTGCTCGACCGCGACGAACCGACTGAGCTTGAGGTTGCGGACCTGGTCCCGGCCGTGATGGAAGCCGACCACGTACCAGGCCCGGACGCTGAAGAACAACGAGTATGGCTCGAACAGAAAGGACTCGTCCGCTCCGGGATCCGAGGACGATTCGTACCGGCACCGAAGGGCGTTGCCGGATGCGATGGCCTGCTGGACATGCTGGAAAACATCGCGCGTGCCATCGTCGCCCTCGGCGTTGCTGGTCCGGATGGCGATGTGACGCGAGAGCCGGTCGAGGTCGTCCCGCACATCTTCCGGCAGCTGAGAGCGTACTTTTGCCAACGCGCGGATCGCGGCCCGAAGGCACGGGATGCGTCCATCCTCAACGAGGTCTTCGCAGAGCACGGCGAGCGCGAGCGCCTCGTCCATAGATAGATGGACCGGCGGCAGGAAGAAGTCTCCTTCGACCGTGTAGCCATCGGAGGCCGCGTCGTGGCGAACTGGCACACCGGCGTCTTGCAGAGCCTTGAAGTCGCGGTAGATCGTTCGCTTATCGACGCCGCAGGCTTCGGCGAGCGCATCCGCCTTGAGGCCCCGTCGGGACTGAACGAGGGTCAGGATCTCAAGGAGCCGGCTGATGCGGGTGTACGACACGGAGAATCCTTCGGGGGATTGCGGCGAGTTAACCGTCGATCGCGCGACGGATCATCCGTGTCATCGGGTGATCCGGTCCGTGTTCTGAAACGGACCAGTCGAGCATGGGGTCGAGCAGAGACCGTGCGGCGGCAGAATCGCCGGATTCCTCGAGCACTCCTGCCCAAAGCAAGCGCGTTTCGACCGTCCACCGATGGTGCTCGCCACACTCGCGGGCCAGTCCGGCGGCGATGGACTCCAGTTCGGCAGCCGCCTCGCTGAGCTGCGCTGGCGTTTGTGCCCGGAATGCCGCATCCAGCCCGGTCGCGTAGTGCAGTGCTGGTGCATCGGCTCCGAACGCGCGCAGGGCCAGTTCCCGCAGAAGCTCAGCGCTGGACTGATCGACCCGGGCCCTCAGGACTGCCAGATTGAAGTGCTGCAGATCCGAGAGTCCGTTCTCGTCAATCAGGTCCAGGACCGCGCTCGCGTTGTCTGATTCATCGCGGTGCACGAGGATCTGCGCGTGCAGCAGTCGGGTTTCCGGGCTCTGCTCCAGCGTTCTCAGGCGTTCCGTCGCGGCGTTGAGATCACCGCGGCTTGCCAGCGCGCGGGCTTGCAGTCGGGTCACGTCCTCGCGCGACGGGAGTGCCTCGAGGATTTCGGCGGCTTCCTCGGGGCGACCGGCGTCGATAACGAGCCCGGCCAGCTTGATTGCGCTGGTCATCGCGGCCGGGTGCGTTGGGCCGAATGCATCGAGAATGCCCTCGTGGACGCTACGCATTTCGCGCATGGCTCGCTGACACTGACCCATCTTCGCGTCCAGCCCAGCGCTGTGGCCCCGGGCGAACAGCAGGAGTCGGCGCGAAGTTTCGTCGCTCGCATCGGTCGCGAGCAGGCCGATGGACCGCTGCATGATCGCGTTGGCTTCGACGCAACGCTCCATCCGCTCCAGCAGTCGAGCCCGGTTCGACATGACCGATGCGAGGCGCCGACGCGCCTGCGCGCCCGTCGGCTTCTGGTTCAGGAGCACGGTCTCTATCTGGTGGTAGTGCTCCGCGGCTTCCTGGAACCGGTTCTGGTCCTTGAGAGCCTCGGCCAGCGTGTTGCGGGTGCCGAGTGTGAGTTCATGGTCCGGGCCGTGCAGATCGCTCCGCAGGTCGAGGGCTCTTCGGAGGTGGTCCTCCGCACGATCGGGTTGATCGAAAGCCCGGAACGATCGTCCGAGCATCTCGTGCAGCGTGGCGAGCCGGATCGGGTCCGACGCGAACCGATCGTCCGCGGTTTCGGAAAGCGTTTCGACGACATCGCGGACGGATCGGTCGCGGGCGAACTGGCGGAGGTCACCTTCTCCGAAAATGACATCGAGGACGTAGTCCAGGTCGGCTTCTCGCTGTTCGAGGGCAACGGTGAGCGCATCGCCGCGATTGGATGCGAGGTTCCAGAGCACGGTCATGCCCGCGCCGAAGCCGACGATCAGCAGCAGGACGATCGCCCCGGTCGCGGCGGCCACGCGGTGTCGGTTGAGCGTCTTGCGCAGGACGTAGGGGAGGCTGTCCGAACGGGCGAGGATCGGCTGGCCACCCAGGTATCGCTGGATGTCGCGAGCGAGTTCGCCAGCGGACTGGTAGCGGCGATCGCGGTCCTTGGCGAGCGCGCGGAGGACGATCGTTTCGACTTCGGCGGGGATCGATCGGTCGAGGGACCGAGGACGCTGCGGGTTGGCCTCGGCGATCGACGAGAGGACCTCGCGAGTGGTGCCTTCGACCGTGTACGGGAACCGAGCGGTCAGCATCTGATAGAGAATGACACCCAGGGAGTACACATCTGTGCGGATATCGATCCGCGATGCGACGCCCTCGGCCTGTTCCGGCGACGCCCATGGCAGCGAGCCGACGAACTGGCCGGTCATGGTCATCATGACCGGCTGGCCGTCGGTGTTTTCGGGGAGCGAGCCGGCGACCTTGGCGAGGCCGAAGTCGAGGATGTGCGGCTCGCCCGAGGCATCGATGCGGATGTTGTCCGGCTTGAGGTCGCGATGGATCACGCCTTGCAGGTGGGCGGCGTGGACCGCCCCGCACACCCGTGCGAACAGGTCGAGCCGATCTCGAACCGGGAGAGCGGCTTGGCGCAGGTAGTCGTCGAGCGGTTTGCCGGAGACGTACTCCATCACGAAGTAGACGCGCCCGTCGGCCTCGCCGGACTCGTAGATCGACACGACACCGGGGTGGCGGATCTGCGAGAGCACGCGGATCTCTCGCTCGAACCGGGCCCTCTCGCGATCGCCGGCGAAGGCGCCGCGCAGCATCAGTTTGACGGCAACCGTCCGACGTGTGCCGTCTTGGACGGCCTTGTAGACGGCGCCCTGCCCACCCCGGTGTATCTCGCTCAGGATGGTGTAGCCAGGGATCTTGATGCTCGCGGTGTCGAGCTTGGCGGCGTGCCCCTGCCCGCGCGCGGCTCGGGCTTGAGCGAGCGCTTTGGCAACGAGATCCTGATCGCTTCCGGACTGGTTCGATTCACCGGATTCGGACACGATCAACCCTCGAAGCTGAAGAGTTGTGAGGCGGAACCGAGCTCGTTGCGCAGCGCGTCGTGGGCGCGTGAGCGGAGCATGTACACGGCTCCGGTGGACCGGCCCATCGCCATCGCGACCTCATCGGCGGGGCGCTGCTCGATGTCGAGTGCACGGATGACCTCCGCGTAATCCGGTGGCAACTTGTTTATGGCGGTGTCGAGGTGCTCGACGGCCTCGTCCTTACCGGCGACGCGACTCGGTGTCGTGCGCGTCGCGCCGATGGCGTCGATGAGTGTGTCGTAGGAGTCGGTCTGGGCGCCGCGCCGGATGCGGGCACTCGGGCTGGGGCGCTTCGCCGCCTCGAGCGCGCGGATGGCATCGCGGAGATTGTTCTCGGAGATACGCAGCAGCCAGGACATGAACGCGTCCTCGCCGCGATCCTCGAACGCCGGGAACCGGATGAACGCCTCGATGAACGTGACCTGCAGGACATCGTCCTCGTCGATTGACGATCGGTAGCGTGGTCCGATCCGCGGGATGATCCGGCGCCGGAGTTCGGGCGTGATCCGTTCGAGGAGTGCCGCGAGGGCCGCGTCGTCGCCCGAGCGGGCGTTCGCGAGCAGTGTGCTGAACGGTGCGGGCGTCTCCACGAACGTCCAGTATAGCGGTAGGGGATGGGAATCGAGAAATTCTTTGTAAACCGCGTGAGTGGGCGAGGTGGATATCGCTCTGTGTGTGGAGGGTGTCGAGGACACCACGAATCACACGGACGGCGGCAGAGACCGCCACTGCACGAAGGAGCACGTCATGTTCACCAACACCATCAAGAAGTCGCTCAAGGGTTCCACTCTCGCGGTTCTGGCCGGTACCACCCTGATCGCTGTCACGGCACCGATCGGCTTAGGTCAGGTCAAGAACTGTGCCGGCGGGACGATCGATCTTTCGACCTTCCCGGCGGGCGAGAGAAACATGCGGGACTTCCACCTCCAGCGGCTCGGCAGCGGCAGTGCGATCGAGAGCGTGAAGGTGTGGAAGATCAACGCGGACGGCACAGAGACCGAGATCAACTGGACGAATTCGAACAATCATGGCGGCAGCAAACGCGTGTCGTACGGTTCGGATCAAGACGAGGCAAACAACCAGAAGATCAAGTGGCGGGTCTGCTTTGTTGGCAGCAAGGCGAAACGGGTCCAGGTTCACATCACGCAGGACGGCAATGTGAACTTCAACGGCTGGGGACGAGACGTCGATGTCAACAAGGCTCTCTGTGCGGCGACGCTGCCAGGCGGGGACACCGGGAACGCGCTGGTCATGACCAACGAGACCGATTTTCCGGAGCTGGTTCGCAACGTTCAGGTGTTCGTGAGTCCTGACCCGACGATCATCGATTTGCCGATCGACATGGCGATCGACCTCGCCCAGCCGCTGCCGCCGGATGCGATCCTTCCGGAGTTCCACAACCCCGAAGGTGTGATGATCCTGCCCGGTGACGTCCTGCAACTCACCAACCTGCCCCTTCCTCCCGAGCCGGGCTTCACGTTTATCGTGACCTACGACGGGTTCAACGAAGGCTCGCAGGTCGAGCAGCAGAGCTGGCAGATGTTCCAGAACGAGCAGGGGCCCTGTGAGGGTGATGTGAACGGCGACGGCGTCGTGGACCTGCAGGACCTGAACGTCGTGCTGTCACGGTTTGGATTCGGGTGCTGATCGCACTCTCCGTGCACACGGCACGAAACGGCCCGCGTCTCTCGAGGCGCGGGCCGTCTTGCGCGCTCAGGCGGGATCGACGCATTCTTCGCCGAAGTGGCCGAGCACGAGGTTGAGGTCGGCCAGATCGACCACGCCGTCTCCGTTGACGTCTCCGTCCGGGCCTTTGGCGAAATTCGCGAGGACGATGTTCAGATCCTCGAGATTGACCACCATGTCGCCGTTGGCGTCGCCGGGGCAATCGGGGGAAGCGAAGACCGCCTCGAACGTCGAGGCGACATCGGGGCCGATCAGCGGCATGGCCCGGAGCGCGTTGATGTCGTCGCCGTCGGCGAGTCCCATGTCGATGCCTTGGGCCAGTACGCGCAGGCCTTTGATGTCGAAGATCAGGATGTCTGCTGGACTCGCCGGGAGCAGATCAAGCGATGGGGAGTCCGGGCGGAGCGAGAAAATGACGAACTCTCCGGCGAGCGGGTCGAAGATGCCGTCGGGGATCGTGTCGTGTACGGACAGGCCGTCGATGTCGTCGCGTACTGCGGGGTCGGGAGTGATGATCAGTCCGAGCTGCTGGCCCGCTGCGTAGAGGATCTCATCGCCACCCGTGGTCGGGTCCGGATCGAAGAAGATGTCCGCGCCGGACGGGATGGCGCTCGGCGGGAGCGTACCCAGAGAGGGCGAATTGCCGGAGACCGAGAAGTAGATCGGCGGGATAGGCAGATCCGGGTCGATCGGGTCCATCTCGGCGTTGAGATCGTCGAGCGGTGTCCCGCCCGGCACCGAGACGTTCGGGTCGACATCGGGCAGCAGGCCAAGGGTCGTGAAATAGTCACCGCCCTGGTTGATGGCGAGCACGTTCGTGAAGAAGCCCAGTCCGAGCGACGGCACCGGTCCGAGTCGGTCCCACGCTTCCGTCGAAAGAAAGCCGTCGCCGGTCTGCTGGTTGTTCGCGGCCTGGTTATTGAGATCGAAGGGAGGGAGCGGGCCGCGGATGACTGCTGTGCGGGTGCCGGTCGATCCCGGTGCCACCGCCCAGCAGAAGACCCATTCCTCGTCGGGGATGCCGGATGAAAGGCCGTCGAGGTCGTCGCCGGGCATCCCCAGCCCCGAGCCCGCCCCGCCGCCGACGGGCGTTGGTGAACCGGGCCCGGCCATATAGATCTTGTCCGGATCGAGCCCGGACGGTCCTCCGGGGGCGACCGAGAACACCGGCGCGCCCAGTGCGAACGGCGCGATGCAGAGTCCGGAAGCAACGGTGAGGTGCTTGACTGGTTTCATCCGGGGGGCCTCCAACTCAAGGGTATCGTGAGTCTGCGAGGTTCCAAGACGAATTGTGGGGTGGGGTGAAGTTCGGCGTCCGTTTCAGGACCGGTAACCAAGCCGGTTCTCTTGATTCTTGTCTGCCCCGGGGGCGAGCGCAGCCCGCCTGGAGTGCCCGGCTCGCGCGGGAGCCGGGTGCTCCTAGGGGCCCGTGTGCCAAAATTTTTCAGATTCCCTGAGCCGGTCGGCGTTCGGATGGTGCTTCTCCCTGCGGAGCGAGGGTGTGTCGCCCCTCGACGATCAGAAATTCACGCATCGCCGAAAGGAAAACTCATGGCACTGCATACGACGATCTCCATCTCGGTTCTCGCACTCATTGCCGCGTCGGCATCGGCTCAGCCGCTGACCGGGTCCGGCTCTCATCTGCCGATTCCCAACCCGAATCCCGGCGCACCCGCGAACCAGGTTCGCTCGGTCACCCTGAACTCCGGTGGTTTCACCGGGACCTGGACGGCGCCGGCGCTGTCTCCTTGGATCGGCACCTTCAGCGCGATCGGGCCGGTGCCCGGCACGAGCAGTTCTTCGCCCGGGGCGACGCTGTACGACTTCAGCACGATGCCGGCCGGTACCCTTCCGACCGGAACCTACTTCCGCTTCGGGGATGTCGACAACGGTGCGTCCTTGACGGAGACGTTCGTGCTCCAGGCGTTCGACTCCTCCGGCGTCGTGACGGCACCTTGGCTGGATGTCCCGTTGGGTGCGACCGGCGGCGGGCTTTCCCCGACGGCGATGCCGGCGTGGAACTTTGATGCTGTCACCGGTGCGTACACGTTCGACGGCACATCGGTGGTCGGAAACCCGAATGTCGCGTTCTATCTAAGCAACAACATCGCGCTGACCGGTCTGGAGGTGCAGAGATCGACCACGTTCTCGACATTCAGCCTCCACGCGCCCATCCCGACCCCGGGTTCGCTCGCGCTGGTCGGGCTCGGCGGGATCGCGGCTGTCCGTCGGCGCCGGTCCTAACTCTCTTCACCACTGGGGTGTCGGCGGGCGATTGCGCGAGATGCGCTCGTCCGCCGTACTCATGCGCAGGCGCCGGAGCGTCGCATCCGCTCCGGCGGCGATCAGGTCTTCGCCATCGAAATCGACGGCGAAGACCATTCCGTCGAGCATCTCGTACCGGCCGATCTCGGACTTCGTATCGAGGTCCCAGATCATGACGACGCCGCTTCGGGCTCCAGACGCCAGCAAGCGGTCGGGGCCGAAAGCGACATCGAAGACTCCCGACTGATGACCGGTCAGCGTTGCGTGCGACTCCCAGCCGGTGGCGGTGCGTCGGAGAACGCGGATGACTCCGTCGTCGCCAGCGCAGGCGAGTAGTTTTCCGTCGCGACTGACATCGACCGTCCGGAGGCCGCTGGACGGCAGCAGGTGGCGTGGGACTAGGGAGAATTGAGCGGTTCTCGGGTCGATCTGAGCGATCTCCGACGCCGGGAAACTGACCGCGTAGACCGTTTCCCCACGCCAGATCACATGAGGCACGCGTGTGGAGCCGAGGGCGACGAGACCCAGCGGTTCGCCGCTCGAAGCACTGAGAAACGAAACGCCTCGCCCGTGGCCGACGGCCAGTTGATCGCCGCCCGGAGACATCGCCAGCGTGCTGACCGCATCTCCGAGATTCCGCCTCCAGACCACTCTCAGATCGTCCGTTGTTCGGTCCAGTCGGACGACTTCGCCCGAGTAGGTCCCGGCGAAGCATCCGCCGCCGTCCGGGGCGGCAACCACGGCGCCAACGGGGGTCTCAAAGGCCGCGCTGCGCGACGTGGCTGAACCGTCGAGGGTGACGAATCGCACGCAGGACGGCTTGCCATCGAGCGCCGCGTACAGCGACCCGTCACTCCTGTTCAAGGTGAAGTCGAGAACGGTGGTACTGTCCTCGAACACGATCGTGTCCCGCTTGGGGCTGCCAAAGTCCCAGCAGCGGAACAAGCCGCCTCGATCCATGGACCAGAGTCCGGCGGAACCGCTGATCGGGATGATGACCTGCGGCCGTTCGGTATGCGCCGTGGCTTCGAGGACGCGACGGTTGTGCTGCACATCCCATACGCGAAGGGCGTAATCAGCGGAGATTGTTGCGACGTGTCCGCGCGTATCGGGGTCGAGCATGAAGCGCACGTCTTCAACCCAACCCTGTGCGGCTTCGAAGCGCTGAATCACGCCGGAACCGGTGTCGATGATCACGATCTCGTTCCCGGCCGAACACGCAAGGCGTGCGCCTTCGGCGTCGGCATCAATCACATTTCTGCCGGTCTGGAGCACGACTTCCCACCGATCGAGTTCGCGACCGTCGTGCGGGCTCCACTCCCGAACCGTGTGGTCCGCGCTTCGCGAAAACAGTCTGTTGGACGCGCTCATCGCCAAACCCTCGACCGGCGATCCAACATCGATGACCAGGGGCGGGGAGGAGTCCTGATGGCGAACGATTCGATCGCCGACGGACACGAAGACGGCCACGCCGTCGGCTGGCACGACCAACTTTGCACCCGGATCGATGGGTCCGAGAGTGACCGGCGGCGAGTTCGAGTCCACCGACCAGTGCCAGAGCAGCCCGCTGCCGTCGATCCACGCGAAGCGGTTTCCCGCTTTGCAGCCCGCGATGGTGACGGCGTCGATCCCGGTCTGAAGTGTCTCGGTGTGCTGCCCCGGTCCGCCGGTGCGTAGCAGCGTTGCCTTTGCTATGTCGTGCAGGATGATCTCGCCGGCGCTGGTCGCGCTGACAGCGCGGAAGCGCTTCGGGTCGAACCGCGCGGTCCGAGCGATCGGGTACCGGGAGTACAGTTCTCGAAGGCCCCACTCGGCGAGCTTTGGCAGGTTCTCGTCCTGTGTTTCGGCTTCGAGGCGCTGCCAGAGCACTGACTCGGTCGCCGAGACGTTGCCCGCTCGAGAGAGTAGTCTGCCTTCCCTGATGCTGTTCAGGTGCAGCGAGCGCTCCAGCTCGGTGGTGCGGAGTTGGAGGCGATCCGCCTGCCACGCGGCGACGGATCCGAACGCGAGGCTCGCCACGATCACGGTCAGCGCTGCCGAGATCGGCACGCGTCGGCGCCAGACCTCGCTCCGCAGTACGTACCACTTGCTGTCGGCCCTGGCGAGAACGGGCTCTCCCGCTGCGACGCGGCGCAGGTCGGCGGCGAGTTCGGCGGCGGTCTGGAACCGACGGTTCGGATCGGTCGCGATCGCTCGCATCACGACGGCGCTCAGATCAGCGGAGACCCGTGTATCAAGCTCAGAAGGAGGCGTGATGCCTCCGTGCTCGAGGCGATCAAGGAATGCGGGCAGGCTCGTGGAATCGCCGTGGGGGAGTCTGCCGGTGAGCAGGTGGTAGAGGATCGAGCCGAGCGCGTAGACATCGCTTCGCGTGTCCGCGCCGCCGCTGCCACGGAGCTGCTCGGGGGACGCGTACGACAGCGTGCCAACAAACTCGCCCGATCTCGTGTTCATCTCCTCCCACGGGTTCTTCGGCTCGAGAAGGCGAGCGATTCCGAAGTCAAGCACCTTCGGCGTGCCGTCATCGGTGACGAGTATGTTCTGCGGCTTCAGGTCGCGGTGCTGGATCAACGCCTGGTGGGCGTGCTGGATCGCGTCGCAGACGCGAGCCATCAACGCGGCGATCTCGCGAGGCGGAAAGGCTCGATCGCGGCAGAACTCGTCGATCGGCTTTCCTTCGACGTATTCCATGACGAGGAACGGCTGTTCATCGGCGGTGACGCCAACATCGATGAGGCGGGTTATGCAGGGATGCTCCAGCGAGGCGAGGACCTGTTTTTCGATGCGGAACCGGCGGATGGCATCCGAGGCGCGGTCTCGTTTCCGGACGCGGCTCCGGCGGATCAGCTTGATCGCGACTCGCTGATCGATCTCTCCGTCGCACCGGTGAGCCAGATACACGGCACCCATGCCGCCCGTCGCGATCAGCCGTTCGATGCGGAAGCTGCCGACGATGTCGCCCTGTTGGAGGAACTGATCGTCCGTGTCCGCCTTCAGCGACTCGACCAGATTCGCGAGCGGGAGTCCCTCGTCGAAGACCTCGAAGCTCTCAGCCTCGGCGCGGAGCATCGCGAGCACTTGATCGCGAATCTCCTTATCCGCGGCTGCTTCGGCGACGAACTGAGCTCGCGCGTTGGCGGGTAGATCGAGCGCTCGGTCGAAGAGCGTGTTGATCTCGTTCCAACGCTCGGGATGCATCATTCGGACTCTTTGAGTTGAGTGATCAGGAATGCTCTCGCGGCGACCCAGTCTCTCTTGACCTGGGCTTCAGAAACTTCCAGCAGTCTGGCCGTGTCTTCGATGGAGCAACCGCCGAAGAACCGCAACTGCACTACCTGCTCTTTGCGCGGGTCAACGCGGCCGAGTTCCGTGAGGGCGTCATCGAGGGCCAGCAGGTCGAGGCTGGACAACGCTTCGAAAGACTGCGGTTCGTCGCCGAGGGGATGAGCCCGTCGCCCGCCTCCGCGTTTGAGCCGCCCTCGGTCTCGGGCGTGGTTCACCAGCACTCGACGCATCGCGAGCGCCGCGGCTCGGAAGAAGTGGCTGCGGTCGTTCCATGAGAAATCGCCGGCTCCCGCGAGCCGGATGAATGCTTCGTGGACGATCGCGGTCGGCTGAAGGGTGTGGTTGCGACGCTCTTCGGCGAAGTACGCCGACGCGAGCGAGCGGAGTTCGTCGTAGACGATGGGCAGCAGAAACTCAATCGCCTGAGAGTCACCGTCGGAAGCGCGGCTCAACAGCGCTGTGAACGCTCCGGGGCCGGACTGTCCGCTCGGTTGGGGGTTCATGGTGCTCCGTGCGTTGGGAAGTCGATCCCTAGCTGTCTCCGGTGTGATGGTGGGTGACGAGAAACTACGGGCAGGCGGTCCCAAAGGCGCCGAGCACCAGGTTCAGATCCTGCAGATCGACAATGCCGTCGCCGTTGGTGTCCGCGGTCTCGTCAGCGGAGCCGAAGCTCGCGAGCACGGCGTTCAGGTCGTCGAGGTCGGTTGAGCCGGATCCGTCGAGATCGCTCGGGCAGCCGGGCCTGGCGTTGTAGAGGACGGTGATGGCGGATTCGGCGCTGTTTTCGTTCGCCACGACGAGGTCTGCAGCGCCGTCACCGTTGATGTCGGCTGGGTGCAAGCCGCGGAGGTCTGTCCCTACCTCGTACTGGTCGAGCAAACTGAAGAATGCTTCGCCATCGTTGAGGAGGACCGTTGCTGTGCCTTCGTCGAGGCATGTGAACGCCACATCGGGGTCGTTGTCCCCGTCAAAATCTGCGGATTCGACGGCAAACGGGCTGCCTCCCGCGACGAGTGTGATCGAACTTGAAAACGTGCCATCCCCGAGCCCGATCCACGCCTCCACCGTCTCGAAACCCGATTCGCGGTTCAATGCGACCATGTCAAGAATCCTGTCGTCGTCCAAGTCCGAGAGAACCACGTCACGCACGCCCCGGCCGAGAGATCCCATGAGATATGTCGCGTTGAGGCTGAAGTTCCCAGCGCCATCATTGAGATACACATCGACACCTCCCGGAGGTGTATTGATTCCGCCACCGCGTTGTCGGGCGATGGCCAGATCGATGTCGCCGTCGCCGTCCAGGTCCCCGGCGTCAAGGTCTCGAAACAAAGCGTCCTGTACGCCTCCAGACAGCGAGAACGCACCGAATCCGTCGTTGAGAAACAACTGTGCACCAAATCCCTTCCCGCCCGGGAACAGACAAACGGCGACGATGTCAGGATCTCCGTCCCCGTCAAAGTCGGCGATGACAGCGGCTTGACCTGAGGATGCGCCGAACTCGATGGACTGGGGAGACTGAAAGGTGAGATCGCCGTTGCCCATATGGATGCTGACAAGCGGCGGATCCGTGGGATGAACGAGAACGAGGTCTTCGTTGCCGTCGTGATCGAGGTCCGCGACTTTGACATCGAGAGAAGGCGCCGGCGAAGCGAGGGGGTTGGCCGCGAGGAGCCATCCACCGCTGTTTTCATAGATGTGGACTACGGGGTCGGCGACCGCTGTAGCAACCACATCGAGGTCACCATCGTTGTCGAAATCACCAGAGGCGACCTTGAAGGGGCGATTGCCTTGCAGTTGCTCATTGAGATCGCCGCCTCGGTTGAACAGAAACGTGAGCGATCCATCGGTCGGGTCGGTCACCGCGAGTTCGGTAAGCCCGTCCTGCGTGATGTCGCCCGCCGCAACGCCCGACGGAGATGTTCCCAGGTCGATGTACTGCGCGCTGAATGTCCGGGCGCCTTGGTTGTTGAGCACAGCGATCTGTGCTGACTGCTCATTGGCGACCGCTAGATCCGTATCGCCATCGGCATCGAAGTCCGCGCTAGTGATGCCGACGGGTCCGTCGGCAACGCCGATAACGTCTTCCAGCGAGAAGTTCAGCCCGCCTTCGTTGTAAAAGATGCTGATCTCGCCCGCGCCGAACTGAGAGGCGATCAGGTCCAGACTGCCGTCCCCGTCCAGATCGTCGGCGTGCAGGCGGGTCGGCGTGTTGCCGACGTTCAGGGTGACGGACTGCAAGAACCCGCCGCTGAAGCTCTGGATCCGGAGGATGATGGCCGAGTTGGCGACATCGATGCACGCGAGGTCGAGGCGAGAATCGTGGTTGAAGTCTGCGATGAGTACGTCTTCGGGCTGTCCCCCGACATTGATGTTGGTCTGCCCGGAGAAGCCGCCCGTCCCGTTGTTGCGGTAGATGTCCAGCGTTCCGCCGCGGTTCGCGGCCACGACGTCGATGTCTCCGTCTCCGTCGACATCGGCCGTGGCGAGCGCAGCGAGATCGTCGAGCACTCCGGTAGTGGTCGGCGCACCGAAGGTCGCGTCACCGTTGTTGAAGAAGATGATCAGGTCCTGAAACTTGTCGGCGCTGACAACGAGGATGTCCTGGAAACCGTCGCCGTCCATATCAGCGGTCGCCAAACCGGCGACCTGCGGACCCGTCGGATAGTCAACCGCGGGTTCGAACAGACCGAATCCGCAGTTCAGCAGGACCGAGACGGAATCGGCGCCGACGTTCGTCGTGATCGCGTCCGGATCGCCATCGTTGTCGAGATCGGCGAACCGGACCTCTGTCGGGACCGCTCCGACCGGATAGGCCGCGGTCGGTGGCAGAAAGCCGATACAGTCCGAAGCGCGGGCGGCGAGCGGCCCGCTGAGCACTCCGACCACGAAGAAGCAGGTCAAGTGGCGCATGGGATCTCCTCCTCGGAGCTCGACTCTCGCGTCGGGCTCCTTTGAGCAGTCTACATCCACAGAATTATGGGGCAAACATATGCCGGAAGCCCGGAGAATATGCTTTGTGTTTCGGCACAGGAAGGGGTTTGGAACGGTCTGCACGGACCTTCCAGGCGAATAGCCCCGCTCGGATTCGAACCGAGGACCAAACGATTATGAGTCGTCTGCTCTAACCGCTGAGCTACGGGGCCACCTTCAACCGCCGCATGATAGCGACTCAGGATGGAACCGAGTCCGAAGGGTCAGGGTCGATACTCGCGGATGGCCGTCATCATCCGGCGCAATCCGGCGACTTGATCGGGGGCGAGCCGCACGTCGACACCAAACCAGCTCAGGGAGACAGGATCCTGGCTGAGGACCATCTCGAGCTCGTCGAACGAGAACCATGCTTCAATCTCTGGGCCACGCGCCGTCGGGGATCTGCCGTGAAGCGTTGTCAGAGCGGTGACGGGACCGCCGGTCAGGAGTGGTGGGGGTAATGCAACGACGCGGTTCAAACGGATCTCTTCACTGAGTGATGTGGAAAGGAACAGTCGGAGACGCGATAGCCCATGAACGCCGGAATCGCCGCGGAGCAATCTCGTCCGGAGCAAGCGTGGGTACCCATTCTGGTCGTGCACGACCATGGCAAACTCGACGGCGTAGACGCTGAAACGCTGACCGTCGAATTCGCTGTGTTGTGGGTCGCCTCGCCGGCGAAGTAGAGTTCCGTCCCTACCTGCTGCGCGAGTACTTCACGCTCGGTCGTCGAGCCGTTGGCTCCCGGACGCGTGCCCGGGGCCG
>Ga0209578_10001523_pt1 | contig 21297 bp, 10 predicted proteins | sample tdAd472_FD_187127 | JGI IMG/M metagenome (GOLD analysis project Ga0209578, IMG submission 187127) | Marine sediment microbial communities from the Atlantic coast under amendment with organic carbon and nitrate - tdAd47.2 (SPAdes)... | ecosystem: Environmental > Aquatic > Marine > Coastal >...
GATGTCTGCATATGCTGCACCTCGCTCTTGGGGCTCTCGACCGGCCACTGGTTCACCATGAAGCGACCTTCGCTCTGGTCACCTTTGGATCGCTTGTCGAGCTGTAACCGCACGGGCTGCTGTTGCCGCGAAGCGCTTTCATCGACAGCGTCGTTCTCTTCGACCTCCATGGCACTCTCCGCGTCTGTGGAGTTGTCGTCCTTGTCGTTGTCTGAAACAAACGCATCCGAGTCACGCGAGCCGCTCTTGCTGTCCTCTCGGCAGAGCCCGAGCAGCATTTGTACCGGCTCGTGCACTTGGTCAAGTTTACACTTGGTGAAGCGGTGGATCAGACCGTCGAGCAAACGGATGGTCTCAAAGAGCGACTGCGGTCTATCTTGCTTGATAAACCGCATGCATGCAAGACGCTTTTGCTCGAGAAACGCGTCTGTGAGATCGCGGATTGCGTCTCGAGACATCCCCAATCGCTCCATGACATAGTCGTACTCGAGCGCCGTGTCAATCAGTGTGGCGAGCCAAGTGAGCTGCGACTCAATCTTGCGGGCATCGTATGCCATGTCCGACACTTGTCCGCGGCTCCGATCAGTCGGCCCTCGTTCGTTTAGCGCGCGCGCCGACCCTTGTGTTGCCCCCTCGCTCCCGAACGTCATGTTGCAGTACACACAGCCGTCGCGTGGGTCAAAGATGAGATTCACGTGACCAAACGAAGTCCGCGACCGCGCTTGGTGCTCGTAGAATGACCGCTTGATATCCCCGTGCGCCGGACAGTAGTAGTACGTAGTGGCAATCGAGGGCAGCCGGTCTCCATGCGCAATGTTCACTCCATACTTTTTGCAGGCGGTGGCGAGCTGCTGCTGTGCGACGTCGTGTGGCAGTTTGTAGAGCACAGCGGAGCGACGCGAGTGCACCTCGTTGTAGAAATGCTGCAGTAGTAGAAATTCGCGAGGAAAGTGCGCAATGATCGCTCGGACCGCGTTCCGCGTGTCGATCGGATACGTGTTGGTCTCGTACATGCAGCGAGCCCACGACATCATGGCCAGCGGCTTCCAGCGTAGCTTCAAAGGGGCCTGGGACATCCATTCGATCGGCGTATGCTTCCATCGAGGGAATCGCGCAACCCAACTCGTAATGAATTGGATCTCGTCGTCCGTGATTGCGTTCACTGCGTCCTTGAACCACTGGCTGCTCTTGTGCGCCTCCACTGCTGACCACATCTGCTCCACCACGTGCTGCATAAACGGCTGTGGGGGCGTTCGGTAGAGGTAGCAAAGCGACGATGCGTACGTGTCGCGCAAGATCGAGTTGCTCAGCGTGTTCACCACCCCGTTAAAGACATGGTTTCCGCCAGACACGCCATTGATTGTCTGCTGAAACTCTGCGTAGAGCGCGCGATCGCTTACGTCGCTCTCGTCGACGCACTGGGGACAGCTGCAGCGAAGACCGTTCCCGTGCACCATGGAGATACCGTGAAGCTGGCTGAACGAAAAGCGATGGTCCTCGGCAACCGGTGTCGCAACGGGGCCAATGTACGTCTCGAGGAACGCGCGTACGTGTTCTGCTCGAAGTTCCTCACACTGGACAACATCATCGGCTTCGAGCACGCGATACTTTTTGATGGCGGCTTGTGCGTCAACTCGCAGCGCCTTCATCCCAGTTCGCACGACGTTGTGTGCGTGGTTTTCGATTGCATCGAGCCAGCGCTTGCAGTATGCCTCCTCCGGCTCGTGTTGCGCGCAGCGGTACGGTTCAAAGAACAAGATGCGGTGTTCTGCTTTGAGCTCAAGCGCGTACTGGATGGCGTACACGTAGCGATCGTCATCGATCACACGACGCAGCAACTCGGCCACCTCCATACACTCGTTGCCCCACCGTCCTACCCACTCTAGTTTGAGACATAGCATCGAAGCAAGCGTTGCAATGAACGAATCCAGGCGCACTGCGTGTTCCTGTGGATCATGCGTCGCTCTGATCGCGCTGGTGTCATCGACACCTTCGTCAGCGTAGCTCACAACAAAGTCCACAAGCAGTCGAACGATCCCGTTGTTGATCGTGTCTGGGAGCGTGATCGGAACGGTTCCCGGCGGTGCGCGATGCTTGGCCAGCTCTTGGATAGCTACGCTTGACAGCGGCATCAGCGTGTCAAACATGTGATGCATGGCGACGTATGGCGAGTCACAGCCGACTCCTGCCGCGACACACTCGGCGCAACGAGCAGTTGGCGTGCCCTCGACATCAACTCCACCAGGGCCTCGGACAGTGTAGCGCACTTCGTGCATAATCGCAGGCGAGTGCTCAATCGCATTCTGTTCTGCCTGAAAGTCGTTGAGGGCACGGTTGTAGATTGCGTCGATGGCTGCAGGATCGTGAAACACGCCATGGTGATCGCGCATCACAAATGCCGCGGCCGCAGCTTCGCGTTGACGACTCTCTTGCTTTCGCTTGGAGCTCGTCCCCTTGCGTTGTGGGATGTTGCAGACGCGCTTCCGTCGTGGATCCCAACGGTGTGGACCAAGCAACCGAGTGAGGTTTTGACTGATCCTCTGTTGCTCCGGGCGCGAAACGTAGCGAAAATACCGGCGCTCCAGGCGGATCCACCGCTCACCGCATCCGTAGTACACATCGTCCGTGGTCTGCCGGACCTTTTCGAGCGCCGTGTGCGTCGCGTACGTCATCTCGTCGAACCAAAAGTACTTGCTCATGTGGTCTTGCACCTCTGGCATGAGACAAATGCTGTTCAGCAGGTACTCTTTGATCACATGTAGAACGAGATCGGCGTGTGGAACCTCAATCTCGGTGAGCCCGTCGAGATCCAGCCGCTTGTGTCCAGAGATCCACGCGCAAAACTGATCAATGTATGGCGGGCAGAATTGGAACCATCGATAGAGGATGTTTCGCGTGTACCACGACACCGGAGTGGCCTGTTCGTAGTACCCTCCCAATGTGGCAAACACCATGCGCTGAAGACAGTCGGAGACCAGCTCGTTCTCTTCGCACTTTTCACTGCACGCAATATCCACATCACGGCGGCGTGACGGCTGTGGCAGGCCCTTGTTCAGCATTGCACGCAGTGAGAGGACATCTTGGTCGCGCACGGTCAGTTCTGCATGAAGCCCTTCCGTTGCGATTGCCATTGAGCGGATGATGGTTGTGAGGTCCGGCAGCTCGCCTTCGTGAAAGACAAACTCGTAGCTCGGAAAGAACGCATCGAGGTAACTAAAGGTCATCGGCGGTTCTCCGTTGGCGTGGAGATAGGCCTGGTCGCGCACAAATGCATCCGCGATATCGTCATCGCCATCGACACACTCGGCTTGATTGTCGGCGGCAGCGCGAGCTGCAGTCTCGGCCGCATCACGATAAAGACGTTCCGCACAACCGGTGCTCATCATCTGGCGTGCATTCTCGCTGTGCATGGACCACATGCTTGCAGCGGCGTCAAGAGTTACACGCGTTCTTTCGACGCTGTCCCAATGATCGCGACTATAAGTCTCCAGCATGTTCCGGTGTCTCCGTGCAGCACGTAACACGCGCCATGAGAGCGGGTCGGTCGTCACTTGCACGTTTTGAAAGAGCGCGGCACGGCACAAATGCTGGTCGCTGAACACACAATACGTGGTCATAAAGAGCGTCAGCATCTGGTACATGTCTTGGAGCGCCACCAATTGTTTTCGGATTTCAATTGGTAGCGGCTCTGGCGCATCGTGTTGGATCATGCGTTCGAGGGCATCGACGCGATTCACCACACCCATGTAGTAGTGGTATGTCAGCGCGTCTTCGGCTTCAATGTCGGCGCGCTCATCTCGACGGTCAACCGTCGACATTGAGCCGTTTGGCCGCATCGACGAGTGCCTACGATCCGCCAAGTCCAACGGGTACCAAACATAGTAGAACGATGGCCCCCGGTAGAGTTCCTTGTCAGGAACCAGTCCCGAGAGAACCCACAGCGGGACGCGTGGATCCGCGTCATCAAAGGTTGGAAGTGCACCAAAGACGGCACGAATGCATTGAAGCACTTGGGGTAGCGTCTCTACTTTGTGTGCGTCGGTCCCGTAGCCATCCCTGCGCCCGCTGGTTGTGGCAACGGTAGGAATAGCTGCATCATCGAGCGGTGATGGGGGGTCGGTGGGAAACCATCGACGCAGTTGCACATGGGGCAGCATCTCTCGCTCCAGCAACCGCCCATTCTCAGCGGATAGAAACGGGCGCAGTTTCTTGAGATCAAATCGAATCGGAAACGCCGCCTCGCTCCCATCTCCGTTCGCCTGGTTTGGAGGGTGGAGCAAATCGGTTGATGGCCCCTGTGTCGTGGATTCGTCGGAACTCGAGCTTGTGTCACGGCGGCTTGCCATCCCCGGCACCGTCGATGGAAACATAAATGTATCCACAGGGTGCACTGGGGGAACATGTCCACTGAGCTCTGGGTGGTCTCTACTCGTATCAAACGTGAGCGGATACACCCTGTCCGACGCGCCCGTGTTCTGGTCATAACGGCCCGCCAGTAATGGGTCATCGCGCCGTTTGTCGCTTCCCGCTCCACTGCTTGCACGCGTAGTGCCAAAGTCAAGCCGCTTGACCAACTCGGCGGTCGTCATGGTGGCATGCAGCCTATGCATGAACGGTTTCTGGTGGAGCGGACCGCGACGGTAGGTTCGTGCCCGACCTGATGATTTGGCACCGCGTCGGGATTTTGCAGTGCCGCTGCTTCCACGCGCTCTGGTGGAACTGCAGTCCGCACCCTGCATCCCACTGGGGCCGGAGGAAACTGCTGCTACACCACACGCGGGCGCAGCTGAGCCGGCACCGCGATGGCGGGCCTTGGGTGGAAAGATCCCATCGGATGGGTCGGCGATGAAAAACATATCATAGTTGAATGGGACTCGGTCAGAATCTCGGTCTCGCAACAACTCGACACTCACAGCAGGCTGGGCTGCCGAGGAGTTTGAGTAACAAAAGAACTGTCTCAATGGCATGTTGACTCCACCAAAGAGTCGATGCCTGAACGCGCCAAACTTGAGCTGGTTGGCATGACGCAGTGTAAGCACACTGTCGCCAAACACTTGGCTAACGTGCTGGCACTTTGATGCCGTCGGGCGCACATGAGTTGGTTCCGTTGTTGCAGATGTCATTGTGGAGAAATCCACATCGATGCAGTCTGCATTGCGAGTTGCTGCCTGCTGCTGGGCAATCAGCGCACGCGCGCGCTGGAGTGTCCGTGGTATTGCAGACTCGTTCGCACCACCGCTACCGCTGCCGTAATACAAAGCCGAAGACTTTGTCATCACGTCGGCGGGCGCATCCGCAGACACAGCCATATGGTTGCGTCGCTGGGCGCGCTCCCGAACGGCCGGCGCATCGGCAAGCGAGCCGGTCACCTTGTTGTTGTGACACAGCTCTGTCGTTCGGATGTAGCGATTCACGAGTCCGCGGGCCGGCAGCGGCACCGAGATTCTGACCCCATTCAAAAATCCACCACCGTGTTCATCCGAACTCGGGTGTGGTGCTGGCGCAGTCCCCGGACGTTCACGCCATCCACGTTCTTCATCTGGAACGAGTACATACTGGCGTGATGCCATGCAACGGGGCCGGCCAGTCCTGTGTGGGCGGTGCTTGGATTGAACGTGCACTCTTCAAGAGTGTACTCGCCCTCCACGCCCACCAGGTTGCGGTACGGGACAATCGTGATGCTCCGCGTAAGCGTTGCGTTGCAGCCATTGATGTACCAGGAGTAGGTGTGCGCGAGCTTACGGTAGCACAGCACACAAAACGTTGCCTCTGCGAGAACACCGTTGCGGGTAGTGTTCTTTTTCCGCCGATCGTTCACACCGCCGCCCTTGGAGTTTTGGACAGCGTCGCGACACCAGCTCGAGATGGTATAGCGCGGATCGTTCGGATGTTGTCGCGCCATCTCTTCCAGTTTGGTTCGGTAGCGCTTCATCATGCTGATCAGCACATAGAATGCTACCAGCGTCATCTTTGGAATCCCCTTGAGGTGCTGGCCCTCACAATTGACGCCGTTCACGCAAAGCGGCTCTTGAGCAACCGGCTCACGGAGAAAGTTTGACTCGACCTCGTACGACACTGGGATCACAATCGGGTAGTAGTCGGCATGCGACATGGCGGAATCCACCACACGCATAACATCATCCTCCAGTCGCGGCTCGTAGTTGTATCGGCGCTGATGCTGGCCGCCCGTGGTATGTGCATCCAGTGGAGGATCGACCGAAACACGCGGTCTCTGGCCGCGCTGATATCCAGACGTTTTGCTTCGCATGTCCATCGCGGCGCTATGCAGCGCGGGTTGTGGTCGGTACGTAAACAACTTTGCCAGTTCGCGCACCATGGGGGACACAGTGGCAATGCCCGTGGTACTGAAACGATCAGCGCCCATGAACGCGTCCATTGTGGCCTTGGACGGCTGGAGCGGCACTGCGCCAAAGATGCTATAAAAGCTCTGCGCCGGATCCATGCTATCATGATCCGACCGCTCGTAGGCAATCTGTGCTTGCAGCGGCACGTTGTACCGCGAGGCGTGTTTGGTGTCATCCACATCGGTCGCATCCGCCGCTCCGGTCCCAACCAGCGTGTACTGGCCATCCGGACTGATCTCGGCGTTCTCGCCAATTTGCAAATGCTTCATAAAGCCAACAGCAGTGGTCTCGGCGAGCGCCTCTAGACTCGGTGCACTTTCCAGCGCCCCGGAATCAATGTCTTCGAGCATCGCCTCGGCTTCCATCTGAGCCTTTGCGCGACGCGCAGCATCGGGCGTAAGTAGCGGGGCTTCGCAGAGCTCCCCTCGTTCTCGTCGCCCCTCGTCCAGCTCGTTCACCACCGATGCGGTCCCTTCCACCGAGAGCACACTACCACCAATGGTCTGTGTGTCGGCGCCCTGCATCTTGCGCCGCACGTACTTGTCCCACTCGGACGTGTCCTTGGTCTCAAACGCTGCCGCCCCGTGCGACGTCCGGATCGAGAGTAGCGTTGCTGCGACACGCTGTCCCTCTGTCGCGTTCCGACACTTGCCCTGTTTGGCAAGCATCGTGGCCCTCTTTGCAGCGTCGCCTGTAAACGGTACGGTGACCCGCTCGTCCTCCGAGACCAGACCGGCGTGGATTCCAATCGTGTCTGGCTCGTCCATCGGGTTGGGTACGTAGACGGGGTCGTAGTGAACGTTCTCCACAATCTTGGCTGTTGCGCGACACATGGGGTCTCGTGCACCACGACGGCTCCCCTGCTGTCGTGGAGTGCTTTTTCCTGACCCGGGAGACCGTTCGGTACTCGGTGTGCTGCCATCGTCGACTTCAGGAAGTCCGCAGTTTGCACGCGCCTTGGTAGTCCGTGGGACAAAGCCCGGAACGGGGATTTCCAGCAAGATCGATTGATCACCGTCCCTCATCGGTTCCGTGGGCTTCGGTTCCACGCATATAGCGTCATTCTGCTTGTCCCGTGTCGTCGCCGGCGGTTGCGCAACCACATCTCGTTTCGTTGCCGAGCTTCGAGCCGAACGCTTCGTGCGCTGCACAAAACCCGGCACGGGAATAGAGACAAAAAACACTCCGGGCGTCGGTACAGCACTGTACTTTGGACACGCAAACGGAGTAGGCCTCCGCGCGATTGTGACCTCTTGCTCACCGCCCTCTGCCAACCCATCTGGGCGACGATTCAACTTGATGTCCACACGATAGGATGGAGTTGATGTCTGCATTGCTTGTCGTAATCAATACACCCTGGCTCTATCGACCATCGTTCATACTCACTCTACGCCCTGCGCTACGCATAATAATTATCAACTTGACAAACTCTGAGGCTTTCTCTGGAACACTGACAAGAAAAAACCGCCGAAATCGAAAAAATCTAAAAAGTTAAAATGCCGGCAGATTTTTGAGAGGGGGTAAAAGGCCAACGACGGTGGGGCAGATCAATATTGTCAATGAAGACCAAGTGGTGTGTTCTGTTCAGGCATGAAACGAACGTTGGCGCAAACGAGCCCCGGGTGGCTCGGGACAGGGTGTGATGACGGCGAACGCGCCACGTTTTCTCCGAGAAAGCGACAGTGTCTTGGCCGAAAACGATGGGTCGCAACTGTGGATGGCGAGTTTTATGAACTCTCCGCCGACACTCCGGATCATGTGCTGTTCAACATGGCGCACGAGATGCACGAGCGCAGGCTGCGCCGAGCAGAGGCAACGACCGGTTTTATCTCTATTCGCGCGAGTACGGGGACCACCCCCATGCGTGTGCCAGATCTTGATGAAACCTACAAGGAGGTCCACAGTGCACGTGATGCAATGCGAGGCCTACACGTGTCATCAGGTTCCGACAACGATGAGCTCAGTACCATGGAGACAGAGGATACGTTTGAGAACGATGCCTCGTGCGAGCGCGTAAAGTCTACCGCTACCGACAAGACTGCCGAAGCCCGAGAAACCGTGGTCCAAGGCGTAATGGAGCTGCTCTGTCGCGACTTGGCCGAGTTTTCCATCCTGAACCGGATCGTGGTGCACTGGTTTACGCTTGGAAAAAGCAAACACCGCACGGTCATCGCGGCCCTGCAGCGCTTTCTTGTGGGAACGGTCTCGGGCACACTGAGATTTAGCGTGTTTATCGGGCGCTCTGGCACGCGCCACAACCAGCTTCGATTGTTCTCTGATCCGTGGGACAACGAGTTTGCGATCCCTCTACGATTTTTCTCCGAGTCGGTCATCATGCGCGTGATGACCATGGTGAGCCACCATCGCTCGTTCTTTGGACAACGCACGCTCGAGTCCAACGCCATCTCTGGGACGCTTTATGCGCGGTTCCGCTTCGACGCGACGTTCCAAAGCGTGTGTCTGAGCACACACCTGCGGAACCACATCACACAACATGGGCTGATGCTGGCGCTTGCAATGGCCAATTACCAGCAGCAGCTGCCTGACGCTATTGTCCACATTCAGACTGTGGCGATGAGCATTGAGGCGCTTCACGTGGCTCCCATGATGCTTCGTTCGCGATTCTTTGACCGCGTTGAGGTCGCTCGGGCACAGGATATCAACGCCGCGCTTACGCTGCTGTGTAGCGTGCTGGCCAACTCACGCCTCCTCGCCTCGCAATTGGTCTCATTCATGCAACAGTTTGAGGCATGTATGGTTATGCAGGCCTCGAAGCATGCGACCCCAAGGCTACTGGGAGCGGAGGCGATCAAGCGTCCTACTACCCCTTGTGCTCAGCGTATGCTGACAGGCGGTGGAGGCGGGCGCAATGATCGGAAGCATCGCAGAGATGGTCGTGTAGCGATAGTTCCCCCGAACGCTGTAGCGCGCAAACACCAGCACCGCCCGCCACGTGTATTTTCGCTTTGTTGACTTTTTATTTATTCAATGTAATTGAAACTTTTCGGTGTTCGTCAAAGTGGCCAAACTATAAATTGCGTGCGTTTTGCAGCGTGTGTTTAGATTTTGTGTATGCGTGTGACAATGACTAGTATCGATCTTGCAACGCGCTTCAAGGCTGTGATGATTGCCGAGCTCGGATCGCGCGGGCTTGTGCTGGTGCCTACTCCAAGTGATGAGGCCTTTTCGCGGTTTGCTATTGGCACAGAGGTGAAGCTAAGTTCTGTGTCTCATACCAGCGATGAATGGATGAGCCAACACGCGGATCTGCTCGCCGATAGCGTCGTTACTTCGCTGCGCGTCTATGAGTGCCAACATATCATCGCTGTTGATGTGACGTGGAGTGTGACTTCGTCCAAGCCGGACACTGGTATGTTTGTGCTGAATGTGGAGCTCCGGAACGGAGAGCACACCAAGGCGATCCTGAAGGCAATGGATCACGTCGCCCGCATCCGCGACAATAAGTCGCTGTGAACACGTGAGTACCAGCATTGGTTAGTGTGCTTACCTCGCGACTTTTTTTAAGTACATGTTGTTATTCTGAAGAAATATGAATGCTTTTTATCAAATGTTAGCCGCCGGGAGACGATAGTATCCCCACTGTCTTGTATAGAGACTAGTCCCCGTTGTACCTAGTTACCACACTGACCGCCGTCGACTGAATCACTCTGTGCGGCCGTTTCTATCAACACACAATGAAGTGCTCCCGCCATCACCCTCTTTCTGCTGCGTTTCTGGCAACGCTGGCGCTGTGCTTTTTGCTCGGTGTTGCCCATGCTCAGGTGTCGGCCATCACGTTTTCCAACGATGATCTCGACACCACCTGTGCCAACGACCTCGATCTTGGCCTGGACTACTGCACATACCTCCTCTCCAACGTGGTCATTGACCTGTCTCCTGGTGCTGGATCCATCGCTTACGCGAACGGCGTGCTGAACAACTTTGTGTGCGCCCGCGCTGGCGAGCTCCCTCTGACGCTGACGAACCCGCGTGATGGAGTGACGGTCACAAACGGAACCTCGTTTGGATTCTTCCTGCAGGCACCGTGCGACTGCGACACCATCACGTGGACCTTTGGCAACGAGTCGCTCGTGGTTTCCAACAACAATGCCGACGCCGTCCTGAACACGTGCGGAGCTTGTGGTCCGGCTACCGGTAACACGGTGTGCGAAACGCTCAGTGACTCTGTCTGCTACAAGGCGGGTTTCTGCAGCGCTGGTGTTTGTACCTTTGAGAACAACTGCGTGCCCACCGAGGAGGGCTCGACGAGCGAGTGCAACATGGCAGGTGATGCATGCGTCGATGTCCCGTGTGTTGACAACGAGAACGAGTGTTTGACCGCCACCTTTGATGACGCCGAAAAGACGTGCACCTACACGACTACCCCCGGCTGTACCCCCGGCGTTGCTCCGACGCCGACCCCAACGCCTGCGCCGACGCCGGGCGGTGACAAGTTCAACGACCCAGGCAAGGGCGGTAACTGGGGACTTGCGTTCCAGATCGGCTTCCCGATGATTCTCACACTGATCATCGGCGTGATCGGGCTGGGATGCGTGAGTCGCGTCTTTGTTGGGATTCACTAAGTGATTGATGAGCAACGTGGTAGTATCGCCCACGCGTGTACGTGTGCGTGTACAATCTTTTTTTGGGTCTCTTTTGACTTGTTTGCTCATCTCCTCTCCTCCTCGACCGCGCATCCCTTTCCACCTTTTGCCCCATCTTGTCATGTTGTAATATAGCATGGGTATACACCGTCATGCTGCGCGGTCTCGCACCAAGTGTTATTGTAACACACATCTGGTCCGTCGTCGGTTGATATAATACACTGTACTATGCTACAATAACAGCAGAACACTATGAACAATGATCACGGTGTGGCTCTTTCTCTCGCTCTCTCAGCCTTGCAGTGCGTTGAGCATATCGTCAGCATCGTCTTGTGACATACGTTGGATACGATCTTCGTATTCCCCTCGGTCCAGTCGCGTAAGTTCTATCGCATCGTAGATCCGCGCCATCCTGCGCAGTTCCGACGCTGTCGTGAGAAACCGCATAATCGTTTGTGCAAGTCCGAGTATGAACAGCACCAGCATCCCCCACGTGTAGATATTGTTGCGATTCGTGACCGTCTTTAGCGCAAACGGTAGCGTGCAGTGCGCAAACACCACCGTGATCAACGCCAGTACCCACAGCGTTAGCTGAAACCACGCATAGGTCCGTGTCGCCGCGCGCTGTTCGACGAGCTGGTCATACTCTGCCTCTGTAGTCGCTTGCTCCTCCATACCCAGCCCCAAGTCCGATGGAGTTCGTGCACGACCGCACCCGCCATGCGTGCCGAGGTTGTGCGCAAACTGCACCCCAATGAGTCGACATAGTTCGAGGTATAGCAGACCGCTAGGAATACTGAGCGCAAACCACGAAGTGAGCGTCGTCTCCCACTCGGTAACCAAAAACAAAAAGTACAAGAACGTCTGAACCGTGAACACGGCGACAATCAGATTCTCGCACGCTGTGCGGTCAACCGACATGACAATGGACGGATCGGAAATCATCACAACGCCGTAACGGTGATAGCTGGCGCCCGTTCTTGCTGCTGATACTACTCTGTCGGCACCGACGTGGTGTGTATTCCTCATAAAAGCCCTCAAATACCGCTTTTTAAATCGAGCAAAGTTTTATTTTTTATTGCCTTTTGCAAACCCATTGGTGGACAACAGTCTGATCAAGTTACGCAAGCTTTTCAATAGCACGTCCAATAGTATCCGCTGCCCTCCGTTTGTGTAATGACATGGCTGCGTCCATATCGTCTGATGAGTGCGCAGCGCTCCTCTCCCAGGTGCTTTACAAGTGCAAGCGATGCGGCGAACCGTACCATGAGATTGACAACCTCGGGGCGTGGAACTGTGTGCAGCCAGTGTTCCAGTACATGACGCCACGGCTCGGAGACCGTCCACTGCCAAACGCTGTGCATAAGCGCAAGATCTACATCGCAGCCGACCACATCAGCGACAGAGACGCCGACGTGGTGTATGGCCCGGCAGACGATCTTGTGTTCAATCGATCCAACATTGGCCCGTTCCAGGCAGGGGTGTTACACTCTCACTCGGTGATTCGGGTCAGTCTTGCCGGTCGAGAGATGTTTGGAGGGCGATTGAGTCCGCTGCTCCCGTCGCTGAACGGAGCTCTATTTGCAGTCCGTCGCTACGACCACAATGCGCTGACACTAGCGACGTCGGACTTTGAGCTCGCGCTTGGCAAAACCGATATCCCGAAACACCCGTCGCTGAAGATGACGCTCCGCTACATGCAGAACGCGCTCGGTTCTATTCACATGCTCTTTGTGATGCAGGACCCCGAGCATCTCCAGGAACGAGCCGAGTGGCTCGCAACGCTGCATGATATTGTGAGGTTCAATTAGCGGATTGTGTGGGTGTACCGTGTGTGTAAATAGAGAAAGAATTAAATCACATTCTTTGCAGGCATTATTATTCATGTGGGCAGCTCGTAGGAACACAATATAGTCCTAGAGGTGACCCATATAGCTAAGAGGCATACTGTCGGTGCTCATCCGTTTGTCGAGCAACCGCGTGTGTGTAGAGACAATGTTTTCAGCCATGAGGGCTTGGTTCGCCGTCGTGCTTGTGTTGGCCATTGCAACGCCACACGTCAAGGCCACGCCCACACTGTCCACAACGGATTTCTTTTCTCGTGACAACCAGCTCGCGCGCACCGGGTTTGTGAACCCAAACTGCCAGCCAAGCGCGAACGTCTACACGTTTCGTGTGCACAATGGCATCTCGCTGCCCGTCCAGTACACTGTAACACTGGATTGTGAGGACCAGCGAGCAAGCAATGCTCTCAGTGTCGGGACATTGGCTTCGTCCAGCACCACGGATGTGCTGAGCATTTCGCCTGCCTCTGGAACTATTTCGAGCCAGCAGTGCACGCTGCAGTTGCTGGGACCGGACGTGTTTGGAGACACCACTTCGACGCGCGTCTATGCCAAAGTTCGCCATGTGTGTGGAACTGATGTGACGGCCAGCGACGCCGACGAAGCCTGTGGCTACTTTGAGTGTTTGGTGAACAAGCATTCGTTCTATCGCAACGGTCTCTTTTGGTACATCCTCTACGGCGCGCTCGTGGTACTGGCGTCCATCTTTTTGGTCATCATCTGGACGAGCAAGCGCAGCAGGGCCAACAGCCAGCGTCTCAACTACACGGACGTGGCACCGACAAACGAGATGATCGACTCGATTGTTAGGAGCACGCGCCATGATGAACTACAGGGCGAGAGCGCAGCCGAAACAAAAAAGCTGCTGGACCGATTGGCAATGGAGGGCTCGCGATCGATGAAGGGCGGGGCATCGGCGAGCGAGACTACACACATTGATGGGCAGTGGAGCACAATTCGAAACCGGTTTGACCACAAGCTACACGGCGGGAGCGGCTTCAAGGTGGTGAGCAAGCACGGCATGGACGATCTGCCAGTGCATCGTTTTGTTGGCACGCCGCGTGTTCACCATCTTGAGGCACTCGCAGACATTTACCCTGACGAGGTGAACCTCATTTGCGACCGTGTCGAAGAACGCTGTGCTCACATGACGCCCGACTATATGCTCTCTGTGCGTCAGGCGATCCACGACCACCAGCGGCTACAACGCGCTACTGCCGGCTCCGACAGTCATTTGTACGGCCACACGAGCGGCGGTGCATGCGTAACTGGCAGGCAGTTTGTTGGCTTTTCGGACACGATCGACGAACAGCCAGTTGTGTTGCATGATGACGGTCCGTTTGAAGCACACGATGCATTCAGTTCTTATCCACACGGTGGTGACGCGTTTGATGACTCGAGCCCCCGTATATCGCTTTTTGAGTCTGACGGGCACGTTCGCGGGGGGCACTCGTTTGGCCACGCCGTGGAGCCGCTGATGGAGGACCGGGTCTCTATTCCGTATCCAGAGTAAAGTATGGTAAGAGAGGGTGATGATGGGTGGAGAAAGGCCATACTGCCCAACTTTATCTTTTTTCACCAACTCGTTTTTGTGAAAGAGAGGGAAAATAAATGATAATAACACAGTGACCAACCCGCAGACGGGATCGTGTGGTAGCGTCTGTGCCTCTTGTATAGAATCTTGGGACTACATCGCTGCTGTGTCCAATCTGACCAAGGTGTTCGTACACGCATTCACACAATGGCGACGTGTGGTGCCACAGTAGGTGACCCATTTCGCGCGCAGTACCAAGATGCCTTTGAGCAGCTCTACGGTATTGTGCTGCGCGGTGGGACCGATTACCCAAACTCTACGACTGAGTTTACGCGAGCTATCGTTCGGGTGCTCCACGCACATGTGCAACGTCTCGACTCTACCACAGACCCTGCCCCAGAGCCACAGTATGCCAAGCAGTTTGCAAACTTTCTTCGCTTGTACCCCGAGCAACACAACGGAGCAAAGTTTGCAATGACTACGCTGAGCAACTTTATCGAGTTGTACTCTGTTGCGTACGGGTTCCATGCAGAGTACTTTCGCGCGAGCGACTGGCCCGCCATGCGTCTTGATGAGCTGTATTATGTCATCCGCTTCCTGCACGCAAAGGCGCTTTCTGTTCAGCTGGTTTCATCAACGGCGGCCGCAGGGATCGAGACGGTGGTCCTGATCGACCGAGTTGCGACACAAGACAACGAGCGCTACACACGCTTGTTCCGTAGGATGGAGGAGATCACCGTTGGCGAGGTCGCAAAGCTTGAAACGAACACTACGCCTGTGGCCTCGATGGCAGCGGACAGCGTTGCTCACATGATCAAGGCGCTTCATCGCGCGCAGAACGTCCACAACCACCGCTGCTTGCATCCAATGCACAAACGGGTGATTGCGGGCACGCATCTCGTGGACGGCGCCATGTCGGATGGTCACATGTTGATTCCCTTTTCGCTGAGCCATGGAGCAGTGGATGACATGCGCCATGGGATGATGTCGGACAAGGCGGTGGCGGAGTGTCGTCGACACACCCATCGCGCAATTGTGCACGAGTTTGTTGGGCGCATCGACCCCCGAGTCACGCCAGCAGGTGATGGTAAGACACCAAACGCCGTCTCTGACGAGCGTGATTATAGGGCAAATACCGGCAAGACGCAAGAGATGCTTGCGTTCTATGGACGTGTAGCGCGCTCGCTCGCGGCGGAGCCCGACCACAAGGCGTTTTCGCCGCTCGTGTTGACTTCGCAGGCCAAGCACGCGTTTGATGAAATGTTTGAAGTGCTGGCTGTCAACGCGTCAGCGGCCGGTGTCTCCCCCAGTGAAATGCAGCAGGCGAAGCGAATGGTACAACAGATCATGGACCACGATGGAAGCGACCCGGACGTTTTTGTCGCTCGCAACGTTTCTCCGCTGCTTGTGATGGCGTACGCCGCACACCTCCACGTTGCGGCAAACGGCTTGGTCGGTGTACCGCCTGCGTGGCGCATGCTTGCACAGCTCTATACGGTTGTTCGCTGTTCCAAGGTCGTCTGGTCTGCGGATGGACCGCCACCCTTGACGTGTAGCCAGAACTCTGCACTTGCCGCGCTCGACGCCCAGCTGCGCAACTGTTGCTTGTTTCGTCCCGTACATGCTCTCGACAATGCAGTCACCATCGCGTACGGGAATGAGCGACATCAAGCCGAAAAGCAAATGAGGATGCCCATCGTGATCGGAGCCCAACAGACGAGCCTCGGCGGCAACAACATGTCCATTCTCGAGGTGATTTGGAGCACTGTGCGCACTCGCGACTATCAAGCAGACATTGTGACCCAAGCATGTGTTGCTGGCATCATGCATGGCGCCTCGTTTTGTGCCACCATGTACGCCGCCCCAGAGAGCGGCCCCCGCGATCTGCTGGTCGCAACCTCACACTTGGACCACGCGCTGTTTTCGCTTTGCGGACTACTTGGCTACAGCACCAACGCAATGCCGTTGGAGGATGTCGGCCGACGTCCGAAGCACACGCTGTCCGAGGTGTATGTCCAGGCCGTGTTGCTGGAGCTCGCGCGCATCTCGTTGGTTCTGACGTGGCCTGTTGACGGCACCGCGCCCGCCAAAAAGCCAGCAATACGCACATGCTTGAAGGAAGCGTTGCGTACGAGCCGTCTGACCATCTTTGATCTGTTTCGTCTGGCACATGCGCCCCATTCCCCGATACAAACGGATGTGATTCTGCATTACGGCCTGCTTGACCAGGCGTATGCATCGCTGTTCGACGCCCTGTCACCACAAGGACACTACTGTGCGGATGTCTGGAACTCGGTGCAGCGCGAAGCAGGCGTTCTTTTTTACGAGTACCTCCAAATGCTCGAAGAGCGATGTAACGAAGCGATCGCAGGGGAGCCGGACGCAGATGCATTCGAGTATGCGGTGCTCCTCCACACGCTTGCTATGGCCGCCGCGTTTGCTGTGGCGGACAACACGGTGTGGACCAACTACAAGAACAAACCACATGCCGACTTGCCATTGATGATCGAGCGGATGGAGGAGATCATGACCAATCCACAGTTGGTGGAGATGCATCACAACCAAAAGGTTCGCGTGATGGATGTGCGCTTTGCTCTTCAGCGCTCTGCGGCTTTTGGCGCACTGCCGTTTGCGGTGACGCTCAACTACGACACGGCGTTTGTTGGCGGCGGAAACAACACAGGAGCTGCAAACGGCGGCGTGGGTCTACGAGGAGCCCGAACAACGTTCGTTTCCAGCCATGCCTCACAGCTGGTTGCATTGCTTTTCCTTGAGAGTAGGCTATGGAGCATTCGCAAGGACACGTTGGGAGAATGGACCGTCACGCGGCGTATGGGCGACACGCTAATGCCCATTGCTGGAGCCGCAAAGACGGCATGGTGTCCCGGTCGCGTTCCGTGTTCCAATGGTCCCCTGTGTACGGGCTCAACGACGGAAACTGCAGCCGGCGGTGGTGGAGCTAGCCGTCACCACCACGACTTTGGGTCCATGGTACACGCGTTTCGTTCCCGTGGCGGGGCCGTCGAAGATGTGGCGGCACCGCATGACCTCCATGCAGCACTTTACACCCCGTCCCGGGTGTTTGCCGATCCAACGGTGGCTGGGTCAGTGCAGTATCACCCCCACGACTTGGGGCAATTGCGGCCATTCCTTGCTGCCTCGACGCACTCTGATGCCGCCGTGCGGATCTTTGGCCACACCTACATGCCGTCTATCACAGATGCAGTGTATGACGCCATGCACGGAACGTCTGCCATCACAGGGGCACCCACTCGTGAGACAAGCCCCGTGTTTTCGACCACGCCCCAAAAGCATGCGGGACAGCTAAAGTCGGATGTGCGTGAAGTCTTGTGCAGGATCCAAGCACGCGACGTGGAGACGACGGAAGTTGCGTGTGAATCACGGCTGGCCACCACATTGCAGAATGATGGGTCATCGTCTGATGGAGAGGACGACTACGATTTTGTGGAGCAGATTCCGCCCGCAAAGCAATCCGCACTGTATGTAGGTGCTCAACGCGGCGTGTGGCCTGTATCATCGCACTCGAGGCACTTGCTGAGCATGGAGTCGCTTTTGTTGGAGAACCCGGCGCACATGACATTGTTCAAGTCAACTCGGCGCCTGATATCGAGTGCATATCGCCAACATGACGCCTCTTCGTACACCACGTTCAACTCGTGGCTGTACAAGGCGTTTGGCTTTGAACTCTCTCGGCCCATGACAAACGCGGCCGGTTTCGGTGGTGCGAATCTACAGTCCTCGGACAGTGCAGACGTTATGTTGATCCCAGACTCGTTCATTGACGAGCATCTGGTGATTGTGCTTCCAAACCAGGCCATGGAGCTGCTGTCGGGGATGCTCCATACCGAAGCCGATCGCGAGTACTTTGTTCGAGCACATGTGTTCCGCAGAGCTCAGCCACCAAAGCGGTCGGCGTCACCCGTGGACCCTCCGTTGTTTCTGGTCGACGCCGTTGGCAACATAGTGCCCTCGCTGGAGCTTGTTCGGATCGGCGTTGTTCCACGGGTGGACAATCTCCTGGAAATGACGTTTCTCGGTCGCGGTATCATTCCCGGCTTTGCAGCAATGCCCACTGCACTTGTCGGCGCCATCTGCATGGACGACCAACATCCCGGTGGAGAGCCCGACGACATTGACTGTGAGTTTTGAACAATTGTGGAGGCGCACGATATATATTCAAAAGAAAAATACGCATCACGTACATTTAACCTCTCCAAACTAATTGTGCACACACCAGTATAAAGCAAAGGTCTGTGGGTGAGTCGAGGGTGAACACGCGGTCCTCGGGCAGAGATGTTTTCATCATCGCGTACTCGAAAGCCACAGCCGACGCCACCTCGTGATGGCGCCAGTGGTGAGTCTGATACAGAGACGCGCGTTCATGACCAGAGCCAGCTCGCAGACGACCGTGGATCTGCTCGTCGGCATGAAAGTCACCGTCACAGCAACTTGGGGCTGCCTCCTCAACGGCAGTCGCCTCCACGGCGGCGTCGCCGTTTTGGTCTGATGAACGTTCACGGCGCAGGAGCGGCTATGGGTTCACAGTACATGAAGGGCGGGGCTGCATCCGAGTTTGCAGCGCATCGATATCGCATCGGCGGCGATGGCGATACTATTCCTGCCGGCAGTGGCGGTGAGGACTTTGGAGACGAAGGAGACGTCCTGATCCCACCGGGGATGAACCCAATTGGGCAGGAGACGCTTCGCGATGCTATTGATTTCCTCACGACACTGAACATCCGGAGGAACCGTCTGCGCGACTCGGATCTATTCCACTTTGTGAGCGTTGTGCACAGCTCGTCTCGTGTGCCCATGACGTCATTGATCGAAGACTATGCGCTGATGGAGAAACCCGTTCATCTGTCGTCACTGCTTGCCGGCATGGGCGATGTGTTGGCACAAAGCATTGCTGGTGGAGGAGGCGGTGACTTTGGCAGTGCGTCTGGTGGACCAGGGGTGGGTGGGCCAATAGTGTTTGGGACGCCCAGCAGTAGCAGTAGCAGTGGGAGTGGCGGAGGCATTGATATCAAGGGGACGCCAAAGCTTGCATCAATGCAACAGCAGCCACAGTTCCCACAAAAGCCGTCGACGAGCTTGCCGTATGCCGGTAGCAACATGACCCAGGTGGACGGAACATATAGCGCAACGTTGCTCCATCACACCATTGATGAGCTTCGAGCCAACGGGCTCTTCCTGCCGTTGATTGCGGCATACGAAGAACGCCGACTCTCGAGCAGCGTTGTTGAGTTGGTGCGAGCGAATGATGCAATGACCAATGTACGCTTGACGCCCGTGCTAATGGGCACCATCGAGCGAGTACTGGCCGATCTTCGCATGTTCTCGGGCCTACAGAACACTGTCTTCCCACAATACCTGCCGGATTCTACGGTTCGCACAAAGCTCGGCTCGCTTGTTGCGGCATACATGGGCGAGACGGCAACGCTGGTACCTGCCAGAGACTATCTTCAGGTGACGCACACTCGTGTGGTCAGATCGCTCAAGCACCTGCGCGATTGGTTTGCTACGGCTCAACTCGACCGCGACAATGTGGTCCGCGACCGACGGAAGCAACTCTACACGGACGGGCGTCTTACAACACAGCGAAGTTCGTACCGGACGTTCATTGAGGAGGCAACGGCGAATGCGCAGGCGAGAGCTCAAGAGCTTTTCTCGAGGATTGGTGGCCAGACTGGCGGGGGGTTGCTGCGAAGCGAAATCAGTGCGTACTACTAGCAGGCCGGAGAGGGAGAAAGAGGGAGAGTATAGCATTTTTCGAGACGTCGTTTTTAGAGTCGGCCGGCGAGCAAAGTGTGTTGATTAATATGTAAATAATACGTCTTGAGATCATGTAGTCTGGCGCACCAATACGTTTGGTTCATCACCAGACGTCAAAGTGTGATTGTAGTCACAATGGCAAGTTCCGTCGCTGGATGTGAAGGCCAGGGCTTCGGAGAACCTCTTGTGTACCGGCGACCTGATGGCTCGTATGTCACCGAGGCCGAGCTCATGCGGTCGCGAAACACTGGTGGCAGTGCTCCACCGACAATGCACAGCGTCAACACGTCCGCGCCGGTGGCACATCAGCCGCCGAGTCGGCTCCCGGCCGCTCCTACACCGCAGAACCACGGAGGAGGAGATGTCGGTGGTGGTGGTATGGGAGCAGCGCCGCAGCGTCTGCCATCCCAAATGGCTCCGCTGTCTGTCGGACGGCGTAGTGACTCCAGCCAGAGCGTGCGTGGAGGTGCAAGCGGAGCCGGATACGGCGGCATGGCGACGGGACGAGAGGAGCGAGACAGCGGGCGTGGTGTGATTGGGGCAGCAGGAGCGGTGAGTAGGGCGACACACATGGATATTTTTAGCACCTCGACCGTGGAGCACCCCGACGGAGGCAGGCATGTCATCACGCAGTACCGCCCGTCCCAGGTGGACATGTACATGTTCGCAGCTGCTGTGGACAACACATACACGGCCACGCTGGACAAGGATGGGAACGCCTGTGTTGGCATCACAGTCGGCAGCATGCTCAAGGCGATCAACTTTTTCCTGTTCACCGAGTTTGGTGATGATGACGAGATGGGGCTGCTGGAGCGCCATCTGCGTGACAACATTCACCGCTCTCTCTGCTACGCGGTGGAGCTTCACATGTGCGACAACAAGGCGCGCGTGCCCGTGATCATCTCGTTTCCCGACCACAAGGCCATGAACACCATGCTGACAAACCACCGCTCTGGAGATAGTGTGTACTGTTTCTACGCAGCGGCTCCGAGCACCAAGGTCGAGAACTGTCGCTACATTCGCGACTACCAGACCGTGCTGTCTTCGACGCCGCTCATGTTTTTTGGCCGCTACTTGACGGAGCCGCTCGACCCCGGGACCAACATTCGCTACGGAAAGCGATTGGTCCCGTTTGACTCTTTGCCGTTCGCCAT
>Ga0209578_10001525_pt1 | contig 21266 bp, 20 predicted proteins | sample tdAd472_FD_187127 | JGI IMG/M metagenome (GOLD analysis project Ga0209578, IMG submission 187127) | Marine sediment microbial communities from the Atlantic coast under amendment with organic carbon and nitrate - tdAd47.2 (SPAdes)... | ecosystem: Environmental > Aquatic > Marine > Coastal >...
TACCCGCGCACCATGATCTGATGCACCGCGTCGCGCTTGAACTCGTCGCTGTAGTTGCTTGTCCCCATGGTCGCCTCCTCGGCTCAAAGTAAGGGGGCAAAGCGTCTACAAATCTAGGGGCACCTCAAACCTCGAGCAGCAAATCGTCGCCTTCGTCGACGACTACAACAACCTCCGATACCACTAGAGCCCTGGCGATCTAACGCTCGCCGACGCCGCCACGGCCGGGGCGCGCAGATCCTGACGATGAGAGAGGAGATCAGGGTCCGCAGGATGACCATCCAGAACCGCCGCCTGCGACACCAATCCTCCGCGGCCCAAACTGAAGCACAGAACACGCCAGAGCCGCCGCTACGAAGACCCAGTCTTTCCGGAAGACCCGGACGACAGACACGAGGCAAGGAACGATCACGACCTCTTCCGGTTATCTGGGCTGGCAGGATCGAAATCGAACCTGTCGGGCAATGCCAGCCCGTTTGGCAGATGGTGCTCCACCGCCATGACCGAAACCCCGTCGCGATAGAGCCAGGGATCGCGCGTCTGGCGCTGCCAGGCCTCCATCCGATGGCGGAAGTCCGCCAGCCGCTCGGCATGTTCGGGTGCCTCGGCGAGGTTGTGCACCTCCTGCGGGTCGGCCTCCAGATCATACAGCTCTTCGGGCGGGCGGCGCACATAGTCGCGCAAGGGCCGCTGCCCGATCATCACCGGATCGCTGCGCCGGATGCCCTCCCACGAGAGCGAGCCATAAAGATCGCCCGAGAACGGGAAATCCAGCTGCCAGGCCACGTTGCGGTGGTACTTGTGGCGCGGCGTGCGCAGGAACCGGGTGGGCCAATAATTGGTGATCTCGTGAAACGTGTGCGAACCAAAGACGATGTCCCAGCCGGGCTGCATCCGCGCGGCCTCCAGGATCGGTAACAGCGACCGCCCCCGCCGCTTGCCCGGCGCTGCATCGGCCCCAGCCACATCCAGGAATGTCGGCAGAAGATCGGTGAAAGACACGAGGTTCGGATTGGCCACGCCCACTCGCTGACCGGGCCGGTAGACGAGCAGCGGCAGATGCACGCCCGCATCGAAGAGCGTCGTCTTGGAATTTAGGAAGGGCGCGCCGTTGTCGGACAGGAACACCACCAGCGTGCCCCCGGCCAAACCCGTCTCGTCAAGCGCGTCCAGAACCAGCCCCACACCACGGTCCAGCCTGTGGACCGAGCGATAGTAGCTGGCCAGTTCCGCGCGCACCTCGGGCAGGTCGGGCAGGAAGGGCGGTACATGGACTTCCTCCGGGGCGAACACCGGATCCTCTGCCCCGAACGCCTCGTTGCCGAACCCGCCGCGGGTCTCGTCCCGGTGCGGGTCGATGAAGCCCAGTGTCAGGAAGAACGGTTGCCTATCGGCCTTGCGGTCGGTGAAATAGGCCCCGGCCCGCGCGGCCACCCAGCCCACGTCGCGGCTCCCGCTCTCTTCGCGGTGCTGCCAGGGATAGACCTCGGGCGGGCCCACATGGACCTTGCCGATGATGCCGGTGTGATAGCCCGCCGCGTTCAGAAGCGCGGGCGCGGTGGGCACGTCCGCAAACGTCATGAAATGGTGGTGATCGTGGTGCAGCCCGTACTGGCCCGTCTCATGGGTGTGCAGGCCGGTATAGATCACCGACCGGCTGGCCGAACAGGACGCGGTCGAGGTGAAGGCCATATCGAACCGCGTGCCGCGTGCCGCCAGCGCGTCGATATGGGGCGTGCGGATCGACGGTTCGCCGTAGCATCCGGCCATACGGCCCAGATCGTCCGCGATCATCAGAAGGATGTTCATGTCGAGACTCTCTCGGTCAACAGGTCGTTGAGCGCAAGCGCGCCGCTGTCGCGCGGAAAGACCCGGATCACCCTGCTGGCCACGGCGCAGCCTGCGGTCAGGCGGTCCGCGATGTCATGGCCCGCTTGTGCGGCCGCCAGATAGCCCGCGTTGAACGCATCGCCCGCGCCGATCGTGTCCAATACTTCGGCGCTGGGGCTGGGGGCGGACCATGTCGCGCCGTCCCGCATCGCGATCGCGCCGTCCGGCCCGCATTTGACCACCAGCACACATCCCCCCGGCAATTGCCCTGCAACAGCGTCCAATCCGCGCTCAACACTTTGCGTCCCGGTCAGGCCCGCCAATTCCTTGTCATTGATAAGCACCAACGCGCTTTCGCCGATCCACGCCTGCATCAGCGCGCGGGTCGCTTTTGTCCATCCGTCCCCCGGCCAGCCCGGGTCGATGGCGATCCGCGCCCCGCCTGCGCGCAGATCCCGCATCAGCGCCAGGCTATCCTGCGTCAGCGCCGGAAGCGCGAACCCGCCGGACATCAACGCCATCGCCCCATCGAGCGGCCAATCACCAAGCCCCTCGCGCACCTGCGCCATATTGAACCGATCCAGATGCCCGGGCGTCGAAAAGAACGTGCGCTCGGACCCCGGATGCAACAGGCCAAAAGTAACAGAGGTGGGTGTGTCAACCCGCGCGATCCGGTCCAGAGGCCCCGCGAAGGCTTCGGCGATCATCTGGCCCACGGCATCGGTCCCGGCCGAGGCGATGATCCCGCTATTTGCGCCAAGCCGCTGCAGGACGAGGGCGGTATTGGCGGCAGACCCGCCGATGCGGCTGTCGGCATGGTCAAGGAAAGTTTCGGTCCCCTGATCGGGCCACGCCGCCAAAACCCCGCCCACCAGGTCCAGATTGGCATTGCCAATGACGGCAATGGGGCGTTTGGGGCCCATCAGGCGACCTCGGCGCTGGCGACTTTCGACGAGCGACGCGGCAAACCCGCATCCGGCAGGCGACGGGCGGCGGCGCTGACCAGAATGTCCTGAATGACCGGCAGCGCGGCAAAGGCCAGCGCCAGGCCCCGGTTCGGGGCAAGGGGCACCGTCAGCGCCCCCTGCACCGGGGGCCGGCCCGACGCATCGATGATGATCGGCGCGATGCCATGCGCCACACATTCCCCGGCAAGTTGCGCAAGGTCGTCCCTATCCGCCCCCTCGCCCCGCAGGAACATCACGGCGCTTTCCTGATCAATCATCTCGAACGGGCCGTGGCGGAATTGTCCGGCTTCAAGCCCCAGCACCGGCAGGCGGGCAATCTCCATCAGGCAAAGCGCGGCGGCGTCCATGACGCCCTGCGCCGCGCCGCCCCTTGCCACCATGAGGGCCACGGGCGCGCGGGCCAGTTTGGCGATCGCGGCGTCGGCCGTCGCCGGCAACATTTGTGGCCCGGCCTCCAGCACGGCCTCGGCCGCGGCGATATCGTGGCCAAGTGCCTCCAGAAGCGCGGCATGCAGCGCCAGCGTCACGGTTTGCGAGCGTGTCGCGGCATAGGCCAGCTCGCGTCCGCCTGCGCCGACAAGCGACGGTAAAGCCGTGGCAAGCGGGCTGTCTCCTTCCAGTGTCAGGCCATAAGCCACCGGGCTGGTCATGCCACGCTCGATCAGGTGCAGCACTTCGCCCGAGCGGCCCGATTGCGACGTGATCAGCATCGCCAGATCGCCGGGCAAAGGTGCGCGCATGTATTCCGACACCACATGGGTCGTCGCATCAAGCCCCGCGGCGCGGTAGAAATCCTCTGCCGCGCGGTTGATCCAGTGCGAACCGCCCATGCCCAAAAGCGCCAAGCGCCCGTGCGACCCAAACGCCTTGGCCATGGGTCCCGCCCTGTCCCGTGCGGCCCGCAGAGAGGCCAGCGCATCGCGATGCTGACGCGCCATTTCGTGGCGCAGTTGGTTTATGCCTTCGCTCATCGTCACTGCCGGCCCGAAACGGGCTGTCCTTTTGCATCAAACAGGTGGCACGAGGCCGGGTCCGGTGTCAGAAAAACGGGTTCGCCGACCTGAACCTCGGCCCGACCCTCGATCCGGACATTGACGGTGCCGATGCCCTCGACATTCACATGGACAAAAGTATCGCTGCCCAGAAGTTCCGTCAGGATCACCCTGCCCTGCCAATCGCCCGATGCGCGGTCCAGCGTGATATGTTCGGGCCGGATGCCATAGGTCTCGACCCCGTGAGCGGCGGCAACAGCACCCTTCAGGAAATTCATCCGCGGGCTGCCGATGAACCCGGCAACGAACTGGCTGGCGGGTCTCTCGTAGAGTTCCATCGGCGTGCCGACCTGTTCGACAATCCCGCCGTTCAGCACCACGATCCGGTCCGCCAGCGTCATCGCCTCGACCTGATCATGGGTGACATAGATCATCGTGGTGTCAGGCAGCCGCTGACTAAGCCCTGCAATCTCAAGCCGCGTATCCACGCGCAGCGCGGCATCAAGGTTCGACAGAGGTTCGTCAAAAAGGAAAACGCGCGGATCGCGAGTGATCGCCCGCCCGATGGCCACGCGCTGGCGTTGGCCGCCCGAAAGCTGTTTCGGCTTGCGGTCAAGCAGGGTCTCGATCTGCAACATCTGCGCCGCCTTTTCGACCCGCTCGCGGATCTGGTCTTTGTCGAGCTTTGCCTGTTCCAGACCAAAGGACATATTCTCAAAAACACTCATATGCGGATAAAGCGCGTAGGACTGGAACACCATGGCGATACCCCGCTGTGCAGGCATCACATCGTTCATCGGCTGCCCGTCAATGCGCAGCTCACCGCCCGTGATATCCTCGAGCCCTGCGATCATCCGCAAAAGGGTGGACTTGCCGCAGCCCGAAGGCCCGACGAAGACCACGAATTCACCCTGCTCAAGGCTAAGGTTCACGTCGCGCAGCACCTCGACGCTGCCATAGGATTTTGAAACGTTCGTCAGTTCGACGGTTGCCATGGGTTATCCTTTCACGGCGCCGGCGGTCAGGCCGGACACGATCTTGCGCTGGAACACCAACACGAGCGCCACCAGCGGCAATGTTACAATGACAGAGGCCGCCATGATGTTGCCCCAGGGGATTTCGAATTCGCTGCGCCCGGAAATAAGCGCGATGGCCACAGGGACGGTGCGCTGGCTGTCGGTCGACAGGAAGGTGAGCGCGAACAGAAATTCGTTCCATGCATGAATGAATGCCAGAAGCCCCGTCGTCACCATCGCCGGCCACATCAATGGGAGGAAGACGCGGCGGATGATGGTGAACGACGAAGCCCCGTCCATGATCGCCGCCTCCTCAATCTCGACCGGAAGGTTGCGCATGAAGGTCGTCAGCACCCAGACGGTGAATGGCAGCGTGAAAATCATGTAGGAAAAGACCAGGCTCCAAAGCGAGTTGAACAGCCCGAAATACCGGATCACCTCGAACAGGCCCGACAGCACCGCGATCTGCGGGAACATCGACACCGAAAGCACGGTCAATAGCAAAAGCCCCCGCCCGCGGAACTGGATACGCGACAGGGCAAAGGCGGCGGTCACGGCAAGGAAAAGCGACAGGATTACCACCACCGTGGCCACGAAGACCGAGTTCAGGATTTGCTTGCCGAACACGCCTGTGCTCAGCATCGCCTGGTAATTGGCGAAGTTCAGCGCTTTGGGCAGATAGTTGACCTCGAAAAGCGCCTGACCGTCCTCAAGCGAGGTCAGGATCGCGTAATAGAATGGAAACACCGCCTGCAGGACGATGATGCCGACAAGGGCGTAAAAGCCCACGGTCTGCCAGAGGGGCGGTTTCATGCGCGTTTGCCCTCAAGGTCCATTCGGGTCGCCATGATGAAGGTGATGGTGATCAGCGCGATCACCAGAAACAGCAGCGTAGACGCGGCCGAGCCATAGGCGAACTGGTCGAAATCGAAAAGGTTTTCGCGCGCATAGACCGACATGGTCCGCGTCGCGTCGGTGTTGGGGGTCAGCACATAGACGATGTCGAAGACGCGCAGCGCATCGAGCGCGCGAAACACCACCGCCACCAGCACCGCGGGCATGATCAGGGGCAGCGTCACCCGGCGGAAGACCCGCCAGGCCGGCACACCGTCGAGCTTTGCCGCCTCGTAGATATCGCCCGGCACCATTTGGAGGCCCGCCAGGATCAGAAGCGCCATGAAGGGCGTCGTCTTCCAGATGTCCACCATGAGAACCGCGATCATCGCGGTATCGGGCGATGCCGTCCACGCGATGGGTTGCGAGATGAGACCCAGGCTCATGAACATGTCATTGATGATCCCAAATTGGTCATGCAGCATCCAGGCCCACATTTTGGCCGATACGATCGTCGGGATCGCCCATGGGATCAGCACGGCAGCGCGCACAAAGGCGCGGCCACGAAATTGCTTATGCAGCGCCAGGGCAATGATCAGCCCAAACACGGTTTCAAACGAAACCGAGACGGTCGCAAAAAGGATCGTATTCCATACCGACCGCCACCAGCGGGCATCAGCAAGAAGACCATAATACCGACCCTCACCATCGCCAAAGTCGACATATTCAAGGTAATTGCGAATACCAACCCAACGCGCCTGGCTCATCAGATCAAGCGAGGCATCGGTGAAGCTGAACCAGATTGTGCGGCCCAACGGCCAGGCGGCGACGACAAAGAGTGTCACCAGCATCGGCGCAAGGAACAGCCACGCCGAGCGTGTGCGGCTGCGCGACAAACGCGATCGGGCATCGGTCTTGGCCATGGCGATCTCTCCTGCAAAGAACCGGGCGGCGCACCGCCCGGATCAAGATTGTGTTGTGCGCCGGTTACCAGCGCGGCCCGCGCAGGCGGCCCAGTTCGTTTTCAAGCTGCGCCAGGTTGGTCGCCGCGTCGCCATTGCCTGACATCGTATTGTGCACCGCTGTCCAGAATGCCGCCGAAACCTCATTATACTTACGCAATGTGGCTGCCGACGGGCGCGGCAGGGCGTTGTCCACCACGGGCTTCCAAAGCGGGATAAACTCCTGCTTCTCTGCCACTTCCGGGTCTTCATAAACGGCGTTCAGCGTCGGCGGGCGCGACGTGACGATAGCGCGTTCCTTTTGATTGTCATAGTTGTTGAGGAAGCGTACCAGCTCGATTGAGGCCTCCTGGTTCTCGGAATAGTTCGAGACACCAAGATGCCAACCGCCCAGCGTGGCCGAGGATGACATACCCTCACCACCGGTCGGCAGCGTGGTCACGGCAAAGCTTTCGCGCACCGGGCTGTCTTCGCCCGCGGCCAGCGCATAAGCGTAGTTCCAGTTGCGCATGAACACCGCATTGCCCGACTGGAACACGCCGCGTGCGTCCTCTTCTTTGTAGTTCAACACACCGCCGGGCGCGATGCCGCCAACCCAGCTTGCGGCAAGGTCGATGGCCGCCGCGGCCTGCGGGTTGTTGATCGCGATAGAGCCGTCAAGCTCTACGATCCGGCCGCCGCCCGAACTGTTGATCCATTCCTGCGCGTTGCAGGTCAGACCCTCATAGGCCGCGCCCTGAAAGACAAAGCCCCACATGCCATCATTGCCCTCGGCCCGCTCGCCATCCATGACGACTTTGGCGGTCTCGGTAAGCTCGGCCCATGTGCCCGGAACCTCCTGGCCGTATTTCTCAAGCAGGTCCGTCCGGTAATAAAGCGCAGGCGCGCCAAGGAACATCGGCAGCGCGACAAGTTTGCCGTCGACAGTCTGGCTTTCGATTGCCGCGGGCACGAAATCATCCACGATATCGGCCACGTGCGGGGTGAGGTCCACGAAATGAGACGCCAGCTGCGGCGCCCAGATCACGTCAAGCCGGTACACGTCGATATCGCTCGACTGGGCCGACAGCCAAAGCCGGTACTGACCGAATTGGTCCGTCGTGCTTTCGGGCATCGACACGATTGTGACCGTGTGATCGGTCTCGGCCTCGAACTTGTCGAGCTGCGCGCGAAGGACTTCCTGGTCGCGCCCCACCGAGCCGTGAACGATCGTTAGTTCGGCGGCCATTGCCCCGGTGGCCAGTACGGCCGCCCCGGCGATACCGGTCATGAGTTTTTGCAGTATTTTCATCTTTACCTCCCTTGGAATGATGAAACAGTCGGTTAGGGGCCTCACGTCACATAGATTGGTGAGGTCCATGCCATCTGGCCGCTGTGTTGTCGCAGCCGCAGATAGATCGTGTCGCCCGGGTTGAGCCGGCCCAGCGGGACGGAACCCTGCCATTGCCAATGTTCTTCCCGGGGAAGTTGGTGAAAACGCCAGGCGGGGCTGTCGATGGGTCCCAGGTTACCCGATTTGGCACCCTCGAACAGTCGTGCCGCCGGAATGGTGATATCCTGCCCGCAGAGTCGAGCGCGGATATCTGCGTCCTCTTCAAGTGAGGCGCGCAGCATCAGGCCTTGCGTGGCAGAGGTGGTGTTATTCGGGTTCGCCTCGGCAGTGACCGCAAAGACGACACGATGCCCCTCCAAGTCGATCCGAGGGATCGCGTGACCGCTGTCCTGTCCTTCGAGCGGCGAGACAATCTCTGGTCCGCGAAAGCGCGGCTCGACAGAATTGATCGTGCCGCCTTCGATCCAGATCGCCCCGCCCCAATCGTGCCGCATGCCCCGCGCGCCCCAACCCATCTCCAAATAGATGAGTGTTTCGTTACCCTGAGCGCTGATAGCAGACGGGACGATCATTGGGCTTATCCGGTGGCAGAGCTGCCCGTTCCGGATTACGTCGATACAGTCGATAGACCCACCGGCCACAACCTCGATCCCCAGTTGCACATCGTCGCCGGCCGGAACCGCCCCGCCCTGCACCACCTCGCCGATCTGCGCCAGAAGATGAACGCGATCCCCGGTCAGCGCGTTGGTCCTGCGCGCGTGCATCGACTGCCAGAACGCGTCGCGGTCATGCCCGGGCGCATAGAGCGCCATGCGACCATGGCCGTAAGAACCGGGAAAGCCGCTGTGATGGTCGGTATTGCCGACTATACCGAAGCGGTGCCCCTGCGCCAGCCCGTGGGCTATGGTCGAATGGCCGTCCACCGGCCCCATGGAATGCAGATAGCCGCGGTCGATCTCGGAGGCCTCGGCGCAGCCGTGCATCGAGATCATCTCGACAAAGGGCGACAGGTCGGGATCGAACGTGTCCCAGTTGATCCCCCGCGCGCCGGTACGGTAGCCGATATGGTGCGGAAAGGCCAAGGCCCGGTCGCCGAAGCGCGCATCGAGCGCGGCCTTGAGCCCCGGCGGATCGTCGGCCAGTTCCAGCGGACCGCCTGCCAAATCCGCCAAGACGATCGTGTAGTCCCCATGCGCACCCGAATGGATTTCGTAGCCCGGGAAGACAGTGAATTCACCGGGCCGATCTGCGGCGCGCAGTACGTCATAATGGCCCGGCCAGACCTTGTGTAGCTTGGCAAACCCCTTGACGTGGAAATCTACGATATGCGCCACCGAGGGCTCGTCTACCGGCATGTCGGGCCAGTGGGCATGTCCCGTGATCGACACAAAATCGAGCTGCAACGCGGCCTTGGTCAATGCATCGGGAAAGGATCCGTGCCCATAGGACAGGTCCGAATGATTGTGGATGTCGCCGTAGAAAGGGCGCAGTCCCAGCGATGCGGCACGCGGGCACAACCTATCCGGCAGGGGCGCGTTGATCATTGCGCGGCCTCCGCAAGCAGCAGATCCCGTGGATCGACCGGGCGGCTGTTTTCGGCGAGGCTGATCTGCGCCGCCGTGACCAGCCTGAGCGAGGCGACGCCCTCGGCCAAGCCCACGGGCGGCCGCTCGCCCTTGAGGAACCTTTCGAGCTTGCGCACCAGTTCCCGGTCGGCGCCGTAATGAGATGATCCGCGATCGGGGTTCGGGTGGTGGACCATTGCGCGCGACCGGCCATATTGCTCAACAAGGTCGATATCGCCGCTGTGCCGTTCCATCCGCAACCGACCACTGTCACCGATGATTTCCAACGTTTCCTGATCCGTCGCCCAGGGGCCGAAGATCGCAAAGAATAACGTGGCGACAAGCCCGCTGTCATATTGCACAGTAACTACCGCATGATCGTCGATATCGGCACCAGGGTGATAGACGCAGGTGTCGTTGCGATCGTGGATCGCTTCGGCGGTCTGCCAGCTGGCATTGGGTACCCGACCGATCCCCTCGAACTTGTCGATCAACGTCTCGTGGCGGCGATAGGGGCAGTCACGGTCACAATCGCTGCACCGCGCAGGCGCCGTGGGATCAGGGGCAAAAATGCCCGACACGCCCCCCGTGGCCGTCACGCGCACGGGCTGGGCACCGCCAGCGATCCAGTTCAACACGTCGAAATGATGCGAGCCCTTGTCGTTCAGCGCCCCGCCTGAACGCGCACCGTTGCGGTGCCACAGTTGCAGGTAGCGCGTATAGGGAATGACCGAGCGCAACAGCACCATTCGCGGCGTGCCGATGCGCCCGCCATGGGCCAGCCGCACGGATTCGATCCAGGCTTGTTCGTAACGGCGGGTAAACCCCATCATGATGGGTTGACCAGCCCGCGCTTCGGCCCCGGCGATCGCCTCAGCATCATCCAGCGAGACAGATATGGGCTTGTCGAGATAGACACGCTTCCCCCGAGCCACCGCAGCCTCCACCGGCTCGCGATGGCTGTCGGTGTGGGTCGTGACGATGACCAGATCGACGCCAGGGTCGGATGTCGCCTCATCGAGCGATGCGAATACGCGGACCGCGTTCTCCGCCCCGCACTCCGAATAGAGCCCGGTCAGATGCTGAGCTGCAAGCGCGGCCCGGTCTTCCAATCGGTCGAACACGCCAACAACACGCAACCCGGTTTCGCGTACGGCCTCTGCGATACGGCTGCCGATAAAATACACGCCGCGCTCGCCTGCGCCGACAATCGCTATCCCGAATCTCTCTGGTGAAGATGTCATCGCCGCCCCACGACATTACCCTGGGCCAAGCGTATGTGAGTATAACTTTCCAAAAAAGCCGAGTTATACTCGCCTTGAGCGGAAAACTTGCCCCCAGCTCAAGGCAGCGTCGCGTCGAGTCTCTGGATAGAGCCGTTTACCTGGGTGTAGATCGGCAGGTAATGGGAGCATGGCAGGCCGCCTTCTCCCTCCAACCGCGCCGTGACCACCGCTTCGAACCAGTCAAGCTTTTCCGCATCCGAATTGCCCACGACGTCGAAGCGGCTGACATGCTCCGAGGCGACATCGACGCTGCCCAGAATCAACACGCTGACATCCTCACCCGAGCGCAGTCCCCGCTGCCGAAGCGCCGCGTCGAGCAGATTGCCTTCGACCAGGCCCCAGACGATCAGCGCCGTCGTCGCATCGCCGCCCGCCTCGGGATCGGGCAGAGCGCGGACGAGGTCGGCAAGCTGGTAGGATCCGGGCAGCGCGGGGACAGTATGCAGCCGGGGATGGGGAGCTGGGCCCTCCCAACCGCTGAGCAGCAGGAATTCGCGCCGCGCCATCGCGATCTGGCGGGCGTCATGGGCCGAGGTCAGGAAGCCGATCCGCGTATGGCCCCGGTCCTGCAGCATCCGGTAACCCACCGAAAGCGCCTCGCGCCAATTGGTGCCGATGATATCGGCGTCTATGCCAGTGACCGAAACCCCGTCTATCACCAGCGCATCGGTACAATGCATGATCCGCGCCAGGAACCGGACCGAGACGACCTCGAAATTGGTCTGCAACAGGCAGCACCTGAAGCGCCCCTGGCGCTCCAGATGTTCCTCTGCGTCAGCTTCGTCGATAAAGCCTTTCATCTTGACCCTGTAGCCGCCCCGTCGCAGACGTTTGACGAGCTCGATCAAGAGCCTCTGGGCCAGCCTGCTCTCCGACGCTCGGTAGAGGATCAGGCAATCGGCACTGTAGACGGCCTCGGCTTCGACCGGCTGTTCGGCGATGCGCAGCCCGGCCCCCGGGCGAGCTACGACCCGGGCATCAGCGATCAAGGGGTCGAGAGCACGTTCCACAACGCGCTGTGAGGTTCCGAAAGCGGCCATGAGATCACGCACTCGTGGCAGCCGGTCACCAGGCTGACCTTCGCCGATCAGAACCTCAAGTCGGTTCCTGACTGCGACCTCCCTAGAGGTCTTGCTATCAATACCCATACCGGACCGATGCTGAGACATTGTTGCGCTGCAGTTTGCAGACTAAGTCAATGACGGCGCGAATGGAAGGCGTAGCCATGGCCCCCAGTCCCACCATCCGAAGAAATCGTTCTCCAAGACAGCTCTCAAGACCCCTTTGCGTTTGGACCGGCAACACCTGATAAGAGTGAACAATTCTCTCATCCAGCCTTCGAGAAGGCCACCGCTGCGGCGCGGCTGTCGAAAATGCGGAACCATGCCGCCAGGCTTCGGCCGAAATCGATGCACAACAATGCGATACTGCCCGATAAAGACATGAACATGCGCTGCACGCGACGACTTTTGACCTGCTGAAATCGCTTCAAAATCGCTACCCTCCATCACTAGAAGTTCTCAATGAGCGCCTCTGAATGACGGCAAATACGGGGTTTTCAGACCTTGGCGCATTCTGCAGAAATCGACACAATGGGCTCTTCGGTAGCATTAGCTGCGGACGACACGAACGTCTGCAATGTACGCTGAGTTCATTCAACCACACCATTACAGAAAAAGGGGAACCGTGTCCCCACGGCTCCCCTTTCGGTTCAGATCGTCTAATCTCACGCGTTGATCACGCGACCAGCGACAGCCCCGTGCCTGCGTCCTGCGGCTGCTCACCGCTGTCGATGAACGGGATGATCGAAAAGGTCTGCCCGCCGCGCTGCTCTTCGTTCTGCACGGCGTTGATGCGCAGGTCGCCATCGGGCGTGTTGATCAGCAGCGACAGGTAGTCATTGCCCGTGCGGCTGCTCTTCGCCATCCACGCCGAGCCGACGCGGATCGGCGTGCCCCGGGGCGAGCTGACCTCGATCCGGTAGTCGGGGTGGGTCTCCTCGGATTTGTAGCTGTTCTCGATCAGCATGAACTCCAGATCGAACATCATGTTGGCGATGTAGCCGGTGAAGGCGTTGTCAGCATCCATGGCGGTGAGCTCGCCCGAGATCGAGCCGAATTTCATCAGGCCGTTCGAGACCAGCGGGATGATCTCGAATTCGCCGCTTTGGGTCGCGCGCGCCTCTTTCGTCTGCACCGCGTTGACCCGGAACGGGCCCAAGCCGACATCGATCTGCATCGAGACGTAGGGGTTGCCGCTGGTATTGCCGGTCTCGTTCCAGGCCGTGCCGATGCGCACCTTGCGACCGGATTTGTTGACTGCCGTCACGTCAAAATCCGGGCTGCGTTCGGACATCTTGGCCCGTGCCTCCAACTGGATGGCGATGTCAAAGTGCGTCGAATGGATCATGCCGGTGTACTGAGCGGCTGCGGTCTCGACATTGCGGGTGAGGGTTCCTGCGAACATGGGATGGTTCCTTTTCAGATTGTTCGGTGCCTGACGTTCTTGCCAGCGCATCCGGGATTGCTTTCTCGACCCCTTGAGGGATCACAAATCAGAAAGCCTGCTTTCCTTTCAGCCCCGCCCACGGGTCAGAGCTGCCGTCCGAGTGGGAAGGCCCCCGCGCCTCCGGGTGCTACGCCCCTCCCCTGCCCGTCTGGTCTTGATTGGCTGCCCGAATTTTCAACGCTGTCCTCCGACCGCGCGATGAAGAACTCCGCCTCTTTGCCGTTCAACCGTTGCCCTTCCTGGTCGGTCAGACCGATGCAGCTGCCGTTCGGCACATAGGTGATCAGGTACTGCCCAAGCCGGTCCTTGTGGACAACGTAGCCGGTATTGGCCCAATGCACGGTCTGGCCGGCATCGACGGCCGCCTTGATGTCTTCGAGTGTCATGCGATCCTCCTCAAGAAGAATGGTGGGGAAACGACGCAAGAAGCCCGATCTTCCAACCGGGCTTCCATGCAGTATTCGTTTGGCAAACGGCCAAGAGCTGTCAGGCGCTTTGCGTGGCTTGCGTCGCGCGCGACGCCATCCAATCCTTCAGGCCAAGAACCGTTCTTCCGGCGGCGACCTCGGAGGCCCAGGCAACCCTTGGGTCGCCGCAGGGCTCATTGCCGACATGCCGGTCGATGTGGCCATTTGCCATCCATGGCTCAGGCTGGATCCGTCGAAGCCAGTCCGCCATGCTCGGAATGCGGCCCTGACAGTCTTCGCGGACATGCTGCTCGCCGATCCAGCGCACGGGGATCTCTCGACCTACGCTATTGGTCAGGGTCAGGCCGAAGACACGTTCGGCCTCGAACAGGCCTTGAGCGTGGTGGCGCATGGCTCGGTGCGTGAAGAGCGCGAGATGCTCTTTCGAGGCGTCAAACCAATCGTGCACAGCCTGATAGTCAGACGGCACCCCGCCGAATTTCCGGGCCGAGCTTTCGGCATGATGAAGCGGATGCGCCATCTCACAGCCCCTCGTCATAGCTATGCGAGCATTCAACGTAGCGGTCCGCATGATCGAGCGTGATGCTGTCGGCTGCTATGTCCCAGGTCAGCGTGCCGTAGCCGCCCTCGTTGTTTTCGAACCCCGGGTGATGGTGATAGGCGAGCGACCAGGCGAAGTCGCCAACCTCTGTGGCAAGCGCCTCCGGCAGTTGGACCTCTGCAGGCTGCACCGTCACATCCTCGACATTGCCGGAGTCGCCATAGCCTTCGTATTCGGCAGTGACCTCGCTGATGCCAAGCGCACGTAGTTGCGCGAGCAGCTCCGTTCGGGATGCCTTCAATGTGGTTTCGCGCTCTGCACGCCACTGAGCCGCCATTGCGGCATAGTCGATCTGGGGATTGGTCATGGGTCTGTCCTCTTGTCTGAATTTGGGGGGAGCGGGCGTGGCATTGGTCTGCGCGCGCCCGGAAAGCGCAGACCGGTCAAATCCAGATCCGCGACGCCCGACCGAAAGCCCGCTTTGACTTTTCAGGCGGCTTGGTCCGCCGTGATAGCAGGCCCCTGCCCCACGATCCGGGCCAGAATGCTGCCCGTGTCGATCCCGTCCCCATGCGGCAGGAACACCCGCAGCTGGAAGGAAATGATCTCCGTGAAACACCCCATGGCCTTGAGGCCTTCGATCATGCCCTTGTCCGCGCCGCCAAGCTCGAGGCGCATCTCGCCTGCGACCCGGCGACGGGTCAGGGTCAGTCCCCGGCCCAGATCGACAGGTTCGGTGGTGCCGAGGGCGGCGGTCAGCATCTCCTGCGGTGTTTGCGGGTTGGAGACGAGGAAGCGGGCGCGCAGCGCTGCCGCCCCTTCTTCGCTCAGCGTGCGCCCGATCATCGCCGTCGCCCCGTCAGGCGTGACCCGGTAGATGCGTTCATTGGTGGTCGAAATGTCCTTCCAGATCGGCAGCAACAGCCCGGTCAGCAGGTAGAGCTTGGTCGTGGTGGTTTTTGGCAAGGACGCAGCCTCGGCATCCCAAAGCCGGGTGAACTCGGGCTTGCCGATCTCTTCCCAGGCCGAGGACTCGAACCGCGTCTCCTCGAGGTAGCTCGACCCGTTTGGTCGCACCGCCTTGCGCATCAGCGTCACGATATCCTCGTCATACATCTGCATTGGCCGCGCCGAGATGAGCGCCGCGCGACCGGAGGCGCGGTTGACCATCGTTAGCTTGTCGGGATTGCGCGATATGGCCTTTTCGGCCCCAAGGACGTGGACCGGGTCCGTCACCTCAAGTCCGATGATCCGCGTCACGGCGCCGGATTTCGGGCAGGTCCAAAGATCCTCCATGGAGACCTGTTCGATCTTTTCGCCGCGCAGGGTTTCGACGCCGAGATCGAGCGTGCCCGCCGCGCGCGCCCGTTCCGTCTGATCAGCAATCCGGCGCATGAACTCGGCAAAGAGCGCGTTCTGCATGTGGATGGGCAGCGCAAGCACCCGGTTGAGAAACCGCTGGATCGGCGGCAGCTCCTCAAGGAGCACCCCGTCCTTGTCGATCAGCCGCAGGGCCGTCCAGTCGGTGAAGCTCTCGTAGCTCATCGCCTCGGCGCGCCCGGCGGCAAGATCGGCATAGTAGCCACGCAATGCCGCCCGCGCGATCGGGCTTTCGAGATTGTCCTCCTCGCGGAACATGCCTTGCGAGCCGGTTTCGCGCTGGCCCTTGGTCAGGGCCCCCAGCTGGTCGAGACGTTTGGCAATCGTCGAGGTGAAGCGCTTTTCGCCATGCACATCGGAGGTGCAGACCCGAAAGAAGGGCGCGCTGACCTGGGCAGAGCGATGCGTGCGGCCCAGCCCCTGGATGGCCGCATCCGCGCGCCAGCCGGGCTCCAGAAGATAGTGCCGCCGCCGTTTCTGGTTCTTCGCCGTTTGCGCCGCGTGATAGGAGCGCCCCGTCCCGCCCGCATCGGAAAAGATCAGGATATCCTTCTCGCCATCCATAAAGGCTTGGTTCTCCGACGAATTGCTGCTGGCGGAGCGCTTCTCGATGAAGAGATGGCCATCCTCGGCCTTGAGGGGCCGGATGGACCGCCCCGTGACTTCTGCCACGGCCTCGTCGCCAAAGGCCCAGAGGATCTGGTCGAGCGCCGAGGGGATCGGGGCGAGCGTCATCAACTCCATCATGGCCGCGTCACGCAAAGCGAGCGCCAAGCGCGAGACAACCAGCGCCCCGGTCTCATCCCGCAAAGGTTCTGCCACCATATTGCCGTCAATCTCCACGAGCTTTTGCGCATGAATCGGGAAGGCCTGTTCGAGGTATCCCAGGACGTAGTCGCGCGGCGCTAGCGCGCCCTCGACCAGCTCGTCCTCCGGGTCCATCGTCTCAAGCCGACGTTTCAGCAGGCTTTCGCCTGTCGAGACCACCTGGATGACGCAAGCCTTGCCTGCCGCCAGATCGTCCGCGATGGCGCGGATGATGCTTGGAGCCTTCATGCCCATCAGAAGATGGTTGAAGAAGCGCTGTTTCGTGCTCTCGAAGCGGGACTTGGCCGAGGCGCGTGCGGCCGACGCATTGGTCTCGCCCGAGGCATCATTGACGCCGGTCGCCGTCAGCGCGGCTTCGAGATTGTGGTGGATGGTGCGAAACGAAGTCGCGTATGCGTCGTAGATCTCGATCTGGGCCGAAGTGAGCGCGTGTTCGAGCACGTCATACTCCACGCCGTCGAAGCTGAGGGCGCGGGCCGTGTAGAGCCCGAGCGTCTTGAGATCGCGGGCGACCACCTCCATGGCGGCAACGCCGCCGGCTTCCATCGCCAACACAAAGGTCTCGCGGCTCGGGAAGGGGTATTCGGGGCCCTGTCCCCAGAGCCCCAGCCGCGCGGCATAGGCCAGGTTTTGCACGCTCGTGGCGCCCGTGGCCGAGATGTAGAAGACGCGAGCGCGGGGTGCTGCCAGTTGCAGCCGTAGGCCAGCAAGGCCCTGCTGAGAGGGTTTGACCCCCCTGCCCTGCTCGGACCCGGCCGCGTTCTGCATGGCATGGGCCTCATCAAAGGCCAGTACGCCTTCAAAGTCTTCGCCGATCCAGTCGAGGATCTGGCTCAGTCGTGTGGTGCCGCATTTGCCCGCGGACCGCAGCGTGGCGTAGGTGACAAAAAGGATACCGTCGCCCATCGGGATGGGCTGGTCCGGTTTCCATTTGGAGAGCGGCTGGATGTCGGCAGGCGAGCCGCCAAGATCGGTCCAGTCGCGGATTGCGTCCTCGATAAGCGTGGCGGATTTGGAGACCCAAATCGCCTTTCTGCGCCCGGCCAGCCAGTTGACAAGGATGAGCCCGGCGCATTCGCGCCCCTTGCCGCAACCGGTGCCGTCGCCGAGGAAATAGCCAAGGCGATAGGCACGTGCATCCGGGTCATCATCGGCGCGCGTGAGCTTGGTCTGGTCATCATCGATGGTAAACCGACCGGGCAGATCACGCCCATGGGCATCATGTGCCATGATGATGGTTTCTAGCTGCGCCTCTGAGAGATCTCCCTGCTCGATCAACCGTGCGGGCAGGCGCAAGTCATCACTACCCGTGTTTGAGGGCACCGGCGGCGCGACAGAAGCCATGGCGATGCTTTCGACGAGCGGGGTGGGATGTTCCTGCGCACCCGCGATCTCGATCCGCTGCGGACGGTAGCGCGCATAGATGTCCGAGATGGGCGTGTTGTCGCGCGGGATATCAAGGCTCGTGAAAGTGAGCGGGACAACGGCATTGGCCCAGGCTTTGGAGGCGGTGACAACACCGGCAGCGGTCTTGCGCGGGACAGATGCTGGACCGATCGGTCGCGCAGGAGTAACCGCTGCCGCCCGTTGGACGGGGCGTATCTCGATCCGGGTTGCGGCCACGGCATCGACATATGCCAAGGCTTCATCCAGATCCCGGGCATTGGCGCGGATCATCTCGCCACCCTCCTGCACCTTGTCGAAGACCATGATCTGGGTTTCGACAGAGGTGCCGAGCTTGCGATAGACCTGTCCCGGCATCGTCAGCGCCAAGCGCGGCGTCAGGAGACTGCAGGCGCGTGACCAATGCGCGGCATCGCGTTCGGGCGTAAATCCCGGCGGCATGATCGCCACCAGCCGCCCACCGGGTGCCAGACGCTTGGCAGCCGCGACGAGATGTTTGGCGGCGATGTGTTTGTCCCGGGAGCGGTCGACCGAGGAGGCGAAGGGCGGATTCATCACCACGACGTCGGGTAGAAGCGGCGACTGCAGCAGATCGTCGATATGCTCGCCGTCATGGCCCGTCACCTCGCCGCCGAAAACCGCGCGCAGGAGGCGCTGGCGAAAGGGGTCGATCTCGTTGAGCAAAAGCGCGGCACCAGTCCGGGCGGCGAAAGCGGCCAGTGCACCGGTGCCCGCCGAGGGCTCCAGCACGGTCTCGCCCTTGCGAACGGCTGCCGCCCGCACCACCAGCGCCGCGAATGGCAGCGGGGTCGAGAATTGCTGCAGCCGGATCTGCTGCTCTGACCGGCGCGTTTCCGTCAGCAGCCGCGAGGCAAGCAGCCTTGCAGCGGCGACATCACCTGCCACGCCGTCCCCACGCAGCAGCACCTGGACAGCCGCGGCCTGCATCAGGTCATATGCCATACGCCAGTCCCAGGCACCGCCGGCATCGCTGCCATGAAACGTCTCGCGCATGACGCGCGCGAGCGCTGAGCTGCGCAGGGGTTGGTGGTGGATCTCTGTGCCGATAAGCGCTAGCGCAGAGGCGAGATCGGCTTCGGAGATTGCGAGAGCCGGGTTGGCCGTTCTGGGTTTGGACATGGGGATTTTCCTTTGGATCAGGGTCTGAGTTCCAAAGGACAAAAAGCCCGCTTTCGCTTTTCAGGGTGACGGGGGTCAGACCGCGCTGACCTCCAAGGCTTGGTCAGGACTTGGGTTCGACCTCCCGTTTCGCATCAATCAAAGCCTGTGCGGCCTGCATCACCTGAACTTGAGATGTTCCCGTGCATTCCTCCTCCAGCGCGGCCTGCACCTTCGCGCGAAACCACGCGTCATACGAATTGACATCAGCCGCCACGGAAATGCTCCTCGAGCCCGATTTCCAGCAGCTTGCCGAGGTCATCGGGCATGTCTGCAACGTGCACAGCAATTGGGAAACGGTGCCCCGTCAGGTCAGGCGCGCATTGCTCCTCTAGCCCGAGGTGCTGCCTATCCTTTTCCGCCTCAATCATTGTGCTTTCTCCGACCCCATTATCAGCCGAGCTACATCTTCCAGCGGGGCGTCGTAAACGATAATGCCAAAGGGTCACAGCAAGCTGGCCCACTTACCGATCGGGCACCGCTTCAAGGGAAGTTTCGAACCGCTTGCCCGCCGCTGCAGCTTCTTTCAAGAGCGCGTCGAAATTGTCAGGTGGATTGCCATCTTCCAACATCCCTTTGAACGTCGCATAGGCATCCGTCTTGCTGCCGTAGGCGCGCAGGGTCTTGTCGTCGTTCACCCAGGCCACCACGATGACCTTCGCATCGCTGTTGAACCGATAGAACAGCCGATACTGCTGGAAGAATTTCGCCCGGAACCAGTGCTTGCGGTGATCGCCGAGTGTGCCGCCTTGCCGGAAGGGGGCGGCACCCGGATCTGCCGGTATGGCCTCGGTGACCAGCTTGAAGATGGCGGCCAGCCGTTTCGTCGGGTTTTTCTTGCGCCAGGTCTTAGGATCGCGTGCCTTACGCGCCTCGACTTCCTCGATCAGCCCTTCGATCTGGTCCAGAAAGAGCGGATGCGCATAAATCGACCATCCGTTTACGACAAGGGGCGCTTGGACTGGCACGCTATCGCCGGTCATTCATCCTCGAGCGATAGCGGCGCATCGAGATCGACGTCAACGTTTCCGACCAGTGCTGCAAGACGGTCATGCAAAGCCCCATCGAACGCCCGAATGCGGTCCGGATGCGCCTTGATATCGGCCTCGACAAAATCGAGAAAGGCTCCGAGCACGGGATCTTCCTCGTCGCTGCGCACGGGCTCGATATAGACCCTGCCACTCGGCTCGGTGCAGTAACGAATCTGGTCGCCCTTTCCCAGCTTGAGCTGTTTGCGCACACCCGCCGGCACGGTCGTCTGATACCGATCCGTGAGTTTCGAGACATCTTGTGCGAGGGCTGTCATGGCAGTCTCCTGAAGAAAAGGTTCTTTGCTGCCCGCGATAGGTAATGCATTTGCATTGCCTTGTCAAGACAAGCCGCAGCATCTGCTGTCGCCGGGCAGGTCGATGAACCGTCCGGCGCAGGACCTAATTTCGCCCCGCCAGGAACTCCGCCAGCACCGGGCTAGCCGCACCTTTCGCGGAGCTGAGCAACTCCGAGCCCGCAAGCGAGGCCTTCGACAGGCGTACGAGCCCACCAGTTTCCTCGATGCGGTAGCAGCGGCGCTTTTGCCGCCCGCGCCTGTAGTGGGTCGCGGTGACAATCTGGCAGGTACTGCCATCGGTGAGCGTCACAGGTGCTGCGAGCTTGATCTTGTCGCCTTCCTCGTAGTCCGGGATCGCAGCCCAGTCCTGGCAGCGCTGGCGCCAGGCATGAGCATAGCTGTCTGGGTCTTTCAGCTCGGACAGCAGGGCCAATAGGCTCAGTGGCGCGCGGGATTCGACCGGTCCCGCGCTTTCCTCCATGTCCTTGTAGCCCCAGCAGCCGTCATCATATCGGGTAAGGAATACGGCGGCGAAAGTGATGGAGCCATCCGCATCGGTGACATAGGTCGTGTCTTCGACAGGGGTGCCGTCGATATTTGTGACCTTTGCCGCCGCGTACCAAGTCGAACCCACCTTGCAGGCTTTGACCAGTTCCGTCTTGCGCCTTTCGCCCTCGAAGGTGCACAGCCGAGCAATCTCCGCTTTCTCATCCGCGTAGGTCTGGACGCGGCCGTCGGTGTAGAAGAGCCAACCCATCACGCCGCCCTCCGGTCATCGATTTCCATCAGCGCATCGAGCGGCACGCGGTAGGGCTGCATGGCGTCGAAATCCTCGCAATTGCCGCAGTTCTGCACGATCGCGAAGGTGTCGCAGGCATCCTTGAG
>Ga0209578_10001526_pt1 | contig 21253 bp, 16 predicted proteins | sample tdAd472_FD_187127 | JGI IMG/M metagenome (GOLD analysis project Ga0209578, IMG submission 187127) | Marine sediment microbial communities from the Atlantic coast under amendment with organic carbon and nitrate - tdAd47.2 (SPAdes)... | ecosystem: Environmental > Aquatic > Marine > Coastal >...
CCTTCGGGCTCAACTACCAACTCGGCCTGTTCGTGACGGCCGGCGTTGTGCTTGCCTATACCGTCGTTGGCGGCTTCCTGGCTGTCAGCCTGACGGACTTTGTCCAAGGCTGCATCATGTTCCTGGCGCTTATCGTCGTGCCGGTGATTGCATTCTTCGTGGTCGGCGGCTGGAGCGGTATGGAAGAGGCGATCCTGCAATCTCCGCCCTATGTCGACTCTGTCAGTGGCGCGGTGGGACCAACCCGCGATCACTTCTTCGAAATGTGGCCAGAGGGCATGACCTTCCTGGGGCTGATCTCCCTTCTGGCCTGGGGGCTTGGCTATTTTGGCCAGCCTCACATCATTGTGCGCTTCATGGCGATCCGCTCTCTCAAGGATATCAAGACCGCCCGTATTATCGGCATGAGCTGGATGCTCGTAACGGTTATCGGTGCCGTGTTCGTTGGCGCAGTCGGCGTTGCCTATGTGAACCAGCATGATCTTGGCGCAGACCTGACGGATTCCGAAGCGATCTTCATTCTGCTGTCGCAGATTGTCTTCCACCCGCTGGTTTCCGGCTTCCTGCTGGCCGCGATCCTGGCGGCGATCATGAGTACGATTTCGTCTCAGTTGCTTGTCTCTTCCAGCTCGATCACAGAAGACGTCTACAAGACCTTCTTCCGCCGTGAAGCCTCACAAACCGAACTCGTCATGATTGGCCGGATTGCGACCGTTGTGGTTAGCCTCGTGGCGATCGCGCTTGCCTTCAATCCGAACAGCAACATTCTGGACCTAGTGTCCAATGCCTGGGCAGGCTTCGGCTCTGCCTTTGGTCCGATCATTCTGCTCAGCCTGTTCTGGCGTCACCTGACGCGGGACGGCGCACTGGCCGGCATGATTGTCGGTGCGGTGACCGTATTGGTCTGGCTCTATGTGCCGCTGGTTCCGGGTGAAGACGGCGCGCAGCCACTGGAATCCATCGTCTATGCGATGATCCCGGGCTTTATCCTGTCTGGTCTGGCTGCTTATCTGGTCAGCAAATTTGGCCGGAACGTGAAGCCGCATGTTGCAGATCGGTTTGACGACATGTCGACCCATATGGCCGAAAACCAGTAGAGCGGACCTCCGTTTTCGAGTGGAGGCCGTGACAGGCGATAGCTAAGGCGTTACATAATGATAACGCAAACATTTGGGGCGGAGGACATAGAATTCTCCCCCCTCTTAGCTATCAGGTCATCGGGTTGAAAAATTTTATCACACACATCGCAGCAGCATTCTGCCTGCTTGCCTCCGGTCTTTTCCAGCAAGCTGTCGCGGAAGACGGATATGAACTTTGGCTCCGTTATGAAAAACTGGATCAGGCCCCCAAAAGTGCCCCCCGGAGCGTTATTGCGGCCTGTTCTGATCTGTCGCCCACTCTGGACGCAGCGCTTTCCGAAATCTCACGCGCCAGTGCGTCCATACTTGGTACGCCGCTGAAACAGAGCGACAGGATCAGCCGTCATGCGCTGGTGCTGGCCAGTGAGGCTTGCGGTGCGACACTGCCGGACGGCACGTTGCCGAATGCTGATGAGGTCGGGACGGAAGGCTATGTCCTTCAGTCCACACTCATCAATGGAAAGCCTGTTATCCTGATCGCGGCGCAGTCCGATATTGGCGTTCTGTATGGCGTGTTCGACTATCTGCGCCGGATGTCATCTGGTGAAGCCATCGCAGATCTGGATGTCACTTCCCGGCCGAAGACACAGCTGCGCCTGCTGAACCACTGGGACAATCTCGACCGTCATGTGGAGCGCGGCTATTCCGGCCAGTCGATCTGGGACTGGCACCGCCTGCCAGGTTATGTCGATCCGCGCTATACGGACTATGCGCGTGCCAACGCCTCGATTGGCATCAATGGCACCTCGCTGACCAATGTGAACTCTGATGCCACGGTGCTGACTCCGCACTATCTTGAAAAAGTTGCCGCGATTGCTGATGTGCTGCGGCCCTATGGCATCAAAGTATATCTGACTGCGCGCTTTTCTGCGCCAATTGAGCTGGACGGGCTAGCCACGGCGGACCCGCTCGATCCGGCTGTGCAGACTTGGTGGCAGGCCAAGACGGACGAGATCTATGATTATGTGCCGGACTTTGGCGGCTTCCTCGTCAAGGCAAATTCCGAAGGCCAGCCCGGGCCGCAGGATTATGGCCGCAGCCATGCCGAAGGTGCCAATATGCTGGCCAAGGCCGTTGCCCCGCATGGCGGCGTTGTCATGTGGCGCGCCTTTGTCTATTCTGCGGAAGAGCCGGAAGATCGCGTGAAGCAGGCCTATACGGAATTCGTGCCGCTGGACGGTCAGTTTACGGATAATATTCTGGTTCAGGTAAAGAATGGTCCGCTGGATTTCCAACCGCGCGAGCCTTTCCATCCACTGTTCGGCGCCATGCCGGAAACGCCGCTGATGATCGAGCTGCAAATCACAAAGGAATATCTCGGCTTCTCCACGCATCTTGCCTATCTCGGTACGCTGTGGGAGGAGGTGCTCGCTGCAGACACAAAGACCGAAGGCGATGGGACGACGGTCGCCTCTGTGGTCGATGGCGAGACGCATGATTACGCCTATACGGGTATGGCGGGCGTTTCAAATATCGGCACGGATCGCAACTGGGCAGGCTCCATCTTTGATCAGGCCAACTGGTATGCATTTGGTCGTCTCGCCTGGAACCCCAGTGCGTCGGCAGAAGACATTGCCCGCGAATGGGTAAAACAGACCTTCAGCCGCAAGCCGGAAGTTGTGGATGAGATAACGGACATGATGATGAAATCCCGTGAGGCGGTCGTCGATTATATGACTCCGCTGGGCCTGACTCATCTGATGGGCACGGGTCATCATTACGGGCCCGCGCCATGGGTGGACGATCTGGGTCGTGCGGACTGGACACCCTATTATTATCACAAGGCCACCAGGTACGGTATCGGCTTTGACCGTACCGAGACGGGCTCTGACGCTGTAGACCAATATGCCGGACCGGTCGCGCAGGAATGGGCGAGCCTTGAGACGGTGCCGGATAGTCTGCTGCTTTGGTTCCATCATGTGCCATGGGATTATGAGATGCAGGATGGAAGCACGCTGTGGCAGTCCCTTGTGGCGCATTACACGCGCGGTATCACGACCGTCGAAGAGATGCAGTCCGAATGGGCAAGCCTGAAGGGAGAGATTGATCCCGAACGTTTCAATCAGGTGACGGACTATCTGAATATCCAGCATGAAGAGGCGCAATGGTGGCGCGATGCTTCCATCGCCTACTGGCAGAGCATCAACCAGTTGCCCTTGCCGACGGGTGAAGCCCCACCGCCGCATGATCTGGACTATTACAAGAGCCTCTCTTTCCCGAATGCGCCGGGGCAAGGCGAGTAGCGCCAGCCTGTCAGGCCGTTCCGATCAGACGCTCAGCGGATGAGGCGAACAGACCATCCAGAAAAGTGTTCACGGCGCGCACGCGCGCGGTGCCGTGAACATCTTCGTGCACAGCCAGCCAGAAGGCGCGTTCGATACGCACGGATTCCGGCAGTACACGAACGAGGTGCGGGTCACGTACCGCGATGAAATGCGGCAGCACGGCAATGCCTGCGCCTTCGCGTGCCATCTGCCATTGGGCGACGATGGAAGGGCTGCAGAAGCGTGGCGTCAGGCCGGGCGCAATGTCTTCATGATAGCGCAGCTGGGCCGAATATATCAAATCGTCCACATAGCCGATCAGGTCATGCTCGACGAGATCGCTCACCCGTTCAACAGGCCGGCTGCGCGCGAGGTAATCCGGATGAGCGTATAGCTGCAGGATATAATCCGACATCTTGCGAACCTTGACGCGGCCCGCCTTTGGACGGGTCAGCATGATGGACATGTCCGCCTCGCGCTTTGGGACGCTGACAAAGCCGGACACGGCGATGATGTCGAGGCCAATATGTGGATGCTGTGCCGCGAAGTCTGCCATGGCCGGCGCAATCAGCAGGCTGCCCAGCCCTTCCGTCACACCCAGCCTGACCCGGCCTGCAGCCAGCGGCCCTTCATGATCCGACATGGCGACAATCTCTGATGCGCCATGTTCCAGCCCTTCTGCCTTGTTCGCCACGGCGAGTCCGGCTGGTGTTAGCACATGACCTTTCGGCGTGCGTTCGAACAGTTCGAGGCCGAGATCCGTTTCCAGCCGTTTCAGCCTGCGACTGATCGTGGTCGCGTCCAGGCCTGTGCGCGCGGCAACATCGGCAAGCCGTGGGTGGCGGCTGACATCCAGCAAAAGGCGAAGATCGTCCCAATTCATTTAGTTTACCTGCGAATACGCAGCCAGTGGCTGCGATATTGTCCATTTACCTGAATTTACGCGCACTGTAGGCTTTCGTCAAAATCACAGGGAGCGAGCTATGCGCGAAGTACACCACTTCATTGGCGGAAAGTCTGTTGCAGGCACATCCGGCCGGTTCGGCGATATCTATAATCCGAACACCGGAGAGATTCAGGCCCGCGTTTCGCTGGCGACCGATGCGGAACTCGGCGATGCGGTGGCAAATGCTGCAGAAGCATTTCCGGCTTGGGCGATGATGAACCCGCAGCGTCGTGCCCGCGTAATGTTCGAGTTCAAACGCCTCTTGGAAGCGAACATGGATGAGCTGGCGGAGCTGCTCTCATCCGAGCATGGCAAGGTGGTTGCGGATTCGCGCGGCGACGTGCAGCGCGGCATCGATGTGGTGGAGTTTGCCTGCGGCATCCCGCACCTGCAGAAGGGCGAGTACACCGAGGGCGCAGGCCCGGGTATCGATGTCTATTCCATGCGCCAGCCGCTGGGCGTGGTAGCCGGCATCACGCCGTTCAACTTCCCCGCCATGATCCCGTGCTGGATGGCCGCCGTGGCGATCGCGTGTGGGAACACCTTCATCCTGAAGCCGTCTGAGAAAGATCCGTCTGTGCCGATGCGCCTCGCGGAACTGCTCCTTGAGGCCGGTGCGCCGGAAGGCGTGCTGAATGTGGTGAATGGTGACAAGGTGGTCGTTGATGCCATTCTGAAGCATCCGGAGATCAAGGCCGTCAGCTTCGTTGGGTCGTCTGATATTGCACAATATGTCTATGCCACCGGCACGGCGCACGGCAAGCGTGTGCAGGCCATGGGCGGGGCGAAGAACCATGGTATCATCATGCCTGACTGCAACATGGAGCAGGCGGTGAAGGACATCGTCGGCGCGGCCTATGGCTCAGCGGGTGAGCGCTGCATGGCGCTGCCGGTTGCCGTGACTGTTGGCAAGAAGACAGGCGACGAGTTTGTGGAGCGCATGGTAGATGCGGCGCGCAATCTGAAAGTCGGCGTCTCGACCGATCCTGAAGCGCATTATGGCCCGGTCGTGTCCGCCGCGCACAAGGCAAAGGTTGAAAGCTATATCCAGATGGGCGTCGATGAGGGTGCAGATCTGGTGCTGGATGGCCGCGGCCTGAGCCTGCAAGGTAATGAGGGCGGCTATTTCATCGGTCCGAACCTGTTCGACAATGTCACGCCGCAGATGCAATCCTACAAGGAAGAGATCTTTGGCCCGGTGCTGCAGGTGGTGCGTGCCGAGACCCTGGAAGAGGCCGTCGCACTGCCCAGCAACCACCAATACGGCAATGGCGTTGCGATCTTCACGAGCAATGGCCGGGCGGCGCGCGAGTTCGCAGCGCAAGTGAATGTCGGCATGGTGGGCGTCAACGTGCCGATCCCGGTGCCGGTCTCCTATCATACGTTCGGGGGCTGGAAGCGCTCGGCCTTTGGCGATACGAACCAGCATGGCCCGGAAGGCGTGCGGTTCTGGACGAAGATCAAGACGATCACCCAGCGCTGGCCGGAAGGCGACATCGGCGATCAGGCCTTCATCATTCCGACGATGGGGTGATACATATTGACTCTTAGGATTGCAGCTACTCTGGCAGTTCTGCTTCTGACTGTTCCCTCCCTCGCAGCATGTGGTGAGGGAGCCGGGACCGTACAGTCGGAAACTCAGACCAGCTCGAATTGGGAAGCCCAATGCCTGGCGGATTTGTCAGAGGCACTAGATCCCGAAATAGAGTCTTTGAAAGCTGAGTATCCCTCCACTCGCACCGACCGCTGGAGCGTCAACATCGGACTGGAGGAAGGTGAGGCGCACGTGACGTTTTTTTCGGGGGACCGGTTCAATTTCCCCATCAATTTGGGGTATTACCAGTTTTCCTGCGCTGACAAGACGATCCAGTTCGTGCCGCGCGTTGAAGAAAAATAGCGTCACCATGACGCGAATGAAAAGAGATGCTGATGACCTACGACACAATCACTTTCGAACATTCCGACCGCATTGCGCTGGTCACGATCAATCGGCCGGAGAGCCTGAATGCGCTGAACCAGGAGGTGATGCGCGAGGTGGCGCATGTCTTCGCCGAGATCGACCGCAACAAGGACATTGCCGTCAGTGTCCTGACGGGTGAAGGCCGGGCCTTTGCGGCGGGCGCCGACATCAAGGAGATGCAGCCGCAGAGCTTCTCCGACATGTATGTCGACGATTTCTTCGGCCTGTGGGACCGGTTCGCGGCCTGCCGCAAGCCGGTGATCGCGGCGGTGAACGGCTTTGCCCTCGGCGGCGGCTGTGAGCTGGCCATGATGTGCGACATGATCATTGCGTCCGAAAAGGCGAAGTTCGGCCAGCCGGAAATCAAGTTGGGCGTAACGCCGGGAATGGGCGGCTCCATCCGCCTGACGAAAGCCGTCGGCAAGGCGAAGGCGATGGACATGGTGCTGACCGGCCGGATGATCGACGCTGCTGAAGCCGACCGGATCGGGCTCGTTTCCCGCGTCGTGGAGCATGATGCGCTGATGGACACGGCCATGGGCGCGGCGAAGGAAATCGCCGGCTACTCCATCCCCTCGCTGATGGCGGCGAAGGAAATGGTGGGCCGCGCGCTGGAAGTCTCTACTGCCGAGGGTGTGAAGTTCGAGCGCCGTCTGTTCCAGGGCCTGTTCGGCACCGCCGACCAGAAGGAAGGCATGAGCGCCTTCGTCGAAAAGCGCGCCGCAGACTTCAAGGATAAATAATGTTTGAGGAACTCATGCTGAGCGAAGTCGAAGGATGGGTTCCGGTTTGCGTGGTGGGTTTGGCGGCCTGCACCACATGCTTCGGCTTCGCTCAGCATGAGCGCTCTGGAAGGGCCAAAGGGAGGATAACATGACAAATATCGCATTCATCGGGCTCGGAAACATGGGCTCTGGCATGTGTGCCAATCTGTGCAAGGCGGGGCATGAGGTCAGCGCGTTTGACCTGAACACTGACGCGGTGAAAGCGGCAGCGGAGCAGGGCGCAAAGCCCGCTACGACACTGGTCGACGCGGTGAGCGGCGCGGACGTGATCGTCTCCATGCTGCCGGCGGGCAAGCATGTATTATCTGTCTATTTCGGCGATGATGGCGTCGCCTCCCATGCCGCACCGGGCACGTTGTTCCTCGATTGCTCGACCATCTCTGTCGAGGACGCACGCGAAGCGGCTTCGAAGGCCGAAGCGGCAGGCTTCCCGATGGTGGACGCACCTGTCTCAGGGGGCACAGCGGCGGCGGATGCCGGCACGCTAACCTTTATGGTCGGCGGCCCGGACGAGGCCTTCGCGACGGCAAGACCTATCCTCGACGCCATGGGCAAGAACATTTTCCACGCTGGCGGCAGCGGGAATGGCCAGGCCGCAAAGATTGCCAACAATATGCTGCTCGGCATCTCGATGATCGGCACGTGCGAAGCGTTCAACCTGGCAGAAAAGCTGGGCCTTGATGCGCAGACTTTTTACGATATTTCGTCTACTGCCTCCGGCCAGTGCTGGAGCATGACCAGCTATTGCCCGGCCCCCGGACCGGTGCCTACGGCGCCATCAAACCGCGACTACAAGCCGGGTTTTGCTGTCGCAATGATGTTAAAAGATCTTCATCTGGCTGCAGGTGCCGCCAAAGCTGCGGGCGCCGATATTGCCCTCGGCAGTATGGCCGAAAAAATCTATGAAGATCTGAACTCTAGAGGCTATGGCGGCCTCGATTTTTCCGGTGTCATGAAAGACATCAAGCACCAACTGGACTAGGAAATGTCCTCAAAATACGTCACTGGGCCTGCTTTGCAGCACGCCCAGTAAACGTCCAATCCCCTCAGCAACGGCACGCTTTGCAACCATTCTAATGGTTATGCATTGCATGCAGACTTGTATGTATTGCGCTGCAGCATAATGGGTGTGGAGTGTGCTTGGCGCCAATCAGCAGTGAGGTGCGTTTTGGACGGACGGTATTTTTGTCGGGCGGGGGGAATTCTTGCGGCGAGCTTGGCCGCGTTACTTGCGGCATGTTCCGAGCCGCAGCAGAGCGAGGCGATACAAGAGCCAAATTCGCAACTTGCCGTGGTTGAAACAGAGACGAGTGAGATAGCGGAAACCGAGTCACCGGATATGGCCGATGAGGTGACGGAACAGCAATCTGTCCTGTATAATCTCGATGCAGAGCCTGCAACGCAACAAATTGAGGCACCGGCCCCAGCGCCGGAGCAAACTGATGTCGTCATGCAGGGCCGCGAGTTTGGCATGTCGGATATTGTCGACAAGGCCCGGCGGTTGGCAGCCTCGGAGTTCCAGCCTTCCCCCGCTCTGCCAGATGATGCGAAGGCGATGGATTATGACCAGTATCGCAGAATCCTGCCTGCTGAACCCGACATGGGATGGCCGGAAGACAAAGGTCGGTATCGCTTTCTGTTCGATCCGCGCGGCTATCTTTTCAATCATGAAGTAAAGATCAATATGGTGAATGGGGCGGACGTAACGCCCAAGACTTACGATCCCGATTTGTTTGACTTCAAGGATCTGCCTCTTTCCAAGAATACACGGCAAGCACTTGGCTTTGCCGGCGTGCGCTTGCTGGCGCCGATCAACCGTTCAGGCAAATTTGATGAGGTTTTGAGCTTCAAGGGAGCCAGCTTTTTCAGAGCGCTCGGCGCAGGAAATGTTTATGGCGCATCGGCCCGCGGGCTTGGCCTAGGTACGGCCTCTCCAGAAGGCGAGGAATTCCCATTCTTCAAGGAATTCTGGATCATCCATCCGGATACGGCAGATGATCAGGTCGAAATGTTCGCCCTGATGGACAGCCCAAGCGTGACCGGTGCATTCAGGTTCCTCGTTACCACTGGCCAGACAACCCGCATGGATGTAGAGGCAACGTTTTTCCCCCGCAAGGAAATCCAGCGTGTCGGGCTCTCGCCTCTGACGTCGATGTATTATTTCTCTCCGCATGATGTGATCAAGCAGGCCACGGATTACCGGTCGGCTGTGCATGATTCAGAAGGGCTGGCCGTTCATATGGCCAATGGCGAATGGGCCTGGCGGCCTTTGCTTAACCCGGCGGAGCTGGAAGTTTCGGTGCTGACCGAGCATCAGCCAAAAGGGTTTGGCCTGTTACAGCGTCACAGAAAGTTCGATGACTTTTCCGATCTGGAGGCGGGCTATCATCAGCGTCCGGATGTATGGATTGAGCCGACTGGAGAGTGGGGAGAAGGTCACCTGATGCTGGTGGAGATCCCCACGATCAATGAATACAATGACAATATTGCAGTCTTCTGGCGGCCGAAGAACAGCTGGCGCGCCGGTGAGGCAAAGACTATTTCCTACACCATGAATTGGGGCCTGAAACCTTCGGTCATGCCGCAAGTCGTGTCTGTATCGGAAACCCGCGCCGGGAAAAAGCCAGGCGAGAAACGCTATCTGTTTGTCCTCGATTATGACGAGGCCCCGGCAGAATATTTCGATGATACGGAATTGGAAATTACGGCATCCGCAGGCGAGATCCTGAATCCGATCCTTCGCAAGCACCCCGATGATGATGGCTATCGTCTGAGCTTTGAGCTGGACCCCGCAGGCGCCAGCATGGCTGAGCTTCGCGCCGTCGTGCACAAAGGGGATGCTCCGTTGACTGAAACATGGCTTTACCGCTGGAGAGCGAAATGACGGATCTGCGCCCCCGGCCGACCGAATTCCCCCTGACCATGCCGAACCAGGCCTTCAAGGCCCAGGAAGGAACGCCCAAGTCCGAAACGCCATCCTATCGCTGGCGGAAGCTCTTTGTTTTTGTGTCATCCATGCTGCTCACCCTGTGGGCCACACGGGAAATGTATGAGGTTCTGGCGGTCTCCGAGATGACGCTGCTGGAATGGGTGCTACTGGTCGTCTTCGTCATCAATATCAGCTGGATCTGCTTTGCCTTCGTCAACGCAACCATCGGCTTTGGTTCTGCCTTGTTTTCCGAAATGCGCGGGCCGATGGACAAGCCGGATGTTTGTATTCGCAATGTGCGTACCGTGGTTGTCTTCCCGATCTACAATGAATCCGTCGAGCACGTTTTTGCCACTGTGTCGGCGACGGCTCGCATGCTGAAAGAGGCGCCCGGCATTTATGAATGCTTCATCCTCAGTGACACAACGGACCCTGAGGTCGCTCTTGCCGAAGAAGCCGCCTATACGGAACTTTTGAGAATAGCGGGGCATGATGTGGCAGTGCGATATCGCCGCCGCACGATCAACCATCACCGCAAATCCGGCAATGTGCGTGACTTTGTCATGCGCTGGGGCGGGCGCTATGACTACATGATCGTATTCGATGCCGACAGCTATATGGAGCGGGACACGATTGTCCGTCTGGTGAAAGAGATGGAGCGGACCCCCTACACTGCGTTGATCCAGACCATTCCCCAACTTGTCGGCGGCACGACATTATTCGCGCGTTGCCAGCAATTTGCCTCCGCGTTGTATGGTCCCATCCTTGGCGGTGGCATGGCCTGGTGGGCACAAAATGAAGGCAATTTCTGGGGCCACAATGCGATCATTCGCGTGTCGGCGCTTGCCGAGGCGGCTGGCCTTCCGGAGATTCCCGGCAAGGCCCCATTTGGCGGCACCATTCTCAGCCATGATTTTGTCGAGGCGGCATTCCTTCGCCGTGCCGGGTGGAATGTGGAGATCCGTCCGGAAATTGGCGGCTCCTATGAACAGGGTCCACCAACAATCATCGAACTGGTCAAACGCGACCGGCGGTGGTGCCAGGGTAATATGCAACACATGGCCGTACTGTTAAAAACCGGGGGTCTCAGCTGGACGAACCGTTTCCACCTGATCACCGGCATCTTCTCTTATCTGGCCTCACCGCTCTGGCTCATCTTCATCACGCTGGGCATGATGCTATCTCTGCAGAACAGTTTCATGCGGCCGAACTATTTCAGTGATGAGGCGTCCCTGTTCCCGACCTGGCCTGTGATTGACTCCGAGCGCGCATTGACGCTTTTCCTGGCCACAATGGGACTGCTGTTTGCGCCCAAGATCTATGCCTTGATTTATGGTCTGGTTTCCAGCCACTGGCGCAAGACGGTGGGCTTGGCGCGCACTGCGATGGGAATGCTGACGGAGACTTTCATTTCTGTACTGATTGCCCCAATCCTGATGGCGACGCAAACCGGCGCGGTGATCAATGTCTTCAGGGGCAAGGATAGCGGCTGGTCTCCGCAAGAGCGTAGCCAGGGCGGCTATAGTTTTCTCACAACATTGCGGCACAACGCGCCGGCCACTTTGTTGGGGCTTGTACTTACGGTCTCTGCCATTGCGATTTCTCCGGTTTATGCAGCGTGGCTGGCGCCTGCCACAATAGGCCTGCTGCTCAGCGCGCCCTTGTCCTACTGGACCGCCAGGGAAAGTGCTGGGCAAGCCGCGCGGCGTAATGGTCTTCTGGTCACACCGGTCGAGATAGAAACGCCGGAAAGCGTTCAGCTGTCGAAGGCTGAGAGCGCGATCTATGCTACGCTGCCCAAGACAGACATCGTCTCCCTGCTGCGTGACAGAAACAAGCAGAGAGCGCGCAAGCACCTTATTGACCCCTATTGGCCGCTGAAACGTTATGAAGTCCACACGCCTCTGGCGATCGCCAGGGCAAAGGCCGCACGTGTCCTGTCGCTTGACGACTACATGAATGCCATAACCCGGGCAGAGTTGATGGCTGTGCTGAACTCAAGCCAGGATATGGAGAGTATCAGCTTCCGTTTCTCCGTTGCCGGACGGGTTATCGGGGACGCCACCAGTTTTGAACGTTTTCTGGCCAACCGCCGGGCATCCGGCAGACCGCCCCAGCCGAGCAGTGCACGGCGCGGCCGCACCTAGGCTGAAGCGTTACTTGCTTCTCAGCCGGTTGCGGAAGTCTCTCTTGGCGGCTGCCAAGTCTTCATTCAGCTGTTTGCGCAGTCCCATACGCAAGGCGGCAACGCCCTGACTGGTGGACTGGACGAGTTCTTCCGTGACGCCAGCTGATGCCATGCTTTCAGAGATGCTGGGGCCCATGAGCGAGAAGCCAGATGTTTGTTCGATCGCGCCGATGGTCCAGAAGTCTTCTTCCTGGGACCAGCCATCCATGGTTTCGAACGGAATCCAGAAATAGCCGCCTTCGCCCCAGTTCGCGCTCCAGCTGTTGCGGACGAGATAGCAGCGGTCTGTCAGATCATAGCCGACGATCAGCATGGCATGTCCGGAAGGTGGCTTCTTTGTCGCAATCTGGTCGGGTCGTGGCATGCGCCCGGTCTCGCTGGCGATCTTGTAATAATCACCCGGTGCGAACATTCCGAAGACAACCGGCAGGCCTTGCGACAACGCGGTCAGCGCAGGCACGCCGCGCGGGGTCCGGGCATACTGTACGGCATCATAATTGCGGGCGTTCTTGTAGCAGGCTTCGGTCGGCTGTGTGGTGACCATGGCCTCCTCAAAAGGCCACATACGCGCTTCACATGCCCCGAAAGCCAGGACGGCGGCCATGCCGTGATGGATGTAGCTGCCACCGTCTTGTTGCTCACTTTTGGAAAGTGACCGTGCATTATAGTAGATGAACAGACGAGATAGATCCGTCAGTGGCATTTTGTTCTTGTTCTGATGAAACTCCAGAGCGCCCACAACAGCGTTGGCAACACAGGAATTCGTGCGCAGCTGGTTCTCGACAGGGGAACAGAGGGACCTCAGATCAATGCGGTCCGGTAAATTCAACTTCGGCGCAGACAAGGTGGGCGCGGGAGATGGCGTGGTTTCGAAGATGCATCCGTGCAGGCTGTGGTCTGATGTGTAACCGGACATGTCGTGTCCCCTTCCGTACTAAATCTATAAGGCTGGTCCAGGTGCGTGACGGCGCAGAAGACCTGTGTTTGTGTGGGTGCGTGTTTCTATGAAGGGCATGGTCCACCGGGCTGGTGATTCACATGCATCTGTCCCTGCTCGACAATATTGTTGTAGGCATCGAGCGTCTGGAAATTTATGTGGCACCCTCGGTCCCACTGCAGCCGTCCATTCAGGGATACGCCGGCTGCTGGAGCCGTAACGGTATAAAAGCCGTTGGTGTTATTCAGGCGACCAGACAGTTCCAGGGAGTAGCCATCCACGCTTGTACCAGTTCCTGAGAAGGAACCATCATTATCGACTCGCATGGAATAGATGCTCCCGATGCCATCATTCCATTGTCCGTTCAGGGATTGATACCTGTTGACCGGATTTACCGGTTCCTCCGGATCTATGCAGGCTTGATAGGCGCTACCTGTCAGACCGTCGCATGGCCCGATTGGGGGCGGTGGCTCTCTCGGTTCCATTATAGCCGCGATGCCTGCAATCATTACGACCAGTCCCACCAGGCCGAGTGTGGCCAGTGAAATGATCTTGATCAGGCCGTTTTTGTCGCCAGGCTCAGGAACGGGTCTGTCAGGAATTTTCTTGCGCGGCATATATCCTAGATTGACCGCTTCTACGAGTTCCTTGCGATACTCCTGTGCGCTTTGCGGGCGGCTGGCTGGACGGTTTGAAAGGCCGCGTTCGATCAATTTGTCGATGCCGGGCGGCACGTCAGACCGTCCGCAAGAGGGAGGCTGCCAATGCCCTTGCGGCAGAACATCCACAAGTAGCTCATAGAAGAGGACTGACAGGGAATATAGATCAGCTTCCGGGCCAACACTGCTTGCATGGGTTATCTGTTCCGGCGCCATGTAGCGCGGCGTACCGATCCCTGTGCCAGTACCGCTATCCAGCGTCCCTGTCGTGGCCTGGGCAATGCCGAAGTCAAGTATCTTGAGTGGGGCGGATGTGTCTGTCGGCTCATCCATCAGGATGATGTTTTCCGGTTTGAGGTCGCGGTGGATGACACCGGCGGCATGTGCAGCAGACAGACCATCCAGTATTTCGGCAACGATACGGGCGGCATGGCGCAAGGGAATATCTTCGCGCGCCTGTATCTTTTTTCTGTGCCAACCGCGCAGGGATTGTCCCTGCAGATATTCCATCGACACATAGGGCTGTCCATGCGCGTCCCCAACATCATAGACAGCCACGACATTCGGGTGACGCACATTGCGCGCTGTCACCCCTTCACTGATCAGGCGTTTCACGGCCGTTTCACCGCCCAGCCGATCACTGCGGATCAGCTTTAGCGCAACCGTCTGATCAGACACCTTGTCCTTGGCCTTGTAGACCAGGCCCATCCCGCCGCGCCCGATCACCTCCTCGATGGTGTAGCGGTCAGCGAACACTTCGCCCGGCTCCAGTGCCTGTTGCTGGTTGCGTGTCCTCGGCAGGGTCGTGGCATCATCAATCGTTTCCAGCCCGCCCAAAGTCATCAGTCCGGCCTCGCTGAAGTCAGCCACAGGCGGTTTCATTTCGGTGCCGCATTCCGGACAAAAACGATCCTGCGCGGTGATCTCGGTTTTACAGTTCGGGCATAGGGGCATGAGGGTCACCGGCTGTGTGAGGAGCGCGTCAGGCATACACTTCCAACACGTCCGTAGTCAGATTTGAATGAAACTTTCAGGGATAGGCTTTCAGGTGCAGAGACGACCGGAGAGATGATGTCTCCATCATCCAGAATTATCGTCTTGCCTTCGCCATAGGCCTCGCCATTGATACGCAGGCCGGCCTGTCCGGTCACGCGCAGAGTCAGACGGTCGCATTCGACATAGAGTTCGAAATGACGGCGGGAGAGTAGTCTGCTGGCCTCACTATCAACGGTGCCTGTGCTATCTGTCACCAGCAGACGGACATCTCCCAGCCCGTCCTCAGCCCGCGCCCGGCTGCGACCGGCGCCCAATACACCATCAGGTGTCAGGATGGGGCCGCGCCTGGGCGCATGTTCCAGGGCGAAGCCTGCCCATGTGAATTCGGTGTTGCGGGGAACCCATGTGTCGGCATCCATACCGCGCAAGCCCAGCCGCCTTTCATCCTTTTCCGCGCGGACCATACGCAATTGCAAGGCCTCTTCGGTCAGAATCTGCGCTTCGCGGTTCTCAGTCTTTCCCGAAATATACACCGTGTTGCCATGGCCAGCACTCTGCCCACCGATGTTTACGATAGGCGCGGCCTCAGTGCGATCTTCCGAGACGGTCAGTTTCAGATCTGCTGTAAAGGCATAGCATTCCTGCCGCCAACGCCAGCGGCTGGCTACGGCGACGAGAATTTTCACACCATGGGCCCCAGGTTTGGTAATCTTGTTTACACTGATGCTCGCCGGGCGACTCTCGCCCGTGCTCAACCTTTCCCAGCCGAGATCTTCTTCCCGCCAGTCGCCTGTGCCTTCACGGCTCCAAAGGCCTGTTATGAATAGGGGGCGCCCAACGGGGGAAAGATTGGCAATGGAAACCGGCAGGCTGACAGCGCCGCCGACTTTTACGGCCGTCAGCGCCCCGGCATCCACTTCAAGATGCGGTGCAACACAGACCGTGCACAGACCAGAATCATTCAGTAGGCCTCCGCATTCTTCTGCCGCTATGCAACGCAGCAGAGGCTTGCCGCACTCGGCGCAGAAGGTGGCCGCCTCATCCAGTGCGGATGTGTAGCAGCATTCTCTTTGGGAATGCGCAGGCAAGATGGAGGAGGACGATTTCGGCATCTCGATCAGGTCCGCATCTTGTGGCCACAGCCCGTGCAGAACTTCGCCTTGGCAGGCAGAACCCGTCCGCATTCCGGGCATTCCACTTTATCCGGCGGGGTTTCAGCCCCATCCATGGCGCTGCCATTGCCGGTTCTTCCACCTGCGCCATGCGCGACTCCTGTGGCGCCTGTCATGCCGGCCTTCAGGATGTCCAGTTCATGCCTGCGGCTGGCTTCGCGTTCTTCGGTCGCGCCCTTGATCAATTCCTTCATCATCTGCATTGAGTCTTCGGAATTGCTGGTCTTGGCGCGCGCCTGTTCCTTCAACACCTCTGCTACATCTGCGGAAAGACCTGCATTGATCGCCAGGATTTGCTCGGGTGTCATTTTGGAGCCAGCGGTCAACTGCGCCGTGCGGCTTTCCATGTCCGCCCGCATCTTGGCGAGTTCGTTTTCGGTGGCACTTTTTTCGCGCCTTATATCCCGGTCTGTGTCGCGGTCAGCCGCAGTGCCTTCAATCTCCATAAGGGAGCGGAGGTTGTTGGCCGACTGCTCCTGGGCAATCCGTGCCAGTTCCATTTCCATCCGCTCGGACCGGTCACGCAGCTCAATATCGGTCATGACACCGAGTTTTCGCATCTCTGCGACATGCTGGGCATCCAGCATTTCGATGGACCGCTCGGAAACGCGCAGGCGACCAGCCTCATTGGTCAGGTCGGTGACATGGCTCGCTTCGGCGATGTCATTTTCCATCTTTGCCGCGCGCTCGGTTCGCAGCACTTCGATCTCATGCGCCAGCGCCTCCATCTCTTGACGACGCGTCGCGGCTTCCCGGGCATCAATAAAGCTGATCTCGCTTTGTAGCACCATGTGGGCGAGTTCGTCCTCGCTGGCGCTCTGGATCTTGGCCATGTCGACCGAGGCGTTCAGCTTGACTTCCGTGGCATCGGACTGGCGCTCAACCTCGCGCTTCAGCAATTGCAGCTGATAGTCCATGGCCTCTTGCTGGCGTTCAATTTGCGCCTTTTCAAAGGCTTCTCGCTCGACGGCGTTCATAGCCCATTGTACGGAGACGGCCTTCACCAGTACGCCGATGTCTCCGCAAACACGTTCGGCTTCCCGCATCATGTCGGACTGAATCTTGTCTTGCAGGCCGGTCTCGCCGCGAATGTCGGCGGCGTCCATGCGTCCGACGATGGCCTCCATCACGCGATCAGAGAAGTGCGGTGCGATACGGTCCAGAACATCAATGCGTGACAACGCCTTGCGACCTGTGACGGGCATATCGCCCGTGCTCTTGTCGATCTGCTTGCGTGTCACTCCGCCCATCAGGCCCAGAATATTGGACGGCTTTTCGGGGTTCAGCTGCAGTTCCAGCGTGGCCAGGCCTGCAATCTCAACATTGTCCCGCGACAAAGCCTTGACCGGCAGCTGAACCTGAAACGGCTTCAGGTCTGCCAGCATGATGGCGATATGGGTCGATCCTCCGACGACACCTTTAAGGGTCGTGGCCAGTCCGCCAACGGAGAAATGCGCCCCCTTGAACGTGTCGATCAGTTCGCCATTGCGGAAGAGAAGTGCAGCAAGGTCCGGTGGTGTGGCAAAGCGCTTTTCGAAAAAGGCCTTGAATTCACTCTCGCGGACAAATTCCGCAAGCAGGTTTGGGTCGGTGAGGACAAGTGGAGACGAGGCCATGGATCAGCCCTCCTTCTGTGCCGGCTTGGCGAAATAGGTGTAGATGCGTGCGAGAATGACAATGACGCAGACAGAGAAGGCGATCGGATGGGTCTGGATGATCGCGATCATGCGCTCTGCGGTGGAGTATTCTTCCATCATGTCACCCATACGGGTGACGGTGAAAATTGAGCCGTAGATGATGGAAACGATGGTGAAGAGCGACATGACAAGGGCGACAATGCCTGACAAACGCTGCAGCAGACCAACCTTCTCGCGCTGACGCTTAGCCTCAGCCTTTCTTTCGGCAATATCACGCTGGTCGAGTTCTTTCTCAAAGGCCTCCCCACGTTTGATCGCCTCGGCACGGGCCTTGTGATCCACTTTCAGGAAATCGGGCTGGGCTTTCCGGCTTTTCTCGGCAGAGTTCACAGGCGTCAGGTTTGAGGCATGGCGCCGCCATAGGACAAACACTGTGAGGCCCAGCCAGATGCCCGCTGCCGCCATGGTCAGATTGAACATCAGGTCAATGAACGGCCAGGCTTCTGGCGGAATTTGGTTCAGCGTGTCTTGCATCACGGGCCTCATGAAATTCGGTCTCGTAATGGAAGGCGTCAGACTGTCGCCGAACGGGTCACGGGGGACAAAATTTTTTTGAAAACGTGCCTGTGCCTTGTGAGATCGGGGTTTTTGGGACAAGTTCAGCCCGGGAGACGCGCAATGAGCACTGAAGAAAACCTGTCAGCCAAACAGCTGCTGGATGCCTGGAGGGGCGGGGACATGGGTGCCCGCGACGAGCTCTTTACACAACTCTACTCTGAATTACGCCTTATTTCGGCAGCCTTGATCCGCTCGGAGAGCAATCTCTCCCTGTCGAGTGGAGACCTGGTGAATGAGGCCGTTATTCGCCTGATGCGGCTTGACCAGATCGAGTGGGCCGACAAGGCGCATTTCCTCGCGCTCGCAGCTCGCGCCATGAGACGTGTGCTGATTGATCATGCTCGAAAGAAAAATTCAGACAAGCGTCAGCACAGGAAAGTGACCCTTGTCTCCAAAGTGGCGGGCAAGGGCGCGGAGCGTCTGGAGGTCGATCAGTTGGAAAAGGCCCTGATCCGTCTCAGTGTGATTGATCCGGACAGGGCAGAAATCGTTGAGCTTCGCTATTTCGGAGGGATGACTCTGGAAGAGATCGCAGAAGTGAAGGCCATCTCCGAATCCACTGTGAAGCGGAACTGGCGTGTCGCCCGGGCCTGGTTGCTGGATTCCCTGAAAGAGGATTGGCGGGATGAGCACAGAATCTCTTGAGCGCGCGGCGCTGGAGCTGCTCTCGCGCGCTCTGGATGTCGTCTCGACTGAGCGTGCCGCATGGGTGCGCGAACAGGCGGGAGACAATCATGCCCTTGCAGACCGTGTTCTGGCCATGCTGGCGGCAGAAGGGTCAGGCTCCGGACGGTTCAGAACGGGGGGTGCCAGCGGGGACATTGTAGAGCCCGCTGCGCCTGAACGCGTTGGCGCTTACCAAATCACCAGTGTCATCGGTCAGGGTGGTATGGGCGCGGTCTATAAGGGCGTGCGTGTTTCCGGGAATTTCGACCACACAGTCGCGATCAAGATCATCCGGCCCGGTGTCTTGTCAGATGCCCTGATTGACCGGTTCCTGCGGGAACGGCAGACGCTGGCGGCCCTCAACCATCCCAACATTGCCCGTCTCTATGATGGCGGGGAGATGGAGGATGGTGCGCCTTATATCGTGATGGAATATGTGGACGGGCAGCCGATACTGGATTGGGTGGCTGAGGAAAATACCCCGCTATCGGAACGCCTGCGTATGTTTCTGGACCTATGCCATGCCGTTCATTATGCGCACCAGAATTTGGTCATCCATCGGGACATTACGCCGTCAAATGTGCTGGTGACTCAGGATGGCCAGATCAAGCTGATTGATTTCGGCATCTCCCGCCCCCAGGAAGACAGGGCGGAGGACGTATTGGCGGCAGGGGGCTCAGCGAAACCCAGCCTTAGCTACACGCCAGGTTACGCCGCACCTGAGCGCAGCCAGGGCGCCAGCGCCAACACCTTGTCGGATATCTACTCTCTGGGAAAGTTGCTGCAGGATCTTATCGGCAAGGAAAGTGAGAGGGCAGACCTTGAGGCCATCACTGTCATGGCGACGGCAACGGCGCCGGAAGACCGATATCCTTCAGCGGATGCCTTGATTGAGGATATCCAGAACTATCTGTCCGGGTGGGCCGTGAATGCACGCGGGGCAGGCGGGCTTTACCGCTTCGGAAAATTCGTCGGTCGGCATAGTATCAGCGTGGCAGCCGGAGTGTTTGTATTTCTGGGCCTGAGCGCAGCTCTCGCAGCGACCTATGTTCAGTATACCCGCGCAGAAAAGGCGCTTGGTGTCGCCAATACGCGTTTTGCCGAAGCACGCGAGCTGAGCCAGTCGCTCGTCTATGATGTCTATGACTCGATCTCCCGCGTCTCCGGCACCATGGAGCCGCGTCAGGCGCTGGCGAACGTTGTGCGTGATTATGTGAACGACCTTTCTGTGGATGAAGACGCCCCGGATGATGTGATGTTCGAAGTCGGCATCATCAAGTCGCGGCTTTCAGATCTTTATGGCGGCGTCGGCATGGCCAATCTGGGCGATACGGATACTTCCTACGTCCTGCTGAAAGACGCGGAGTTCACGCTTGAGACATTGCTGCAGCGTGACCCGCAGGATACCGCCGCCATGGCGGAACTCGTCATGGTACTGAGGAGTGTTACCATGCAGAATCTGAATTACCGGCATGATATTGAAGCGGCTGAGGCGGCCAACCGAAAAGCTCTTGCCCTCGCGCAGCGCGGCGTAGCAATTGGCGATGCGAATGAGCGCACTTTGCTGCGCCATGTCTGGAGCTGCCGAACGGACGCGCTGCAGATCATGCTGGGCAAAGGAGAGAGTGAAGCAGCACTGGAAAGCGTGCGGCAATGGCGCAAGGAATTGACGCCGGAGATGTTTGCCCGGTTGGGCGGTGGGGAGGAAATGGCAGCCTATCTGGCCATGCAGGAGGCGGAGTTCTTGACGCAACTGCAACGCGGCGAGGAAGCTGTTGAGCCCTTGCAATATGCCATCTCATTCCGGGAGCAGGCGCTGAGAGATAGCCCTGAAAACTACTATCAGATGACGCAGTTAATGGTGGCCCTCGGGGAAATGTCGACTGCCCTGCGGCAGACGCCTGATAAGGCAGAGAGCCTTGAATATGCGGATAAATCTGTCGCGCTCGCACGTCAGATACAGGAGGCAGACCCGCAGGATGCAGGCGGGCCGGAAGGCCTCTCCTCCATGTTGATGAAGAAAGCCGACACCCTTGTCACCCTGCAGGATTATCAGGCGGCAAAGGTCGCCCTAGAAGAAGCGACCGAGCTCTCGATCGGTCTTGTTCAACAGTTCCCGGATGATCTGTTTTATGAATCGCTTCTCTTCATGGCGCTTGACCATTCTGTCGAGACGGATCTGGCCATGAATGGCCGGGAAACGCTTTGGTCTTGTGAGCTTCTGAAGAAGGCTGCGCAAACCGTACCAATTCGGGAGAAGCTGTCTGATCCCGACTCTGGGCATGATCTGGAAGAGCTTTCGACCCTGACGGATCAGGCGTGTCTGCCCTGATCAGGCGTAAATGAAGCTGGGCTCT
>Ga0209578_10001535_pt1 | contig 21167 bp, 15 predicted proteins | sample tdAd472_FD_187127 | JGI IMG/M metagenome (GOLD analysis project Ga0209578, IMG submission 187127) | Marine sediment microbial communities from the Atlantic coast under amendment with organic carbon and nitrate - tdAd47.2 (SPAdes)... | ecosystem: Environmental > Aquatic > Marine > Coastal >...
TATCGGATCGGTCTTCACGATGGCTGCTGCCGCATAGGCGGCAAGACCCACCGGTGGCGTGTCGTCCGCCAAAATGCCGAAATAGAAAACGAACATGTGAGCGGCAATCAGCGGGACGACGAGACCGGACTGCGCTCCCAAGGTGACGATCACCGGGGCCATCAAACTAGAGACGACAATGTAATTGGCCGTCGTCGGAAGCCCCATCCCGAGCAGGAGGCTGATCAGGGCGGTGAAAAACAGGATCAGCAGCAAATTGCCGCCCGAGATGAACTCGACGAACTCGACCATCACCTGGCCGATCCCGGTCAACGTCACCGTACCGACAATGATCCCGGCGGCAGCCGTCGCCACACCGATACCGATCATGTTGCGCCCGCCGGCGATCATGCCTTCGAGCAAATCGTGCAGGCCATCGGTTATTTTTTCGGCTTCGTCGTTGGTTTTCCCCCGTAAGAACGCCAAAAGGGGTTTCTGGGTAAGGATGATGAAAATCATGAAGACCGTCGCCCAGAAAGCCGCGGTTCCCGGCGACAACCGCTCGACGGTCAGCAGCCATACGAGCACTACGACCGGAAGCAAATAATGCAATCCGGCCCTGACGGTCGGCCCCACCGGCGGCAGCTCCTTCACCTCATGATCCGTTGGCAGGTCCGGCACTTTCGACGCATAGGCCAACAAAGCGAAGTAGGCGGCAAACAGCACCAAAGCCATGACCCACCCGGTCGCATCGCCAGCCAAGGACTTGACCAGCTCGACAGACGGCGGCAACACGAAAGTCAACAAGCCCAAAACGATGATCACGCTCAACAGGCCCAGCAGCTTGGCCTTGACGCCCATTTTGTCGACCCGTGGCAAGCCCTGCATGCCTGCTTTCATCGCCTCAAGATGAACGATGTAAACCAGGGCGATGTAGGAGATGACCGCCGGGAGGAAAGCGTGCTTGATGACCTCGACGTAGGATATCCCCACATACTCGACCATCAGGAAAGCCGCCGCCCCCATGATCGGCGGCGTAAGCTGTCCGTTGGTCGACGAGGCGACCTCGACCGCCCCGGCTTTTTCAGCCGGGAACCCAACCTTCTTCATCAAAGGAATGGTAAACGTGCCGGTGGTCACCACATTGGCGATGGAGGAACCGGAAATTATGCCGGTCATGGCGGACGACACGACGGCTGCCTTGGCGGGTCCGCCTCTGAAATGCCCCATCAGGGCAAAAGCGACGCGGATAAAATAGTTTCCCGCGCCCGCCTGCTCCAACAACGAACCAAACAGCACGAAGAGAAACACCATGGTTGCCGAGACGCCGATGGCGACGCCGAACACCCCCTCGGTAGTCAGCCAGTAATGCGACGCCCCTTTGTTGATCGAGGCCCCCTTGTGGGCGATGACATCGGGCATATAAGGGCCGGCAAAGGTGTAAATCAGGAAAATTCCGGCGACCACCATCAACGGCGGCCCCAATGACCGGCGTGTCGCTTCAAGCAACAAAACCACACCGATGACGCCGACGATCACATCCAGTTCGGTCGGATCGCCGGGCCGCTGGGCCAGATCGTCCTTCAAGACAATCAGGTAAAGACACGAGGCGGCTGCAAGACACGCCATGATCCAATCTTGGAGGGGGATATAATCGCGCGGCGAACGCTGAGCGGCAGGGAAGCTGAGATAGGCCAGGAATATCGCAAAGGTCAGGTGAAACCGTTTGACGACGTCTTCATTCATCCAAGGAGTAAACTCAAGCACCAACGGCGAGGACACATAAACCTGGAAAACCGACCAGGCGAGCGCCGTCAGGATAAGAAACTTAGCGAGGAACGGGTTTGAGGGGCTGCGTGCGCCGACGTCGGCATCCGCGACAATATCTTTCGCTCTGCTGGAAGAGCCGCTTTGCCGGGAATTGTCGTCCGCCATGATCAATTGTTCAGTTAGAATCGAAAATTAGGGGAGGACTGACGGCCCTCCCCTGATTTCACAATCCCTACTTCAACAGGCCTGCTTCTTTGTAATATTTGGCCGCACCGTCATGCAGCGGCGCAGACAGACCGTCTTTGATCATTTCTTCCTTTTTAAGATTGCCAAAGGCCGGGTGGAGCTTCTTGAAATCGTCGAAGTTTTCAAACACTCCTTTAACCACCTGATAGACCACATCGGCTGACGCATTGGTCGAAGAAACGAAGGTCGCGCCAACGCCGAACGTCTTCACATCATCCGGATTACCCCGGTACATGCCGCCGGGAATCGTCGCCACCCGGTAGTAGCTATTGTCCTTGACCAGCTTTTCGACAGCCGGGCCGCTCACTTCAACGATGACCGAATCGCAGGTTGTCGTCGCTTCTTTAATCGACCCGCTGGGATGCCCGACAGTAAAGACCATGGCGTCGATCTTATTGTCGCACAATGCCTTCGATTGCTCAGCGGACTTCAACTCGGACGCCAGAGCCAAGTCGTCCATGGTCCACCCCATGGCTTTCATCAGTACTTCCATGGTGCCGCGCTGCCCGGAGCCGGGGTTGCCAACGTTGACCCGCTTTCCCTTCAGATCGGCGAAGGTTTTGATCCCGGCGTCTTTCCTTGCGACAACGGTAAACGGTTCCGGATGGACCGAGAAGACCGCTCTCAATTCTTTAAACGGCCCAGCTTCCTTAAACGTCTCTTTTCCGCTTCCGTGGTAGGCATGATACTGCCAATCGGATTGAGCGACTCCCATGTCCAGCTCACCGGCACGAATGGTGTTGATGTTGTAGATCGACCCCCCCGTACTTTCCACCGAACACCGGATACCGTGTTCTTTGCGGCCCTTATTGACCAAACGGCAGATGGCGCCGCCCGTCGGATAGTAAACCCCTGTCACACCGCCGGTGCCGATGGTGATGAACTGTTGTTCGGCCTTTGCCGGAGCGATCGCCGACGTCAGCCCGGCAATGGCAAGTCCAACACCCAATACGGAAGGAATGATCAGTTTGCGAATAGACACGTTGGAAGCTCCTTGTCCTGCGTTTTTTTCCGGTAACGGCCCAATTCGGCGGTCGGGTCCGGAAACAATTTGCCCGAGATTTTATGATTGATTCTTAACTTCCAGCCTACCCATTGAAAGAGCGAGAGGCAAGCATGCCGGAGCGGGGCGGCCGAGACGATTGCGCGAGACATGATCGGGCGATAGGATGCCGGTTCGTTTTTTAGGGGGCCTCATTCAAGGACGCTGGCATGGATATTAAAGACCACATTCGCGGTATTCCCGATTTTCCTAAACCGGGCATTCTTTTTTACGATATTTCGACCCTTCTCGCCCACCCCGACGCATGGCAAGTCGCCATGGGGCGGATGGCGCGCCAATTGGTCAAGTACCAGCCGGACATTTTGGTCGGCATTGAATCGCGCGGATTTTTGATGGCGGCTCCTTTGGCGCTTAAACTGGGATGCGGTTTTGTCATGGTGCGCAAGCAGGGCAAACTCCCCGGCAAGACCATCAAGCACGAATACGACCTGGAATACGGCTCGGATGTGGTTGAAATTCAGGAAGACGCTATTGAAAAAGGACAGCGAGTGGTCGTTCTCGACGATCTGCTCGCCACCGGCGGCACCTTGGCGGCCTCCAATGAGCTGATCCGCAAGGTCGGTGGCGATGTCGTGGCAGCTGCCTGCCTGATCGAACTGACCTTCCTCAAAGGCCGGGAAAAACTGGACGTCCCCTTTACCAGCCTCGTCGCCTACGACGACTAGCAAGAGTTTTAGGCAAAAGAAAAGGCCGGGAAAATCCCGGCCTTATTTTGCCTTTAGTGCCTCTAGCTTCGGCGAATTTCAACCAGGAACTTGTCCACCTCGACCGACAGGGTCTCCGCCTGGATCGAAAGCTCCTTGGCCGCCGACAGCATTTGCCCTGCCGCCTGTCCGCTTTCTCCTGCCGCTTGGGTTACCGACGCGATATTGGACGAAACCTCGTGGGTACCCGTGGCGGCCTGCTCCACATTGCGGGCGATTTCCTGGGTGGCCGCCCCTTGTTCTTCAACCGCGGCGGCGATGGCCGAAGCGATTTCGTTGACCTGCCCGATAATGTTGCCGATATCGCCAATCGCTTTGACGGAATCGTCGGTCGCACCTTGCACATTGCCGATCTGGGCGGCGATTTCTTCGGTCGCCTTGGCCGTTTGATTGGCCAGATTTTTGACCTCGGACGCCACAACCGCGAACCCCTTACCCGCATCGCCGGCCCTGGCTGCCTCGATGGTTGCGTTCAAGGCCAACAGGTTCGTCTGCTCGGCAATATCAGTAATCAGGGAAACGACCTCGCCGATTTTCTGCGACGCATTAGACAACCCTTTAACCATGTCGTTGGTCCGTTGCGCTTCCTCGACGGCCTTGGCGGTGATGCGCGTCGACTCAGACACCTGCCTGGAGATCTCGCCGATGGAACTGGAAAGCTGTTCGGCGGCGGCAGCCACGGTTTCTACATTGCTGGTCGCCTGCTCGGAAGCTGCGGCGACCATGGTTGCACGGGTGTTGGTTTCCGTCGCCGTCGCCGACATGGACTCGGCGGATGACTGCATTTGATTGGACGCCGACGATACGGACTCGACCACCCCGCCGACGCTGGCCTGGAAATCGTCGGCCAGCTTCGCCATGAGCGCCTTTTTCTCTTCCGCCGCCTTGGCTTCCGAACGCGCCTTTTCCTCCTCCAACCGTTTCATTTCAATGGCGCTGTCTTTAAAGACCTGAACCGCATCGGCCATTTCGCCAATCTCGTCGCTCCGGCCTTGGGCTGGAATTTCGACCGTCGTATCCCCGCCGGCCAACTGCCCCATGGCGCTGGTCATTCTAGCAATCGGCCCGGCAACGCCCCGGCCGAATGCAACGCCAACCCCGGACGCGATGGCGATCACGACCAAACAGGCGACGATCATGAAGTTGCGCATGCTGGCCAGAGGACCAAGCACTTCCGCTTGGTCGATTTCAGCCATCACGCCCCAACGAACACCAAGGAAATCCAAGGGCCTAAACGCCGTTAAAACGTCATCGCCATGATAGTCACGCCCTTCCAAAAGTCCTTCTTCTCCATTAATCACCGCCTTTGCGGCATCGGAGTCGATTTTAACCTTCAACAGCGTCGGCTCCTTGGAGAAGCGGGAATCGCTGCGCATCAGGTAATCGCTCCCGACAAGGTAGGTTTCGCCGGTCTCGCCAAGGCCGGTGGCCTGCTGCATGACGTTGTTGATTTTTGCGGCTGAAATTTGGAAGACCACGGCGCCAAGAAATTCTTCGCCATCCAACAAGGCTGCCGCAATAAAGCTCGCCGGCGCTCCGTTGCTGGGGGCATAGGGTTTGAAGTCGGAAAACAGCGCTACGCCTTTGGTCGGCTTTTCCTTGATCGTCCGGTAGAGAGCCGCCAAATCCGTGTCTTTATATGGCCCTTCAATCATATTGGTGCCGAAAGCGTCACCTTTGTAAACCGAGTAGACGACCAGTCCGGATGCATCAACAAGATAGGCGTCTTCATACCCGCGGATTTTTGCAAAACGACGCATGATCGGATGAACCCTTGCATGAGCTTTTGAATATCGCGAACCATCAGCCTTATCGAGCTTCTCTTTCGCATTCGGCTCGGGGTTGTCTTCGATATAGAGTTTGCGGATGGTCTCCGCTCCGCCCTTTTTGAACTCAAGCGCGTATTGGAACGTCAGCGTTTCTTCGGTAATCATGGCGTTTTCAGACATAATCACCACATCGTCGGCGACGCTTTTCAGGTAGTCCTCAAGTGCGGTTTTTCTAGCTTCAAGCAAAGCTTCCAGCTTGCTTTCCGCGGCGCTAACGATTTCGCCAGACGATTTGAAGTATCCGACCGCACCGAGAACCACGCCGGTAGCAGCGGCCAATGCGATAAGCACGACGGGAAGTTTCTTGGCAATCTTCATGCTGCCCCCTAAAGGTTTCCGGCATCCCGGATAGGGGGGCCGGCATCCACCACCTACCCATGAAAATTTCCATTACTCAAGAGCATTAAGACGCGCTAAACCCGGCAAGCCCTACCACTAACCTTGCCGCAGCATCTCCAGAAATTTCACGGGCTTCTCACCTCTTGCTGTTATTAGTCACAGATATCCAGCACAAAATCCTTAACGTAGCTCAATCGGTTGTGCATCATTAAGCCATGCCATTCGCCTTTTAATGTAGACCACGCGGAGCCTCCGTTCCTTTCAGCCGTCTTTTGTGCTATGATAGGTCTTTCGTGCGGCCTGAAGATGTTAGCCGCACTCACCATGAAGGAGACTTAATTGGAGGAAACTTCAACGTGCATGTAATCGTCCGCGACAACAACGTCGATCAAGCCTTAAAAGCGCTGAAGAAGAAGATGCAGCGCGAAGGCATGTGGCGCGAAATGAAGCGCCGCCGTTCTTACGAAAAGCCATCAGAAGCCCGCACCCGCAAAAAAGCGGAAGCGGTGGCCCGTCTTAGAAAGCTTGAGCGCAAGCGCCTGCAAAGAGAAGGCTTCTAGACCTTCGTTCTTTTTCGAGTCCAAGCCTGCCCCACTAGCCTTTTAAAAAGTGCTGGACCTTGTCTGCCGCCCCAACCATATACCTTGAGGTTCGCTCACCCAGCCTTTCGGCAAGTACAAATTCCCTTTTACTTGGCGAGCCCAAGAATCAGCCTCCAACCGCCTCCCACTAAAAACCCGAACACGCCTCCTTCCCAGCCTGTAATTAGAAAAGTTTTCCACAGGAAAGCACAATATTTTGTGGATTTTTAACAGGAACGACACAAAATATACTTTGAAAAATCGAAAAACCGGTCTATCTTCAATAACATGAGCAACATCTATACAAACATATCCGGTCGCCATCACGCCTCGGTCCAAATGGATCACCCGGTCTTTCGTGGATTTGAAGCCATCGGCATTAAGTCTTCAGACTTGGCGCGCATGGTCGGCCAGCCGAGACAGACGTTGCTGGATTGGCGAACGGGCAATCCTCGGATGCCCGACGAATGGCTGGTCTTTCTGACCAAATTGCTTGCAAGGCTTGTCGAAGCGATGGATCAGGCTCCTGCCCCCCTGGGCCCCGATGACGACGGGATTGCCCTGGCGAGGAACTGGCTTTCGCTGGCCGAAGAAGCGTTGAAGGATTTGCCGCGCGAGGCATACGAAAAGGCCACGCGCATCGCCAACGAGTAACGTCGCGCTTGAAGGGCCGCCGGTTCATCGCCATAATCTCTTGGCAACCGGCGAAGGACTTCTTTTCCCAAAATGACCTCCCCCATCAACTCGTCAAACGACCGCAAAAGCAAGGCTGCGGCCCTGTGGGTAACCATCATGCCAGGCGTGTTCGTCGTGCTTTGGAGCACGGGGTTTATCGGTGCGAAATTCGGCCTTCCCTACGCGGAGCCTTTTACGTTTCTGCTTTGGCGTTTCGCCATCTTAACCGTTCTTTTGTCTGCGGTTGCCCTTGCGACCGGAGCCCCTTGGCCCACAACGAGGGAAGCCGGACATACAGCACTCATTGGGCTATTGGTTCACGGCGCATATCTCGGCGGCGTTTTCGCCGCGATTGGTTTTGGAATTCCGGCGGGGATTGCCGCCCTAATCGTCGGCACGCAACCGATCCTCACAGCCCTGGGGGCAGGCCCCTTGTTGGGCGAACGGGTTACCGGCCGTCAATGGGTGGGGCTGTTGCTTGGCCTTGGAGGGGTTGGTCTGGTCTGTGCCCGCAAACTGAATTTTGAAGGCGCCGATTTACAGGGCATCGCCGCCTGTCTCGTCGCGCTCGTCGGCATTACTCTCGGCACGCTTTATCAAAAACGCCATGGCGCAACCATGGACCTTAGAACCGGATCGGCGATCCAGTTCGCCGCCTCCGCCTGTCTTATGGCGGTCTTGGCTTCGCTCACCGAAACCATGGAGGTCGAGTGGACCGGCGAGTTTATTTTCGCCATGGTCTGGCTGGTGCTGGTTCTGTCGGTTGGGGCGATCAGCCTGTTGTTCATCCTGATCAAGCGGGGAGCGGCATCCCAGGTCGCCAGTCTATTTTATCTGGTTCCGCCGATGACCGCCCTCATCGCGTTTTTCCTGTTTGACGAAACGCTCGGCTGGATGGCCCTTGTCGGCATGGGAATCGCCGTCGTCGGCGTCGCCCTAGTGGTTGGAAAACAAAAATAACGTTTACGCAAAACGCAACAGATCGCCGACCACGCGCTCCAAGTCTTTCAAGGTATTGCAAACCTCGGCCCGGTTACAGGCTGGCAGGAAGGCCGGCATTTCGGAATCCCCAAGCCCCCACAGCGTCCGGGGCTCCGGGTTAAGCCAGATGACCTGCCCGGCCCGTTCCTTCATCTCCCGCAAGATTTCCGCGCCGGGATTGCCGTAGTTGCTCCGCCCATCTCCCAAAATAATCAGGGTCGTCCGGCGGTCGATGTCGTCGAAGCAAAGCTCCTTCAAATCGGCCAAAGCCCGCCCGTAATCGGTCGGCATGTTGCCGTACCGCTGGATCGCCGTAGCAACCCCTTCCTCAAGATCGTGTTCGGCAAAAAGTTCCGTCACCTCATGCAGGTTTGACGAAAAGGCGAAGGCCCGCACCTTGGGCAAAACCTCCGTCACGCTATAGAGAAACATCATCAAAAACCGCGCGACCGACGCCACCGACCCACTGACGTCGCAAACCGCCATCACCTTGGGCCGGGCGATCTTTTTGCGCTTCCAGTGGGTCTCGAACAACAGACCGCCCGTCGCCTGACCGCCGCGCAGGGTTTTCCGCAAATCGAGTTGTCCGCGCCGGGAAACCTTCCGCCGCCGAGAATAAAGCGCCACCAACCGCTTGGCCATTTTACGGACCAGCTTACGCATTTCCTCCTGCTGCCGTTTTTCGATATTGGACAACTTCAGCCGGGGCAGCAATTCACGCCGAATCTTGTCTCCCTCGGCGGAGGCAAAAAGAGCAATTCGTTGCTCGACGAAATCCACCAATCTTTGAAACAGTTGCGCCCTTGCCTGCTCCAAACGCAATGCGACCTCCCGCCCAGGCGGCTCCCCCGCGTCCAACCTGGCGATATCGTCGTCGAGTCCTTCCAGCCCCAACGCCTCGGCCATCGATCTGACAAACCGCCCTCGCTGGGTAAAGTTGGCCACGTCGTTGACCCCCACTCTTTGGCCCGCCGCGCTGATCTCGACCGCCAATTGCTCCGGGTTGTTGTCCAGAAGCATCTGCGATAAGGGGGACAACGACGAAAAATCCGTCTTCAGGTTAAGTTCTTCGTCGGAAGCCGCTCCTCCTCCGCCACCGCCTCCCGGCATGCTGCTTGGCGGAGGCGCATCGTTCGAGGTTTCCCCACCGCCATCATTTGAATTAGCCGCCTTTTCATCCAGTTCCATATTTTGCATGGCAAAGAACCGGTCGAAGCAACCGCCGAATAATTCCCACTCTTCCGAGGTTTTCGCCAGCGTTGCGCCCAATGCGCTTTTCAACAGGTCCCGGTCACTAATTCCCAGACTTTCTACCGATCGGTAGGCATCCAAAACTTCGGACGTTGAAATGCGGACGCCCACGCCTCTTAAAACCCGGACGAAATCGGAAAGCGTGGCGCGCACCGGCTAGCGCCCCTCTTTTCGCGCTTTGTCCGTCAGGCGGGGAAGTTCCCGCTCGACCACATCCACGTCGTCCTTGAATTTCAGCAAGACGTTGAGGGTGTCGCGCACCAATTCCCGATCCAGGGTTTCCGCATGCATAAGCACCAACGACCGCGCCCAATCAATGGTTTCGCTCACCGCCGGACGCTTTTTCAAGTCCATTTCCCTTAACGCCTGGACGAAGCCGACCAATTGCTTGCGCAGGCTCTCGGATATGCCGGGCACCCGGGCTTCGACGATCCGCCGCTCAAGACGGCTATCGGGAAAATCGATATGCAGGTGCAGGCACCGCCGACGCAACGCATCGCCGATCTCGCGGGTGTTGTTGCTGGTCAAGAAGACGACCGGTTTGGACTTGGCCTTAATGGTGCCGATTTCGGGAATGGATATCTGGTAGTCCGACAATATCTCCAGCAAGAAAGCTTCAAACTCCTGATCGGCTTTGTCGACCTCGTCAATCAACAAAACCGCCCCCTCGCTTTGCTGCAAGGCGGTGAGCAGCGGGCGGGTCTCCATGAACTGTTCCGAAAAGAAACTATCGCCAAAGCCATGCAGGCGGTCCAGAGCCTCATCAAGCCCATGGGTTCCGGCCAGCAGATCGCCGAGTTTTTCTTTCAAGATTTGGGTGTAGAGGAGTTGCTTCCCGTACTTCCACTCGTACAGCGCCTTGGCCTCGTCAAGCCCTTCGTAACACTGCAGTCGAATGAGCGGCAATGAGTAGAAGGTTGCCGCCGCCTTGGCCAATTCGGTTTTACCAACGCCGGGCGGCCCTTCCACCAAAATGGGCTTGTCCATTTGCCGAGCCAGAAACACCGCCGTAGCGATTGGGACATCGCAGATATAACCGTCCAGTTCAAAACCCGATTGGATTGCGGCGATTTGCTCGCGGGCCTTCACCTCACCTGTCATCCTACGCCCCCTGTCCAATCAGGTTGCGGCCCAAGCGGATAAATCCGCTGCGTTGCGCGCTTTCTGCCAGGCGGCAAAGCTTATCCATATCGTGCAATTCTCCACTCAGTTTTAGATCGGCCCCATAGCCGGATTGATCGATTAAGGCCATATAGCGTTCCACAAACGAACGGCAAGCGGCCCATGCCGCCATGCAAGACGGCAATGGCGATAAACGTCCGGCCTCTTCCTCGACGACCCTTGCCGCTTCCATGCCCAGGACTTCAACTTCATCGCAAAGCAGAACCAATTGGCCGAGTTTTTCCGCAACGTCTTCACTTTGCCGCGGTTTAGTCGCGAGATGTTCGACAAGGCCGGACAATAGGCGTTTCATCGCCCCCAAGGTCGGCCCCAGAATTAAAACCCGCTCAAACGTCCCGAAGGGCTTGACCAGATGGGTAAACGCATCCCCCTCGACCGGCAGACGATACCGGGAGGGAACAAAGCATTTTTCTAAAAACAACTGTGCATGAGGTGCGGGATAGAGAGCGCCAGCATCCATGCTTTTGACCGTAAGGCCCGGCGTATCTTTGGCGACCAAATAAGCACCGAACGTTTTGCGCCCGCCGTCCTCTTCCCGTTCCACGGCAACCACGGCGAACCAGTCGGCAATGGGACCGTTGGTGATGTAAACCTTCTGTCCGGAAATCTCGATGCCACCGTCCGTCTTGACCGCTGTTGCCGAGAGCTTTTTGGGACTTCCATGCATCTCCGGCTCCGAGACGGCAAGAGCAAGCGTCGACACCCCGGTCGCTACCGCTTGCAAAAGTTCTTCCCTGAGGGCTTCACCGCCATGATCGGCCAGCACATAACGCGCCGTCAGATTGTGAACGAGCCACGAAAGCGCCACGCCGAGAGTGCAACCGCCGTCGACCAGGGCCTCACCGGCCTGAAAGAGAGAAGAAGCTGGGTTTCCGCCACCGCTGAAAGCATGAGGCACCGACACCCCAAGCAAGCCAGATTTTCCGAGCCGCTCCCAAACATCCGCAGGAAACGGCGTTTCAAAAGTTGCCGGGGCTTCTAGGCTAGGAAAATCGTTGGCCTGGGTTCGGGCCGTTTCGACCAAGCCCATGAATCTGTCTCCCTTTTTAATTCGGGAGACAGATTAGCATGGGGAACCGCTTGACGCTGTGTCAGAATTCCTGCCAGTCGTCGTCATCTTCGAAATCTTCCGCTAATTCCACCGGTTCCGGTTTTGGCCGAGCAGGCGGCGCCTTTTGCGCCGGAGCGGGCTTCGGCGGAGCTGAAGGTTTTGGAGCGGCCTTTCGCACCCCCTGCATCGGCGCTTTCGGCTGTTCCGGGGCCTTAACCACGCTGACCCTCTCTTGGCCGGTATTAAAGAAAGCGAGCAGTTCGATCAACTGGTCCGACTGGCTATCCATCGACGACGCCGCTGCGGTGGTTTCCTCAACCAGGGCAGCATTCTGCTGGGTCATTTCGTCCATATTGGCGACGGCTGAGTTGATCTCGTCGAGGCCGGTCGCCTGCTCCTGACTGGCCGCGGCGATTTCGGAGACGATATCGGTCACCCGTTTGACCGAGGTGACGATTTCTTCGAGAGTATTCCCCGCCTGTCCGACCAGTTCGACCCCTTGCTTAACCTGGGCCCCCGAATTGGTGATCAGATCCTTGATTTCCTTGGAGGCCTCGCCGGAACGTTGGGCCAGCGAGCGCACTTCCTGGGCGACCACGGCAAAGCCTTTGCCCGCCTCGCCGGCGCGCGCCGCCTCGACGGCAGCGTTCAACGCCAGCAGGTTGGTTTGGAAGGCGATCTCGTCGATCATCCCGACGATGTCGGTGATCTGATCCGAGGAACTCTCGATCTTACCCATGGCCCCGACCGCCGTGGTGACGATTTCGCCGCCCTTGGTCGCGGTGTCGCGGGCCGACAGGGCCAACTGATTGGCCTGTTGGGCGCTGTCGGCATTTTGCCGCACGGTGGCCGTCAACTCTTCCATGGAGGCGGCGACCTCTTCCAGACTGGACGCCTGCTGCTCGGTACGCCCCGCCAGATCGGACGAGCCTTGTGCAATTTCGCTGGCCGCCCCTTTGACTGTATCCGTCGACTCGATAACATTGCCGACAATGCCCGCCAACCGTGCCGCCGTGTTGTTGACGTCGGTTTTAAGGGTGGCGAAAGCGCCTTGGTACTCGCCTTCGATCCGTTTGGTCAAATCGCCGTTCGCCATGGCGGAAATGACCCCCATGACATCGGTGAGACCCTGTTGGACATTGCCGACCAACTGGTTCATCGCTTCGGCCAAGGTCTCGAGGAACCCTTCTTTTCCTTCTGCATCCAAACGGCCTGAGAAATCACCCTGAGCGGCTTGCTCGACAAGAACCGTCACCTCCTGCTCGACAGCCAACCGCTGGGTAATGTCTTCCCACTCAACGAAGGTGCCAAGATGTTCGCGGTCGGCATTGAAAACCGGGTTCGCCGTCAAGGTAAACGTTCGGCCGCCGGCGACAATCGTGGCTTTCTTTTCAGCCGACAAGGCGTTGAGGCCACCGCCCGAGAACTCTTTGGCATTATGGCATTGGGCAAACGGAACGCCGACGATATCGCCTTTGGCGAATCCGGGCAGTTCACCGGAAACTTCCGCCGAGGTAGCGGCAATCAGCGTTTCCATCGCCTTGTTGGCATAGACGACTTCTTCCTGGGTATTGACCAGAATTGCCGGAGACGACGCATTGTCCAGACCGATGCGAATACGCAAGGCTCTTCTGCCGCTATCGTGAATCGCCGTTAGCGAGCGGGCGATATCGCCGATTTCGTCGCCCCGCTCAAGGGCCGGAATTTCAGCAGAGTCGCCCCGCGCCAGCGCTCCCATAACGCCAACCATGCCGCTCAAAGGTTTGGTGACCATCCGGGAAACGAAGAACCCGACAACCGCAGAGGTCGCGATAAGCAACAAAATCGTTATCCAAGTGGTATTGAAGGCCACCGAAGCATCGGACCGTTTCATTTCGGCCAAGGCAAGCAGGTCTTTGCTCATCCGATCTTCGATGGTTTTCATCGCATCGATTTTTTGGGTGATCGTCGCAAAGAACTGGGCGTCTGTAATGCCTTCCAACGATCCGGTCGTCGGACTGTCGATGGCGACTTTACGCATTTTTTCCACCTCGCCCGCAACTGGCGAGTTGAATACTTTCTGCGCGAACTCAAACTGTTCCTTGGTGGCGGAAATCCTAAATTGCGCCGCGTAGGTTTCTTGCTGGGCGATCAGCTTCAAAAACCGCTGGTAAACGGCCGGGGCGAATTTTCCAGCCGAAAACCCGCCGGTGCCCATGGCCCGTTCAAGGCCGGATTTCTCTTTAACTTGCAAGGCCGCAAGGTAGGCGTTCATGGTGTTGGCGATATCGGTGTCGCGGCTGACCAGCGACATTTTTTCGACAATCGTCAAAAGTTTGTTGATCTGTCCGGTATAGTACTGCGCCATATCCGGGACGGTGATGGAGAGGCCTTGAACCCCTTGCCGGGTTCCACCAAGCTCAGCGGTCATCGCCATAGCCGATTTCACCGCATCCGAAATGCCAGGATTTAGGCTTTCGGCATCAAGACTGCCCAATGTCTGGTCGAGTGCTTTTTTCGCCTGGTCGGTCATGCCCCGCTGGGAAGGAAGCTTGTCTGAAAAGTTTTCCCCTTTGCTGGCGATGTACCCCGCCGACATTCCCCGCTCTTTTTGCAGTTCGTGGACAAAGGCGCTGGTTTTTCCCGCCAAGCCGGACAGGGACTCCAGCGTTTCCATCTCCACAACCGTAAGGTGCCGTTCCCAAAGAATTAATCCGCCAAGAGCAATGAGCCCGACAAAGGGTGCTAGAAGGATAAAACCGATCTTGTGAGAAATCTTGAAGGAAAACCCACGGTGCAATTCCGCCGTCATGAAGTCCGCCCCTTTTTTTTAAAAAACCGGAAAACGTCAGTTGAATTGTGACGTCCGGTTAAAGCCACCAAGCCATATCGACGCTCATTCCCTTTCCAGAAACGGGAATGAGCGTCAATTGTGTTCATTCGCAAAAACTAAACTAAAAGAAACTGTCTTATCAATGTGTTAAAATCAACAGAACAAAAAAAAGCGCCCTCAAATTGCTTGAGAGCGCTTTCTGTAAATTCGGTATATCTAAAGAATCGACTGCCCGGTCTTTTCCCAATCGGCCAGGAATGCCTCAAGGCCTTTATCGGTCAGTGGGTGCTTGAACATTTGCCACAGAACCTTCGGCGGCAACGTCGCGACATCGGCCCCCATCTTGGCCGACTCGACCACGTGGATCGGATGGCGAACGGAAGCGACCAGCACCTCGGTGCCGAAATCATACGCCCCATAAATTTGAACGATTTCTTCAATCAGAGATAGTCCATCTTGGCCGATATCGTCCAGCCGACCGACGAAGGGTGAAATAAACGCAGCGCCCGCTTTGGCCGCCAGGATCGCCTGGGCCGCCGAGAAGCAGAGTGTCACGTTGACCTGAACTCCATCGTCGGATAGGGCCTTGCAGGTTTTGATCCCCGCTTCGGTCAAAGGAACCTTGATGGCGACATTGTCGGCAATTTTAACCAGTTCTTTCGCCTCGGCCATCATGCCGTCAAACTCGGTCGCCGTGACTTCCGCACTGACCGGCCCATCGACGAACGAGCAAATTTCTTTGACGACTTCGGTAAAGTCGCGTCCCGACTTGGCGACTAGAGACGGGTTGGTCGTCACTCCATCCACCAAGCCCAAATCATTGAGGTTGCGGATTTCATCAACGTCGGCGGTATCGACAAAAAACTTCATGTGCGGGGTCACTCCGGCAGAAAATTGAACTTGCGACACTTAAGCCTTTTAGACCGGTCAAATCAACCGGTTGGCATGCGAACAATACCCCCGCTCACCCTTTTCCCGCCTTCGCCTTCTCGGCCCTGATATTGATCAGGTTCCCGGCCAGGATGAATCCGCCGCCAAGCAACAGCCACCAATCGACGGCCTCGGCATAAAAAAGAAAGCCGACCAGCGCGATTAACGGCAGGCGCAGGAAGTCCATGGGAACGACCACCGTCGCATCGGTCTGTGCGAACGCCTTAACCATGCAAAAATGAGCGCTCATCGCGGTTACGCCAACGACGGAAACCCAGAACCAGCCGTGAAGCCCCACCGGCCAAGCCCAATCGATTAACGAGGGAACGAAGCCCATGGGCAGTTGAATCAGGGTCATATAAAAAAGAATCCCCAAAGCCGCATTGTCCCGCGTAAGACGCTTGGTCAGCGTATGGGACGTCGCGTAGCCCAAAGCCCCGACCAACACGGCCAAAGCCGCCAAACTGACGATTTCAAAACCCGGGCGCAGAATGACCAAGATGCCGACAAACCCCAGCCCAATCGCCAGCACGCGGGGCCGGGTCAGTTTCTCGCCGAGGAGAAAAACCGCCAAGATCCCCGTCCAGACCGGCGTGGTAAACTCAATGGCGAACACTTCCGCAAGCGGGATGAAGGCAATCCCGTAAAACCATCCGAGCTGACCGATAAAATGCGCCGTATTGCGGACCAGATGAACCCCGAAGCTATGCGGGCGGATGACGTCCAATCCGGCGCGCCACGCCAAAGCGCCAATCACGGCGACGCCGACCAGGGAGCGAAAGAACAGAATTTGAAACGTACTGAGTTGACCGGCCAGTTCGCGGCCGGACACGGCCATGGCCATGAACGAAACCAGCGCCCCGCCCATCCAAAGCGCCGCCAATGTCACCGGTGGAAGTCGCATGTCCCCTTTCCCTGGCCGTTGCCGTCCCTTAAACTGGCGGCACTGACGTTTCCAATCAAGGACGAACCCCACCCAATGGTCGAAATATACGTGGACGCCGACGCCTGCCCCGTCAAAGACGAGGTGCTAAAGGTCGCCGGACGGCACAAACTTACGGTCCATATCGTGTCCAATCAATGGATGCGACTGCCCGATGCCCCGTGGATCAAAAAGATCGTGGTCCCCGAAGGTCCCGACGCCGCCGACGATTGGATTGCCGAGCAGATAACCGAGCGCGACATTGCCGTCACCGCCGACATTCCCCTTGCCGCGCGTTGCCTGAAAAAGGGCGCCGCCGTGATTAATATGAACGGCAAACCGTTTACCGAAGACGGCATCGGCATGGCCTTGGCCATGCGCGACCTGATGAGGGACTTGAGAGACACCGGCGAAATAACCGGCGGCAACGCCCCGTTTTCAAAACTCGACCGATCCGCCTTCCTGCAATCTCTTGAAAACGCCGTCCAGGCGGCTAAAAGAAACGGATAATGCCGCTCGACACCTTAAAAGAAGTGTTCGGCTTCGATCGCTTCCGGACCGGACAAGAAGAAATCATCGCCTCACTCCTGACGGGAAACAATGTGCTCGCCGTCATGCCGACCGGTGCGGGAAAATCGCTGTGCTTTCAGGTTCCCGCTTTGGTCAAAGGCGGGCTGACGATTGTCGTCTCGCCTCTCGTCGCCCTGATGGAAGATCAGGTAGCGGCCCTTAAATTGGCCGGCGTTGCGGCGGAAACCATCAACTCGTCGCGCACCCGGCCCGATAACGTTGCGATCTGGCGGCGCGTCGCGGCAGGCGAGGTGCGCCTGCTCTATATTTCGCCGGAACGCTTGATGACCGACCGCATGCTGGCGGCCCTCGCCAAATTGCCGGTCTCCCTGATCGCCGTCGACGAAGCCCATTGCGTTTCTAAGTGGGGTCCCGCCTTTCGGCCTGAATACGAAGCGCTGCAAAACTTAAGAACGCATTTCCCGGACGTTCCCATCGCCGCACTGACCGCCACCGCCGACGCAGCGACGCGCGAAGACATCGCCCAAAAGCTCTTCGGCGGAAAAGGAAATTCGTTCGTCTCGGGTTTTGACCGACCGAACATCCGGCTCAACGTGGAGATGCGCCGGGACTGGAAAAGCCAACTTCTTGACGCCATCGCCGAACATCCGGGAGAGAGCGGAATCGTCTATTGCCTTTCCCGCGACAAAACGGAGAAAACCGCCGCCTTTCTGAACGAAAACGGTATTCGCGCCCTCCCCTATCATGCCGGGATGGAACAAGACCTGCGCAGCCGCAATCAGGATATTTTCATGACCGAACCCGGTGTCGTCATCGTTGCGACCATTGCGTTCGGCATGGGCATCGACAAACCGGACGTCCGTTTCGTCATCCATACCGACATGCCCGGTTCGGTCGAAGCCTATTACCAGGAAATCGGCCGGGCCGGACGGGATGGACACCCGGCGACCGCTCACATGCTCTACGGCCTGGACGATTTGCGTATGCGCCGACTGTTCATTGAGCAGGAAAGCAGCGCCCCCGATCACAAACGCAGAGAGCACAAGCGGCTGGACGTCTTGATTGCTTATTGCGAATCCCCGGAATGCCGGAGACAGGCGCTTTTATCCTACTTTGGCGAGGAAACCTCGGACTGCGGCAACTGCGATTGCTGTCTCGACCCGCCGGAAATGGCCGACGGCACTGAAGCCGCTCAAGCCTTTCTCGCTGCCTGCGTCGATACGGGACAGGTGTTTGGGGCAGCTCATTTGATCGACATCCTCCGGGGGAGCGACACGGAGAAAATCCGCACCCACCGTCATGGCCGGTTGGACGCCTACGGCCGCCACGCGGAAATCAGCCGGGAAGGCTGGCGATCCATCGTACGGCAACTGATCGCCGCACGCTTTCTCGACCTCGACATCGCAGGGCACGGAAGCCTTACGTTGACAGACAAGGGCCACGGTTTGCTGGATGGAGAAGAGACTTTCCAATACCGCCTGGACACGGTCAAACACGGTGCACGAAAGAAAAAAGCCGGCCAGAAGAAAAACGGAGCAAATCAAGTTCCGCTTCAGCCTAGGGAATTCGACCTTCTTCTGAAGCTCAAGGATCTACGCTTGTCTCTCGCCCAGGAAAGAAACGTTCCGGCCTTTGTCATTTTTTCCGACCGGTCTCTCATCGACATGGCAAAGAAGGCCCCTGTAACTCTGGATGCCTTTTCAACGGTCCATGGCGTCGGCGCAAAGAAATGCGCGGATTTGGGAGACATCTTCACCGGCGCGATTGAACAGGCCTTGGCGGAAATCAACCAAGGTTAATTGCCGGGTCATTTTTAGTTCCTTTTGCGACCATAGGTGAGTACAGTTCGACTGCAGCCGAAAACAGTCGCAGTATACGAATCAACAAAAGCAGACTAACGAAGGGCTGAACGAACAATGCGGATAAGCCGCAGAACTTCGTTATTGAGGATCGATGGCGAAAAGATCAGGACTGGGAAATATCGGTGGCCGCTTCAGGATTGTCCTGATTCTACTGGCCGGTCTATCCCTCGCCAGTTACGTCATCCAAGAATATTTCATCATTGCCCAGCATAGCAGCGCGACGGAAATCAACGTCGCCGGTCGTCAGCGGATGCTGACCCAACGGATTTCTCTCTTGGCTTCCCGGTTGGAACCCGCCAATGCCGCCGATCTCGAACAAACCGAAGCTTTGCGCTCAAAACTATCACAAGCGGTCAACCAATTCGAAACGGCCCACAAGGCGCTGATTGAAGGCAATACAATCGTCGGCACCCGCCCGCCCCAATCGGACATGCTCAAGGCCATGTATTTTGGCCCGGAGCTTTTCGTCGACCGGGACGTTAACGCCTTTCTGGTGCTGGTCCGCCCTCTCCTGTGGCCCGACCTATCGGCGGAAGATCTGAGAGCGCACAAAGACGCTTTTTTTTCATTCGATAGCGACCGTTTGCTCGGCGATCTCAACAAAATCGTCGCCCGTTACGAGTACGAAAACAAATCGCGGTTTGAAAACTTAAGCATTTATCAGACGCTAAGCTTGGTTGCGATTTTGATCACCATCCTGGTTTCCTGGGTCATGGTGTTTCAGCCGTTGATCCGTCAGCTTAATAAATACATCGGCACCATTTTCCAGCAGAGTTTCGACCTAAGAGGCAGCGAAGACCGGTTCCGCTCGATTACCGACTCTTCGGTTCTCGCCATGATCATCGCCGTCGACCAAGACGGGGCGGTTATTTCGTGGAACCCGGCGGCAGAGCGGTTTTTCGGCTACAGCCAGGAAGAAATAATCGGCCACCCGGCCAAGGAATTGATCCCTCTACGGCATCGCGAAACCTGCGAAGAAACGTTTCAGGCCGTCGTAAAGGGACAAGCGCCGCAATTTCTCGGTCAATCCATCGAAATCGTCGGACTGAGAAAAAACGGCAGCGAATTCCCCATAGAAATTTCGCTCGGTACCTGGACACAAGGCGGCAAAAAATACTTCGGGGCCATCGTTCACGATATCACCCCGCGCGTTGAAGCGGAAAAAGCCTTGAAAGCCAGTGCGCATCGGCTGGAACGGGCTCAAAAAATCGCTGGGATCATTCATTGGGAATGGGACACTCAGACGGACGAAATCATTACCGACGAAGAAGGGGTAAAACTGTTGGGAAGCGACCCGTCCCTGGGCCGTCCGACACCAACATGGTTCTTCAGCCGGGTTTTCGAACCGGACAAGGTCAAGTTCAGGGAGACCATCATCCACGGCTTACGAACCGGCGACACCATACAAATGGAATTCCGGTTTATCCGGGATATGAGCGCCAGCGAACTATGTTGGCTCCACATGGATTGCGGCTTTGAAAAGTCCAAAGACGGCAAGGTCATTAAGATGGTCGGCGCGGCGCGCGATATCACCGCCGATAAGCGGCTCGAGAACACCCTGATCGCCGCCAAGGAAGAGGCCGAACTGGCCAACCGGGCAAAGACCACGTTTTTGGCCAACATGAGCCATGAATTGCGCACGCCCCTGAACGCGATTATCGGCTTTTCCGACATTATCAGGAACGAGTTGCTGGGCGCGGTCGAGAATGAAAATTATCTCAACTATGCGTCCGATATTTACAAATCCGGCAATCATCTTCTCAGCATTTTGAGCGATATCCTCGACATTTCAAAAATTGAAGCGGGAAAGGTCGATTTTTCCGACGAACCCGTGGCGCTCGAAGAGGTCATCGAGTCGTGCCGGATCATTCTCGATCAACGGCTGAAGGAAGGCAAACTGACGCTGGAAATCGATATCCCGGAAGACTTTCCGCGAGTCAAAGGCGATGGACTCCGGCTGAAGCAGATCGCCCTCAATATCCTGACCAACAGCGTTAAATTCACCCCGCCCGGCGGCAAAATCCGATTCAGCGCTAAAATCTCCAAAACCGGGGAAGCCAATCTTACCTTCTCCGATACGGGACAAGGCATCGCCGCGGAAGACCTTGCCCTGGTTATGCGACCGTTCTTCCAATCGGGCGACATGCACAACTCTCCCCAGGAAGGCAATGGCCTGGGCCTGTACATCACGCAGGTTCTTGTTGAGCTCCATGGTGGGTCGCTCGACCTTTACAGCACCGTCGGCGAAGGCACGACAGTCGTCGTCACGTTACCAGCAGACCGCGTACTCGACACGACAACGATGATCCTCGGGCACGCAAGTTAGTTGGTTTTTTTCAAACTATTGACGTGCGGCCATCAGATCATAAATTCTAAAGTAGTTTCATAGGCTTATTAAACTGGAGAGTGCGATGAGCGAGCCATTCCAACTCGGCGACGATCTGGGGCCGGTAAAGGTC
>Ga0209578_10001539_pt1 | contig 21141 bp, 22 predicted proteins | sample tdAd472_FD_187127 | JGI IMG/M metagenome (GOLD analysis project Ga0209578, IMG submission 187127) | Marine sediment microbial communities from the Atlantic coast under amendment with organic carbon and nitrate - tdAd47.2 (SPAdes)... | ecosystem: Environmental > Aquatic > Marine > Coastal >...
CCCGTCCGTTGCCGACGGGATCGGAATAGCTGCCGCCATCACTGTCTGTCACGCCGGAACCCCCGCGCCCGTTACCGACGGGATCATTCGGATCTCTATCGGTAACGCCAGTGCTCCTACCTCCCCGTCCGTTGCCGACGGGATCGGAATAGCTGCCGCCATCACTGTCTGTCACGCCGGAACCCCCGCGCCCGTTACCGACGGGATCATTCGGATCTCTATCGGTAACGCCAGTGCTCCTACCTCCCCGCCCGTTGCCGACGGGATCGGAATAGCTGCCGCCATCACTGTCTGTCACGCCGGAACTCCCGCGCCCTTGACCAATGAAGTCAGCGTTGGAGCCGACATCAGAGTCCGTCATCGTGCTAGCGCAGCCTGACACCGCAACCATGGCACCAAAAGTCGCCGCTGCACCTGACACATTCTTTAGAAACGAACGCCGACTTAGTTCTCTTTTCCTTGACAAGGTACCCCCCGTTTTACCCGCTTGGGCAAATCCAACAACGAATCTCAAGCTATGGCGCATCATCCACACGTGTCAAAGACGTATGTGGGTTCTTTGCAATGACCTCATTGGATTTCCCCTGTCGCTGTACTCCAGGCGATGACCATCAATAGTGCGACGGAGCTCCGTATAGCAGGCTAGGCATTGGCGGGAATAGGCATAGGCACCTGATCGTCCGCGTCAACTTCCATGCAGCTTCGATGCGACTGTAGCGCCAATCATGAAAACTGCAAATTTCTAACTCATTGATCTTTATGCGGAAAATTGGAGGACCCAAAGGACTCGAACCCCGGACTCGCTGGCACAGGCCCGATCTTGCAACCAGCTTGTAGCGAGCTGAAAGCCAGTCATTTGCCGAGGGCTGCGAACTTCCGAAAAACGACCTATCTTTGGCGACCACCATCTTTCAAACGAGGTGTACAATGAAAATGTACATAAAGAGTGTGTTTGTTGAAGACCAGGCCAAAGCCTTTGAGTTCTACACAAAGGCCCTAGGCTTTGCAGTGAAGCACGACATTCCACTCGGCGAGCACCGATGGCTGACCCTTGTTTCTCCGGAAGAACCGGACGGCGTTGAGTTAGCGCTGGAGCCCAATGTTCATCCAGCGGCGCGCACTTATCAAGCGGCGCTCAAGAACGACGGCATCCCGTGTACCTCATTCAGCGTTGATGACATTGAAGCAGAGGTGAACAAACTAGAGGCCGCGGGCGTTAGCTTTACGCAAGCACCAACAGATGTAGGCGATGCGACGATAGCAGCCTTTGATGACACTTGCGGCAATCTCATTCAGTTGATCAAACTCAACTCCTAGCCCGACCCCAAAAGCGGACTAACCTGCTTAACTCAGGTGGAAGATTGGAGGGCCACAGGGACTCGAACTCCGAACTCGCTGACTAAGAGTCAGCTGTTATTGGCTCCGCAAACTCCATGCAACTTCCATGCGACTGCATAGGGTGACCTCAAGAGGCGCCCAAACTAACTCATTGATCTTTATGCGGAAAATTGGTTGCGGGGGCTCGATGCACCGATACCCCACTTTGACATTGGTGTGTTGATTGGTGAAAGGGTCGACCGTTTTCCCGACCGAATTTTGTTTAGTCCCAGTCGGGATAATGGTCAGTTTTTGCACCAAATCAACGCTAGTTAACTATTCTTGGACCGCAATCAATTCAAGCATCTCCTGTATATGCGCAGCTACCTGCCTGGCATGAACCTCATGCCCCACAATTGCAATATGATTACCGCCTTCAATTGCGCGAACACCCATATTTTTACTAGATTTAGCAACTGTTAGATTCCAAGCCGCGATATGATCTTCAAGATCCCTCGCTAGCTGTTCCGAAGATTGGTTGCTGCCTAACAGCGAGCCAAACCCTGTTGAGTAGATCGCCATGGTCGGAAGATCTCCAAGGTTAGAATTATCACCGGTTTGATAGGCAATGCGCGTAATGTAGCGGCCCAATGCCATGGGAATGCGGGCGTTAGATGGGTGCGACATGCGCGCAATATAAGCTTGGGCTGCTCTGGGGGGGTAAAGTGGGTCCTGAAGCAATTCAACTGTTCCCAGAATAAACCTAGTAAGGCCAAGATGAGTTGCCGCGGTCACGATTCGGCAGCGGTTGTTGCATGGCCGAATACCGGAGGTCCGCTCAACCATGTATCCGCGATCCTCGGCGTCTTCCCTCAAGAATATTTCGGGGTCCGCCGGTTCAATCATCACCAGCCCTGCCAAATCTTCAGGGTACTGATCATAGTAAATGCGGCCCAACATGGCACCCAACGAGTGCCCCACCAGAACAACCGGCGCATCAATGCCCGCATTCTCTAGTAACAAGTGAAACTCCTCGGCGCTTTGCAAGCCATCATAGGGCTGGACACCCTCCTCGGACCATCCGAAACCAGATCGGTCATAAGCACAAACGCGAGTCACATGAGACAGGTGCATCATCACCCATTGCCAGCCCGTAGCAATGAATGTGGCTCCTGCTTCTAGGATCACCGTCGGGGCGCCTGTTGCTTCGCCCATGCAATAAAGGTGAAGGCGGTGAGTGCCGATGTCGACCATTTCGCCGGGAGGTGGAAATTGCCCCGCATCTCGTCGAAGTCCGATCTGTTGATAAGTCACACCAACCACGGCCAAGGCCAGGATCAACAGGCCCAGCCATTTCAAAAAAACCATCAAAACCCGTCTCATGATCCCTACCCCAAACCTCAATATAAGCATTTGTTATTGACAATATAATCATTTGATTACATTTTTCAAGGCACTAGACGATTATGAAAGGGTGATTGACGAAAATGACAGGAACCCGGGGAAAAATACTGACCGAAGGTGTTCGGCTTTTCGCAGAGAACGGCTATCGAGAAACCACAATCGGCGATATCGAAGCCGCGGCAGGCCTTGCTCCTCGCGCCGGCGGTTTTTACCGCCATTTCAAATCTAAAGAAGAACTTCTTTATGAGATGCTCGAATCCTACTTCCAGGAAATTGATGAGGAACTTACATTCCGCCATGTTTTTCCGCTGGGTGACACAAAATCTGAGTTACTGCTCATTGGGCGGACGATCTTGAACCACGCGGAGCGGCATCGAGATCTGCGCAATGTATTGCTGAGGGGTGCTCGTTACATACCCAAGATTAATGAGCTTCTCAGCTCCATCAATCAGCAAGGAGCTTATGCAGAGATAGTGCCCTGGCTGAAGCAAAAACTTGGTACAAAGCGTTGCAAAGCGTTGGACACCGATGCATTTGCAGTCGTTGTCTTTGCGCCAGTGTTCTATACCTTGCGAAATATTGACCAAAAAGAAGAGCCATTGGGTGTAGACCGGGAACGTGTTCTCAATACTTGGGCCAATCAGTGGGCACCCATCCTTGATCATGGGTAGGTGAACTAGCAATGAGGGCGCCATGCAATATGTGGTATTCCTAAGCCGATGGCTGCGTTAACGCCTAGCGCTGAATACAGCTTCCATGCGACTGCAGTGGCAGATGCGAAAATGCGCCAAACCTAAGCCATTGTTCTGCATACGGAAAATTGGTTGTGGGGGTAGGATTTGAACCTGCGACCTTCAGGTTATGAGTGTGGCGGTAGAAAAGTGCCACGTCAGAGGTAAGATCCCGGGAGCGGAGATGGGCGAAAACGCTCCCGGAAGTTTAGAGATTGGGACGCCGCGACCCTTGCAAGGACTTAGCCGTCAAAACGGCTACGGTCGAGGCGTAAAATGCGAACCTCGTCAGGATAATCCGTGTGCACAGTCATCTGCGGACGGCCGCGGGAATCAACCGAGGTCTCCATATTCTCGTTGTTCCGAAGACCGCTATGGACGACCTCTACAGATGCCACATCGTAGGCATGGATGATTGTTTCGCCGTCATGGCCGTCATCCCCGTCTTCGATGACATAGGAATAAGGCTGGTCAAAGCCATCAAAGTAGAAATAAATAAGATCTTCGCCTGATGGCGTGTTTTCGACGCGCAGAGAAGCGTCATCGCCATCGTGGTGATCCGCTTCGATCCAGACGGTTTCCCGGCCATCGGAATGGCTTTCGATCCGAATACCGCCTTCTTCGAGTGCGGCCATGGCACTGGCCTCCGCCTCACGCGCGATTTCGTCAAAGTCGATGTCGACAACAAGCTCAGCCATTTCTTCGGCGAGTTCGGCCATCTCTTCAGCGAGTTGTTCCATCTCGCGCTCGAAGTCCCCCATGGCGTCTTCGAAAGCGCGAGAGTCATGTTGATCGTCGTACGCCAAGGACGCGCTGTTTACAGCCAGGCCCAATATGGCGGCTGTTCCGATTGCAATCACGGGTTTGAAGTTCATTGGGAGTGCCCCTCGTAGCAGTTTGCTGATGAGACAAAGATAGCGGTGGTCACCTTACGAACCGCTGGCCATCAGATTACATGATGGAAAGGTTCGTGAGCAGGTCAGACCGGCACGACCAACCCCGGGCCCGTTGACTAGGAGTCAGTTGCTAATTGAGCCGCAGCTTCCATGCGACTGCACACTTGTGGCACTGGCCAGTTCAGCCGGTGCCTTGTCTAATTGGATCTAGTCAACTTCGAGTACCGAATGTCCGCGAGCCTCAAGCAGCATGATAACACCGCGCTCGCCGCCAAGGTGCGTTGCCCCAACCACCACCATAACTTTGCCCGGTTGGTCGAGCAGCGATTCGATTCGTGGAATCCAATTTGCGTTGCGGTTCCACAACAAGCGTTGCGCGATGCCAACGTCATAGCTCGTGAAGCTTTCCTCCGCCATCAAGGCAAGTCTTTGCAGGTCTTGCGCATCCCAGGCGGCGCGCATGTCATCGAGCAACTGCCCTGCGCCCTCTCGTTCCCTTACCACCGAACGCAAAAATGCCATACCTGTTGCATCGGACATTTCGGCAAACAAGCTCAAGTGTTCCTCGAGAGTTTCAAGTCCGCCCATCCGAATACCGCTTACTTCGGCCTCAGCCCTGACAGCGATCTCCACGCCTGTAGAAGGATCATAACCAAGCGCAACCGCCTGGAAAACGGTGATCATCAGGGCTGCATACCACGGCTTGTATGGTTCCAGAAACTCCGTAGGCAGACCAACCTGAGCTTCGGTCACGCGAAGCTGCGCAATCGTATCTGCATCAAGAAAGTCAGAGAGCCGCTCTCCATCGTCGAAACGCCCCGACTCATCAAGGCGAGCTCGCATTAGCGCGGCAGTTTCGTCATCGATTGGGGCCTCAAAGTAGACCGCTTCGACTTCTCGGAGCACTCTATTGAATGCTTCAGTGCGCCAGTCAAAATCGACCGGTAGGGCGTGATACGAACCAAAGAGATAGATGGTGGTGTCCTCATCTGCGAGCTGCCAAACCCCTGGCTCTGCCTGGGCTGTTAATGGCGCTGCGGCTAAGAAACCGGCAAAAACGGCTGATTTCCAAAGTTTCATGTCATTTCCTTCCCTCAAATTACCAATTTGATTGTCAAGCGACCTTGACATAGTCATTTGTCCTGGTATGTCAAGGGTGCTTGACATCGAACCCCAACTAATGGAGGAACTTTGATTGGGTTGGAAAAAGGGATTGCTGGCCGTAGTGGTTGCGATTGCTGTAGGCGCGTGGGTTTGCCTTGGCCTGAGCTTTTGGTTGGGACTCGACCAAGAAGTTGGCATTTTCTTCGTTATGGCGGCGGCCTTTACAACCGAAGCGGCGTTTTGGGTCTTGGCTTTAGTGCTAGGCGTTAGCGTCTATGAAAGCCGCCGAAGAATCTGGTGCGCTCTAGTCAGATCGTCGCGCATGGAGATTGAATAGAAAGGATCAGTATGGACCGCCGTACACGGATGAACTATCTAGGTGCAGCTCTCTTTGTTGTTGCCATTGTTGTTTGCCAGTTCTTGTGGCGCATGACGGGGATTAGCGGTGCACAGGCGACAATATTTGCCATACCGCCTTCTTTGGCCCTTGGCTGGTGGTTTTGGGTCTATGTCCAAGGGTTGTTGGACCTAGATGAGTTGCAGCAAGCCATAGAAATGCGCGCGCTTGCCATTGGCGGAGGTGTGGCGGTCTGGCTTGCCACATCCGCCAGTATCTTCACCGACGTCCTAGGTACTCCGGACATACCCATTTTCTTCATCGCACCGCTTATCGCAGTTTGCTATGGGGCGGCGAAGTGGAGATTGCAAAGGATCTACAGGTGAGGAATTGTGTTCGAGCCCGGCGAGCCGAAAAAGGCTGGAGCCAAAAGGAATTGGGCGAGAAGCTGGGTGTGTCGCGACAAACCGTCAATGCAATTGAGGTTGGCAAATACAGCCCTAGCCTGCCGCTCGCCTTCACCCTCGCTCGAGTTTTTGAATGTTGGATCGAAGACCTTTTCACCGAAAGCAATGCCTAGTCCGATCTTGATTTGATCATCGCCAGTTGCCAATTCCAGTATAACTGGATCACTGTTCCTAGAAGCCGCCCTACCCGAGACGGTACCACAGTGCTACACACACGTTTCCAAGCTTGGAGGATACTATGCAGCTCAAGAACTTGGCGGTCTGGATTGCCGTTGGAACTGCAGTCGGCGCCGGCTTCGGTGCAGCAGGTGCGGCAATGGGGCCGAGCGTTGCCTATGGAATTGCTGGCGGCGTTATTACGGCCCTGGTCATGACATTGATAAATCGCAACCGGTAGTTACTTCTTCTAGGTCATGTCGGAAAAGCATGTCGGACATCGAGCGTCGGTCTTGCGTGCGACCAGTAACACGATCAGGAAGAGAGATTCCGCCCTAGTGCCCCAATGTTGGGGCCTGCCAAAATAAAAGTCCATCGACTTCGCGGCACGATATTCCATTGGGTACAATTGCGCCAATGCGATGAGCACAAATGTGATACGGCTAAAGCGTCTGCACTACTTCAAAACACTTCGCCGTCGCATCCATTCAGCGTATGCAACGAGCAAAGCTGCAATGAGAACAATAGTGCCCGTCAATTGCGGATCTTGGAACTCTTCTGGGGGTGGCCTTAGAAACCCAACCGCGGTGTATGCAATTACACCAACAAACGATATCGCCAATGCTGCGACAGCAAGCCGGCGGCGAAGCAACAGTAATATGGAGCCGATCAAGCCACCTAAGACCGCAATCCCCCAAATTACAAACAGCCACGTCGGTAAACCGTACACATAATCTAATAATTCTTGAGAAAACTGGGACAAATAAAGTTCGAATCGAGTCACGCTAGCAATGAAATCAAATGATGCAATTCCATTCCAAAGAGCCGTTCCTCCCCCAACAACCCAGAGATGCCAAGGTGCCTTCGCGGAGTCGTTCTTCGTTTCATTCATTGTATTCCTCCAAATCCAAAGTAGCACCGCAAACCAAACCCACTAAACGTCTTTTGCTAGCGACGATAATAGCAAAATCGCTTTGACCCGCCAACGATTGTGGAATGGCGTGGACCATGGCGCACCGGGGAGAATGAAAGTGAGTACTTGAGAACCAAGGGCAGATTTTTTAGTGATCTATTAGGCCACTAGTGTAGCCACGAACCATACAGTTGCGCAATCAGACCCCACTTAGATACAACTGTCGCGAAACTAATCCGGTCCCGCAGACCTTTAGTCGCAGGTGGGACATCAATGAGGGCAATTTAATAGTTCAGCACTAATTCGAACGGCTAACTTCGTCTCGCCGCCAAAAGAACACCGCGGTTGCTAAGAACAAAACGGTAAATACTCCTAGTGCCCCGATACTTGCCAATGGAGGCGGGACACCCAGTACCGCAGCCCACGCGAGCTCACCCAAGTGCCTTGTTGGTACGAACGGTCCAAGATCTTGAATAATCTTTGGCAACTGATCAGGTGGTATCCAGAGACCACCCAGATAGCTCAATGGCAAGTAGAACAGGTTTGCGATCGGCACCGCCACGCGAGCAGGTAAAGCAAAACCAAGCGTTACCCCCAAAAACAGGAAAGGCACCATACCCACCAAGAGCGAGAAACCAAGTTGGAGGTATTGCTGTGTAGCAAGGGATTGGGATGTAAGGAAAAACGCCAGAATCCATAAGAGCCCCAATGCAAGAACCAGAAACAAGGCAGCCGTTCCCAATTGAGCTGTTATCTTAGGCATCGCACCAGCAGGCAACGTGCGCACGAAGTCGGTCCACTTTTCTTCTCGAGATTGCGCGATAGAAACGCCAAATTGAAAAAAGCCAATACCAAGTACCGCAAATGCGCTCCATGAGGCCAACAGAAAACCTGCTATCCGTGGATCGTCCTCGCTTGGCCCCGCGCCAAAAAAAGCGAACAACAACGAAGGAAACAGAACCACCGGTACCCAGTATCCAGGCGATCGCATTAGTGGCACCGCTACAACCTTTAGATATGTAATTCCGAGGGTCACTATTTATCGCCCGTTTCTCTCAAATTTTGAGGCGCCCAGTGAATGGAAATCGCGTCTTCTAGTGACGCTGGCAGCACCTCGATGTCAGAGAACTCATGGCCTGCAGTGACTAATTCACGCACTGCGGCATCAGCATCCGAGGCAATCAGCGTATATCGATCTCCTTCCCTATTTTGAATTGATGCAGTCGCAATTTCAGGAGGTCGCAGCGCTGTCAGCTTTAGTATTCTTACGTTCACTCGCCGCTTGATCTCTTCAACCGAGCTGTCTTCAACAATTTCGCCCTCATTGAGCAGAATGACGCGGGCGGCGATAGCTTCGGCTTCTTCAATATAGTGCGTTGTCAGTAGCAATGTTCCGCCGCCATCACGGTAGCGGCGCACATATGACCAGATCTTTGAACGTGCTTCGATATCGAGGCCAGTTGTCGGTTCGTCAAGAAAGACAACCTTTGGATTGCCAGAAAATGCCAAGGCTACTGCAAAATTTCTTTGTTGCCCTCCACTCATGCGAGAGGCAAACCGGTCTAAGAGGTTGGTCAAGCCGAATGCCTCGATAATCTCCTCGCGCGACTTTGGCTCGGGGTAGTGTGAACGCACAAATTCGAGCAGTTCACCAACTTTCATGTTAATCGGAAACGAAGCTTCTTGTGGAGTTACCCCAATAAGTCCTCGCGCCTCGGGCAGGCGCGGGTTTTGCCCAAACAACAAAGCTCTTCCTTGTCGCGATTTACACAGGCCTGTTAGGAGCCCAATGGCAGTTGTCTTTCCAGCACCGTTGGGCCCCAACATTGCGAGGGCTTCGCCTTCATTTAACTGAAGAGAAACGCAATTGAGTGCGGTGATACTTCTGTACCGAACGGTCACATCGCAAAGCTCTGCCGCTATGGCCATGGCCTACTTCTTTGTCGTCGAACTCTTCCTAATTGATATAGAGGACTACCATATTGCGGATTGCTAACAATCCAATTCAAATGAACCTCCGAGTATTCACTAAATTGCCTGGCATGAGATCAAGAACTCTATGCATTGGATTCGGCGACATTGACATCACGATTCTCAAGTCAAAGACCGCAAGCTATCCGGCAATCGGGAATTCCCCATAACAAATGTCAGCTTACCCATATCCAAAACGTTCGGCCCATTTATCCAACACAGGCCGAACGGGGGCAAGGTGAGCCTCATAATTATGCCATCCTCGAACGCGGCGCCCGTCTTGGAGCTCCCTGTTCACAACGCGATCCTCATCCAGGACCAGGCCATCCTGCCATTCCATACCAAGGAACTTAATGACCCGGCGCGCCTCCCCTTCAATGTCATCGAATACATCATCAAAACTTAGCTCAATAAGGTCGACATCGAAGTTTTCGCGCACGGCATGAACAACGCCCATGACAAGGTCATAGAACCGGGTCGTAGTTTCGAGCTTGAGAAACTCATACATCGATATCCTTGCCGCAAATCGCTGCTTGAAACAGGAAAGAACTACATCGCGCGGATCACGGTGCATGAAGATGATTTTGGCCGTCGGTTGGACCATCATCAGGCCAGCCATATACTGCGAATAGAATGGAAGGAACTGGTAGGCGACGCTTCCTTCCGGCAACAAAAATCCAGCCTTCTCTAGCGACTCTTCGCTTTCTGCGCGCAAGGCCACCAAATCCTCATACTCTAGGCTGGCAAGATTCTGCGCTGCATGTTCCGACCACAGGATATCCATCCATCTTTGCGACAGGGGCCTACCACTGACATCCACAATCTGGGGATGCCGCAGCAAGACATTGTTGAGAACCGACACACCAGACTTGGGAAAGCCGATGAAAATGACATGTTGAGGCCCTTTCTCAAACTCCGGCCAGGTCTTTGTTTTGTTCGCAAGAGTGGGAACGATATCTGCAATATCGGCCAGCCTTTCAAAATGGCCCCGCTTGTCAAGGTATTGCAGGTATCGCCATTCCTCGTTGGCAATATGTGCTTTCGCTTGCAGATGCTGTTCAAACGCTTGATCGTACTTGCCAAGGGCATCTGATGCATCTGCGGCAATGCCCAGAACAATGCCCTTCATGGATTCTGTGGCATCAGGATGCTTCGCAATTGCAATCGCTTCTTCCAATGCCTGTTGGTGTTCACCCAACAGAAGATGAGCTTCTGCGATGACATGCCGACTAAACAAATGATCGGGATGACGTGCTGTGATCATATGCGCTGTCCTAAGAGCAAGCGCCGCATCTTTGTCCCTTAAAGCAAGAAAAGCCATGCCTGCGCTCGCTTCGACGTTGTCCTGCTCAATCTTCAGGCATTGCATAAAGGCGCAATTGGCATCAGACCAGCGCGCAAGACTGAGAGCTGTTGTGCCAAGGTCTTGCCACGCGGCTGGATCACTCGGGTCAGCTTCTATGGCCTTTTGAAAATATTTGAATGCCGCTTTTGGATTGCCTTTTTGCCTGTATGCCGCGCCAAGCAGATGTGCCAGCTTGCCATTTGCCGGGGCCACGTCACAGCCTGCCTTGAGGTATTCTATTGCCGCATCAGGGTTCCCCTGGCCAAGGCGCACCATCCCAATCACGCGCGAGGCTTCAGGTTCGCCCGGCTGAATCTTAAGCGCAGCAAGCGCAAATGTCTCTGCATCCTCCATCCTGCCGGATTCATACGCACTTACAGCCTGTTGTGACACGGATGGTGTCATCCTGTTCTCCCGTCGCAGACAACTCTCAAGACGTCATTGCCTTGTGCAATTGTGACGCCCAAGGTGGTTATTGGCAAACCTTCGTCTCGAGTGGCCATTTGGGGAGCCCATTGGGTGGCAAAACCAGCCGGTGGCGTCGCCGAAAATCGGAACTTCGCTTTGGGGCGTCACGTGAAGGCCTGACATGTTCCCAAGAAATTGGGCTACAAACTGAGTTGGGATTGTGGGCCAATGTATCGGAATTTGCTGACGACAGATTTATGCGCAACTACTGTGCAGCTTCCAAGCGGCTGCACCGGGCGACGCCAAACAGCGCCAAACCCAACTCACTGAGATTCCAGCGGAAAATTGTTTGCGGGGGTAGGATTTGAACCTACGACCTTCAGGTTATGAGTTTCGCTGCCAAGTTTCATTCCGACCCCTCAATCCTTGGGATCGATCTTGCCCCCACGAAGTTGTTTGACGCCCGCACGCTTGGCTTTGTCTTTGAGGCGTCTTTCCTTCGCTGCCCGGCCCGGCTTGGTCGGTACCCGTGTTTTCGGCGGCACAGCAGCTTCACGGATCAGGGACACCAGCCGCTCGGTGGCTGCCCTTCGGTTTGCTTCCTGGGTGCGATGGGCGCGCGCCGTAATAACGATCACGCCGTCACTCGTAAGGCGGCTCCCAGCAAGCGCTTCAAGGCGCCGCTTCACTGCCGCCGTCAGATTTTCTGAGCCCCGCACATCGAAACGCAATTGCGCTGCAGTGGAGACCTTATTGACATTCTGCCCGCCCGGGCCGCCGGCGCGAATGAACTGAAACTTGATCTCGTCCAGCGACAGCGTGATGTCTTTGGTGACATTGATCATCGATCATTATCTCTGGTTCGTTGGAGAATTCATCGGCGACGAGGTCGAATTCATTTATGACTGATCGGTGGCACACGCCCCTTTCGTCTTCCTCCAGTAGTTCCCTCAGGACCATTTCCTCTCGATCCAGAGCTTACAAGAAACCTTGAACAGGAATTGGCACGGTGCTGTCAGACTAGAGCGAACGGGTGCCCCTACCAAAAACTAGATTCGAACGAATTCTTGGGGCAGTCCGCCCAAGTCGGAAGTGATTTGATCGTGCCAACGGGTGCTGTCAGACTTAATCGAACTGGGGAACCCCGATTGAAACAAGGAAAAACAGATATGGCTGATAAAGGAAAAAGAGACAAAGGCAAGAAGGAGCAAAAGAAAGAGGCTCAGCTTAATCTTAAGGAAAAACGAAAACAGAAAAAGGAAAAGAAAAAGAAGGCCCAGTAGCTCTGCTCGTCTGCCGGGAGCGAGATAAGCCACACGGCGGTGCCGTCAGACTAAAGCGAACTGGTCTCCAAAATCCAAAGCATACCGATGGCTTGATTGAACAGGCTAAACATAAGCGCAACTTCCATGCAGCTTCCATGCGACTGCAGCGGTAGCCGCTGGAACCACGAAAAACTAACTCATTGATCTTTATACGGAAAATTGGTTGCGGGGGTAGGATTTGAACCTACGACCTTCAGGTTATGAGTGTGGCGGTCACTTTTGAACGAACTCAAGCAAATCCAATGGCTTAGCTAATTTAAGCAGCATGCTGACTATACCGTCCTTTACCGCCATTTGCTGTCCTTTGCCATCTAGTGCCCAGGATTCCGTGCAGCTTCGCTGCAGCTGCAGCTGCAGCACACCGAATCCAATTGATCGATAAGTAATCTTGAGCAAACCATCGGTTGAACAAAAGGGGTTTGGCATTTGAACAATACTGAACGTAAATGCCGCAGTTGCAGCCATGATAAATGCGCAAAACTGAAAGACGTATCTCGCCTATCTCGAATTTGATATGCGCTCGGCAATCTGTTCAAAATCCGTGTGAAACAAGAGTTGCCCACGACCCGGCACCTTTATGCGCTCAAGATTTGGGATCGGCTTTAGCAGCTCATTGGATGCTTCCCACGAAAAAAAAACGTCGTCTTGGCCGTGCCACTCCACGACAGGTTGGTTGACCAGGTGGAGTGGGACATCTGCGGCACGCAATGCAATATTATCGCCCGTAAGCCCATCAATCCCCTCACCAAGGGCTTCCTCCCCAACGGCGACCATATACTCGACCATGTGGTCGTCGAGAAGCGCCTCGGAATCGGCTTTTGACTCAGACCACATTTTTCGAATCTGTGCCATTTGACCGGCCTTGGTTCTCGGTCTGACAAAAAGTTTAAGCAGTGCATGCATGAGTTTTGGATTGCGATGCGCCAATGAGAATGCAAATTGCACGCGGTTTTTTGGATTCGACACATCACGATTTGGACCAAAGCTGGCAGAGCCTAGAAAGACGCGCTCAATACGCTCTGGTTCTCGAAGTGCAAGATGAAGTGCAAATAGTGAACCCGACCCAGCAGCCAGCACGTCGGCATTGCTTAGCTTTAAATGATCCATCACGGCCGCTGTGTCGGCTGTCACGCCTTCAATACTCGGTTTGCGTAGCGGCGATGTTGCCCCATAACCTGCACGGTCAATGGCGATAAACCGCAGCCCGTATCGATCTGCAACGTCAATTGCGTCATCCCAAAGCCGGCCGCAAGCATAAGCGCCATGAACCCAAAGGATCGGATGACCATCGGTTGAGCCATAGTCGCGCCAAGCAATCCGACGATCATTGGGAAGCAGAAGGAATTGTTTCTCGGGATGTGCGATATCGTTAAGCGTATCGGCGCGATCTTGGTCAATTACAAGTCGCCCAGGATTCTGAATTTGCTGTTTCAGCTCGCGCTCGAGCAAGTATGCCTGTTCGAGTACCCGAGTAAGATCGGCCTGTTTGTTGACACCCGTCTTGGCAAATATGGATTTGAGATGCGATTTGATTGTGTTTGGCGTATTACTCGTGCGATCTGATATTTGTTGTAGCGAAAGCCCCTCAAACACGTACCCGCAAACTTCGCGTTCTTTCAAGGTAAGGCTATGCAACAGCGACGTCGATAGATCGTATTCCTCAGCAAACCCGTTGCGTAATAGATAGAGATTATAAACTTCGGTTTCACCAGGATGTTGAACGAGATAGGAGCAGCTAACTTTCGGCCCACGAGAAATGACGATGGGAAACTTGGAGGTTGCTCCAAGTTTAAGTCTGGAAATGCCGTCAACTATTTGCGCCGCCACATGTGGTTTGATTGCGCTCAGTGTTTCACCTAAGGAAATCTCAGTGAAAACCGGGGCAAACTCGTGGGCCGCGGTATCGCTCATTCGAAGTAGCTTCAATCCAGAAGTAAAGCGAAGGTCGGCGAAGGTTTCGTCTGGGGCATGAACTTCTGACCTGGCAAGTTCGGCAGCTAACTCGAAATGATCCATGAGTTGAGAGCTGGCCCTGTCGCCATCATTGCCGAGTTCAATTCCCCGCATAGCATCGATGAGATCGGTCCACTCATCAGGATTGAGTGCACAACGATACAATTTCTTGACGATTCCACTGAAATCGTCAGCCTGCCCCGTCTCCGACATGCCACTTTTCCAATATTGCTCTTTCTCCCCCGCATATTGTCGTGAATGCCGGCAACATTGCTAGGCAATTACCTAAGCCTTTGAAATACCGTTGGTTTCTGGCCCGACGCAAAAACAATGCTATCAGTTATGAAATTGTTGCCCTCACGGCCAACGCAAAATTTGCAATATCCGGTTGTAGTATGTCGCTGATCGGACCAGTTTTACTCGGCGCAGACATCCCGGCCCAGTGAGGATCGAAGCGTCGGCGCAACGGCAATATCCATAAGTGTAACTCGACGGCCCGATGGTATGTCCATCTGCTCATCGTCGATCATTCCAATATCCTGTGAAATGAGTCTTTCGGTGCATGCGCGCTCAATCAATCGAACAATCCCTGCAACCGTGGCAGGGTCATCCAGATCCGAGAGGTTGGTTTCAGCAAGATCGCCAATCAGTGCATCGGCCACCTGTAGTTCACTCACGGACCTTGAAGACGTTCGCCCATCAGGATCAATGGCCCATAGTCGTGCTACGGAATCAATTGATCCGGTGAGCACCTGCCGACCGTTTTCGCTCACCGCAACTGCCCATACAACCGCGTCATGCCGTAGCGTTTCCCTCAATGTCCCGGTTGAGACATCCCATATGCGGGCCGTAGCATCACTTGAACCAGTTAATGCCCACTCGCCGCCGCCACCGAACTGAACGCTGCTAACAAGCCCCGAGTGCGCATCAAAGTGCATCAATTCCAATCCCAAAGACGCGTCCCATATCTTCGCCGAATGGTCTGCAGATCCGGTAATCACTCGCCGGCCGTCGGCGCCAAAGGCAACGCTCAATACCGCTTGGCTGTGGCCCACCAAAGCCACAAGGATCGTACCCGTCTCAATATCCCAAATGCGGGCGGTGGCATCATCAGCGGCTGTGATGATCCGGCCCCCATCGGGGCTAAAGGCGACGTCATAAAGGCCGGCACCCTCAACTCTATACTCAGCAATCTGGTTGCCGGATTGGATATTCCAAAGGCGGGCAGCACCGTCCCTCGATCCGGATACAAGAAGACGGCCGTCGGGACTGAACTCGACACCAAAAATTGGTGCCTCATGTCCCTCTAGCCGTCTAATCTCACCGCCGGTAGAAATGTTCCAAAGCCGCGTCGTCCCGTCTTCCGCACCTGCTGCTAAAACATTACCACCTGGCGCGATGTCAATTGCCCGTACCGGCGCGTCCAGTTCAATGGTCCATACCGCCAAACCGGTACTCACATCCCAAGCGCGAATTGTTCCATCCAACGACCCTGTGGCGAATAATCCTTCCTCGCGCAAAAATACGGCGTCGGTTATTGGAAGGTCGTGACGGCCCAAAACTTGCGGGCCCGAGAGAAAGGAGCGAGCAAGCATCGGAGCCGCCGTGGCCGAAGAAGGCTGTAACCAGTTTGAGCGCGCGGCCAAGATACTCAGACGCAGGGCGCTATCATACAAACCCGTTTCCAGCTGAAAGCTCGCCGCATTTACCAATTCATTGGATCTGGAAACACTCATCTGGCGGGACATTAGTCCCGCTGCCCCGATCAGCAGTGCCAGTAGAATGATCCCTATTCCACGCCGAAATGGAGATTTCTTTTTAGCCATCCCTAATGAATCTGACCTAATTCCTGCGGTCCGCTATCTTGTTGCTCTGCAAACCAATCCCCTCAGCAACAGGACGTTCGCACCGTCCATCCCTCCTATTACATCCCAATAGCTTGGCAAGTATCAGCTGTTATCGGGCCATAGCAGTCGTTGTGATCCTTATCAAATGCTTCATCACGTGCGCGCTGAGCAGCCCGCGCTTCTTCCGCCGCACGCTCACGTTCTTGGATACTTCTGATTCGTTCTTGTTCCTGCTGTTCAGCTCTGGCGCGGTCCAATCGCTCTTGCTGAGCAATCTCTTCGGCAGTAGGCCCACTAGGAGGAGAAGCGGTGAGCGTCAAACCTCCGCCACTTGAGGAGCCGGAAGAGTTGCTGCAAGATGTTACATAGCCGCCGCAGGCAGGATTCCACTCGGGTGAATTGCCCAATGTGTGACTTCCGCCAACCGAAGAATTGCTGCCGCCGCTACTGGAGCTCCCCGATCCACTAGACCCCGCCGAATAGCTGCTGCTGCCCGATGAGCCGCCGGATCCCGACGAACTACTTCCGCTACTTGATCCGTAAGACGAACTACTTCCACTACTCGATCCGTAAGACGAACTACTTCCGCTACTCGATCCCGAAGATGAATAGGATGAACCGCTGCCGCTCGAGGTGCTCGGAGGACTTATGGACTCAAGATAAACCTCCCGTGCAATCCGATCTCGCTGAGCTTGTTGTGCCCGGGCGGCTGCCGCCATATTGCCGGCCTCATAAAGACCCATGGTTCCGACTTCGACGAGAATGTCCACCGTCTCAGCGATATCGGACATGGAACATCCTGAAAGTGTTAACCCCAAAGCCATTGCGGTATGAACCGCCCTAATCCTGAGTGACATGAACCCCTCCAATTCAGAATTTCGATTCAGCGCTTAGGTTAATATTCCGGAAGTCTCGGCGCCTCACCCATTTGGGTGAGACGGCAGGGCCTGCGAATGCGTTAGAGTGCCGCGGATGGCAAAAACTCGCAGAATATGGTGGTTCCTGGTAATTCTCGCTGCTTTTGGTTCCGGATGGTTGACGCATCGGTTTGAACCGTAGGGGTGACCTATCCATCACGTTCAAAGCAACAGGCCACTCCAAATTGGACCGCCAATATGGGTTTTTCCAACACGAAATGAAAAAGGGTTTCGACGGATGCGCAGGTTGATACCGGCAGTTATGTTTTGCTTTGGGCTCAATATTGCCGCAGTCAATGCGCAAGAGGTCAATATTGTTTCTGCGCAAGATGCGCTTTCACCGGAATCCCTCAGCATTACCTATGAAATTAAGCTGTCTGTCCTCCCGGTAGGACGCGGGCAATTGAATGCGACTTTTGATGGAGATGCCTACAATGTAGACACCACGTTGCATTCGGACGGCATCTTCAAATGGTTAATAAGAAGCACGTTCAACACCTCCGCTGAGGGCATCATCACAGATGGTAGAATGCGGCCTCTGTCTTACGCTTCAATTTTTGCCCGTCACGAAACTCTTCGCCAGTTCGTCCTAATTGGGTACGAGGATGAGACTCCATTTCTTGAAGCATCGGAACCATCCTATTCACAACATAGGCAAACTTTTCCAGTCGCAGACGAACAAAGGGTCGGCGCGCTCGACCCCCTACATGCGTCCCTTAGAGTGTTGATGGGTATGACGTTCTCGCAGGAAACTCCGTGTGGCAACAGAGTCCCAATATTCGATGGTCGGCGCCGTTACGATCTCGTCTTTTCGTATATGGGAACGGAGACTATTCGTGTGCTGAATGGGGAAGTGTGGGATGGGCCGGTGACAGTCTGCAATCTGCATTATGAGGAAGTCGCAGGTTTTAGGCCTCATCCGGAAGATGATGAGTTACCGCGCCCGCCGTTGGTTCTCTACATCGCCGAGATAGCCGACGGCCAATTCCACATCCCCGTTCGCGTAAGAGCAACGACGCCCTTCGGCCCTTTGATTCTATCAGCGCGTGAGTTGAATATTGATGCGGAGATTGAGGCTCATGCTTCCTCCGACCCACAAGATGCGCTCGGTACGACGCCAGATTACGACCCGTTCGAGTAGATCAGCCCGTTCTTTAGTGCAGCTTCCATGCGACTGCAGAGGCAGGCGCAAAAACGCTCTAAATCTAACTCATTGATCTTTATGCGGAAAATTGGTTGCGGGGGTAGGATTTAAACCTACGACCTTCAGGTTATGAGTGTGGCGGTCACAATCCGGGCCAGGTGAATGAAATCAAGTAGTTAGGCCAATTGGAAGACGTAAGCCCCTTCTCTCCATTTCCAGGTATTCCTGCCTCTTCCTGATCAATCTCAAAGTTTTCGCGCAGCTTCACTGCAGCATCGGGCTGCAATTCCTTCAAACCATGCACGGAGGTCGTTTTTGGCAAGAACAGGTAACACTCATCATGGATCTATTGGAGTGGAAACGTGATTCCTACGAGAAAGTTGTGGCTATCGGCTCCGATCTCAGCAGGCCCAATATCCACATCTGTCGTGCCGAAATAGCGGTACTGAGTAGTGAGCATGGGACCATTGCCAAGGTTGAAGCCAATTCCAACACCAAATTGATACGCAAAGGCCCATGCACTTTCACTAATGCCGGTATTAACTGACACAGGCAAAGTGGTGCTGTAATACGCGTGGAAAGTGGTCGCAAATCGAACGTTGTAATCCAGCGCTAGGTTTGCAGCCCCGATTCCACCCCCCACAAATGGTTTGATCGCTGTATTGGGTAACGAAAAGTCGTACCAGATGTTTGCCATTAACGACCACACTGACAAATCGCCATCGGTATCAATCTGGACGCTAGTTGTGAGGTTGGTTGGGCTACTGTTTATCTGATATCCCGTGTGGTAAGCGCGTCCAAAATAAAGATAGCCATAGGCGTCAACCGATACTCGCTCATCGACATCAAATCCGCGATAGGCCAATTCAAGTTCGGCGCGAACGCCGTTTGCCACTTCCCTACCCAATGCGACGCCAATGACCCACCCGCCATCGTCAAAATCGCTCTCCCACCCAGCTGAATAACTCGCCGACACAATATGGGTAGTGGTCGAACTGTATGTTTCTCCCGGGTAAACGTTGGCGTAGTATGTGTTGTTCGACACGAAGATTTCAGCTTCGCCTTCAAATGTGGCGAGCCCACCAAACACACTTACATAGTATCCGCCAGCCTCGGCAACGGATGCCGCTGACAATGCAATAACTGCCGCGCCGGTACAAAGCGTTTGATGTAGTCTCATGTTTGCCCCCCAAACAGGAAATTCTGTCGCACCTACTTTAAAGCATGAGCACAGCTGCCAGCAAGTTTGGAGAGTCGATGCTTACCCCCAGTAACACCTTGATTTGGATCAATTAACCTTAGTGATTGTGACGCGATAACTTGCTAGCCGTTGCTCAGTTGATTGCAAACATAACTTGGCCGACTTGAAGCATAATTCTTGCGGTCAGCTTTGCCAGCAAACTCTTTCTGGCGATCAAAGCGGAGTTGACCAATGGGACCTAATCAAACTCTTGTTGCAGCCACGATCCTAATAGCCATTGTGGCTTCGGCTTGCGTGCCCATCCCTATTCCTGCCGGAATACCGGAAGGCGAGATGAGCGAGGCAGAGGTATATGCCCTCGGCATCGGCAATGCGCGATCGGAGGTCACAACTACCTTTGGTAATCCAAACCTCTACCACGATGACCATACATCTGTTTACTCAGTACACAGAACTGGTGGGGAATATGACGTATGGTTAGTAGGATACTACATTTTCGAAGACGCAGGTCGGTACTCCAGCGATCCGGAAACATATTGGATTGAGTTTGAGTTTGATCCCAATGATGTAGCCATTGGTTACAATGTTAGGACAAGTGATAATCTAAGCGAAAACAATGTGGCCAGAGACATTGCACCCACGCCCGCCTCACCACTTCCCTCGGGTACAACTGAGCATCATCCTGGCGAGGTTTTTCGCGACTGTGAAGAATGCCCGGAGATGGTTGTTGTTCCCGCGGGAAGTTTCATGATGGGATCGCCCAGAGGTGATCGGGGCCGCATTTTCGGAGTAACAGACGGGCGTCGGATTAGAGAAGGGCCTCAACATAGCGTGACAATTCCCCAAGCTATTGCGGTTGGGCGGTATGAAGTAACGATTGGGGAGTTTGCCCACTTCATAGCCGATGTCGGCCGCAGGGATATCGGGGGCTGCGAGGCCGCGGGGCAGGCTCAAGGATCAACACATCTGGCGCGACATCCTAGAACCTGCGTGAACTGGTATGATGTTCAGTTCTATGCGCGCTGGTTATCGCGTAAGACAGGCCATACCTATCGCGCATTGACTGAGGCAGAGTGGGAATATGCTGCGCGAGGAGGAACTCAAACGCGCTACCCTTGGGGAGATGACGCAAGCCGTGATCATATGAACTACGGTGCGGATCGTTGCTGCGAGGGCGCGATAGAGGGAGCCGACCGATGGGTGGAAACAAGCCCCGTGGGGTCATTTCCACCAAATGGCTTTGGTCTTTACGATATGACCGGAAACGTTTGGGAGTGGACCCGCGACTGTTACCATTCCGACTACATGGATGCTCCCACTGATGGCTCAGCATGGATGGCTGGTAATTGTGCGGATCATATGCGTCGAGGTGGATCATGGCGCAGCAACCCGCATAAATACATTTGGGATGCCTATACCAGAGAGACCGCCCGCCCTGCCGCGCGCAGTTTCATACCAATCGGATCTTGGTTCAGTGAAACCGGCTTTCGCCTCGCTAGAGAGTTGGAGTGAATGCCCGTAGCCCACGCGCAACATCCTCGCAGCTTCCATGCGACTGCAGCAGGTGGCTCGAAAGAGCGCCAAACCTAACTTACTGATCTTTATGCGGAAAATTGGTTGCGGGGGTAGGATTTGAACCTACGACCTTCAGGTTATGAGTGTGGCGGTCGTTTTTGACCGAACTCAAGCAAATCCAATGGCTTAT
>Ga0209578_10001543_pt1 | contig 21121 bp, 13 predicted proteins | sample tdAd472_FD_187127 | JGI IMG/M metagenome (GOLD analysis project Ga0209578, IMG submission 187127) | Marine sediment microbial communities from the Atlantic coast under amendment with organic carbon and nitrate - tdAd47.2 (SPAdes)... | ecosystem: Environmental > Aquatic > Marine > Coastal >...
TCTCTTGGAACAACCATGTGTGTGATCTGCCAATACATTTTAGTTTGAACAAAGCCGTATTTGCCGCTGTAAGGTAGGTTCGCGGCCGTCATACCATCAGTGATGGATTTGTTCCAATCGAAGTGTTGCCAATACCCGCCGACCAAATTTGGTACAACCAAGTAATTGTTCACTGAGTCGTAGGGCTGTTTACCTTGCATAATTTTGAACGGAAAGATTTTAGCATTCTCGTCCTTAATCGTGCTGATGGGGCGAGACAAATAAACAGGCTGACTCGGATCAATCTTATCGCCAAGGATGTAACGATCCGATTGACCGTTGTACCATGCGTAGATGGGTGTAATGTTTTTATCCCATCTCATTTCACCCTTGTTTTTTGCGTAAAGATCCATGCCGTATTGGTCTTTATCCGGTATACGGTCTGTACCCGCGCTGGACCAATCCCCCCAAATTTTTGTCGGCTGATCCTTGGCGAAGCTGGGGATATGGCAAGTCTGGCAGGCCAGACTGAGGGTATGCTGGTTCAGGGAGGAACGGCTATGCGGTTCGGCGCCGTGACAACCGCCGCACTCGACGCGTCTCCCCGCGCCAGTCGATACTGACATCGCTTGCCCGGGAATCTGATGGTGCTTAGTCTGATGGCAACTTTGGCAAGACATATTCGCGCCATCCACACCCATGTGAACGTCATAGTCCCGTGTCGGACTGATTAAAGAAGTATCAAGATCGCCATGTTTGGTATGGTCGCCACCGCCACCAAAGAAATGGCAGGACCCGCAGGTTTTTCGACTGGTACGGCCTACGTTTTTAGCAACTTTCTCCAGATCAATTCCGGCGGCTGCCATACCAGCACCTTTTGGTGCTTTGTGATAGAGCCCAGTAGTGTCGTGACAGACAAGACAGTCTATATTCTCAATATTATCAAAATTAAAGGACTCATCTTTCCAACCATATCCGGCGTGACAGCTGGTGCACTCTGCCCAGTTGGAAGGCACAGCAATACAAAAACTGTTGATACTATTTTTTTTGCCTAGTGCAACAGCTTCTTTGCGGCCGGGAATGTAATGTTCAGCTGACCAAGTCCAGTGAACATCCTTTATAAAATCATAAGCTTGCTGTTTGTGACATTGCAGGCAGGCACGGGTGACATCTGAGCCTTGTTTGAACGGCCCCTCAATTCGATGCGAATGGCTAGCATCAGTTTGGGCGTGGACGATATTTCCCGCAAGCGCAGTGCTAGTAAAAAATATGAATAGGTAACTCAGCAGATTATTCATGCGAATTCGGTAGCTGTGTCATGGTATCAGCTTGTATGCCTTGCCGTATTATTCAACATGATCCGCTGGCTTTTCACTCAAAAGCTTACGGCCTGAGAGCATAGCAGATACCAGACTGCCACCTTCACGCAATTCCGTCAAGTAACCATTGCCGCCAGGCAGAAAGGCCTGCCAGCGGACACTGGCATCCCAGATGGGATAGGTTCTCAACTCATGCATAACATCGCTCTCCCTTACAGTCAGTCCGCTCATTAAAACCCTTCGTTTGGCGGTAGGCAATGACAAATATCAGCTTTTCCGAACCCGAATCAAACGATAACGTTAGTATCAGAACTTCAAATTGATACTCGCATGGACTGACCTTCTCATGCTAAGCATTCACCAGTATGAATAGGTTAATATCAGCGCAGATTTCAAAATTTAAGAGCGCTGGTTGTTTCGGGTAAAAACTAAACCTGCTAGATCGAGTAATTAAGGGAGCGAGGGTAGGTGTGACGGAGACAACTTTAGGGCTTCGAAGCCAAGTCCAATTTTCGCCGATAAGTATCTGTTTATTCGCAGGCCTCTGCCAGAATCCCTGCGCACTATTTGTAGTGACTTTCACTGTGGAGCGCACGATAAAATTGATGTGAAGGTGTACCCTTCGGGGTACCATGGCGCTTAAGGTTACTGCTGGTCTAGTTTTTGGGTGGTGTGTAAATAGAGACATATACAGAAGGTATCCTTACAATCGATATTTTTGATGATGACTCAAAACAACCGATTTGGCACACTATTGCTCGCCAACATATTATTGGATCAATCATTAAAAAATCTGGCAATCTGATTCGAGAGGTTACTGCTGTAATATTTCGTAATTCTCTACCTAAAGTAAAATTAAAATGATCTCCGGGGTCAGGTGCCGAAAGGAACCGGTGGGCCACGCCTATTCAGGATGACAAGTAGGTGACGAAGCAGTTTGTGATGCTGTGCTGCGATCCCAGCATATAGACTGACAGATATTTCCTGGTTCGTAAATTTGGTACTTATTTATGACTATTCGTAATCTTGACGCAGTCTTCAAACCAAAATCCTTAGCAATTATTGGTGCTAGCGAGCGGTCGGGATCATTAGGGCGACTTATATCGCAAAACCTCCTGAACCACTTTAGCGGTCCAGTGTTTCTAGTCAATCCAAAATATCAACGTCTCTTTGATAAAAAGGTGTACTCAAACGTCAGCAGCCTACCGGAGGCGCCAGACCTAGTAGTAATTGTCACTCCCCCGGACACCATCCCCAAGCTCATCAGCGAGTTGGCCGAAAAAGGTACTCGGGGAGTTTGTGTTATTACGGCGGGCTTTAATGAGCGCGGTGAGCACTCTGGAGAACTGCTGACCCAGGCCATGTTAGATGCGGCAAAGCCGAAGTTACTTCGTATCATTGGACCTAACTGCCTGGGTATACAGGTGCCTAGTTTAGGCCTCAATGCGAGCTTTGCGCATACCTTTCCCAAACCCGGTTCCATAGCCTTTGTTGCCCAATCTGGTGCGATGATCGCGGCTGTATTGGACTGGGCTATTCCAAGAGGTATTGGTTTTTCCCATACCGTCTCATTGGGAGATATGGTTGATATTGATTTTGGTGACATGCTTGATTATTTGGCTAATGATCCAGCGACAAATGCGATATTGCTATATATCGAGGCTATTACGCATGCGCGAAAGTTTATGTCTGCGGCGCGGGCTGCGGCACGAAACAAACCCATCATTGTTGTCAAGGCTGGTAGGCACGAGGCAGGGGCTAGAGCTGCGACATCTCATACCGGTGCACTAGCCGGACGTGATGATGTCTATGATGCCGCGTTTCGCAGGGCAGGGATGCTTCGTGTATTGACATTGGAGGAATTGTTCGATGCGGTGGAAACGTTAGCCACAGCTCGTGCGCCTACAGGAAATAACCTCGCTATTCTCACTAACGGAGGGGGTATCGGAGTGTTAGCTGCTGACGCTTTGATATCTGAAGGTGGTGAACTCGCTTCGCTTGACGACACAACAATAGAGCAATTAAACCACGTCCTTCCAAATACTTGGTCTCATGGTAATCCAATTGATATTGTCGGAGATGCTACGGGACAAAGGTATATCGACGCATTAAATACATTATTTGAGGATAAAGGCGTTGACGGTATTCTGATCTTAAATTGCCCGACTGGGCTGACATCATCGGAAGCAGCGGCCAAGACAATTATTAGCGCATTACATGAACCGCCAAACAAAACTATTTTGACAAGCTGGGTCGGAGAGTATTCTGCTAATGAATCGAGAGCGTTATTTCGTAAGCAAAGTATTCCGACTTACCAGTCTCCAGAAAGCGCTGTTCGAGCATTCGTGCAGATGGTCAATTATCGACGTAACCAAGCTTTACTCAAGGAGACTCCGCCCTCACTTCCTACCGAGTTTGAACCAAAACAAACAGTTGTACAGCAATTGATTGAGAAGGTTTGCAGGGAAAATAGAGAGTGGTTGACCGAGATTGAAGCTAAACAGGTTTTGGATGCCTATGATATACCTACAGTGCGAACAGAATTTGCGGCAACTCCAAAAGAAGCCGGAGCTTTGGCTGGTCACTTTGACGGAGCTATTGCGATCAAAATTGTGTCGCCGGATATTTTGCATAAGTCTGATTTGGGCTGCGTGCAGTTGGACATCTCCCCCGTAAATGCTGAAGTTGTTGCTGCTGAGATGCTTGAACGAATTCAATCTGCGCTACCGGAGGCCAGGATACACGGGTTCGCAGTGCAAGCTATGATTCAACGTCAAAATGCATACGAACTGATAGTGGGAATGATTGAGGATAAACAATTTGGACCGGTTATGCTGTTTGGCCATGGTGGTACAGCCGTAGAAGTAATCAATGACAAGGCCCTGGCTTTGCCACCGCTGAATTTAAAACTTGCTCACGAGCTTATTTCCCGCACAAGAATTTACCGATTGCTGCAGGGTTTTCGGGGTGTTACCTCAGTTGACATTGATGCTATCAAGCTGGTGCTAGTGCAACTCTCTCATCTTATTGTAGATTTTCCAGAAATCCAGGCATTGGACATTAACCCTCTTTTAGCCGACGGGAACGGAGTATTGGCATTAGATGCCCGTATTAAGGTGACAAAAACTTCCAGCGTCAACGCAGAAAGGCTAGCGATCAGACCCTATCCAAAAGAACTGGAAGAACATATTCAATTGGGTGATGATGAGACGCTCTTGCTTCGACCTATTGTTCCGGAGGATGAACCTGCCTTACAAAGGGCATTTGGGCGACTGACAAAGGAAGAGGTGCGTTTCCGGTTCTTCATTCCATTGAAGTTCTTTGACCATCTCATGGGCGCACGATTCACGCAAATTGACTATGACCGGCAGATGGCATTAGTACTCACCAACGCTGGGATTCCAGGAAAAACCGAAATCTATGGTGTTGTGCGCTTAGTAGAAGACCCAGATCGTGCGCGTGCAGAATTTGCCATTGTCATTGAGCACGATCTCGCGGGACAGGGGTTAGGTACGCATCTCATACAGAGAATAATTGATTATGCGCAAAGGCGTGGTATTGGCGAGGTATATGGAGATGTGCTATGGGATAACGACCGCATGCTTGCGCTTTGCAGGACATTAGGTTTTTTAACCTCTCGGGACGCTAGCAATCCGGGTGTCGTACGAGTTAGGCTTTCACTCTAGTGTTTCTGTGCTTGACGAAGCCATAACCATAGTCCCTCCTATAAATTAAATGCCATGATTGTCAGCAGATAAAGGGCGTCTCAATTGGAACTCCCTGGGATATGCAGGTGACCCAAGGAAATTTGGCAGTAGAGTAATGAAATAACACTAAAACCTGGAAAAGCCAAGGCTCCCATGACCACTAAACATTTACCGGCTCAGACTCAACTGTTAGCTTAATAAAACCCAAGTCTTCCATGATGGCATACATGGCCGGTAGTACCAGCATGATCAATAATGTTGACGTCAGCATGCCGAACACGATGCTGGTGACCAGCGGCACCAGGATGAGTGCCTGGCTGCTGGTTTCAAACAGCAGCGGAGTCATACCGGCAACAGTGGTAACGGAGGTGAGGAATATCGCCCGAAACCTGTCCAGTACCGCCTGCTGCGCGGCTTCGTGAAACACCAATCCTTCCTCTGCTCGAATTTTGACAAACTCCACCAGCAAGATGGAATCATTGACCACCACCCCGGCCAGGGAAACAAACCCGATCATGCTGGGCAATGTGAAATCCAAGCCCATCAGTAAATGTCCCCAGATCGCACCGATTAGTGCGAGCGGGATATTGGTCATTACAATCACCGGTTCGCGGTAATTACCAAACTGCAGGCTAAGCAGAAGAAAAACACCAAAAGCTCCCAAGCCAAAACCCCGGAGAATGGATTGCTGTGTTTCTGTGCCGTTTTCGACCTCACCTTTGAAGGTGAAAGTAAGATCGGGATAACGTTCCTGCACTGTGCTTAAAAAGTGTTTTTGCAAACTGGTGATGACTTCACCAGTGTTGGCGAATTCTGAATCTACATCACCGTAGATATTCACGGTACGCTGATGATTGATGCGACCGATTCGGGAAAAGTCCCTCTCCTCGGTAATCTCGGCGATACTGGAGAGGGGAATTTCATTACCGTTTTTGGCAAATACCTTGAAGGTATCAAAATCACGCAACTCATGCGGCGACTGACTATCCAGCTTCGCCACGATCTCATAGGCTTCACGCCCGCGGTAAATCACGCTGATTTCCACTTCCAGGTATGCTGAACGTAGTTGTGAAGCAACACTGCGCGAATCCACTCCGACAGCCAGTGCACCCGGTTTCAGTTTGATGCTGTACTGAGGTTTGCCAGGACGCAGATCATCCAACAGGTTGTAGACACCTTGATAGCCGCGTAACCAGTTTTGCACCTCCCAGGATGCGCTGGAGAGCCGATCTAAATCCTGACCACTTAATCTAATATGAATAGCACGCCCAGCGGGACCCGACCGGGGTTCTTTGTATTGAATACTCAACACATCGGGTAATGAACCGGTATTTTCCTGCCATAACTGAACCAGCGATGAAATTTTGGTTTTTCGTAATTCGGTATTAAGCAGATCAATACTCAAAGTCGCCAGGTGTGCACCATTCTCCGGCACATCCGCATGCTCACCGTAGCTGAGTTGTATGTTCTTCACCAGTGGCTCTGACTCGATTTCACTCAGGGTCATATTGGTTTTATGCAACGCCTCCAGCAACTTGCCCACTACCCTTTCGGTCTCCGCCAAAGGCGTACCCTGTGCGAGCAGTACTCGGGCTTCCAGCGTATATCCCTCCAGGTCAGGGAAGGCCTTGAATTTGATAGTACCGGTAACCATCAGGCCGATCGAAAAAATAAGCATCACCAAAGCGATACTTACCGTCAGATAGCGATACTGGATGGCAAGTTGGGCGGCATTTCCGACGTTACGGGTTAACTGCTGAAAACGGACTTCAAACTGTGCTCGCCATCTCGAAGGAGCCTGCTCTCGCTGATGATTCAGCGAGTGTTGCAGGTGACGTGGTAACACCAAAAATGCCTCGATCAAACTAATGGTAAGCACCGATAGCAAGACAACGGGTAATACCCCCAACACTTGGCCCAGATCGCCTTTCATCAGCAGCAGGCTGCCAAACAGGAAGGCAGAAGTTAAATAGGAGGAAAAAACTCCACGGAATACCTTGCGCGTACCATCGACTGCTGCGTCAAGTGGCGACTTACCTTTACGATACTCCTGATCAATATTCTCGGAAAGCACAATGGCATCATCCATTAATATCCCAATCGCCATCAGTAAGGCAACCATTGAAATCATATTAATGCTCACTCCAAACACTACCATCAGTGCCAAACCACCTAAAAAGGAGACCGGCAAACCCAGGGCAATCCAGAAAGTGTAGCGCCAGGAGAAAAACAGCAACAGCATAACTGTTGCCAATATCAAACCCTGCCAACCGTTAGTGATCAGCAGTTTTAAACGATCCCGCACCGAAGTGGAGGCGTCATTGACCAGCGTTAAGTGAGTCCCTGCGGGGAGGATGCTATTTTCCCGATTCACAAATTCAGCTAGGGCATCTGCTACTTTTAATGTGTCATCAATTGTGTTTTTACTGATTTTAAGTAGTGCCGCCGGTTTACCGTTGAGTTCAATGCGCTCCTCCGCTTTTTCAAACTTATCCTCAATTCTGGCGATATCACCCAAGCTGATCTCACCCCGCTCCGGAGTATTGAGTATTACTAGCTTGGCCAGTTCCTCGGCTGTTTTTCGGGTATTATCAAAACGAATCTGGTAGTAGGTTTGCGTTGTCTCCAGTGTGCCCGCTGGCAAGTCCAGGGCCTGAGCTGCGATTAGCTTGGCAACATCCTCAACTCCCAAACCGTACTTTTGCTGAATATCCGGACGAATCAGCACCTGCAGTTGATGATCCGAAAACCCACTGAGGCTCACAATTGGGATCTCCGGCATACTGATCAGCCGGTCACGGTAATATTCAGCCAGTGCTTTTAATTCGGACGTGGTTAAGCTATCCGAAGTGATCGCAATATTAGCCACCGAATTAATTCTACCCAGCTGCTTGATAACCGGCTCTTCACTCTGTTCCGGGAAGTTTTGGATCGCATCGATTTCGGTTTTAATGTCATCAGTGAAGGTTCGGATATCACCGGCTTCCTGCATTTCCAAGGTGAAAATAGCCAGATTGTCGCGGGCATCGCATTCCTGCTCTTTTAAAAAACTGATGCCATCGGTAGCGTCCTCAAGCGGATTACAAATACCATCTTCAACATCGGTCGGACTGGCACCCGGATAAGCCACTGTGACCTGTACCTTGCTCGGTTTTAATAGAGGGAAGGACTCTTTGTTCAATTCGCTGAGCGAATAAAAACCAATCGCGATGATCGCCATCATCAGGATATTGCTAAGCGTGGGATGCTTGGCAAAATAACGAATCATTCCCCGGAGCCTTCGATCAGCACATTAGGTGACTTCTGCTTTCCTTCCTGAGTTTCGTCGGCAGGATCGGGAATGTTTAACTTCGCTTCGACACTCCCAAGCGCCTGTTGCGCTAACAGTTTCTCATATCCAGTCGCGATCACAGGGGCTAGGGGCAGCCCCTCTATTACAGGAATCACGTCCGTGATAATAATTTTTTCACCTTCCACTATGCCCTGATCAATCACTACCAAAGGCCCCTGTATGTGCAGAATGCTCACCGGCCGAATTTCCAATTGATTGTTGGCATTGGCCACATAGACACGTCCCTGGTGAACGGCTTTTCTTGGAATAACCAGTCTTTCCCGGGGTAACGTGGAAAACTCAACGGCAGCATACATGCCTTTTAACAAGGGCGGACGAAGGCCGGGAATCACATCCTGGTAGGGATTGTTGACCACCACGACTAAGCCGATGGTGTCCCGATCTGGATCAATCGACTCACTGATACGCAACAACTCGCCTTGCCAAGTTGCCTTACTCCAGTCGTTATTAACCAAACGGACCTGTGCCTGTAATTGAATTTTTGACACCACAGCCTGCATATTCGCCGGGATTTGCAAATTGATATGGCGTTGATCAGGCTCCGTAACCAGTGGATAAAATTGACTAATGGGCAGTTGCGCATTAATTTCAACCGCTTCTGTACCCAATGCTTCAAACAGCTGGCTGCCAAGTGCAACATACTCATCCTGTTCAACCGATACTTTCCCTATGCGTGCATCAAAAGGTAAGCGAATTTCAGTTCGACCTAAAGTATCCTGGCTTTGTGCCATCTGCGTTTTTGACTGTTCGATTTGAGACTGCGTGGCGGACTTGCGGCTACTGAAACTGGCCAGCTTTCCCTGTAGTTCTTCAACCTGCTGGCGCAACTGTAAAACCTTTTGTTCCTCCGCATCGACGGCGGAACGGGCAATTAAGCGTTTATCCCAGATTTGTAGCAAACGCGCTAATTCCTTCTCTCCGTTTTGTAGATTCTGTTTGGCGATGTCCAGCGAGCGCCGCGTGCTTAACTCTTCTACTTGCAGTTGCTTCAGGGAGGATTGATTGCCTTCTAATCCCGCTTTGCTTTGCTCCAATGTGAATTCGAATGTGGTGGGTTCAATACTTAAAACCAGCGTACCTTTGGCCAGACTAGCACCCTGTTTAAGCGAAGGATGAACATAACTGATCTTGCCGCTCACCTCAGTCTTAGCCTTTAATAAAACACTAGGTTCAACATTCCCGTAGCCAATAGCACGACTGCTGAAAGGTAATTTCTGAATCCGAATCACCTCTACACTGCGCGTGGGGAATTCTTGGTTTTCATGCTCAATGGGCGGCCTTGTCATTACCTGATACAGCACGAACAGCAACGCAGCCAGCACGATAACAGCTGGAATAAGCGGTTTTTGTAATAACTGTTTCATTGGCTGGATCGAATGCCTCGCAAATAGATTTCAAACACGCTTGGTGCATCACGAGTAATTTGCTTTACTTCACCAGCCAACATGGACTGCATAATTAAACCCTGCAAAGTGCCGATAAATAATATCACTGCTGCAGCAGTATCAACTTCTGGATCAATTGCCCCATCCGTTTTACCTTCCTCAATCAAAAGCGTTAACCGGCCTGCGTATTTTTTTAACAGAGTACGCACCATGCGTTTCGCCGCTGTGTCCTCAGCGCGTTGCAACTCGCCAAATAGAATACGGGGAACACCCGGATGTGCTGAAATAAACGCAATATGCGCCATGAATATGGCTTCTAATTTTGCAACCGCACCGATCGCCTGCTTGGAGGCTTCATCGATCCGGGCTAACAAGCGTTCAGTCACCCACTCCATCACCGCCTGCAAAATAGCTTCTTTATTGGCAAAATGCCGAAACAGCGACCCCTGAGTCAACCCCATACGCTTGGCAATGGCGGCGGTGGTAATGTCGTTTGGATTCTGTTCCGACGCCAATTCCACGACGGCTTCAACAGTGATTGCCCGACGCTCCTGCGCGGGAAGATGTTTACTATGGGCAGACATTATACCTCCAATAATAGCAATTAATTACTATCTTTATATTCTTAACAAACTAAGTCAATGTTTTTGTTTGATCATACATGTCGAATAGAAATGGAGCTTCCCATCTTTATTAAGGAGATGGTATCCGCTTGGCAAACGCGCTGGGCCAATTATTGGGAGCACTGGTATGGGCAAGTGTATCCGCCAGACTTTGTTGTTTTAACTCTTCTTACGTCATGCTGTCATACCTCTTTTTAGCTTGCACTCATTATCTTATATCTTCAGAATCGCTTGTTCGTGCAAAGGTTTCAGGAAGGATAAAATGGCGAATAAGCGAATATCAACCATAACCATCGGAGTCATTCTGCTCATCGGGATTGCCGTCAGTGGGTATGTATGGCAGCGATTCCAGCAGCCAGGACTTCCAGAAGCCTTTGCTTCTGGCAATGGGCAAATCGAGGCCACGGAGGTGGATATCGCCACCAAGCTTCCGGGCCGTCTAGTGGAGATATTGGCCAGAGAGGGGGATTTAGTCGAGCCGGGACAAGTCCTTGCGCGTATGGATACCGAGCAGTTGGATGCATACTTGCGGGAAGCCGAGGCTCAGCTGCGACGGGCACGAGCGAATAAGGAACATGCGATCGCCATTGTTGCCCAGCGGGAAAGCGAATTAGCGCTCGCTGAAAAAGAATACAAGCGCTCGCAAGCACTGGTAAAAGACGGGTTCATCTCCAAGGAAAAGGTGGATCAGGTCCGCACCGCCAAGCAGACGACTGAGGCGGCATTACAGTCGGCCCGGGTAGGTGTGAGTGAAGCGGAGGCTGCTATCGAAGCTGCCGTTGCCAGCACTGAGCGCATCAAGGTCGACATCAAAGACGGGACTTTGAAGGCACCGATTGGTGGGCGAGTACTGTATCGTCTGGCTGAGCCTGGTGAAGTACTGGCCGCTGGTGGCAAGATTTTGACCGTGCTAGAACTCAGCGAGGTGTACATAAGCATTTTTCTTCCGGCAGGGCAGGCAGGGCGTGTAACGGTGGGCGATGAGGCGCGCATCGTGCTTGATGTGCGGCCCGATTTGGTGATACCTGCCAAGGTTTCTTTTGTGGCATCCCGAGCCCAATTCACACCCAAAGAGGTAGAGACGCGCACCGAGCGGGAGAAGCTTATGTTCCGAATCAAAGTGTTGATTGACCCTGAGCTCCTCAAACAACACGTCGAAAAGGTGAAAACTGGTGTGCGTGGTGTGGCCTACGTTCGTCTTGATCTTGACGCCGATTGGCCTGAGAACTTGCAGGTCAGGCTGCCACAATGAACGAACCGGCGGTTTCTGTTGCCTGCGTGACTGGCCTTAGCCATTACTATGGCGATACTGTGGCCCTCAATGTTATTGATCTCGAGATTCCCTCTGGTTGCATGGTCGGTTTGATTGGCCCTGACGGGGTCGGTAAGTCGAGCTTGCTGGCGCTGATTTCCGGGGTACGCAAGCTTCAAATCGGCACGGTGGACACCCTAGCAGGTGACATGCGCGATAGCCGCCACCGCACCGCAGTCTGTCCACGCATCGCTTATATGCCACAGGGTCTGGGTAAAAATCTCTATATGACCCTATCGGTGTTCGAGAACTTGGATTTCTTCGGCCGCCTGTTTGGTCTGTCGCGGGAAGAGCGGGCGTGGCGTATCGCAGAGTTGCTGGCTAGCACCGGACTGACCAGGTTCAGGGATCGCCCCGCAGGAAAACTATCCGGTGGCATGAAGCAAAAACTTGGCCTGTGTTGTGCGCTGATTCATGATCCCGATCTTCTGATTCTGGATGAGCCGACCACTGGCGTCGATCCGTTGTCTCGACGCCAGTTCTGGCAACTTATCGACAGTATCCGGGCGCGGCGTGAAGGGATGAGCGTGATTGTCGCCACCGCCTATATGGAAGAAGCCGAAGGCTTCGACTGGCTAGTGGCCATGGATGATGGCAAGGTACTGGCAACTGGCAGTCCTGCTGAACTCATGGCGCATACGGCAACCGACAATCTGGACGCGGCGTTTATCCAACTGTTGCCGGAGGAAAAGCGCCAAGGCCACAAAAACCTAACAGTGCCACCGCGTGTATCCTCCAGTGCGTTGCCCGCGATTCGGGCTGAAGGCTTGACCATGCGCTTTGGCGATTTCACCGCTGTGGATCATGTCAGTTTTGAGATCGAACAGGGCGAGATCTTCGGCTTTCTGGGCTCCAACGGTTGTGGTAAGACCACCACCATGAAGATGCTCACCGGTCTGCTGCCACCCACCGAGGGCCAGGCTTGGTTATTCGGTCAGCGTGCTAAGTCACACAATCTGGCGACCCGCAAGCGTGTCGGTTTTATGACCCAAGGGTTCTCCTTGTACGCCGAACTCACCGTGCGTCAGAACTTGGTGTTGCATGCTCAGTTATTTCACTTGCCAACAGCTCAGATACCGAAACGGGTCATGGAGATGATCGGGCGCTTCGATCTTACCGACTTTGCAGACGATCTCACCGAGCGATTGCCCTTGGGTATTCGTCAACGCCTGTCACTGGCAGTGGCGGTGATCCATCAACCCGAAATGCTGATTTTGGATGAACCCACTTCCGGTGTAGACCCGGTAGCGAGGGATGGTTTCTGGGAGTTGTTGATTGATCTCTCCCGTAATGACGGCGTGACTATATTCGTCTCCACTCATTTCATGAATGAGGGCGATCGTTGTGACCGCATTTCCTTGATGCACGCGGGTAAGGTGCTGGCCATCGGTGCCCCAAAGGCCCTGGTTGAGAAGCGTGGCAAGGCAACGCTGGAAGAAGCATTCATTGACTATCTGCAAGAGGCGACCGGCGAGTACAGCGTCACAGAGGCCACCCGCCCAGCAGCGAATCTATCACTGCCTAAACGCCAAGTTAATAGCGCCTTCAATCCACTGCGTCTGTTGAGCTACAGCTACCGTGAGTCATTGGAGATTATCCGCGACCCAGTTCGTCTCACCTTTGCACTACTGGGTTCGGTGATTTTGATGTTTATCATAGGTTATGGCCTCACTTTGGATGTAGAAGACCTCAGTTTTGCGGTGCTAGATCGAGATCAAACCCCCGAAAGTCGCGAATACATCCGCAATATGTCTGGCTCACGCTACTTCATTGAGCGACCATCCATTGATAGCCAGAGTGAACTTGATGAACGCATGGCCAGTGGTGAGTTGAGCGTGGCATTGGAGATTCCGCCCGGTTTTGGTAAAGATCTCAAGCGTGGTCGCACGGTTGAGGTCGGTGTCTGGGTGGATGGGGCGATGCCGTTTCGCGCCGAGACTGTGGGTGGCTATGTCCAGGGTATAAATTACGACTATCTTGGCCAACTGGCGCTACGCACTTATGGCGAAATTCCATCGCTGACGGTGGCCAATCTCGAAATGCGCTATCGTTATAATCAGGATTTTAAAAGTATTTATGCCATGGTGCCAGCGGTTATCCCGCTGCTGTTGGTGTTCATTCCTGCGATTCTGATGGCGCTGGGGGTGGTGCGCGAGAAAGAGCTAGGCTCAATTACCAACCTGTACGCCACGCCAGTTACCCGGCTGGAATTTCTCATCGGCAAACAACTGCCTTATATTGGCGTCAGCATGATCAGTTATTTTGGTCTCACCGCACTGGCGGTGTGGGTGTTCGGTGTGCCCCTCAAAGGTAGTTTTCTGACGTTGAGTCTCGCGGCACTGATTTTTGTCACTGCCACCACCGGGATAGGGCTGCTGGTCTCCTCATTTACCAAGACTCAGATTGCCGCGCTCGCCGCCACCGCGATTTTAACCCTGTTGGCAACCGTTAGTTTCTCTGGCCTGACCAGTCCGGTATCTTCACTGGAAGGCCCCGGTGCCGTGATTGGAACATTGTTTCCCGCCACTTATTTCCTGAATATCAGCCGTGGTGTCTTCACCAAAACCCTGGGGTTTAATGATCTCTACGCTGATTTTCTGGCCCTATCTGCCTTCGTGCCGGTGCTGACGCTACTGAGTGTGTTGCTTCTGAACAAGCAGGAAAAGTGATGATGGCTACCCTGGTAAAACATTTGATCAATATCTACCGCCTGGGCATCAAGGAATTCCGCGGTCTGTGGCATGACAAAGTGCTGCTCTTTTTTATCATCTGGGCATTCAGTGGCGGTATTTACGCGGTGGCGATCGCCAGCTCGCAAGAGCTACACAACGCGCCTATTGCCTTTGTCGATGAGGATCAATCACCATTGTCCAAGCGTATCATCAATGCCTTCTTCGGACCTTATTTCAAAACGCCGGAACTGATTGTCCAGGCAGACATAGATTCTGGCCTGGATGCGGGCATCTATACCTTTGTGCTGCATATACCATCAAATTTTGAGCGCGATGTACGAGCCGGGAAACAGCCGGATATTCAGGTTAATATTGACGCCACCCGTATGAGCCAAGCCGGTATCGGTGCCGGTTATATTCAGAGCATTGTCAACGGCGAGTTGAGTGAGTTTGTCCAGGGCTTTCGGTCAGACGCGGCATTGCCTATCGAACTTTCCACACACATGAAGTTCAATCCCAATCTCACCAGCGCCTGGTTTGGCAGTGTGATGGAAATCATCAATAACATCACTATGTTGTCCATTATCCTGACCGGCGCAGCACTGTTGCGTGAGCGCGAACATGGCACCCTGGAGCACCTGCTGGTGATGCCGCTGGGCGCGGCGGAAATCATGCTAGCCAAGGTCTGGTCCATGGGCCTGGTAGTGCTGCTAGCCAGCGCTTTGTCGCTGTACCTTGTCGTGCAGGGTTTGCTGAACGTCCCGATTGCCGGCTCTATCCCGTTGTTTATGTTCGGTGCCTTGTTGCATCTGTTTGCCACAACCTCGATCGGCATCTTTATGGGCACTGTAGCGCGATCCATGCCGCAGTTGGGCTTGATATTTATATTGACGATTATTCCCTTACAATTGTTATCAGGCGGCGTCACTCCACGAGAGAGCATGCCGGAACTGGTGCAGAACATCATGCTGGCCGCGCCTACCACCCATTTTGTCAGTTTCGCCCAGGCGATTTTGTACCGCGGTGCAGGTTTCAGTGTGGTGTGGCCAAGTTTTCTGGCGATTGTTGTCATCGGTGCAGTGTTCTTTCTGTTCACGTTGTCGTTGTTCCGCAAGAGTCTAGCGTCTGAGCACTAGCTGACAAAACAGTTCCATTGAAGCCTTAAGGCATGAGCAGGTCGTCGAATTGATAACAAGGGGCCTCGATTGTTTTTATCGATGAGTCCAATAATTACCACATTCGTGTTTTCGCACTGCTTGATGAAAATCGTGACGATTCTCTAACCCGGATTGAATTCTTAGGTAAACGACGGGGCGAAGTATTTGCATTTGCGTTGGCGATTGCACTCAACTTGCTATTGGTGTTAATGTCGACTGAAACCTAACCGTGCCGATTGAATTTTTATCAGACGTTTAACAGTGCGGCGTACAGCACGGCTGTGGAAGGCGACATTCACCCTCTGCTTGACTAAATAAATTCGCAGGAGTGTTCTGCCGTTTAAAATCTAAGATAGTAATTACTTACTCATTTAATGGGGGCTATGTGAAATATCCTATCAAGCTACCTCTTAAGGATGATTCGATTAATCGGTTATCACCGAATCATTATACGGCTCTCGCCATCGATCGAGCGTTTAAGGCCAACTTGGCGCGACTCACTAATGGTATTTCACCGGCAGGCTTTGCGTCTATCTATTTCAATTGGCTTTCGCATTTGTCGCTTTCCCCGGGGAAACAACTGGAGTTGGCGGAAAAGGCCACCTGTAAAATCCTACACCTGATGGGGTATGTAGGACAGTTCACCTCTGATCTTAACACCCCACCCTGCATCGAACCCTTGCCACAGGACCGCCGGTTTACGGGAGAGGAATGGCAACAATGGCCTTATAATATGATCTACCAATCATTTCTGCTGACCCAGCAGTGGTGGCATAACGCAACCACTGGGGTGGATGGCTTTTCGGAAGAAGATGAACGCGCATTGTCATTCGTAACGAGACAGATGCTGGATCGTTACGCGCCATCCAATAACATATGGACTAATCCTGAAATCTTTAAAGCGACGTTAGAACAAGGCGGTGTCAACCTGACTCGCGGTCTCCAGAATTTGATGGAAGACTGGCAAAGGATTAATGCCGGCCAGAAGCCCATCGGTGTTGATGACTATAAGGTAGGCGAAAAGGTTGCCGTCACGCCGGGCCAGGTCGTCTATCGTAACCATCTGATTGAGCTTATCCAATACGCGCCAACTACCGAACAGGCCCATGCAGAACCCATTCTCATCATTCCTGCATGGATCATGAAATACTACATTCTGGATCTTTCGCCGCATAATTCGCTGGTCAAGTATCTGGTTGATCAAGGTCATACGGTATTCATGGTTTCTTGGCGCAACCCGACTTCGGAGGACTGTGATCTCGGTATGGAAGACTACCGCCAGCTGGGTATCATGGCGGCACTCGACGCTATTTCGGCCATCGTCCCCAACCATAAAGTTCATGCAGTCGGTTATTGCCTCGGCGGTACCTTGCTGGCGATTGCTGCGGCAGCGATGGCCCGGGACGGGGATGACCGTCTGGCGACGATGACAACGCTCGCCGCCCAGCTTGATTTCACCGAGGCCGGCGAGTTGACCCTCTTCATTCGCGAGAGTGAAGTTGCTTATCTGGAAAATATGATGAAAGATCAAGGGGTACTGGACGGTCATCAAATGGCCGGTGCGTTCCAGTTATTGCGATCTAATGACCTTATTTGGTCACGCCTGATTCACGAGTACCTGTTGGGTGAACGCCAGCCAATGAACGATCTCATGGCGTGGAATACTGATTTGACGCGCATGCCATATCGGATGCACTCGGAATATTTACGTGGTCTATACCTGAACAATAATCTGGCTTCCGGGCGTCATATCGTTGGTGACAGACCCGTCAATCTGGCGGACATTCGCCTGCCGATATTTGCCGTGGGTACGGTTAAGGACCACGTTGCTCCTTGGCGGTCGGTGTACAAAATCTCTTTCCATCCCGCCACCGATGTCACCTTTTTACTGACCAGCGGTGGACACAATGCCGGAATTGTCAGTGAACCGGGCCATCCGCACCGAACTTATCAGGTAGCCACCAAACAGGCTGGCGAGAACTACCTGGATCCGGATCGTTGGCAGGCCGATACCCCTCACAAAGAAGGCTCCTGGTGGCCAGAGTGGTTAGACTGGTTAGCCGAATTCTCACAAAAGCAGGTTAAACCACCACCCATGGGGGCTCCAGACAAGGGCTATGCCGCACTGTGCAGCGCGCCCGGAACTTACGTCTATCAGGAGTAGTGTAATGGATTTTCCTGTAGATATAGAGTTACTGCGGGGCAAAAAAGGTCTTGTCGTCGAGATTGCGAATGAGCAATCGATTGCGGCGGATTGCGCCACCGGTCTCGTCTCTGATTATGCCTGTTCGGTCACCGCCAATGTCTCTTATATCGATGCCGGATATCACATCATGTCATGAGGCTTTTATGAACACACTGCAGTTCATCGAAAACAAGACCTTCGATGAGATCAAGGTTGGCCAGACAGCAGAAATTATTCGCACGCTTGAACGCAAGGATATTGAGTTATTTGCTGCGCTGTCGGGGGATACAACCCCCGCCCAGTTCGATCAGGAGCTCGCTAAATCCGATCAGTTTGATAGAGTTATTGCCCACGGCATGTGGGGTGGCACGCTGATCTCAACCATACTGGGCACTGAACTGCCCGGCCCGGGTATGATCTATCTGTACCAAACACTGAATTTTCTCAACCCGGTCATGCTTGGGGATAGGGTTACCGTGCGGGTCAAGGTGCGCGAGAAAAAACCGGAAAACAAACATCTTGTGCTTGACTGCGAATGCATCAACCAAGCCGGGGAGCTGGTTATCAAAGGTGAAGCGGAGGTAATAGCGCCTGCCGAAAAGATCAGGCGGCCACGAGTCGGGTTGCCTGAGGTGCATCTGCACGCCCGCGGCGCCCGCTACCAGGCGCTGATAGAGGCCACCCGTGAACTCGCTCCGGTGCGCACCGCGATTGTTCATCCCTGTGATGCGCTATCGCTTGCGGGCGCACTGGAAGCGGCACAGCAGGATCTTATCATCCCTGTTCTGGTCGGTCCTCGCAGTAAGATAGAAGCAGCTGCCTCAGACGCTGGCCAGGAACTGGGTCATATCGACATCATCGATACTCCTCATAGCCACGCCGCAGCTGCGGCAGCAGTTGCGCTGGCGCGAGAGGCCAAGGTTGAGGCCTTGATGAAGGGAAGCCTGCATACTGACGAGTTAATGGGTGCGGTCGTCGACAGTAAATTGGGCATCAGAACAGAACGGCGCATCAGTCATGTTTATGGTCTTGATGTGCCTCACTATGCCAAGGCACTGTTCATTACCGATGCCGCAATCAACATCTACCCGACTCTTGAGGATAAGCGTGACATCGTGCAAAACGCAATCGATCTGTTGCACGCACTTGGTCTAGCGGCACCCAAGGTGGCGCTATTATCCGCTGTTGAGACCATATCTCCGAAAATCGCCTCTACACTTGATGCGGCAGCGCTCTGCAAGATGGCCGATCGTGGCCAGATCACCGGGGGGATTATTGACGGACCGCTGGCCTTCGATAATGCCATTTCCCAGGAGGCTGCAAAGACCAAAGGGATTATTTCACCAGTGGCAGGCGATGCCGACATTCTGGTTGCACCTGACCTAGAGGCAGCAAATATGCTGGCCAAGCAACTAATCTATCTCGCCGGAGCCGAAGCAGCAGGAGTTGTGCTCGGCGCACGCGTACCCATCATGTTGACCAGTCGCGCCGACAACATGTTATGCCGACTCGCGTCCGCTGCACTGGTGCAGTTATTTGTGCGTCGCCAACCGGCGGCAGCGATAGATGGAATATATTCTTGATGGGTGTTGATTGGTGTCCACCAAAGCTTATTTTAGATACCTACAGTTTAGCCACTGAACTGTATTTTGATTTTGGTTAGTTTGGCATGCAAAAAAGTGGTTAGGCTTAATCCTGTATATAAAACATGCCAATTAACAAGCCAGGGTTTGAAGGAGAACTTTGCTACCGCTGTCTGTACGAAAAATCCGGAAATTTTTGGATGAATAGAGAGGCATGATTATGACCACACATAAGCAGCGTAGCACCTTAATTTGGACAATTTCCTTGATTGCCATTGGGTTCGGTCTGCTGACCATCAAAGAGGGCGGGACGGTTCTGTTTGGCGATGAAGCGTCGCGCGTCGCTGCCGGGAACTATGTGCCGTTCGTGCTCTGGTTCAACTTTGTGGCGGGATTTACTTACGTCATCGCCGGTGTCGGGTTGTTGATGAAACAGCCCTGGGCTGTGTGGCTGGCTGTGGCCATCGCTGCTTCCACAATGTTGACGTTCGCGATTTTCGGCGTGCATGTGTCTTCCGGCGGTGCCTACGAACTACGCACGGTGATCGCCATGAGCCTGCGCACGTTAGTGTGGATAACGATCGCGGTAATTTCCTGGCGCCTGACAAAGGCCAGAATCAGCACGGAGGATGTACAATGAAAATTCCTTTGCTGCTAGTATCGGGGATGATGTAGCGGAATAATCTTCATATCCTGCGTCGCTACGCAAGGCTGGAAAAAGTCATGTTTATCGACACCGACGAAAACTACCGATAGATTATGCTATTTATAATGATGATTAAATTTGTTTGTTCTAAGCACTATAAAATGGGTGCCAACTGATGGGCTATGAAAATAGTTTCTCTATTTCCGTCAAACTACTCGAAAATTACACTTTCCATTGCTATTTAAATCACTAAATTTGATCTTGTCACGGAATGAATTATTGAGGAATCATAAGATGAAAAACCTTACCAATCTAATTAAATGCTACTCGCCCAGGATTTTTTGTTATCTGTTATTGGGCGTATTAGTTAGCGGTTGCTCGACTACGACCATCAAGTCCGGTTCCCATCAGGATGAATCCGCATCCTTTGCAGACTATCGAACCTTCAGCTGGATTGCCGATAATCCTTTGATCCTCGGGATTGGTGAGACATCTTCTGTCAGCCCACTGACCCTCAGAAAAATATCCGAAGCCATTAAGAATGAATTGATCGTTAATGGCTTTGTCTACACGGAGAACTCAGACAACGCTGACTTTGTTGTGTCTTTCACGGTTGGAACACGAGAGAAAATTGATTCTTCCTCCTATCCGAGCCCTTACGGCGACCCCTGGGGTTGGTATTACTACCAAGCTGAAATTGTGCGTCGTACTTACACAGAAGGAACCCTGGGTGTGGACGTTTTCGATGGTATAACCAAGCAGCCGGTATGGCATGGCTGGGCGACTAAGACGATTCTCACATCCGACCGAAAAGATCCATCAGCGTTAATTAAGAAAGCAGTTTCCGCAATATTTGCCAAATTTCCACCAATTGTACAAAAAAACTGATGAATATAGATTACCAAGAAGCGCTCACACAGTTAGTGTGCCTTCATTGACGGAGCTATCTCAGTAAATTTTGCAATATTTGAAATTTATTTACTGGCAAGGATAGTCGGGTCGGTGTTTGCGCCATTTTCTTTGACTTGATTTCCTCTTACACAGGCCGTTGAAAAGCAGGTAAATCATGCTCTTTGTAGCTGTTTCAGCACATGTTGTACATCAAGCCTCATTTCGAGTTACAAGCTTAACGCGCCGTACTCCCTAAACCCACAACCACGGTACGTGCCCGCAGGTGTGAGAACACACCTGCGGGTATCTC
>Ga0209578_10001545_pt1 | contig 21089 bp, 19 predicted proteins | sample tdAd472_FD_187127 | JGI IMG/M metagenome (GOLD analysis project Ga0209578, IMG submission 187127) | Marine sediment microbial communities from the Atlantic coast under amendment with organic carbon and nitrate - tdAd47.2 (SPAdes)... | ecosystem: Environmental > Aquatic > Marine > Coastal >...
GGAAAGACTTCTGAGAACTTACACCCCTCCCTTGCTGCCTCGGATTCGCCGCCTCGCGGGCACCGTGCGGGTGAGGAAGCGCCCGAAGCTCTCGAACTCGGCCCCCCGGCGGGAGGTGGGGCGCCAGGCGAGGGAGACCGTGCGCACCGGCGTCGGGCGTGGGAAGGGGATCGCGACCAGGCCGCGCTCGGCGCGGAGCTCGACCTCGAGCGCCATGTCGGGGACGAGGGTGATCCCGCCGCCGACGGCGACGACCTGCACCAGCGTGGTCAGGCTGCTGGCTTGGAACTCGGTCGAAGCGCCGGCCCCCCGGGCCGCGCACAGGCTCAAGGCCTGGTTTCGCAGTCAGTGGCCGTCTTCGAGCAGGATCAACGCCTCGCCCGCCAGGTCGCTGGCGCGGACCGTCTTGCGGGTGGCCAAGGGGTGACCGAGGGGGACGACGAGGTGGAAGGGGTCGCGGAACAAGTCGTGGACCTTCGCCGAGCCCAGCTCGGCCTCGCGGGCGAGGAGCAGCAGGTCCAGCTCGCCTACGGCGAGGGCCTGGAGCAGGTCGGCCGTGCTGCCCTCGCGGATCTGCAGGCGGAGCTCGGGGAAGTGCTCGCGCAAGTCGGTCAGCGCCGGCGGCAGGAGGTAGGGCGCGATCGTCGGGATCACCCCGAGACGCAGCGGTCCGCTGAGGGGCGCTGCTCCCGCGAGGGCGGCTCCCACGAGGTCGTCGACCCCGGCGAGGAGCGTCGCGGCCCCGGCGGCGAGCTCGGACCCCGCCGCGGTGGGCACGACCGTTCGCGTGTCGCGCTCGAAGAGCGCGACGCCGAGCTGGTGCTCGAGCTGTTTGAGCTGGTTGCTCAGCGCGGGCTGCGAGACGTGGCAGGCCTCGGCCGCGCGGCGGAAGTTCAGCGTCCGGGCCAGCGCGACCACGTACTCCAGTTGCCGCAAGGAGGGGCGTTCGCTCATAGGCATAGGTTATCAGAGTGAGCATGTTGTAGAACTTCAAGAATCACTCCTGGTGAGGCAATCTGACCGCAGTCACCCACCACGAGGAGGAATCCATGTCTCTGCAAGAAGGTCAGTCCGTCCCCCAGGCTTCGTTCCGCGCCCGCGAGGGCACCGCCTGGAAGGACTTCACCAGCCAAGAGCTGTTCGCCGGCAAGCGCGTCGTGCTGTTCTCGCTCCCCGGCGCCTACACCCCCACCTGCTCGAGCAGCCACCTGCCGCGCTACGAGCAGCTCTACGATCGCTTTCGCGCCGCCGGGATCGACGCGATCTACTGCGTCTCGGTCAACGACGGCTTCGTGATGGAGGCCTGGGGCCGCGACCAGGGCGCCGAGAAGGTGCAGCTCGTGCCCGACGGCAACGGGGACTTCACCCGGGGCATGGGGTTCCTCGTCGACAAACAAGATCTCGGCTTCGGCCAGCGCTCCTGGCGCTACGCCGCGGTGATCGAGGACGGTGTGATCGAGAAGCTCTTCGTCGAGCCCGACCAGCCGGGGGACCCCTTCGAGGTCAGCGACGCGGACACCGTGCTCGCCTACCTCACCGGAAGGACCCCGCTGGAGTTCTCCTTGTTCACCAAGGTCGGCTGCCCCCACTGCGCGCGGGCCAAGGCGCTGCTCGACGCGGAGGGCGCGGTCTACGAAGAGATCGTCCTCACCGGCGGGGTCAGCCAGCGCAGCCTGGAGACCGTCACCGGGCAGAAGACCGCGCCCCAGGTCTACCACCAGGGCGAGCGGATCGGCACCGCCGACGAGCTCGAGGCCTGGTTCGCCGCGCGCAAGGTCGCGGCGTCCGCCTAGCGCCCACGCGCCCTACTCGACGGTGAGCGCGATCAGCTCGCCCCGAGCCGGCCCCGGGAGAAAGGCGACCTGGCCCGGCTCGAGGCGCACGCGATACACGCGCGGCTGCGGCGGGGGCGCGTCGAGCTCGACCTCGATCGCCGCCGCGCGGATCGCGCCCAGCTCGACCTTCAGCGCCTCGCTAATCAGACGACCCTCGAGCCTGACGTCGAGGGCGTAGGTTCCGCCCAGCAGCCGACCGCGGACGTTGACCCGCGTGGACGGCGGCTGGGCGAACCAGACCCGCGCGATCGTGGGCGAGCTGCTCAGCTCGTAGTCCAGGGGAGACGCGGGGTCTTCGAGGAGCAGGACCGCCGGGTAAGGGTCCAGCGACATGGCGTCGTGGCTCAGCGCTGCGGTGGTCACGACGCCCAGCTCGTCGGGGATCGCGTCGAGGTCGGCGACGACGACGCGCGCCTCCGTCGCCCGCTCCCAGGCACCGTGGCTGATCCACAGCCGCCGCGCGACGTATCGCGACCCAGGGGTTCGATACCCCACCTCGACCGAGGCCGGGCCGCCGGGGTAGCGCGCCTCGAGGCCGGCCGGCTTATCGATCGTCACCGCGGGGGTGGGTCGGTTGGTCAGCGCCAGGCCGACCAGCGCCCCGACCAGGGCCAGGCGCGTCCAGCGGATCCGGTGGTGCAGTCGTCGCATGCGTCCTCCTGCACCCAGGGGAGCAGCGCGGCGTAACCCTCAGGTCACTCCGATCCGGCGCCGACGTCATGCTCGAGCGAGCGTTCGGTCGTTGCCGCGTCATCAGCCGGGCGCGGGACGCCCACCGCGTAGAGGTCGAACCCGCCCAGTCCGCCGGGGCGATCCGAGCTGAACAGCAGCAGGTCGTTTTGGAACTCCGGCGCGCGCACGTAGACCGGGCGGCGCTCGTCGTGGGCGCTGTTGACCTCGGGCCCCAGGTTCTCGGGCTCGCTCCACCCTTCACCGTCCCAGGTCGCGCGGTAGAGGTCGTAGCCACCGTGCCCGCCGGGGCGGTCGCTGGCGAACACGATCACGTCGCCGTTGACGTAGGGGAACGAGTCGTCGGCGTCGCTGCAGAGGGCGTCGACTCGCCGGTGTCCGCCGACCCCGGCCTGCAGCCGGCCGGGCACTTCGAGTCGGGCTTCGTAGATATCGAGTCCCTGGCCGCCGCGGTCGCTGGCGTAGAGCAGGCGGTCGTTCCCCAGCGGACTCGGGTAGGCCTCGTAGCGCTCGGGGTCGTCGAGACCCGGGATCGGCGCCGGCGCCTCGGGCTCGGGCCACGGGCTTTGGCGTCCGTAGCGCCGGGTGTCCTCCGCCAGCGGTGGCGGTCCGTGGAGCGCGTAGACGTCGTAGCTCCCGGCGCGGTCGCTGGCGAACAGGTAGAGGTTCGCGTGACCTTCGCGCTGGGGGTCGAGGATCCGCGGGCCGCGCTCGTTGCTCCCGGGCCGGTTGATCGCCTGGGCGACCAGGCTCCCGGATACCAGGTGCTCGCTCTGGTAGTACTCGGCGTTCCACTGGCCGAAGTCGACGTAGATCTGACCCGCGGCGAGGTCGAGCTCGGCGCCCTGGCTGGCGCGGGCGGTGGAGAACAGGATCTGCGTGCGCACCTGCAGCTCGGGCGGCGCCGCAGCGTTGCGATCGTCGAAGGGCGAGTTGAGCGCCTTCAGGTTCCAGGGCGTGCTCGGGATCGGCGCCTCCTCCTGCACGATGTCGTAGCTGCGGTAGCAGCCGGTGCCGAGCAAGGCGGCGAGGAACAGCGGGAGCGCGGCGCGGGTCATGGAGCCTCCGGGGGGGATCATGCCCCTCGACTCGCGCCGCCGCGAGTCGATTCGCCGCGTTTCCGGCCCGGCTACGACCGCGAGCCGGGCTCGGCCGGCACCGGCCCCACCCGCACCTCGAGCCCGGTGGCGCGGAACGCGGCGTGGGCTGCCTCCTGCGCGGCGCGCTCGCCCGCCGCGTCGCCCGTCGCCCGTCGCAGGCGGACCTCCTCGCAGCGCATGAAGGCGTGGATCACGGGGAAGTCCGCCGAGCGCCGCAGCCCCTCGGCGAGGGTCGCGGCGGCGGCCTCGAGGCGGCCGGCGCGGCGCAGGACCCGCGCCGCGCACTCGTGGCAGCCGAGGTCGTAGACCGCGTGCCGGGTCAGCGCGGGTAGCGCCGCCTCGACCTGGTCGGCGGCGACCTCGAGCTCGCCCAGCAGCGAGCGGGCGTCTGCGCGGTAGAGCGGGTCGCAGTCGACGCCGCGGGCGTAGTTGGCCTGCCGCGCGTGCTCACCGCCCTGGGTGTAGGCCGCGAGGGCCGCGGCGTAGTCGCCCTGCTCCGTGCGCACGTAGCCCAGGCTGACGAAGGAGATCGCGAGGTTGAAGTCGAGCCCCAGCTCGCTGAACAGGCGGATCGAGTGTTGCTGGGCGGCGACGCTCTCGGCGAAGCGCGTCAGGCAGCGGTAGACGTCGCCGACGTTGGAGAGCGCGGCGCCGTGGTCGCGCTTGTTGGCGAAATACTCCGGCTCGGCCAGGCAGCGCTCGTAGCCCGCCAGCGCGTCGAGTTGGCTGCCGGTCAGCGAGGCGATCGTGGCCAGGTTGGCGTGGGCCTTGTGGGCGATCGCCTTGTCGCCCAGCTCATGGGCCAGCTCCAGCGCCCGCTCGGCGCGCTGGCGGCCCTCGTCGTAGTGCCCCTGACGCCAGGCCGCGATCGAGAGCAGGCTGTAGAGCTGGCCCAGCTGAGCCTTGGGCAGGTCGGGCTGCAGGGTGGCCCGGATCAGGCTCTCGGCGAGCTGCCAGTTGTCGGTCGGCGAGAGCAGCTGCAAGAGGTCGTTTTGCTGGATCAACTGCGCCGCGACGCGCTGCTCCTCCTTGGTCGCCAGCACGTCGGTCTCGTCGTCGACGGTCAGCTCAGCGACGTCGCAGTCGAGCACGCTCGCCAACGCCTCGGCGCTGGCGCGGGCCATGCGCTTGACCTTGCCCGTCGCCCAGCGGCTGACGGTCTTGCGGTCGACCCCCACCTGACGCGCGACCCACCCCTGCTTGAGGTCGAGGACCTCGATCCGCCGGGTGAGGTAGTGGGTGTCGATCCGCACCGTGTCTTCGCGCTTCACGCCCGCCAGTCTACGCCCCCGGGGGTGTCCACCGCAGCCGTCGCGGCTACCGTCGGGCATGCGGAAGCGAGCGGCATGAGCGATTCGCGGCTGCGCGACCTCGAGCGGGGGTGGCGGCGGACCGGCTCGCTACGCGACGAGGCGGCCTACCTCCAGGAGCAGCTGCGCGCGGGGGAGCTCGAGCGGACCCGACTCGAGTTGGCCGCCTACTGCGGGCACGAACCCGCCCAGTTGGCGCTCGCGGCTGAGGCGCCCACGGAGCTCGAGCTCGACGCTTGGATCGCCGGGCTCCAGCCCCAGGGGGGCGTCGAGGCCTTGCGCCGGGCCGCCCTCGCCGCGGCGGAGTTCGTGCTTCAGCACTGGTGCGACCCGCCGGAGGGCCCCACCGACGCCGACCCCTTCGACGCGCTCCCAGGCTCGACGACCTTCGGGGAGGTGCGCGACGACACCGCCGCGACCTGGGAGGAGGCGCGGAACTTCGTGCTCTGCCCCTGCCGCCCGCACGTGCCGCGCATGCCGATCGTGGGGGTCAACCCGCCGCGGCCCTATGCCTTGCTGGCCAACCTCGTCGGGATCGGCTGGCCCCCGAGCAGCGTCGACGCGGTGCACGAGGCGCTGTGGCGGCTGCGGGGAAGCGACCTGCCCGACGCCGCGAGCGAGCTGCGCGGGGCGATCCGGGAGGCGCTAGTTCCCTGGGCGCTGGGGCGCGGGGATCCGCTGCGGGTCGGCTGGGCGACTCCGGTCTCACGCCTCGGCCGCGACGAGCTGTTGGCCGCGGCCCAGGAGGTCGCCGAGCTCCTCGGCGGGAGCGATCCCGTGACGCGAGAGACCCTGGCGCACCGGGTCGTGCGCCGGCAGACCGGGGAGAAGCGCTTCCGCCTGCGCGTGGGCAACGCGGTCCTCGACCCCGGCCTGCTCGAGGCCTTGCGGACGCGCGACGCCGAGGCTGCCGTCGAGCGCGCCCTCGCCTTCGAGCCCGCCTCCGAGGACACCCCCGAGCTGCTGCGCTTCCTCGAGTTCTACACCCACCGCCAGCGCACGGTCGACGGCACGACCCACGACTTCGCCTGGTTCTACGCCGAGGGCTGGCGCGAGCTCATGGACCACCCCGGGTTGAACCGAGAGCCCGTGACCGGCGAACAGTAGCCCGCCTCACGGGAGCGAGCTGATCACCAGCGCGGCCGCCAGGCAGAGCGTCGCCACCGCGAGCAGCGCTGCCAGCGCGAGCCGCTTTCGCGGCGAGTTGCGCTTGGCGTTGATCGCGAAGTTCAGCCAGGCGCCGATCAGCATGGGCGCGAAGGGCACGACGAGCACCGAGACCGGCCCGATCCGCTCGATCCCGTGGGCGAGCTTGAGCCACAGCACGAGCGGCATGAGGAGTACGCTGAAGCCGAAGAACACCGAGTGCAGCACGTGGGGGGGGAGGTGGCCCGCGCCCGCCGCGACGAGGGCTCGCTCGCCGCCGCAGGCCGCGCAGCGACCGCCGCCCTCGTCCCAGCACGGCGCGTGGTGCCGCGCCAAGCAGCCCTCGCAGGCCACGTTCGCGCCGTCGGCCTGGACGCCCTCGTGGCAGAAGGGGCAGCGGTTCGCTGTGACCTCGACCCCGTCCACGTGGGGCACGGTGCGCGGGGGGTCGGGCTGGGGCTTGGACTTCACGCTTACAGTCTAGCTCCGGCATGGACTTAGGTCCGGGGCGTGGACCCGTGTCCCCCAGTGTCCCTGGAGGTCCGCGGGGAAAACCGGTCTCTTACGCCTGTGGCCCCTGAAACCAGCGCCTATCGAAAGCGAGCAACCCAATGACCGACGTCCAGACCTTCGACCCCAAGCAGCACTGGGACGCGCTGCGCGCGGCCATGGAAGAGGGCGGCGCCGCCGGCGCGGTCGCCTTCGTCGAGGGCCACGCCGAGCCCAAGCAGCAGCGCGCGCTCTACCTGTTCGGCGTCAACGCCTTCTGCAACCGCGAGTGGGCGGGCAAGGGCTTCGACGCGCAGATCGAGTTCGCCCAGGCCGGGATCGCCTGCGGCCTGCGCCAGGGCGAGGCCGAGACCGACGCGCAGGAGCGCGACGCGCGGATCGACTTCGCCAACGTGCTCTCCTACAACCTCGCCGCGAACCTCGCCCCTTGCTGGCCCGGCGACGAGCAGCCCCGCGAGCGGCGCCACCTCGAGGCCGGGCTGGCCGCCGCGGAGGCCTGCCTCCGCTGGCGCGAGCAGCTCGGCAAGGGCCCGTTCCCGTTCTCGATCGCCTGGTGGGCCAAGGGGATCCACCAGATCGGGCTGGGCCAGGACGCGACCGCGGCGCTGACCCAGGCGCTGGAGACCGCCGAGGCGCACCAGCGCGCCGAGGGCAAGCCCACCGACCTCGCCGACAGCTGGCTGGTCGCGCTCAGCGCCGGCTACCTGGGGCTCGCCGAGCGGATCGCCGGCGGCGACGGCGCGCGCTACACCCAGGCGATCGCGGCCCTCGAGGCCATGGCCACCGACCCCGAGCGGAAGGACGACGCCCAGTTCTGCCTCGACCAGCTGCGCGCGACCGAGCAGCGCTTCGCCTAGCAGCCCTCGAGCAGCGGCTGCTGCCTTCGGGTGCTGCGCGGCCGGCTCGACGGTTCGGGCTGGGTGTCGCGCCCGGGATCGCGCACAATCGAGGGGAGGAGGCCTCATGCGCTACCTGCTCGTCCTCGTGTTCGCCTGCCTCGCTCTGGCGCAGGCCCAGCCGCTCCAGGTCGGCTTCGGGCGGCGGAGCCTGGTCACCGAGCGCAAGACCGTGCCCCTCGGCGGCTACGGCGGCCGGGGGCTGATCCCCATGAACCAGGTGCACGACGAGGTCCTGGTCAAGGCCATGGTGATCCAGAGCGGGGATCAGGCGTTCTGCCTGGTCAGCTTCGACTTGATCGGGGTCCAGCGCACGCTGCTCGCCGGGCTCGAGCGCCGCGGCTTCCCCGAGCGGGTGAAGCTCGACGCCGACGACCTCTTGCTCTGCGCCTCGCACGCGCACTCCAGCTACGGCGGCCTCGCCAAGCCCACCGGCGCGCTGCTCCTCGACGGGTTGTTCTTCGTCACCTGCGGGCCCTTCAACCGCGGGTTCTTCGACGAGGTGCTCGAGAAGGTGCGGGCGGCGATCGTCGACGCCTGGGACGACCTCGCCCCCGCGCGGTTCGGGGTCGGCTCCGAGGAGGTGCCCGGGCTCTCGCGGAACCGCGGACGCAGCGGCGACGTGACCGACCCCGAGCTGGGGGTGCTCAAGGTGGTGGCCCCCGACGGCGCTCTGCGTGGCCTGGTGGTCAACTTCACCGCGCACCCGGTGCTGGTCGGCGCCGAGTATTTCGCCGTCTCGGCGGGCTTCCCGGGCGCAATGCAGCGCGCCCTCGAGGCGCGCTATCCCGGGGCGACGGTGCTGTTCACCAACGGCGCCGAGGGCGACCAGTCGGTGAGCGCGCCGCGCGGGGACTACGCCGACACCTGGGCCAAGGTCGAGGCCACCGGCAAGCGCCTGGCCGATCACGTGGACCGGATCCAGCAGGGGATCGAGACCGAGGGCTCCCTCGGCCTCGCCACCCGCTGCGAAGAGCTGCGCCTGCCTCGACCCAAGACCCTCCAAGCCCGGCTGAAGTACCTCGGCGGGCAGAAGAAGAGCCTGTTCGCGCAGGCCGTCCTCGGGGACACGCTGCTGATGGGGATCCCGGGCGAGCCCTGCTGCCGGATCGGGCTCGACCTCAAGCGCGAGGCCAAGGCCCGCGGCTTTCGCCACGCCTTCGTGATCGGCCTCGCCCAGGACCACTGCGGCTACTTCGTGCACCGCCACGACTACGCGGCGGAGTTCGAGCAGAGCCACGACTACGAGAAGCAGCTCAACTTCTACGGGCCCAGCGTCGGCGAGTTCTTCGTCGACGTGCACCTGAGGCAATTCGATCCGCAGCCGCTGAAGTCGCGCTAGCGCACGTCGCTCACCCAGCGACCGACCAGCACGTAGCGCCGCTGCGGGAGCTTCCTTATCCTGCGGCCATGACCGCGCTGACACGACTTTCGCTGCTCCTGCTGGGACTCCTGGGCTGCTGCGTCACCGGCGGGTGTGCGAGCCACTCCGTGTGGGGGGAGGACAAGGTGCGCGTCGTCTCTTCCCGCGGCGAGCCCCACCTGCTCACGCTGAAGGAGAGCTCCGGGGGCTGCCTGGTCCGCCTCCAGCTCCGAGGCGGAGCCGAGACGAAGGTGGAGGACTATCGAGTCCGCGACTGCTACGTCTCCTTCGACAGCTTCACGGAGGACTATCCCTACCTCTTCCCCGTGACGATCCCGCTCGACCTCGTGCTCGTGCTCTTCAGCAGCCCAGTCGCGGGGGTAGAGCATCTTCTCGCGGACACCAGCACCGAGGTCTCTCCCGTTCGGGTCCTGGCCCCCGGCGAGGTCGCAGACTCAGGGCTCGAGGGTCCAGGAACGGTGACCGCGGGGGAGAGGACGATCATGGCCACCTTCTCAGGCTCGGAGACCACCGCGCAGCTCCCCTGGAACGTCTCCCTCTACTTCCTCTCTAGCGTGATCCATGAGGCGGCGCGGGACGAGCAGCGGCTGGCGACGGTGCGCGCGGGCCTCGACTCTTCCGAGCTCTCCTTCGTGGGTCGGGTCCCCCTCGACGAGGCGCTGAAGCTCTGGGAGCCGATCGCCCTCGAGCACAAGCGATACCCCGCCGGGGCGCTGGAGGCGGCCCTCTCCGGGGCCGAGGTCCCCGACTCCAAGGTCCTCGCTGAGCTCCGCGCCCGCCTCGAGTCGATCGAAGACGAGATCCTCGCCAAGGAGCGTGCGCGCGATGAGCGCGAGGCGAAGCAGAAGGCGGCCGAGGAGAAGCGAGCAGCCGAGCTCGCCGCACACACCTGCCAGCGCTGTGAGGGCTCGGGGATCGCGTTCCGCATCGAGAGGATCAGCCACGAGTATCGGAGCCCGGTCAAGAAGGACTGGGTCGAGACCAGGCGACGCTACGCCGTCTGGAGCACCGCCAAGGAGCGTGACCGCGGGGCGAGCGGCGCCTGGAGCCTGACCTGCGCCGTAGGCGTCCCCTTACCACCCCTGAACGAAGACTACGGGATCGACGTCGACCACCTGCGCTTTGCCCCAGAGGTCATGAGCGGCGAGCTCAGCCTGCTCTACCGCTCGTTCCTCTACCCCGCGCTGTGCCGGTCCTGCAGGGGCAGCGGAGACCCCCTGAAGCTGGGGCCTCCCCTCCGGCGCTAGCCAGGATTTGTGCCACCTCGTCTCTGCAACCAGTCGATCCGCAGCCGCTGAAGTAGGCGGCCGCCGGTTCGTCCCACACGAGCGCGGGCGGGGTTGCCCCCGCCCCTGTGGTGCGCGTTGCTCTGCTGAGCGCCGTCCGCTACGCGGCGAGCCTTTGCGGCTCCGGGGTCACCGGCTCCGGCGTCTGCTGCTGCTGCTCGAGCTCGGGGTGGCCCATGCGGTAGAGGTGGCGCAGGTGACTGCCGAGCGCGCCGAAGAAGGTGCGCGTGTAGTGCGGGGCGCCGTGCTCTTCGCACACTTCCTTGACCAGGGGGTGCAGCGCCGGGTAGTGCACGTGGCTGATCGTCTGGAACAGGTGGTGCTCGACCTGGAAGTTCAGCCCGCCGAGGTACCATGTGAGGACCGGGTTGCGCGGGGCGAAGTCGATGGTCGTCTTCAGCTGGCGCAGGGCCCAGGTGTCGGGCAGGCGCTCGCCCTTGGCGGGGTTCTCGGTGAAGTCGGCCTCCTCGACGCAGTGGGCGAGCTGGAACACGATCGCCATTACGAACCCGCTGACCGAGGACCACACGACGAAGGTCACGAGGGTGAACACCCAGCCGTGGAGCAGGGTCGGGAGCACGAAGGCCCAGCCGAAGCAGAACGCCTTCCAGGCGAGGATCTCGGCGACCGTGCCCACGCTGGGCTTCGGCGACTCGAGCTTGCCCATGCGGCGGGAGAGCAGCGAGTTGAAGTCGTCGTAGACCAGCCACTTGCCCGAGAGGAAGCCGTAGGCCAGGGGGAAGTAGAGGTGCTGGGCGCGGTGGAACCAGCGGTGCTTGGTGTGGGTGCCCATGCGCAGCCAGGGCTCCGCGGCGATGTCGTCGTCGACGTCCATCACGTTGGGGAACTGGTGGTGAATGATGTTGTGCTTGAAGTTCCAGAGGTAGGAGCTGCCGCCGATCATGTCCAGCCCGCGCGCGGCGAGGCCGTTCCAGAACTTCGAGCGCGACGAGGCGCCGTGCCCGCCGTCGTGCATGACCGAGAACCCGATCCCGGCCAGGGCCAGGCCTGCCGAGACCGCGACGAGGGCCGCCCAGCCCAGGCCGGGGACGAGGAGCATGGCGGCGTAGCTACCCCAGAACCAGGTGAGCAGGACCAGCGCCTTGCCGAACAGGCGCAGGCCGCCGGACTTGGACTTCCCCGTCTCCTCGAAGTAGCGGTCGACTCGCGCGACCAGCGCGCGGCGCAGGTCCCCGTGCTTGGGATACTTAGGCTTGTGAACCGGGGGCGCGGCAGGCATATGCAGACTCTCCTGGTGGCAGCTGAGAACCCTCTCATGGTTACCCCCTGGCTGGGGTGGCGCCCGTCACAACTCATTTGCGTACAGTCATTTTTCGGTGACGGAGCTGCGACGTAGACCCATTGGCCAGGGGCGTAAGTCGCTATTTACGCTTTGGTTAGCCTGGCTTTCCACGCTTCGTTACCCGAAGCGACACGCGCCTCCTCCTCGCGCGTCCGTCGGGTGTCGCCGCAAGGCGGCGTCGCCCGCGGGCGACTGGCAGGCCTCCCCCACGTAGCGACCTCGATCCACCGGTCACCATTCGGGTGACTGGACAGAGCTCCCCTGGACCGGGAGCGAATCGAGGAGTGCCATGCGCACGCAGATGTTCGACCGCAGCAAGCCCCACCTCAACATTGGGACCATTGGCCACGTGGCCCACGGCAAGACCACGCTGACCTCGGCGATCACCCGCGCCCTCGGCGCGCAGGTGAGCTACGCCGAGATCGCCGGCAAGCGCGGGATCGTCCGCAAGGACGGTCGGATCGCCACGGTGACCGCGGACCACGTGGCCTACGCCACGCCGAACCGGCACTACGCGCACGTCGACTGCCCGGGGCACGCCGACTACGTGAAGAACATGATCACCGGCGCGGCCCAAATGGACGGAGCGATCCTGGTCGTTTCGGCCGTCGACGGGCTGATGCCCCAGACGCGCGAGCACATTCTGCTCGCGCGGCAGGTGGGCGTGCCCGCGATCGTGGTCGCCGTGAACATGATCGACCTCGCCGAGGACCTGGAGCTGGTCGAGCTGATCGAGGAGGACGTTCGCGACGTGCTCCGCGGGTTTGGCTTCCCGGCCGACGAGATTCCGTTCGTGCGGATCTCGGCGCTGAAGGCCGTGGAGGGTGACCCCGAGGCGCTCGAGCAGATCCGGACCCTCATGTCCGAGGTCGACCGCACGGTTCCCCTTCCGCCGCGGGACGGTGACCAGCCGTTCCTGCTGCAGATCGAGAACGTGCACTCGATCCCCGGTCGCGGCACCGTCGCGACCGGCAAGATCGAGCGCGGCACGGTGCGCGTGGGCGAGACGGTCGAGGTCGTGGGCCTGGGCGAGACCCAGTCCACGGTCGTGACCGGGATCGAGCAGTTCCACCAGCCGTGCGAGGTCGGGCTCCCGGGTGACAACGCGGGGGTCCTCCTCCGCGGCGTCAAGCGGGAGGCGATTCGCCGGGGCATGGTGCTCGTCGCGCCGGGCTCGGTGACGCCGCACCGCACGTTCCGTGCGCAGCTCTACGTGCTCACGGAGAAGGAGGGAGGCCGCACCGGTTCCTTCCGCGGTGGCTACTCGCCCCAGTTCTTCTTCCGCACGACCGACGTCACCGGAGCGATCACGCTGGTGGGCGGCGCAGCCGCTCAGCCTGGCGAGTTCGCCGAGGTGCAGGTGGTGCTGCAGAAGCCGATCGCCATGGAGGAGCACACGCGCTTCGCCGTGCGCGAGGGCGGCAAGACCGTCGCGTCTGGCGCCGTCGTGGCGATCGAGGATTGATCGAAAGAAGGGAGGGAGACCCAAGCCTGGGACTCCCTCCCTTCGTTTCTGGAGGCCTCTCCGAGGCCCCCGCCACGGGTAATGGGTTACTCACTCGCGGCGGCCACTTCCCGGGCGGGGTCCGCGAGGGACTCGGCCTCGTCGACGGTCGCCTCGCTGCCGCAGCCGTAGACCGCGCAGCGCGGGTCGTCCTCCCAGCAGGCGGCGTGGTGCGGGGCTCGGCAGCGGGCGCAGTGGATTCGCGGGAGCTCGGGCTCCGCCGCCAGGTCCTCGTGGCAGTAGGGGCAGCGCTTGGCGTCGCTGCTGGGGCGGGCGCTGGCGCGTCGGGTCAGCCGCTGCAGGTCCAGGCGGTGCGCGTCGAGGAGCACGAGCACCCCCACCGCGCACAGGCCGACGAGCTCGATCACGAATTCCATGGGGTCACCTCTGGCCCTGCGTGGAGCAACTCGCGCGCCACGGTCGTGGCCCCGGGTTTGCTCTGCGGATCGGCCGAGGTGACCCCATGCCCGTCGTGTTCCAAGCGTCTCAGCGCCCAGCCCCTACATGGCTGCGGTTCCTGTTGCGCAACTTCGTCGTCTACAACCCCATGTTCGTGTTCAGCGCGCTGCTGGCCCTGGTCGGGGCGTTCCTGATCAACCCGCCGGGTGCAGACGGCGGGCGCGAGCTGCTGCCCCAGGCGCAGCTGTTCGGTGTGATCCAGCTCTACGAGTGCGCGCTGCTAGGCGCCGCCTGGCTGCTGAGGCGCCGGGTGCCCCAGGCGGACGTTCACCCCTTCGCCCCCGAGACCCGCGACGTGCGCTTCCTCGTGATCGTGCTCGCGCCGTTCTTGCTCGACGTGACCTTCACCACCAGCAGCCTGGGGTTGAGCCTGCTCACCGACTTCGGCCCCTCGCGCGCGTTCGTGTTCGGCGCGGCGCTGGCGGGCTTCGCCTGCCTCAAGCTGCACCTCGCGCTGCGCCTGGTGGGGATCCGCTTCGGCGTCTTCGAGCGTCTGGTGTTCGTGCTCGGGCCGGCGGCCGTGATCGCGACCCCGCTGGTGGGCGGGGCGCTGGCCCAGGAGGGCCACGTCGACTGGGTCGGACCCGTGCTCGGCGCGGTCGCGGCGGCGTTGGTCGTGGCCTACGGCGCGGTGGCCGGGGCCGAGGGCAGCGCGTGGGTCATGCGCCGGCTGGCGCCGCTGGCCCTGGTCGCGGCCCTCGTCCACGGCTGCGCGGCGGCCTACACCTACGACGGCGAGCTGCAGCTCGTGCTCGGTCCGGCGCTGATCGCGCTGGGCTTCGCGCTCCCGCGGCTCGCGCCCCTCGGCGTGTGGGCGGTGCCTGCGCGCCTGGCGCTTCCCTGGACGGGGGCCGTGCTCTGCGGTCTGCCGGTGGGCCACGACCACGGCGCCACGGGCTGGACCCTGGGCCTGGCCAGTGTGCTCGTCGTCCACGGCGCGTTCTTCGGCCGCACCCGCGAGCTGAAGTACCTCGTCGGCGCGCTGGCCGCGGTCTACCTCGGCAGCGCCGGGGCCGACCTCGAGACCAGCCTCGCGGGGCTCGGCACGCGCCCGATCGAGCCCCTGCTCCTCGGCGCGCTGATCCTCGCGGCGGGCTGGCGCGGGGTCGCCGCGGAGCTCCTGGTGTGGCCGCTGCTGCTGACCGCCGCGCTCAGCGCGCGCCTCGACCTCTGGGGGACCGGCCTCGACGCGGTGCTGGGCTTCAACGTGGTCGGGGTCGGGCTCTTGCTCTGGGCCTTCCGCGACTACGGGCGCGGGGTCGAGGGGGCCTTCCCCCGCGCCTGGGCGGTGCTGTTCCTCGTGATCCCGGCCGGGGTCGCCGTGCTCGCCGACGAGCCCGGCGCGTTGGCCTACGGCGGGGTCCTGATCGGGGCGCTGGGGGTCGTGGGCCTGCTCAGCCGGCTCCCGGTGTTCGGCCTCCCGCTGCTCCTCGTCCCAGTGGAGCTGGCCAGCGGCGCCGCCCCCAGCACCGCCCTCGGCTGGGGGGTGCTCGGGCTGATCACGGCCTTCTGCGGCCTGGCCGCCGGCGTCGCCGTGTCGTGCAACCGCGAGCAGCTCCTCGCCTGGCTCGACGAGCCGCCGGCGCCGAGCTCGCCTCCCGTGGGGTAGGCGCGGGCGCCGGGCCCGCTCCCCGACTACCCTCGACCTGGTGAAGATCGGCCCGTATCGAATCGCAGGGGAGCTCGCCCGCGGGGGCATGGGCGTGGTCTATCGCGGCGAGGACGCGAGCGGGCACGACGTGGCGATCAAGCTGCTCCTGCCCCAGCACGCCGCCAGCGAGAAGGCGCGCGCGCGCTTCAAGCAGGAGGCCGCCGCGCTCCAGCGGCTGGAGCACCCGAACCTCGTCGCGTTGCGCGACAGCGGCACGTACCAGGGGGCACCCTGGCTGGCCCTCGACTTCGTCGACGGCGAGACCCTCCAACGCCGGCTGCGGGAGGGCCCGCTCCCGGTGCACACCGCGATCGGGATCGCGCGCCAGCTGGCCTCGGCGCTGTCCTACGTCCACCGCCACGGCCTCGCCCACCGCGACCTCAAGCCCGACAACATTCTGCTCGAGGGCGACCGGGTCCGGCTGACCGACTTCGGGCTCGTGCTCGACCACAACGACGCCCAGCGCCTGACCCGGACCGGGGTGTTCGTGGGGACCCCCGGCTACTGGGCCCCCGAGCAGGCCAGGGGCGACAAGTCGGTCTCCGGGCCCAAGACCGACGTCTACGGCCTGGGCGGTGTGCTCTACGCCTGCCTCACCGGGCACGCGCCGGTGCAGGCCACCTCGCTCCAGGCGTTCATGGCGACCGTCGAGTTCCAGCGCACCGCGCCGCCGCGGGCGCAGCGCCCCGAGGTCCCCGAGTGGCTGAGCGCGCTCTGCATGCGCTGCCTGGAGTTCGACCCCCAGCGGCGCCCGGCTTCCGCCAACGAGGTCGTGCGTTGCCTGGACGCGTCGACCGCCGGGCTGGGCTCCGCCAAGCGACCCTTCGTCCCGCTGCTCGTCGCGCTGGCGCTGGTGCTGGTGCTGGTGCTGGGTGGTGTCCTGGCGATCCTCCTCAGCGCGACCGACGAGCCGCCCCAGCCGGACACACCGGCGACCGTGGCGGAGGACCCACCGGTCCAGGCAGCGCCCGCGGCGGGCCCAGCTCCCCCCGACCTCCCGCCGGTGTTCGCCTTCGACGGCTGGCCTACCGACGACGTGGCCGGGGCGATCGGGCTGTTCGAGCCCTGGGCCTTTCGCCGGGTCGACGACGGGCTGCGGCTGCGCAGCTCGGGTCCGAGCATGCCCGAGCTGGGCCTGCCCCTGCGCTACGGCGGCGGACCCTGGGAGGTGCGGGTGACCCTCAGCCAGGTGCTGATCACCGGGAGGGGCTGGGTCCTGCTCGACCTGGGGTCGCTGCCACCGAGCACGCGCAACGGCGCACCGCCGGTGGACGAGCAACCCCCGGGCAAGGCGGTGGGCTGGGTGCTGAGCCTGTTGCCCGACTACCAGCTCTCGCTGCGCCCCTACGGCAATATCGGGCTCAGCGATACGACCTCCTACCGCCTCGACTGCGACCCCCGCGGCCCGCTGACCCTCGTCCTCCGCTGGCGCGACCGGACCCTGACCCTGATCGCCTACGACGGCGAGGGGGAGGAGCTGGCCCGCCACGAGCAGCCCCTGGGGCGCGCGGCTCAGCCGGAGCCCGGCGCGGCTCTGCGCCTGGGGGTCGGTTCGCCCGGCTCGCGCCCTTCTCGGGGCACGATCCCCTCCTCCTGGCACGGGGGGAGCACCACCGCGACCGTGAGCGAGCTCGCGCTCTACGGGCCGCGCCTGAGCCTCGACCGCGCCGCCTCGGACCCGACCTGGGTCGAGGGCCGGATCGGCTGGCGCTACCTCACCGGCGTCGACGCCGAGCTCCTGCGCGACGAGCTGGCGGAGCTGGGGCGCACCACCCTGCTCGCCTCGTCCGATCGCCTGGCGCTCTACGTCTCGGCGCTGCTCGCCGACCGCGACGGCGACGCCAAGCTCGCGGCCGACAAGATCTCCGCGCTGCACACCCTCTCGGCGAGCTTCGAGCAGCCTTCGCTCCGCTGGAACGCCTCGCGGCACTGGGTGCGCAATCGGATTCAGTCCGACGTCGTGCACTACTCGCCCGCGTTGCGCGCCGAGCTCGGCCGCGACCTGCCCTTCCTGCGCCCCGTCGCCGAGGCGCTCGCAGTGGGCAAGGGTCGGCTGCAGGGGCTCTCGACGGGTGACTGGTTCGGCGACGAACAGGCGCGTGAATACGCCTGGGTCGAGCTGGCGCTGCACCTGGCTGCTGGCGTGGACGCCGAGGCAGAGGGGCTGCGCCCGATCCGGACCCTGGCCCTCGCCAGTCTGCTCGAGGAGGCCTGGGCCGCGCTCGAGGCCGCGGACGAGCCTCCGGCTCGCCTGGTGGACGCCGTGTGGCAAGGCTGGGTCGCGTTCCACCTCGGCCGCTACGACGACGCCCTGCGCCTCTGGGAGTCCCAGCCCGAGTTCGCGGTGACCGCGGCCCACGACGCTGGACTCGGCAGGGCGTTGGTGTGCGCGCGACGCTGGGCGAAGCGACCTGCCGCCGGGGCGGAGTCCCGCTAGGCGCGGTGCGCCTCGCTCGCTAGCTCTTGTTCAGGCAGCACTTCTTGTATTTCTTGCCGCTTCCGCAGGAGCACTTGTCGTTGCGCCCTAGCTTCGTCCCCGTGTTCTTGATCGGGACCGGCTTGGTGGTGGCCACGTCGCGGTACTCGCTCCCCCGGGCGGACAGCGAGGCGCCGAGCGTGCGGCCGTCCTTCAGGTGCCCCTCGTCTTCGAGGTAGCCCAGGAGCTCCGCGGCCGCGGTGGGCATGAGCGCGTGCAGGTTCGAGTCGAGGTCTTGGGGGGCGAGGAACTCGAGGAACGCGACGTCGAGGTCCTCCTGGGTCAGTTCGCCCACCTCACGCCCTTGGTTGTCGCAGGCGGCGACCAGGAACAGGGTGAGCGCCTCGTGCGCCGCGTCTCGCTCCTCGCGTGAGGCGTCGGGGGCCACTCGCTTCATGGCGTCGGACTGGCAGAAGTCGCCGACCCAGCCCTTGAGCTTCTCTCGTGCGTTGTGCTTGGTCTTCGTAGTCAGGGCTTGATCCTTTGGTTGAGGGGGGATCTTAGCTCGCCTCCTGCCTTCGTCGAGGAATCCCGCTAAGCTTGGGCCGTGATCGAAGCGACCCCACGCGTATGAGCCCCCTGCGGCGGACCGAGTCCATGCTGGGGCGGCTGGCCGGGCGGCTGCGCTCGCTGGCCGGGCACCCCCGCCCCGACCAGCCCCAGCGGCTGCTCGTGATCGCCTGCCACTGGGTCGGTGACAGCCTGTGGGCGACCCAGGTGTGGGCGCCGCTCGCCGAACGCTACGGCGCCGACGCGCTGTGGGTCGCCGCCCCCGCGCGGACCACCGCGCTCTGGAGTGCGCACGTGCCTCCGGCGCGGATCCTGACCGTGGAGCACGTGGTCAGCGATCGCCGGCGCGAGCGCTTCAGCCCGGCGAGCCTGCTGCAGGAGATCGCCGACGTGCGTCGGCTCGAGTTCGACGCCGTGCTCGACGTCACCGGCAACCGCTACTCGGCGCTCCTCGCCGCGAGCCTCGGCGCCTGGTGCTGCGGCCCGGCGACCCACCCCTGGGCCCACCTCTACGACGTGGCCATACCCAGCCCGCCGCGGCACCTCGCCTACCGCCCCTTCGACGCCGCGCGCCCGCTGCTGGGCGACCCCCCCGCCGAGCTGCAGCCGATCCCCCCGCCGCTGAAGCCAGGACTCGCCGACGCGCTCCGCCAGCGGCTGAGTCTCGCTGAGCGCCCGCTGGCCGTGCTCGTCCCCGGCGCGGGCTGGGCGACCAAGCGCTGGCCCGCCGAGCGCTTCCGCGGCCTCGCCGAGCGCCTCGCCGCCGATCACGCGGTGGTCGCCCTCGGCGCGCCGGGGGAGCAGCCGATCCTCGAGCAGGCCGTCGGTCCCCACGGCGTCGCGACCTCCGACCTCGGACTCCTCGAGTCGACCGCGCTCTGCGGCGCCGCCGCCGTGGTCGTCAGCAACGACAACGGCCTCGCCCACCTCGCCGCGAGCACCGGCGCGCGCGTCGTCGCGCTCTTCGGCCCGACGAACCCCGTGCGCTACCGCCCGCTGGGGCCGCACGTGACCGTGCTCCGCCACGGCTGCCCCCACCGGCCCGAGGGCGACCAGGAGCACTGCCACGACGAGGCCGCCCACCCCTGCCCGGCCAGCTGCTGGGACGAGCTGACGGTGGAGCGCGTGTGGGGCGCGGTCTCGTCGTAGGGCTGAACGTGCTGGCGTGGCAACGGCGGAGGAGGGTCGGGGGGCTCCTCTCTCCGGCGCTGCGCGCGTCCCGCTACACCGAAGGGCTGGCGCCGTAGTGTCAGAACAGGGACGCACGCAGAGCCTCCGTTCGGAGCCCCCCGACCCCCCTCCGCCTGCGTAGGCGGCCAACTAAAAGTTGGTTCAAGACACCACCCAGACCTGGGCGCGTTCGCCCCGACGCATCTTTCGTGCAGGTGCGTCATTCCTCCCCCACGCGTCGGGGCGAACACGCCGGGCTGACCGCGTGGTCATTGGCGCGAATACACCTGTGGGCGGCGTGGCCGATCGGCTGGCTCCGCTCGACGTGGAACGGATCGCTTCGCGGGGACCGGTTGGTCCGGTGAACGGCCCCGACCAAGGCGTGGCGAATCGAAGTGCCAGGCAAGGCGACCCGATTTGCCAACGCACTGCGAAGCGATCCGAAAAGCCAAGGCGAAGCGAAGGCCGTCGACCGCGCGGAGCGAGCTGATCCGACCGGCGAAGCGGGCGAGGCGAGGCGACCCGAATTGCCAAGGCGAAGCGAACCGGTCGACGACCGCGCGGAGCGAACCGATCGGCCACACCGCCGCACGGGTGTATGCATTCGCAACCATCGACCACGTCGATAGCCCGGCGTGTTCGGCCCGACGCGACGGGGGGCCATGCCAAGCTGGGTGCGCCCTACCGCGCGGGCCGAACGCGCCCAGGGCTGTGTGGTCTGTGATCTGATTTAGTTGGCTATCCAGCCAGGCGGAGGGGGGCGGGGTGTCCCTGAGCGCAAGCTCTGGGTGCACTCACCCCTTCCGACTTCCCGGCGACAGCTCGCAGTCGAAGAGTGCACACAGCGCTGGAGCGAAGGGACACCCCGCCCCCCTCCGCCGTTGCCACGCCCAGACGAGTCTCCCAGCGGAGCCCCCAACCACCACCACCCGGTCGACACCACCACCACTCGGTCGACCTCCACGAGGTCACCCGCTCGAACCACAAGCGCGCCAGACCACGACGGCGTTGGGGTCCAGCGGCAGCCGCTCGTGGAAGTAGAGGTAGCCCACCGCGCGCTCGATCAGGGTCCGGCTGCCGTAGCTCAACAGGCGCAGCAGCCGGCGGCGACCGCGGCGCCACGGGCGCGCGGCGTTGTCGAAGCGCACCAGCTCCAGCCCCGCCAGGCGGCCGAGCTGCTCGCACAAGGACGAGGTCAGCGCCGTCTTATGGGTCACGTCGCCGTGCTGGTAGTAGCGGCCGAAGGGGCTGCCCCCGTTGGGCACCCGAGCCACGATCACCCCGCCGGGGCGGAGCAGCTCGCGCAGCGCGCCGAGGGTCTCGACCAGGGGGTCGGGCTCGAGGTGCTCGAGCACGTCGAAGGCGACCACGGCGTCGAAGCCGCCGCGCTCCCAGCCGGCGCGCAGCGCGTCGAGGTCGCCGGACGTGGCCTCGAACCCGGCCTCCTGGGCGCGGCGCGCGAGCTCGTCGTCGAGCTCGAAGCCGGCCACCGCATACCCCTGCTCGCGCGCCCAACGAAGGAAGCCGCCGCCGCCGAAGCCCAGCTCGAGCAGGCGCGCCCCTGGCTCCACACCCGCGCGAGCGAGGTCGAGGGCGTAGCCCTCGGCCACCAGCGGGTCCGGGTCCCGGACCTCGCTCCAGCCCTTCCAGTCGCGGTAGTCCTCGGCAGCGAGTCGGCGAGCGTCCATGGCCCGATTGTAGCGGGGCGCCCGGAGTCAAAATCTAGGGGCGGCGATCCACTGTAGGGGCGGGGTTCACCCCAATGCCAGATGATGAATCGCGGAAGCTGTTGATCACGCGGCAGTTGCGACTGACTTGGTGGGGAAGCGAGTGGCCCTCGCCTTGACTGCTCGCGGATA
>Ga0209578_10001548_pt1 | contig 21055 bp, 19 predicted proteins | sample tdAd472_FD_187127 | JGI IMG/M metagenome (GOLD analysis project Ga0209578, IMG submission 187127) | Marine sediment microbial communities from the Atlantic coast under amendment with organic carbon and nitrate - tdAd47.2 (SPAdes)... | ecosystem: Environmental > Aquatic > Marine > Coastal >...
GGATGGGCCGGAGATCCAGAAAGCTTTCCACAGTCTGTCCGGGCTCATTGATACCACGCAATACACGTCCCACGTCCGGCATGGAGAAGCTTTCAGAATAGTTGCCGAACACCCGCAGGGTATCGTTGATCGCATAAGTGGCACCTGCGTTGTAGAGTGTTGCGGAAAAGTCCGGTTCGCCACCCTGCACGAACTGGCCGCCGTTATACGAGGCCAGGGTAGTAAAATCGTTTACCTCCAGCGTGGATTCCTCGTGGCGTATTCCTGCGGTAAGTATCAGCCCCTGGACCGGATTGATTTCCGCCTGGGCAAACGGCGCGTAGTTCAGGTAGTCCGTGGCCGGTACCCACTTGCGGCCGGTCTGAACCAGTTCCTGAAAAGTCTCGTCGCTGAAGAAATCGATACCGTAAACCAGGCTGACTGGCAGACTGGCGAGGCCATCTTTGACCAGGGTGATTTTTACTCCCTGTTTGTCAGAGTTGTTGGCGGACTGGTCGAACAGGTCGCTACCGAACCGGGGATCCTGGAATGTACCGAAGATTCCGCCCCCGTAAGTGGCAGTGAATTCCTGGTTGAATGCGTGAATGTGCAGACTGTGACCGAATATGTCCTCGTCAGTGTAGTTGACGCTCAACATGGTCACTTCGTTGGCCGGCGCATCGCCGGGTACGTCATCTTCAACGGCAGTTGTCGGCATGCCGGCGGCAACATCACCATTGACGGTCAACCAGTCATTGTTGCCTTCGATGTCATAGTGATTGAGCGTCAGTTCCAGACGCTGGTCATTCCAGTTATAACCCAACTTGACGAAACCGTTCAGGGTCGTGGCGTCCATGGTGTCGCCCTGGGTATTATCGAACCCGACCACATCACCGTTTCCGTCGATGCCCACACCGGATTCCCGGTAACGCAGGCTGGCAAGCAGATCAAACTGCTCACTGAGTCGCCCGGAAAAATTATAGGTGGCGCCATAGCCGAAACTTTCATTGATATCGGCGTCCTGAACGACCGAGTCCAGACGAAGACTTTGCTGCACATCATCCCCGGGCTGGCGCGTTATCATATTGATAATTCCGCCCGATGCCCCGAGCCCATGAATGGCGTTCGCGCCATGAATGATCTCGATTCGCTCCAGCATCAGCGGATCAATGGTATGTCCGTCCCGGGCGCCATCCCTCAATGGATTGGACTGGGGCACACCATCGACCATGTACATTGGACTGCGCCCTCTCAGGCTTTCTCCGGAGCCCGTCAGTTTCTGGCGGCTCGGCGAAAAACTGGGCACCAGGTTGCCGATAATGGCAGACATGTCATTACTGATTGCGATCTGCCGGACCAGTTCTTCCGAGTTGATGACCGTCACGGTGTTAGGGATTGTGTTCAGGGATTTTTCGGTACGGCTGGCCGTCACGAAGATCTCTTCGATCGAGTCCTGTTGAGCCTGAAGGGTAGTGGAGAGGACTGCCACGACGTTACTGGCAATGGCTATCCCCATGAATTTCTTATCCATTCGTTGCTTTCCTGTGAGTTGATTATCGACGAGGGCTTGTCAGCGTGATGGGAATGCTAATGCAAATGATAATGATTTGCAATTACATACAGATTGGCAGATATACACCATTGATGGGTGGTGCCTCAGTTTGAAACTTGTTCGGTGGTTGTGGGTGAGGGCGGGGTCCGACGCTGAGGAACGCAGACGCACGTCCCTGTGCGCTCGGCCTCGGCATCCATGCCTCGGACGTCTTCAGCGTCGGACCCGCCCTCACTCTCGACCCACAACGTATTTTCAAATCGAGGCACCACCCAATGATGACGAAACTGGACAACAGCCCGCTTCGGCTATACCTTTGACGCGACGACGCGTCTCCACGCACCCTGATTCAGCCACCAGCCTTCTTATTCCGGATGGCACGATAACAACAAGGAATTGACCATGATTTTTCTTCGCCCCCTCTTCGCCAGGCCAGCTTCACTTGGCAGACTGCTGGTGTGCACACTGGTACTTGCCTGGACCTCTGCGGTGCTCGGCAATGGTCTGCCCACGGCAGACCCGGAGAAAGTCGGTCTCTCCAGCGATCGACTGGAACGCCTGCCCCAGACCATGCAGCGATTCATCGACAAGAACCTCCTGGCGGGAACAGTCACGCTGGTGGCCCGCGATGGACAGGTAGTTCACCTGCAGGCCCAGGGCTGGCAGGACAAGGCGACCAACGAGCCAATGAGTGAAGACGATATCTTCTTCATTATGTCCATGACCAAGCCGGTGGTGTCGGTGGCATTGATGATGCTTTATGAAGAAGGGCATTTTTTGCTGACGGATCCTATTACCGACTGGATACCGGAGTTGTCAGACAAGGAAGTACTGGTTCGGGATACCTACGGAACACGCAGAGTGCCCCCGGCCCGGCCCATCACCTTCCGCCACGTGCTTTCCCACACCGCCGGCCTGGATCCTGACCGGTCGTTATTGACCGAGGCCGAACAGGCGCTGCTCGCCCGGGAAGAATCCCTCGAAGCCACGCTGCTCAAGCGCGCTCCCCTGCCCCTGGCATTCCATCCCGGCGATCAATGGCAATACGGCAGTTCCACCGACTACGTTGCCCTCCTCGTCGAACGTATTGCCGGCGAGCCGCTGAAGGATTTCGTACAACGTCGCATCTTTGATCCACTGCAGTTGCAGGATACCTTTTACGAGGTGCCGGCAGACAAGATGGATCGCGTGGCGTCAGTCTACAGCCCCAGCGGTCCGGCACGGACGATCGAACTGTTTCGCACCGGCGAGTACAGCAGCACACCTTACTTTGGCAGCAATTATTACGGCGGCGTTGCTGGACTGTTTTCAACCGCTCCCGACTATTGGCGATTCGCGCAGATGCTGCTCAATGGCGGCGAACTGGACGGTGTGCGCCTGCTGAGCCCCACCACCATCAATCTTATGATCAGTAACCACACGGGTGACAAGGACGTTTACGTACGCGGGCCCGGCTGGACCTTTGGTCTGGGCTTTGGAATAGTCAGTGATGTGGGCGCCGCTCGCGATCCTGCCTCTCCGGGCACATTTTCCTGGGGCGGGGCCTGGGGAACGATCTTCTTTGTCGATCCGGTGGAGAACCTGGTTGGCATCATGATGACCCAGATCACTTCCTACAGTCATCTGAACGTACGTCAACTGGTGCCGGTCACGATTCTGCAGTCTGTGGTGGACAGTTACAGTCCGCTGATGGCCTATCCGATCCTGGACTGATTTTCGTACAGGCTACCGGTGGGAATGGACGGCGCCCCCTGCAAGCGGCTAACGGGTCGGTTAACGGCCGACCCCCTGGCCAAGGACGACGCCTGTCAGCTGAACGCGTTGTACCCATGCCCAACATAAAAGTTACGCAATCCGGCTGCCGGCATGTCGCTGATTTCCGACTTCATCCTCAAATTGAAGGGCTTACTTTAACCGCCGATGGTCATCCCGTTGTTATTGAGGGAGAATTGTAGGGTAGCGTTTACAACGCTACTCAACAAAAGGTCCAGCGGGACGGCACCTGGGCAGATCGAGAGCAGATGACCGTCGTAGAAACTATTCTATTTGGCCCCACTACGCTCGGATCGTTATTAACGATTACACCACACTGTTCGCAAACCAGTCTCGGCAAACCCATTCACCAGAACAGTCGTTACCTGTACCAGTTAAAAAATGTGCAAAATTCAGATTACAAGGGATAGCGGCTGGGCTGACCGTTTTAGAAATTACAAAATCATTCTGGATGGAGTAACGATCGGCAAGATTGCCAATGACGGATCTGAAACGTTTGACATAGCACCTGGTCCTCATGAACTGCAGATTGCGATTGATTGGTGTACGTCAAACCTGGTGCAATTCAACGCAGCTCGCAAGGCGCTGATTTGTTTCGAATGTGAATCCAGCCTTAGAGGCCTGCACGTGTTTAAGGCCTTTGTAAAAATTCTACACGGAAAAGATTCTTACATCCGGTTGCGAGAAGTTGACGGGGAAAATTAGCAGGCTGTTGAAAAATGTCGTGAGCGCAGTCAGGACGAGATGGCATGCACCAAGTGAGTTTCGTCAATTTCAATGTAAACCATAACGTGTTGCAGCAGCAAGCGGCAACCAGTGGTACGAGCTTGAGCAACCTCTGATTAATGTTCACAACCAGCACCAGGGTATTCTGTAAAGAATGATCTTCGCCGAATTACACTATGACCAGCATTACGGAGAACTGCATGCACCACTGGTTGAATTGCTTGGTAGCAGTTTTCAAGACATGGAACATGGTCTCCAGGGCGATTCATGGATATGGGTATTTGAGGATGGTGAAAAGGTTGCAGTTGATACCTTTTCGTCCATGAAGCACCAGGTAAAGGCTGATGCTTCAAGCACAGGATTGGCAGAAAAAGTCATTGGAATACTTTCCACCAGGTATCAGGTAAGTGTCTTTCCGGTACCAGAGTTGGAACCACATGAAGAGGAAGAGCATGAATAGAATGAAGAGACTTAAGTGCATACCAATCTATTCATTTAGGGACCTCTGATTAAGTATGGAAATACTCTGGCTTTCAGGCGAGTTCTCGGACGGGGTCTGTTGAGCGCCACTGCGGTGTTGTCGCGCTTGGCAAGGGCGACGGCCATTTCCGGCGCACGACGCCTTGCAGTGAGGCCCGACAGACTCCCGCAGAGCACTTCCATAATTAATCAGAGGGTCCATAAATATTGCTCACTCAGGCCGATTAATTTCACATTTTTCCCCGACTTTTCGGTAGGGTTTATCACATTCCCAGTAGTTACCCAGCGAGTTAATGTGGGCATTGTCGGGAATGTTCACGAGTGAGCAGGAATCTGCCTCCTTTTCAAAGCCTCTCATACAGCGCCAATCATTTCCAGTGTCTTCAAGATAAGCGTTTTCTGGTACAACAACTTTTATGCAATATTGCGCAACTTTCTGATAACCACGTTCACATTGCCAACTTTTCCCTCGATTATCCAGAAAAGCATTCTCAGGTATTTTCGAGGCGATACAAGAATCACTGTCTTCGAGATATCCCCGCATACATTCCCAGCCCTTGCCATAGGAAGAGCCTGTTGCGTAAGCATTCTGGGGTATGACTATAGCCATGCAACTGTTTTCTATAGCTTTAAAGCCAGGTTCACAATTCCAACCAGATCCAACACTAGAGCCACTTAATACAGCATGTTCAGGCATATCGATTTCGATACATACGTCGTCAAGCGCTCGGTTTCTGTTTCTATTGGACCTGTATCCTCTCTCACAGGTCCAGCCTGAGCCAAATTGAGAATCAACTAAATAGGCATTGGGTGGCACTCGTACATTTTCGCAGACGTTTCTATTCTTCAAAAAACCTCTGTTGCATTTCCAATCTGAGCCAGATGTGTCCAGGTACGCATTCTCTGGCACATCTACCCCCACGCATTCATCACTGATTCTTTTATATCCTCTTTCACAACCCCAGCCACTACCGTAAGTCTGTTGATAGGCGTTTGCAGGCAGAGTTTCGGTATCAGCACTCTGCGCCTGTATTTCTTGGGTAATTGATATTAGAAATATAGTTGTTAGTGCAACTGTTAATGAATGTCTTATTAAACTTGTATTCATTGTTCTAATCCTTGCTTGTCATAAGAATAGGCATCATATCTTTGAACCCCGTCAACCTGAGGCGGGACAAAGGAAGCAGTTTTGCGCGCGCAAATCCCTTTGAGGGAAGGCTCAGAGGAGTCGACAGGATCGAGTCGGCCAGAAATGGCCGAAGGTCAACGAGTATTTCCGCTAAGATTAATTTTCGCAGGAAAGAGATCCTGCGGACTGGAAGTGAAGCGTCACTGTAACACATACCCCGGTTAACTAATATGACAAGCTGTAATTTACATTTGTAATTAGATGGAAAGTCTAAAACGTTGGCGCTCTATGCCTTTTTGTCGGGCTCCAGGGTACTTTTTTTGTAAACTATGAATAACCGCGAGTGTCTTCTTCGGGTCGGTAGCCGCCGTTTGGGCAATCTGGCATTATTAACGGTTAAGAATTAGCCAAATGGTCCGTTCCAATCCAAAAGCGGAAACTGTCTAAAATGAAATCCCGTCGTATTAGTCGCTTTATAGAGCAAACGCTCTAAAGGCGGGTATCGACCCCGACCGGAAGCTTGGATTTCGAGAATCTGCATTGAAGAATGGCTGCTTTGGGGAAACTGGACATACTAAACGTGCCTTAGGGTAGGTTTGCCGCAGTGGCCCCGGTAAGTTTTGTTGCAAGACATATACGTTGGCGGCATTACCTCTCGTTTGCTGGTCACTCCGTACAGGCGCGGCAACGGAAACAACCACAAACTGCACGTACACTTCGATGACAAGACTCCCACCGAACGCCATGCTGCCATGACCTGAATCCAGCGGTTGAAGCGGAAATTTGGCTGGTTAATCGGCTTTAATGAGATCACCGTTCACGAAGCTTGACACAATCAAGGTTCGTAGATAGCGTGAATGCTTCCTATAAGCAGAAGGAGGCCTTGGAGTGCCCCCATGGAGGAGACCATGAGTAGGACGTTTGCATACGGTGTTGTTCTCGCGTTCGGGATGGGCGTGTTCGTCACGATCGATGCGCAGGACAGCGCGTTGCCAGACAGCATCATCGCGTTCCCCGCAGACTACGCAGACGGCGTGCTGTACTGGACGCAGGATCGGCCGAACGGCAACCAGGTGCGTGACTACTACACCAGCAGCGACGCCATCGAGGCCGCCCGCGAGGGCCGCGCGTTTCCCGACAGGACGGTCATCACGGTGGTCCAGTACTCGGCGCAGCTCGACGCCGACGGCAATCCGGTGACCGACGCCGACGGGCGCTTCGTCAAGAACGAGATCGTCGGCTACACGGCGATGGAGAAGCGGCCGGGGTGGGGCGACGGGATTCCCGAGGCGATCCGGAATGGCGACTGGGACTACAGCGTCTTTTCAGCGGGCATGGCCCCGAACATGGATGCGAATCGCCAGGCGTGCTACCAGTGCCACAACCAGCGGGCGGCGGCGACTGACTTCGTGTTCTCGACCTCGAACATGGAAGCAGCCGCGGGCATGTAGCCGCCGGTCCTGACGCGGACCAGCCGCGCGTTCTTCCTGAAGTTGTCCTACCTGTTCAGGCGCTGACCGCCCCGGAGAGGACGAGTCGGTCGTCGGTGTGACCTAGTGCTATCCCATAGCGAATAGCGCTTTGCTATGGCTATCCCATTGGAGGCGGTCGCCGTGGGCAGGACCGACGTCTGGCAGGGCACGCTGGCGGTGATGGTGCTCGGAACCCTTGACACGTTGGGTCCGCAGCACGGATACGGCATCGTGCGTCGCATCGAGCAAACGAGTGGTCACCAGCTCTCGCTGAATTACGTCACCATTTACCCGGCGCTGCTGAAGCTCGAGCAGGTAGGGCGAATCCGTGCCGCGTGGGGCACCTCCGAGAACAACCGCCGGGGTGTATGTTCAGGATGAGTCCGGCCGCTACGGCTTCTACCGCACGGCGCCCCCGACCGTCAAGCAGCTCCACGACATTCACAGCCATTCGGTCACCTACCGTGTGGCCATCGGCCCGCAGAAGGGCCGCAAGGTGTTTTGCCTGCAGACTTTGCCACCACAAATGGAAGCATCACCCGATAACGCCCGGGTGGCCAAGCTGAACGGTTTCAGCCTGCACACCGGCATAGCAGCCAAAGCGCATCAACGCGACAAAGTAGAGAGGCTGTGTCTTTACATTGACCGGCCCGCCATCGCCGAGCAGCGTCTGTCACTCACTCCCACCGGCAAGGTGCGCTACGAGCTGAAGACGCCGTTTCGCAACGGCACAACCGATGCGATTTTTGAACCGTTTAATTTTATTTCCCGGCTGGCCGCCCTGGTACGCAAGCCCAGGGTGAACCTGGTCCGCTTCCATGGAGTATCCTCGGACGACCTATTTATTATTCTCCATTAGTTCAATATCAATTGGGGTTGACCTTACAAATATGTCCGCTTCTAATGGGAGCAGACACGAGAGGAAAATAGTCGAACAGGACCGCTTATGGCCGCAAGCAGCTGTCGTTGAGTAATAGAGAGAATAGGAATGCCTCTATATAAAGTGCCAAATAAATCGTTTCGTTGGTTGTTCGCAGAGCTTTTAGTTGTGGTGCTCGGTATTCTAATCGCCTTCCAGGTGGAAGAATGGCGTGACACGTCTAATAATCGTGCACTGGTATACGCTAGTCTGGAAGCGTTGCTATTAGAACTCAGCGATGAACGAGAAGTTCTGGAAATGTTCGTTGACGCTGCTGAACGACAAAGTGGTGCAGCAAGGGAGCTGGTTAGCCGTATTCTGCAACATGAGGAGATAGAGAAGGAATGGTTAGATCAAACTTATCGACAGATCATTAGCGGCAGGTCATGGCAGCCACACGATGCAACTTATTCCAGTCTCCTTAATTCTGGAAATCTATATTTACTCGACAATAGCCACTTGGAAACAGAGCTATTCCTTTACTATGAATCTCAACAGTTCACTGAATCCGTTATTGCCAGCAGTGTAGATCGTGCGAATCAGCTGAGGTCGGCATCTCTGAGGGATATTTATCTTATACCACCCCTTTCAATAGAGCGCGCGAGGGCAAGCATACATATTGTAGAGCCTGTGGAGGAATTTCCGAGAAATTCTGAATTCGTAGGTGCGGTCGGTAATTTTGGCTCTAGTATGATCGCAGTAGCCCGAAGAACAAGTGAGCTAAGAGAAATGAATGACATGCTTCAGAATAGCATTAGTGCCGAACTTGCGAGCAGATGATAAAACACGGATAGTTAACCAGATACCGAAACATAACTATCGACAAAAGCGTGAATACGCTGCATTTCAGCTTTGGAATTCTAAATGAATGTCAGCAATTGGCCGTTTTGAGAAGTTTTACCAGGCAGCGATTCTGTTCAGTAGACGACCCCAAGCAGAAATTAGGGATCTCTAGAATATGCATATGAAACGACTGCTTTAAGGAGAAAACTGGACATACTGAACGTGCCCTAGTGTAAGCTAGCCGCAGTGGCTCCGGTAAGTATTGTTGCCGGACATTAAGATTCCGGCATTACCCCTCGTCTGCTGACCACACGAGAGGGCGAGGCAAGGGTAGCAACAAGAACAAAGACCACTCCCACTCGGAAGATAAAACACCTGCCGAACGCCATGCCTCCATGACTTGGGCCCAGCGACTGAAGCGTGTGTCCGATATAGACATCGAAATCTGCGAAAAATGCCAGGGTCAGGTAAGGATCGTCGTCTGCGTGGAAGACCCGGCTGTTATCCGGTAGGTTCTGGAACACTTGAGGAAGAAGGAGTCCGAAGATTCCCAGGCGCAGCTCCCTCTCGAGCGGGCGCCACCGCAGATCGGGTTGTTCAACGACGCCTGACTCAACAACAACTAGAAAAAATTAAGAATGAGAGTCTGCCAGGGAAGGCGGCCGGGGACCGCTCGGCCTGGTACCGGCATGAGTGCCCGTTTTCACTGCCTTGCGGCTAACCAGAAACTGATATCCTGGGATCTTCTGAAGAATTGAACCTGTTTCCACGAATTACTTTGGCCTATCATTCACACATCTGGACATTACCCGCGCACAGAGATACCTTTGTGCTTCTTCTAAGCGGCAGCGGCCTATGTAACCAGCGGCTGGGGCGGCGGCATGAAACACCCGGGCTTTCGCGTTACCTGGATGGGTGTGCTGGCATTGGGAGTGCTGTTCACCTCACTGGCAATCAGCCCTATCGAGATCATCCGCTTTGCCCAGGTGGCAAACGGCATAGCGCTGCCTGTGGCAGTGGGGATCCTGCTGTGGCTGATGAACCTGGAAGCAGTTCTTGGCGTTTACAGAAACTGGCTATTCCAGAATTCCAACGGTGGACTGATCTTCGTCTTTACCGTGGTACTGGGCGGGCGCGCCCTGCTCCAGGTGCTGGCAGCCATTCAGGCAGCTTCCTAGGCCCCGTCAATGCAACAGGAATACGCTTACCTGCATCAGGGGAATTTATTTACTAACCTGAACTTTGTCATTATCATTCAAAAAGAAGACCTGCCCCTTTTAAAATTCTTAGTTAGAAAATAGATATGACCCCTTTTAGCGAATTTGTTAAGTTATTAAGTTATCAGTGTCCCCTGTGAACTGACCCGACACTCAGAAGCGGAGAGCGGCACCAACGATGAAACTGCGCTCGGCACCGGGACGTATACCGTTCTCCAGATCTGTTATGTAATGTCTGCCGGTCAGATTGCGTCCCTGTGCATATAACGTCAGTCCCGATACGAGGCGTGGTGAATAGCTGAGACGGGCGGACAGCAGAGTATGACTGGCGACCCGGCCCAGAACTACCGGCTCGCGAATCTCCAGAAAATCATCGGGGCCGACTATCTCAAAGTCTTCATCCGCCAGAATGAAGTCGCGAGTATTGGCGGGATCGGTGAAAAAGTCTCCCAGGTAGCTCAGTGTGGCGCTGAATTCCCAGCCGGCACTGTGGTAAAGCCCGGCCGTCAGGCTACCGGCATGCTCGGCCACTGCCGGCAGGCGGTTACCGTTCAGCGGCCCGCCATCGAACTTGGCGTCTGTGTAGCTCCAGACCCAGTGGGCGAACCAGTTCAATGGCGTCGAGCGCAGCTCGCCACTGTCAAACCGCACGCCAAGATCAATACCGGAGGCAGTGGAGTCACCACTGTTGATCACCAGGTTCTGGTCGCCGATACTGACCGGCAATTGCACGATGGTATCCCGCAGGCGATTGTGGAACAGTGCTCCCTCGAGGCTCCAGCCCCGCAGCAAGCTGGCCCGCATGCCAAGTTGGAAATTGACGCCAATTTCAGGCACCAGCGGAAAACCAGCGGCAGTGCGCGCGATGGCGGGTGAATAGCCGCGCTGGACACTGGCGAAAATCTCCATACGTTCCATGCCGTCATACAACACGGACAAACCCGGCAGCCAGACTCTATTGTGGTCAGTTTCCTTCGGATCGTGGGGGCCGGGATCCGACAGGATTGGGATTCGTTCCTTGCTCTGGGTAAAATACTCGCCACGTAGACCGGGGGTGACAACCCAGTCACCCCGGCGCATCACATTCTGCACGAAGAAGGAGCCGGCGGTCGCATAGTATTCGACGATCCGGGAGCGGGCACCACGATTGCTTTCACTGAGCACTTCGCCGGGGTTCCCCTCGCCACGGTTATCGTCCAGAGAGTGGCGCTCGGCGCGCAAACCCCATTGCAACAGATGGTTGATCTGCCCGGTGCGAAAGCCACCCAGTTCCATGCGGGTCTCGGCACCATGCGTCCGATAGTGTCGGTCCCGGCTGACCATCACTCCCTGTTCACCGGGAATGAAACGGTCGTCCTCATCCTCGTAGACGAAATCGGGTAGTGCGCCGACCAGCACACCTTCCGGATCGACCGTGAAGCGCGGCCGATCGAGATCGGTGGTAAAGGCCCGCGAGGAAATTCTGAAGCGTTCGTTTACATCGAGCTCATGCGCCACATCGAACTTACGATAATCGACAGCAATGGTATTGTGTTCCTGACCGAAACGTCCCAGCTTGCGGTGCGGCGCGACGTCAAATTCCACCGGGCTCAGGTTACTCTCATCATAATGGGAGCGCTCCCGGAAATACGTATAGGAAAGATCGATCTGCTGCCGATCATCGAGTTGCCACTCAACCGCGCCGTAAAAATCATCATACTGGTGATCCTCGACATCGAATACCCCATCAGCATTCATGCCGGTATAGGCAAACACCAGGCCCACTTCGCCTTGCGTGCGGGTGTGCAGGAAATGGCGTTTGTTGGCATTAAGATTGCCGACTCCAACTTCCAGTGTGGTTTCCGGGGTCACGGTCGCCCGTCGATTGCGGAAGTTGATAATGCCGTGGTTGTTGAGTGGACCGTGGAGGATCTGGCCGTTGGCCCGCAGCACCTCGACCCGCTCGAGCCGCTCCATGGGTGGTGTGTAGTGGGCACTGGAATCCAGATAGGCAGATGCATTGATGGGGGTACCGTCTTCCAACAGCAGCACCTTACGGGAGCGTCGCGGCGGCGCACCCCGGACACCGATCCCGGCTCTTCGGCCCAGAGCATCGTCATCGATAGTGCGGATGCCGGGTACAAAGTCAAAGGCGTCATGCAGGGAGTAAGGCCTGAGCCGACTCACTTCCTCGGCGCTCAGAATCGACGCCGCACCCGGGGCAGCACCGATCTCCGCCGGCAGTACCGCCCGGACATCGATTATCGGCAGGTTTGCATCAGGCGTCCGCTGCTGGGCGACGCTGCCGCTGGCAACCAGGCCGGCCGCAATACCGGCAACGGCTGCGGCCAGGTGACGAGTTTTGCGCATAGGAACGTTCCCCAGAAAAGATTCGGTCCGAGGCGCGCATGGTAATCAGCTCCCGCGGTGGCGACCAGGGAAGCTGTCATGAATCCTTCGGGAAATTTTCCCGTCCCTGGCGAACCGGCATAGGCGAATTCAGACTGTCACCAGCCCTTCACTGATCGCCAGTCGCATCAACTCCTGTGTATTATTCACCTGCAGCTTATCCTTGATCTGGGTGAGATAATTCGACACCGTTTTCGGCGTCAGGGACAGCTCTCCCGCGATACTTTCCACACTGTAGGCCTCGACGAACAGGCACAGGATCTGGAATTCGCGGCTGGACAAAGGCATGAACCGGGAGCCGGCACTGCGGGTCTGGTGGATCACCAGCGTCTGGGCGACCCGGGCGTCGATATAGACCTCCCCGGCTGCAACCTGACGCAGAGCCGCCACGAGAGTCTCTGGGGAACTGTTCTTGCTGATATAGCCATCAATGCCAATTTGCAGGACGTGCTCGACGAAGGCCGCATTCTCATGCATGGTGAACACCAACAGCCGGGTAGCGGGCGACACTGTCCGCATCTGGCGAATAGCCTCGATACCACCCATACCTGGCATTGCCAGATCTATCACCATGATGTCCGGGTTTACGGACCTTACCTGCTCCAGGGCCTCTTCACCGCAGGTGGCTTCTGCCACCACCGCCATGTCATCAATGCTTTCCAGCAGGAAACGATAACCGGCCCGCACGACGGCGTGATCGTCCACCAGCATGATACGAATCGGGTTGCCGTGTTCAGTCATTTTTCTCGCTCATCCGTCTGTGTGCCCATGCAGCCGCACCTGCAGGCGGACTCCTTCGCCCGGTGAGCTGCTCAGCCTGAATTCCCCTCCCAGCGCTTCCACCCTTTCGCGCATCCCCTTCAGCCCCATGCCCCAGCGCGTTGCATCAGGATTGAAACCGCGGCCATCGTCACGAATATCCAGCAAGACCGCCCCGTCACCGTCGACCTTGAGTGTCACGTCGACAGTCTGGGCTCCAGCGTGACGGGCGCTATTGGTCAGGGCTTCCTGCACTATCCGGTAGAGATGAATGCGCTGGTCATCATTCAACCTGCTGCCCCCCAGCGAAGCGCGAAAGCGGCAGAAAGCCCGCTGATGGTGTGCATTCCAGTCATCCACCATGTGCTGCACTGCCGGTACCAGGCCCAGTTCATCCAGATTCGCCGGTCTCAGCCGCCCCATCATGTTGCGTACCCGGTCACTGATCTGCGAGGAAATGGCCTCTATACGATCAAGCCCGTCCCGCAAGACCCCGGAATCTCCTCTCACCGAGTTTCGAAGCGACAAGGCAATGGCCTTGATGGCGCTGATAGACTGGCCCATCTCGTCGTGAAGTTCCTGGGACAGATGGCGCCGTTCCTCCTCCTGGATTTTCAGTGACCGCCTGGCGAGACGATCATTTTCCGCCTTGCTCTCGTGCAGCACGGCAGTGAGGCGATCCAGGGTGTCGGCGATCAGCCGTAACTCGGGCAGCATGGCGGTGTCATGCCCCACATCACCGGACAATCTGCCCTGCTCTACCTCTGCCAGCCGCGCAACGATATTGCCTACCGGTTTCAACCAATGACCGATAGTATAGAAAAGACAGCCATTGAGCAGTAGTAATACCACCAGCAGGATGGTCAGAGTGCGGCGACTTTCCAGCCAGACCTCCTCGATTTCATCAGCCGGGTTGGTCGTAACCAGGATTTCGATATCAGCTGCTGGCAGCCCATGGCGATACTGAATAGATAAGGGTCGTACCAGGCTCTCGAACCAGCCGGGCACGCTGGTCGTTGCCTCAATTGCCGGAGCGGGCGGCGGCATGCCTGGACCTAGCACCTGGATGTCGAGGTGACGCACATCGTCAATTTCGCGCAATGCCTGGAGCAGGGCAGCCGACTGACCCGTACTGGCGGCAGGAATCAAACTCTGCAGCAGTTGGTAAGCAAGTCGGGCGGTGGACTCCACCTCGCCGCTGACCCGGCTCTTGGCGTTGCTGATCTGGAAGCTCACACCAAGCACCATGCCGGTGAAAAAGACAAGGCTGATAAAGAGACTCAGTCGGGCTCGCAGACTCATGCTGCCTCCATGTGGTCTGTCGCGTGGATAGAGTGTATGGATAACGGTTGGCGACGTTAACAGGCCCGCAGCCGGAAAACCAGCCCGGAATCTGCGGCACGGACGAATAGGGTAGCGGACGAATAGGGTTGAGTAGAGAGCAGGCTTTCGCCTGCCCTCCCTCATCAAACCGTGCATGCGATTTTCCCGCACACGGCTTTCCGATGTTCTTCATACCACGGCATGCGCCGATCTCCAGCCGGCTTTCATTGGGGGTTAATATAGCCCGTAGCGCTTATATAAATCCCGGGACGGGAAGCGGACAAAACCCGTCCCACCATTCACTGGAGGCGGCCGACATCGTACAGCAGTTCATCACCGAGCATCAGGACATGGAATCCAAGCTTCGAGGTAAGTTGCTGCAGGCAGCCAATGGCCTGTTTCGCTCTGTGCGAAGTCCGGATTGACTCCCGGTTAAGACCCCCCCCCGCAGGTTGGACTACGCTGACAGTGTCACCCGGTCGAAAAGGACTTCGACGTGCCACTGTCAGCTCCCTCGCTCGACGGTCTCCTCGTTGCCGGATCCCCGCCCAGCTACCGACGCCACCAGCCAGAAACGACACTGCTCTACCGGCTCGTCGAGCAGCATTACCCCGCGTTCCTCGCCAATTTGGAAACCGAAGGCAGAGCGTTGCCTGATTACGTGCAGCAGGAGCTCACCGACTACCTGAAGTGCGGCCGGCTGGAACAGGGATTTCTGCGGGTACGCTGCGAAAGCTGCCACCACGAGAAGCTGGTAGCTTTCTCCTGTAAGAGAAGAGGTTTTTGCCCGAGTTGCGGCGCCCGCCGCATGGTGGAAAGCGCCGCCCTGCTGGTGGACGAAGTACTGCCGCTCAGACCGATCCGCCAGTGGGTGCTCACGGTCCCGTTCCCGCTGCGCTTCCTGTTTGCCGCCTACCCGGAGCTGATGAGCCGGGTGCTGGGTATCGTCACCCGGGCGATCTCCACCCACCTGGCCCAGCAGGCCGGATTGTCCAGCAAAGAAGCCCCCACCGGGGCGGTCACCCTGATCCAGCGCTTCGGATCTGCGCTCAACCTGAACATACATTTCCACATGTTGTTTCTGGACGGAGTCTATGTTCAGGACCCCAATGGCGAATACGGCTTCCGCCACCCACCCCCCCAACCGTCGAGCAGCTTCACAGCCTGCTGCAGTGCATCAGCCAGCGGGTGGCCCGCTTCCTGGAGCGGCGGGGTATCCTGGAGCGGGATGAGGACAACAGCTACCTGACACTGGACGGCCTGGAGGAAGACCCGCTCCAGGACATTCACAGCCATTCGGTCACCTACCGGGTAGCCATTGGGCCTCAGAAGGGCAGCAAGGTGTTCACCTTACAGACTATTCCGCCACAACCGGATGAAGCACCGGGTAACACCCGGGTGGCGAATCTCAATGGGTTCAGCCTGCATGCCGGGGTTGCTGCCCGGGCTGATCAGCGCAAGAAGTTGGAACGACTGTGCCGTTACATCGCCCGGCCTGCCATCGCCGAGCAGCGTCTGTCATTCACCCCCACCGGCAAGGTGCGCTATGAGCTGAAGACCCCGTTTCGCAACGGCACTACCCATATGATCTTCGAGTCCCTCGACTTTATGGTGCGACTGGCTGTGCTGGAACCCAAGCACCGAGCCAACCTCACTCGCTTTCATGGGGTATCCTCAGTGTACCCCATTTTTTATACCTCAGCAGTTCATAATCACCTGGGCTTGACCTGATAACAGATGTCCGCTTCTAATGGGAGCAGACACGAGAAGAATAAAGTCAAATAGGACCGCTGCTGGCCGAAAGCGGTAGTAGGTTCACAAAACACGTAGTACCGATTAGAACCCAAAACGGTAGTAGTTACGGGCACGGGCGACGTCCGCTGTTGCGATATTAACCTTATGATTCCGTTGCATTTTGTTAAGGAATATTGGGCTCAATAAGAGGACTACATTTCATGATCCTCAGTCCGCTGAAATTATTAGTGGTATTTGATAACTACTTTTATGACATACTATAAAATGCAGACGAGAGCTAATAACAATCACATTATGCTAGGAAAATAGCTACAGAGATTCCGCAAAGCCGACATTCAATTCCTTAATTTCTACTACTGAAATCGGCTTATGCGCGGACACTAAATATTAGCTATTTCAAATTTCCGAAAGTAGATATTATTGTGATGTCTCAATTACATAATCCACTATATCCAATCCCCCGGCTGCTGACGCTGGTAGCGGGGTGTCGTTCCGGCAGACAAAAACCCGCCCGGCGAGGTGGCTGGCAACGGCACGTCGAGTTCCTTTTCGACAGGCTGACAATGCCAGTGTAGACCAGCGCCAGGCCTACAGCGTCATTGATTGTCTTTTCAGGGCAGCGGCAACGCGCCTCGTCAGGCGGCCGCCGGCAGGTGACACATGTAAATAACAGTGAAAATTGTCTACCTAAGTCGAGATTTTCATAATCTCCCCATGTATGGCTTCTATGCTAAGGTAGCTCCACTGTAGAATCACAGATTAGAAATCAAAGCATAGAAATTAAACTTGCATGGATCATTCGCATGAGAAGAATACTAATATTCTTAGGCGTCGTATACTCATCTCAATTGTTAGCTCAAGCACAATCCCCTTCGCTTGAAGACTTTAATAGGTTGCTCGATTTTGGCGAAACAAATTTCCCCGATTTGCTTTCACCGAGCACAGGAACGAATCGAGCTGAGGTAATAGGTTCATCCTGGTTCTATCGCGACTATGGGTATCTGACACCCATTCAGGGTGGCACCGGACTAGTCATTGCAGTAAGTATTTCAGGAGGCGGTGGCTTTAGCCCTGGTGACGTTTATGCGATAGGTGGTGCGTATGGAACTGAACTCGTCCTTGTTGACACTCTCAGCAATTTGCTAACGCTGGTACCCGACTCTCCTGTACCAGAAACCACAGACACAGGGGAAATAGGAAACGGCGACCTTATTATAGAATACAAAGCCCCCAATGAGATCTACCATTTCTTAGACTCTCCGAACCAGGCAGCATACTTATACTCCGAATCTTCACTTTCAGAAATTGAGAGTGGTAATCGTATGATCCCCCCCGATATTTCGATATCTTCCGAGTTTAGTGACGGTCAATCTACCGAAGAATTTATTGAATCTTTTCGAAATGGTTGGTTTGAGAATTATGAAGATGTAAGTGTAGTAAACATCAACGGATATGATGTGTGGGTTGCGGACGATGGGCGATCTACTTCACCAGTTTCTCCTGAATTAGCAGCGTTTGTGCAAGTTGGGGGTTACACTGTTGTAATTACGAGTCATTATTCTGCGTCATCATACTTTGATGAAGTAATGGAACGATTGAACTTTGTCATGCGGGAGTCTACTGATGATTAGAGTTATCACATCGCTAGTTATTGTCTTGCAAACGAGTATTACAGTCGCAGCGGAGTTTTACTTCCCAGTTGGTAATCCCGACTATCGACCCCAACAGCCTGGAAAGCAAAACAATAACGGCTTCTATATAACACGGAAATTCAATTGGGAGGGCCACACTGGTATAGACCTTTCAGATAATTCGGAAGGTGGTGAAGTAAGAGCTATTACTGATGGAACTGTTGTTATAATTTGTAAGGCAGGTGATTCGGCAAACCAGAATGAGTGTTCAGGTTTCGGTAATGTAATCCTAATAAAGCACGACCTTTCAGATGGCACATACTATTCTTTGTACGCGCATTTGAAACAAGGAAGCATATTAGTTGAGAATGGCCACGTTGATGCGGGGGACAAGATCGCAGAGGTGAATTGCACAGGCTATACGATTTCGTCACAAGGAAATGGCTTCTGCGAAAGTAATGGAGGTACTGGCTCACATCTACACTGAGACTGTTCGATATTCTGTGTCAAAGTAAAAACGCCCCATTTATCTGATCACAGATCCAGCGCACCATCAAGCCTTCCTTCGAAAAATATAGCCAGCTGCGACAGCGTCAGGTTCCAGTTTTGAATTGGCATCGTCCACTTCTTGCTCGCATTCTGAATCCCCAGGTACAGTAATTTGAGTAGGCTATTGTCATTTGGAAAGCCGCCCTTGGTTTTCGTCAGTTTGCGAAACTGGCGATGCACCGCTTCAATTGAGTTGGTTGTATATATCACTTTTCGAATGGCTTCAGGGTAGCGAAAATAAACCGACAAGTGCTCCCACTTTTCCCGCCACGACTTGATTACGATTGGATATTGATCCCCCCAAATTTTCTCGAGCTCATCCAGGGCGGATTCAGCAGCCTCTTTATTTAGCGCTTGATAGACGCGCTTGAGATCAACCAGGAACGCCTTTTGATGCTTGGAGCCAACGTAACGCAGTGAATTCCGAATTTGATGGACAATGCAGAGCTGGACCTCTGTTTTTGGGTAGATTGACTGAATCGCCTCAGGGAAGCCCTTCAAACCATCAACAGAGGCGATAAGGACATCCTCTACACCGCGGTTCTGTAAATCACTGAGCACACCAAGCCAGAAATTAGCGCCTTCGCTTTCGGACAAATACAGCCCCAGCACTTCTTTCTTACCTTCCAAATTGAGCCCCAGCACCGTATAAACAGCTCGGCTTTCGTAATGGCCCTGGGCACGGACTTTGTAGTGGATGGCATCTAGCCAGATAAACGGATAATGGGAATCTAATGGCCTTTGTTGCCAGTCTTTGACGGTATCGATGATCTTATCGGTAATCGCGCTGATAGCCGCTGTGGAGACCGATATGCCGTAGATCTCAGCCACATGCTCACTGATGTCAGAATAGCTTAGCCCGCGGCCATACATCGACAGGATCTTACTCTCAATTTCATCACTGACGCTGGTTTGATGCTTTTTGACAATTTGAGGCTCGAAAGTTCCGGCGCGATCACGGGGAGTATCAAGGTCAATGCGGCCTTCGCTGGTTTTTAGAGTCTTATTTGTTTTGCCATTCTTACGGTTTGGCAATACATCGTCAGCGAGGTGGCTATCTAATTCCGCTTCCAAAGCCGCTTCAGTGAGCTGCTTTATCAATGGGGCTAAAACGCCGTCCTTACCACTAACCGACTGTCCTGATTGAATTGCCTTTAAGGCTTTATCGAAATCGAATTTCTCTGTCATAATCAATTCTCCATACAGCATTATGCTGCAAGTTAAAGAATTGACACAGATTTTCTAACACTCCCAAATCCGATAGTCGTTAAAGTATCGTAGTTTTACTCTTACCCTGATTATCCTTTGCTAAATCCTTACAGACTCCTATCGAATTCAAACATTGGCGCTATCCTGTTATTATCCCCTGAACAATTCATCCCTCGTCTGGCTCTTGTCACCTGGCACTTTCTTTCAAAATCTGAAAACGGCACTTTGTGGAGAGACTATGAAATACTTCCTGGCAATCTGTATCTGTCTGACTTGCTTCGGCCTGTTCAATTCTAACGCCCTGGCAGCTTTTTACGATTCGAGCAGCGGGACCCTGCATTTATCAGCCGTGTTTGACGGCGAAAAGACGTGGCTTGATGCGGTCATAACCTTGCATCCGGATGGTACCTATTCGATTGATGGTGAAGAGTCTGCTTTGCCGTTCCGTTGTGAATCAAACTTCGATGAACAGACGCTTACACTGATTTCCGAAGGCATGAACCCAGAGGAGATCAATGGGGTACTGGGATGCCGATGGTCTTATTATTCATCGAATAGGTTTTCGTTGTCACCAAGTGAAACCTATACCTGGGTTGACTCAAATTGCACCCAACTTCATGTTTCTCCGGACATTGGCGATCAGAATCTATTCCATGAATCCCTGCTTTATGTATCCAGTTGCGATTTGAATCCTGACCGGAACGGACTCTATGACCTAACTGCCCCAAGATTCATCATTCAAATGGCCGTGATAGACGATATTGTCGCTGCCCCGGACGTAATTCTCGAATTCAACACGTTTGCTCAGACTATTAAATTGATTTCTGCAGTGGAGAAACCTATGGCTGATCCACCAGAGGTTTGCGGCCTGTTTTCACAGGATATCCTTGATACGGCAGTGGGCTCCGCTACCACGCTCGATGAACTGGCGAATATCATGGGCTGCCAATGGACCTACAATATTGTCACTACGAATCCTGACGCCTCGAGTACCAGTCAGGTATTCTGGGATCATGAATGTAATTCAATATTCGTATTCATAGATCAGAGTTCGGGATTGATAAGCGGCATGCAATTTGACTATCGCCAAACGGGCTGCGGTTTTTAAATTATTACAGTCAATCGATTGAGGTCAGAGTAAAACTACAGTACTGCATTTTTACTCTGACCTTGGTTCTCCAAACCAAATTTTCTAGGTACAAATAAAACTATTCGCTATTTTAACTCCGCAACCACAACGAACGGCCCCTGCTTATTACTGCTGCCCATGAAAACTGCTTCTCCGATGGACAGAGACTCGCTCTCGACAAATTCTGCCAGCACTTTTTCATAGTCCGCGGAAAGGTCAAGACTGAAATTGAGGCCTTCATCGGTCTGGTCCAGGGTTTTTTTCATGTATCCCTTGTTGGCC
>Ga0209578_10001555_pt1 | contig 21000 bp, 21 predicted proteins | sample tdAd472_FD_187127 | JGI IMG/M metagenome (GOLD analysis project Ga0209578, IMG submission 187127) | Marine sediment microbial communities from the Atlantic coast under amendment with organic carbon and nitrate - tdAd47.2 (SPAdes)... | ecosystem: Environmental > Aquatic > Marine > Coastal >...
GTTCGAACCAGGGGCTCGAGCCCCCGAATCAGATCGAGTGAGTCGTGGTAGATCCTGAGCACGTGCTGGTCCTTTCGTGGGTTCTTCGGGCCGTGCGTGAGAGCCGGCCTCCACGTAGGCGCAGCGGTGGGGTCCGACAACCGGCGGGTCCCGGCTGAAGCAACGCTCCCGCAGCGTGCGACGCCGGTTGTTGGACCTCACCGCTACGGTGAAGTGGAGGTCGGCGAGCGATCCGGTAACGCCGAGCGGAGCGATCCGACCGGCCAAGCCGGCGCGCGACGAGTGCTGGCTCCCTGGACCCGGAGCTGCGACTCGGTAGGGGTGGGCTCTGTCTCTCCCTCTCCGTCGAGTGCCCTCTGCGATATCGAGGGGAGTTGAGGTCGCTGCGCTGCGCAGTCGTCGGGCGAGGTCCTGGTCATTGCGGCGACCCGACCGACGACTGCGCGGAGCGATCCGAGTGACCAGGGCGGAGCGACCCGGTGTGGACTGCAGCGGAGCGATCCGGTCGGCCAGCGCTGGAGCGAAGGGACACCCCACCCCCCTCCGCCGTCGCCACGCCAGCACGAGTCTCCTGGCGGAGCGCCCCTGCCCCTGCCCCTGCCCCTGCCCCTGCCTCTGCCTCTGCCTCTGCCTCTGCCTCTGCCTCTGCCCCAGCCCCAGCCTCTGCCCCTGCCTCTCTGGGGCGATCTGGGGCGATCTGCGACGCCCTTGGAATTCCTCGGATTTTCCTGTCGACTGGGTCGCTGCCCGTTCGTCCTCGGCGCAGAAAGGAGGCCGACATGGCCGAATACATGATCCTCATGCGAGAGAACGACGGGGCCTGGGGGAGCCTCTCCCCCGACGAGCAGCAGGCGCTGCTCGAGCGCTACTTCGCCTGGGTCGAGCAGCTCAAGCAGGACGGGGTGTTCTGCGGGGGCAAGCCCCTGGGCTCGGGGGGGCGGCTGCTGCGGGCGGTCGACGGCGAGGTCGTCGACGGTCCGTTCACCGAGACCAAGGAGGTGCTCACCGGCTACTTCGTGATCGAGGCGCCGGACCTCGAGGCGGCGACCGCGATCGCCCGGGGCTGCCCAGCCCTGAGCCACGGCGAGTCGGTGGAGCTGCGCCCGGTGGGCCACACCGGGTGAAGCTCGAGCCGCACGCCTTCCGCCACGAGCACGGGCGCCTGCTGGGGGCGCTCGTGCGGCGGCTGGGCGCGCGGCACTTCGACCTCGCCGAGGAGGCGGCGAGCGAGGCCTTCGCCCGCGCCGCCCGCGCCTGGCCCCTCGACGGCGTGCCCGAGCGTCCGCAGGCCTGGCTGTTCGTGGTCGCGCGCAACTACGCCGTCGACCAGCTGCGCCGCGCGGCCTGGCTGCAGGAGCGGCTGCCCGAGCTCGTCCAGCCGCCGCCAGTCGACGGCGGCGACGACCGGCTCGAGCTGACCTTCATGTGCTGCCACCCCGCGCTCCAGCGCCGCGACCAGGTGGCGCTGACCCTCAAGGCGGTGGCGGGCCTGGGCACGCCCCAGCTCGCGGCCGCGTTCCTCGTGCCCGAGGCGACCCTCGCCCAGCGCCTGGTGCGGGCCAAGCGCCGGCTGCTCGAGGCCGGCGCCGAGTTCGAGCTGCCCGACGCCGAGGCGCTGCCCGCGCGGCTGGGCGCCGTGCTCGACGTGCTCTACCTGGCCTACACCGCCGGGCACCAGCTCCAGGACGGAGGCGAGCAGGGCGTCGGCGCGACCCTCGCCGACGAGGCGCTGCGGCTGGGGGAGGGGCTGCTCGCCCGCCCCGAGACCGCGCGCCCGCAGGTGCACGCGCTGCTGGCCGTGATCCTCTTGGGGTCGGCGCGCTTCCCTGCGCGGGTCGGGGGCGGGGCGTTCGTGCCCCTCGCCGAACAAGACCGCGGCCTCTGGGACCGCGAGCGGATCGCCGCCGGCCTCGGGCACCTGGAGCTCGCCGGCCGGGGCGACGACCTCTCGACGTTCCACCTGCTGGCCGGGATCGAGGCCTGCCACACCCTGGCCCCCAGCTTCGCCGCCACCGACTGGCCGCGGATCGTGAGCCTCTACGACGACCTGCTGCAGCTCGCGCCCTCGCCGGTGGTCCGGCTCAACCGCGCGCTTGCCCGCCACGCCGGCGGCGAGGAGCCCGCGGCGGTGCTGGCCGAGGTCGAGCCGCTGCGCGAGGCGCTGGCCGACTACGCGCCGCTCCACGCTGCCCTCGCCGAGCTCCATGCGGCGGTCGGCGACGCCGGCGCCGCGCGTCAGGCGTGGGAGACTGCTCTCGCCCACGCCGGCAGCGAGCCCGAGCGCGAGAGCTACCGCGCGCGGGTGCGTGCGCTGGATCCGGAGGCAACCCCATTACCGCCCGCATGATCTACGTCGAGCTCCCGGCCCCGGACGTCGAGGCCGCGGTCGCCTTCTACCGCGAGGTGTTCGGCTGGACGATCACGGCCAGCTCCCTCAGCGATCAGCCCTACTGGACGTTCTCCTCGGACGAGGCCGGCCTCGGCGGCGCCTTCGACCCGAGCAAGTCCCCGTCGCCGGACGGGCCCGTGATCTACGTCCAGGTCGAGGACCTCGCGGGCGCCCTGGCCAAGGTCGAGGCGGCCGGCGGCGAGACGGTCCGCCCCGCCGAGCCGGTGGGCGGGGACTACGGCCACTCGGCCGTGTTCGCGGACCCCAACGGCACACGCCTCGGGCTCTGGTCGCAGCGCGGTTAGCGAGGGTCTCGCGAGGGACGCTCAGCGCTCGGCGTGGCGTGCCGCGACACGTTCGCGGACCGGGTCGGAGTAGCCGAGCAGCCAGGGCACGAGTTCTCGCCGGAGCGAGAGCCCGACGAAGTCACCCTCCTGGGTGATTCGCCAGTACCTGCGCCAGGGGCGCCGCTCGAGCTCGACGCTCGTTGGGAACGAATCGAGCTCTGGCCAGAGGAAGGCCGCGAATTCACGGAGCGCAACGTTCGGGGTGGCGAGTCGTTCGCGGGCGAGCTCCAGCCCGTCGGGGCCTCCCAGCGCTTCGTCTTCGGCGAGCTCCAGCAGCCGGCATGCGTTCGGCTGGTCGGTGGGGTCGAGGGCGGCGAGGTGCTCGAGCGCGATTGCGATCCCGGCGCGGAGCGCAGCCCGCGGTAGACCCGTCGACGTCAACGCTCGACTCCAGCGAGGTTCGCGCTCGGTCCGCTGGTCACCCAGCCACCAGACGTGGAGGGGGATCTCCCCTGTCGGCGTGCCACCGAGGATCCGTTGTGCCGGGTCGTGACCCAGGCAGGCAGCGGCTTCGAGGTAGGTGGGAGAGAGCTCCCCCACCCTGAGGCGGGCTTGCAGATACACGACCTCGTCCTCGACGGAACCGGAGGCTCGCCAGGCTCGCTCGAGCTGTTGCAGGTGGGAGTCGGTCATGGCGAGGCCGGCGCTCGCAGCGCTACGTCGGTCAAGGTCTGCAGCACGTCGGCGAGACCGAGCGCGAGGGCCTCGGCCAGGTCTCGCAGCGAGTTCGAGGCGTTGAGGCAGAGACGAGTCTGCCAATCGTCCATGTCCCACGCGTCTTCCTTGGGTGACCAGTCGATCGCGGCTGAGAGCGCGCGGGCGTTGGAGGCGATCGCTTCGAGCAGAACCTGCGCGCTTGGGGGGAGCGGCGGCGCAGGCTCGAGCCCTTCGGGGAGCGCGAGCGCCGGGGTCTCGCTCGCGAGGAGCCTGTGGTCGACCTCGTCCGCGAGGCGCTCGGCCTCTCCCCGGCTCTCCAGGCTGAGGTCCTGCATGCAGGCTGCGTTGGCGGCCAGGCTCCGGGTCACGAAGTCACGCAGGGGAGGGGCGAGCTCGCCGAGGAGTCGGTCACGCCCCCGTCTCATGAGCAGGTAGAACACGCGAACGAGCGCCTCCGGGTCGTAGCGCCCGACCTCGTGCAGGTCGGCGAAGGACCTCTGGGGTGCGGACTCGTCCGAGCCGCAAACCAGCAGCGCGCCCACGTGTCCGGTCCACGCGGCCAGCTCGAGCCGTTGCCGGTTGAGCTCGCCCACGCGCACCCGCTCGCGGAGGTAGGCCGCCTCGTCGTCGACGGCGCCGGAGGCTCGCCAGGCGCGCTCGAGGTCTTGCAGGCGGGAGTCGGTCACGTCGTGCAGGGTAGCGCTGGGGTTCTCGGGTGAGAACCGAGCCAGGTTCGTAAGTCCAAGCCAGAGGTCGAGGTCTCCACGTGGAGATACGTAAGTCCAACGTAGACCGAGCCGGACCTCTGTCGAGACGTTAGTGCTCCACCCCACACGGCTATGGATAGGGACGTCGGGTGTTGGGGGAACACCCTGCACGGCTATGGATAGGGACGTCGGGTGTTGGGGGAACACCCTGCACGGCTATCGATCGCGACGTCGGGTGTCGTGGGGACACCCTGCACGGCTATCGATCGCGACGTCGGGTGTTGGGGGGACACCCTGCACGGCTATCGATCGCGACGTCGGGTGTCGGGGGGACACCCTGCACGGCTATCGATCGCGACGTCGGGTGTTGGGGGGACACCCTGCACGGCTATCGATCGCGACGTCGGGTGTTGGGGGGACACCCTGCACGGCTATCGATCGCGACGTCGGGTGTCGTGGGGACACCCTGCACGGCTATCGATAGCGACGTCGGGTGTCGTGGGGACACCCTGCACGGCTATCGATAGCGACGTCGGGTGTCTTGGGGACACCCTGCACGGCTATCGATCGCGACGTCGGGTGTCTTGGGGACACCCTGCACGGCTATCGATCGCGACGTCGGGTGTCTTGTGGACACTTTACGGCTGGCAAGACGACGTAACTCCTTCTTCTACTGCGCACCCAAACCCCGGAAAGCGTTCTCGGTTCCGCCTCACCTGAGACGGGAGCCCCGTGCGCTCGACTCGCGTAGCGACCTAAGTCCAACAGCGACACAATCTCGGCTCCCAGGTTTCCCGGCATGCGCCGTGCAGGCCTCAGCGCATGCAGCGCCTGTCCCTCCTCCTGACCTTGCTCCTCCTCTCCCTCGGCGCGGCCTTCGCCGATCCCTACGCCGTCAGCGGAGCGACCGCCGCCGGGGCCTACTCCGGCAGCGGCGAGCTGGTCGCCAGCGCGGGCGGGCTCGAGGTCCGCCGCACGATCGGCGGGCGGGCGCTGCGCGGCGAGCTGAGCCCGGCCGGGAGCGGCTGGGCGGGCGAGCTGCGCTCGGTCCCCGGGGCGCGCGGCGCCCTCGCGGGGGAGCAGCCGCGACGGCTGAGCGCGACGGTCACCGCAGCCGAAGGGGGCTATCGCTTGACCTGGACCGACGGCCAGGGCGCCAGCGGGCAGGAGCTGTGGCTGGCCGCGCTGCCGCCGGCGGACGGGCTCTCGCCCCTGGCCGGCGAGGTGTTCGCCCAGACGATCGCGGCCGCCGATCGCGGCGACCTCCCCGCGGCGCTGATCCCCAGCGGAGGCAACCGCGTCGGCAAGCGCCTGCTGGTGAGCGGTCCCGAGATCTTCCCCGCGGTGCAGCGTCTGATCGCGAGCGCCGAGCGCGAGGTCATGATCCAGTCGTTCCTCTGGGTGACCCCCTGCCAGGCGGGGGACGCGATCTTCGCCGGCTTGAGGCAGCTCGAGGAGCGCCGCCGCCGCGAGCAGGCCGCGACCCCGGTGCGGGTGTTCGTCGTGCTCAACGACCACTGGACCGTGCGCAAGACGCTGAAGAACCTCCGGCGGGACGTGGCCGAGTCGGGCCTCGACCCGCGCTACGTCGACGTGCGCGCCGCGGGCTTCGATCAGCGCGGGCTGTTTGGGATCGTGCACACCAAGGCGTTCCTCGTCGACGGCGCGCGGGCGATCCTCACCAGCGCCAACGTGCACCCGCCGCAAGACGACCCCGGGGCCTGGCACGAGCTGGGCTACCCGGTGGAGGGCCCGGTGTGCGCGTCGTTGCGCGCGGAGTTCGCCCGGCTGTGGGGCTACGCCGCGGACGAGCCCCTGCCCGGCGCGCCGCCCCCGGTTCCCGCCGCGCTGGCCGACGGCGTGCCGGTGGCCGTGGCCAGCAAGCGCGCGCGGGGCAACCCCTTCTCGCGCCGCGTGGCCCACCCGCCGGGGCAGGCGCTGATCCACGCCTTCCGCAACGCCACGACGCGGATCCGCGTGCTCAGCCCTCAGCTCAACGACACGCTCCTCTGCCGCGAGCTCGTCGCCGCCGCCAAGCGCGGGGTCGAGGTCCAGCTCCTGCTCTCCAAGGACAAGGGCAACTTCCGCCTGCGGATTCCCGGCCAGGGCGGAACCGTGGCTCGCGCGCTCGAGCGCATGCGGGAGGAGCTCGAGGACGACCCGGCCTCCCTCGCCCGCCTCGACGCGCGCTGGTGGTCGGTCGACGGCCAGGCGCCGATCACGGGCAACGAGACCCCCCAGGCGAACCACGCCAAGTACGCGACCGTCGACGGCGAGCTGGCGATCGTGGGCAGCACCAACCACGACGTGCAGTCCATGAAGTACAGCCGCGAGCTGGCGATCGTGGTCGCCGACCCGGCGACGGTCCAGGCCTGGGACGCCCGCGCCTTCGAGCCCGGCTTCGCCCGCGGCGTGCCGGTGGAGTAGCCAGGCCGCCCGCCCCTGATCCGTCCAAGCACGATGACCTCCGAGTCACCGTAGCGGGTTCAAAGTTGGTGAGACGCGGGTTGGAGGTCGAGGGCCATGTCGGGACTCGCGAAGACCCGTCTGTGAGTGGCGAGTGCCGTGTTGGGTGTTCGCGAAGACCGTCTGTGAGGGTCGAGGGTCATGGCGGGTGTTCGCGAAGACCCGTCGGCGAGGGTCGAGGCCCATGGAGGGTGTTCGCGAAGACCCGACCGTGAGGGTCGAGGCCCATGGAGGGTGTTCGCGAAGACCCGACCGTGAGGGTCGAGGGTCATGGAGGGTGTTCGCGAAGACCCGACCTGAGGGTCGAGGCCCATGGAGGGTGTTCGCGAAGACCCGACCTGAGGGTCGAGGCCCATGGAGGGTGTTCGCGAACACCCGACCGTGGGGGTCGAGGCCCATGGAGGGTGTTCGCGAAGACCCGACCGTGGGGGTCGAGGCCCATGGAGGGTGTTCGCGAAGACCCGACCGTGGGGGTCGAGGGTCATGGAGGGTGTTCGCGAAGACCCGACATGAGGGTCGAGGGTCATGGAGGGTGTTCGCGAACACCCCTATGGGGGTGTCGAGTCGCCTCACCACCACATGCGGTAGGCGAGCGCTCGCCAGCGCACAACGTCAGGCTGAGCCAGCGAGCCACGTAACTCCAACGCCGAGGTTCCCGCTCTCCAACGGGCTGACTCCAGCCTTGGCGAGCGACGCGGTCACGCGCCGTCGAGCACGGCCCGGGTGACGCTCAACGCCAGCCAGCCGAACAGCGCGGGACCGGCGGGCAGGATCAGGCCGATCCCCAGGCAGAGCAAGTTGCCGCGTTCGCCCCACGCTCGGCCCAGGGCGAGCTCGACCCCGACCGCCCCTGCGCCCGCCACCAGGAGCAGCCCGCCCACGAGGAACAGCACCCACTGCAGGGCGCGAAAGCTCTCGCGGCGAAACACGATCGCGTGCGGGTCGGTGTCGAGCTCGCCGAGGAAGCGTGCCTCGCCGCAGCTGGCGCAGGAGGCGCACTCCCGCAGGCAGGCGCGGTGGTGGCGGGCCTGGCAGCGGGCGCAGGTGACCCAGTCGCGGCGCTCGAGCGCGACGGCGTCGTGGCAGTAGGGGCAGCGACAGGTGGGCGTCTCGGCAGGGCGGGGCTTGATCGCGTTCATGGGTCGCGCCCTTCCGCCGCGGACTCGGCGGCGAGGGTGGCCTGGGTGAGGGTGATCGCCGTCCACCCGGAGCAGAGGGGCAGCGCAGGGATCAGCAGGCTGCAGCCGAGGCAGAACGAGTCGAGGCCAGCCACGGTCAGCCCCAAGGTCATGAGCACCACGGCGGCGGCGAAGCACAGCCCGCCCGCCCAGCCGAGCCAGCGTTGCAGGCCGCGGATCCGGTTCCGCTCGTGGCGTCGGCGCACGGTGGAGGCGCGAAGGGGGGTGGTGGAGGTGCGGGGTTGCATGGGGTCCTTCCTTTCAGGTGTGCGCCAGCCAGGCGGCGGCGCGGAGCAGGGCCCGGGCCGCCGGCCGCAGGGGGCGGTCGACGTGGGGGCAGGGGTGGGGCGGCGCGCAGCCGAGGGTCGGGCAGCGCCCGGCCTCGGCCGCGCACTCGGGGTGCAAGGCGGTGTGGCAGCCGGGGCAGCGCAGCCCCGCCGCGCCCAGGGCGTCGTGGCACCAGGCGCAGCGGAGCGGCGCGCTCACCGGTGCTCCTGGGCCTGCCGCTGCTGCAGCCGTTCGCGCAGCCGGTGGCGGGCGCCAGGCTGGAGGTACCAGGGCTCGGGTGTGTCGTGCTGCGTGAGGTGAGCAGGAGTGCGCGTACGGCAGGCGCCTTCGCAGGCCGTCGTCCGGCGCAGCCGCTCGAGGGCCCAGAGGCCCAGGCGCAGCAGCGGGCGCCAGACGGGGCGCGCCAGGCGCAGCGCCCACTCGCGGTAGCCGACGAGGGCGTAGAGGCACATGACGAAGCCGGCCTCGCCCTGGTAGACCCGGCCGTCGTCGCTGACCACGGTCAGGGTCGTCTGGGTCTCGAGGGCGTCGAGGCTGGGGTAGCGCGCGGTCGCCTCGGGCGAGCCGGCGGCGATCAGCTCGACGGTCAGGTAGCTCGGCTGGGCCTCGAGCCAGGACTTGATCCAGCGGCAGAGGCCGCAGTGCACGTCGTAGAGCACGGTCAGCGAGCTTGGGGAGGCCCCGCCCCCGGTCGGGGGCGGGGCAGGAGTCGGGGCGGGGTCGTGCATGCACCCCTCACGAGACCGCGACGGTCGAGGTGTGGGTCACCGGAGGCCGCGCGTTGGGGAGCGTCGTTCGCCGGCGGATCTTGGAGAAGATCCAGAGGTTGAAGAAGTGCATGCCGCCGAGGATCAACGAGACCTGGCCGAGCTTGGCCGAGAGCGCCTCGATCGACTGGCGCGCGTCGAGCACCGGGGCGCCCAGCTTCAGCGCGAAGGCGACGAAGCCGAAGTTGATCAGGTAGAAGCCGACCACCAGCAGGTGGTTCACCGAGTCGGCGAGCTCGGCGTCGCCCTTGAACACGTCGACGAGGAAGCGTCGACCGTTGGTGTGCAGGGTGCGCCCGACCCACACGGTCAGGCTCAGGCTGACGACGGTGTAGGCGGCGTAGGTCAAGACGATCGGGCTCATGGGGTCTCCTTGGTTGGGTGTCTGCCGGCCCCTTGCGCAAGGCCAGGGCCGACGCGTAAGTCCCGCGGCGTAGTGGGCTGAGGGGGAGGGGATTGGCGTTTTGCAAATCGCCAACCCCCTCGATTCGCAGATCGCCAAGCCGCGGATCCAGCGGTCTGGGCTTGGCGGGGCTCGGCGTTTGCGGCGGCTGGTGTTGGACACGCAGCGAGGGCGAAGGCAGCTTGGCCCAGCCTGCGAAGGCATGCCTCTCACGGGCCGCCGCCCTCCGTCCTAGAAACAGGCCGAATGTGGACCGCGCTACAATCCGCCCCCATGCTCCTCCCCACCCTGACCCTGACTCTGCTCGGCGTGCTGGCGTTGGGGTTCTGGGTGTTCGCCTCGGCCCCCGGCCGGCGCGAGAACCAGGCCTTCGCGGCCTTCACCTGGGTCGCGGCGTGTTGGGTGGCCAACGACCTCTCGTTTTGGGGGTTCCAGGGGCTCGAGAGCGACGGGGTGGGCTGGGCGCGGCGCGCGTTCCTGATCGCGATCGCGTTGCAGGTGGTGTTCCTCCACTTCTCCTGGGTCTTCCCCACGCCGCGCCCGATCCCCTGGGGGCGGGCGGGCGTGAGCCTGGCGCCGCTGCTGGGGCTGGTCCCGCTCGTGGTGTGGGGCCAGCCGGTGGCGCACGCAGGGTTCAGCGACGGCGCGTTCTCTATCGGGTTCACCCCCTGGACCTTCGTGATCGGCGGCTACGTCTACCTGCTGTTCGCGCTGGCGCGGGTGGTCGTGATCGCCAAGCGCCGGGCCGAGGCCGACGACCCCGAGCTGCAGCGGCACCTGGGGGTGCTCTTGCTCTCGCCGCTGGTGACCGGGCTGTTCACCACGGTCGTGATCGTGGCCCTGCCGCTGCTTGGGATCTACGCGCTCTTGCCCTACGCCAGCCTGGGGATCCTGGGGGGCGCCGTGATCCATAGCCACGCCGCCTTGAACCTGCGCTTCTTGAAGCCCGCCAGCGGCCTCGACGAGCTGCGCCTGTTCCCGGTGACCGCCAAGCTGGCCCTCGCGGTGGCCGGGCTGTGGGCGCTGACCGTGGTCCTCGTGTTGGGGGTCGTGCAGCTGCAGCAGGGCGGGAGCCTGCGCGACCCGGTGTGGCAGCAGGCCTGGGCGCTGGGGTTGGTGGCGGGCTCGCTGCCGGCCATGGCCCTGATCTTGATCGCGCAGAAGATCGTGGCGCGCCCCCTGCAGCAGGTGAGCGAGGCCGCGCTGGAGGTCGCCCGCGGGCGCACCGACGTGCGCGTCGAGCTGGGGGGCGGGCGCGACGAGGTGACCCTGCTCGCGGAGTCGTTCAACGCCATGGTCGCGCGGCTCGAGCGCGACCTCCAGCTGCAGCGCGAGACCGCGCAGACCTTGCTGCGCACCGAGCGCCTGGCGGTGGCCGGCTCCCTCGCGGCGGGGGTCGCCCACGAGGTCAACAACCCCCTGGCCGCGATCAGCAGCCTGGTGCAGACCGCGCAGCAGAAGACCGAGGACGAGCAGGCCCGCAAGCTCCTGGGCGACGCCCTCGGCCACATGGACCGGATCGCCACCGCGCTCAAGGATCTGCTGACCTTCGCCCGCGCGCCGGCCACCCCTCAGCGGGTGGACTGCCGCCTGCGCGAGGTGGTCGAGGCCACCGTGGGCCTCTTGCGCTACGACACGCGCTTCCGCGCGATCGACCTCCAGTTCGAGCACGACGCCGAGCTCGGCCCGGTCTCGGCCGACCCGCACCAGCTGCAGCAGGTGCTGCTGAACCTGCTGCTCAACGCCCGCGACGCGATCGAGACCCGCCGCGCCGCTGAGCCGGCGGCGCCGGCGACGATCGCGATCCGCACCGCCGCGCACCCCGAGGGCCAGGCGCTGGCGATCGCCGACAGCGGCTGCGGGATCCCCGAGGCCGACCAGGCCCGGTTGGGCGAGCCGTTCTTCACCACCAAGCCCGTGGGCTCGGGCACCGGGCTGGGGCTGACCGTGTGCCGCGACCTGCTGCGCATGAACGACGGCCGACTGCGAATCGAGAGCGAGCCCGGCCAGGGCACCACGGTCACGGCGGTGTTCGGCAGCGAGGAGACCGAATGAAAGCGCGAGCCTTCAGCCCGTTGGGGGTGAGCCCGAGCAGCTCAGCTGCGAGGGCGAGGGGGCCTCGGAGAGGCCCCCTGAGAGCGCGAGCCTTCAGCCCGTTGGGGGTGAGCCCGAGCAGCTTTGCTGCGAGGGCGAGGGGGCCTCGGAGAGGCCCCCTATGAAAACTAGACCTCGCGTGCTGTTTGCCGAGGACGACGACGCGCTGCGCGGGATCGTGGTCGACCTGCTCAGCGACGCCGGGCTCGAGGTCGAGGCCGCCGCCGACGGGCGCGCCGCGCTGAAGGCGTTCACGCGCCTGCACGAGGCGGGCACGCCGCCGGCCGCGCTGCTGGCCGATATCAACATGCCGCACCTCGACGGCCTCGAGCTGATCGACCGCGTGCACGCCCTCGACCCGCAGCTGCCGGTGGTCTTCGTCACCGCCTACTCCTCGGTCGACAGCGCGGTCGCCGCCCTGCGCAAGGGCGCCTTCGACTACCTGACCAAGCCCTTCCAGAACGACCACCTCGTGCGCACGGTGCAGAACGCCGTGCGTCAGCGTCAGCTGAGCGCCGAGAACGTGGAGCTGCGGCGCGCGGTGCGCACGGCCTACGGCGGCGACGGCGTCGCGCGCAGCCCGGGGCTGGCGCCGGTGTATCGCCTGGTGGAGAAGGCGGCGGCGACCACGGCGTCCGTGCTGATCCACGGCGAGACCGGGAGCGGCAAGGAGCACGTGGCCCGCTCGTTGCACGAGGGCTCGCCCCGCGCCGCCGGGCCGTTCCTCACGATCAACTGCGCGGCGCTGCCGGCGGGGCTGCTCGAGAGCGAGCTGTTCGGGCACGTGAAGGGCGCCTTCACCGGCGCGACCTCCGCCAGCCCGGGGTTGTTCCGCGCCGCCCACGGCGGCACGCTGTTCCTCGACGAGGTCGGCGAGACCCCGCCGGCCATGCAGGCCAAGCTGCTGCGCGTGCTCGAGGCGCGGGAGGTGCGCCCGGTGGGCGGGACCCAGAGCGTGCCCGTCGACGTGCGCGTGGTGGCGGCGACCCACCGCGACCTGCTGCAGCAAGCCGAGGCCGGCGAGTTCCGCGAGGACCTCTTCTATCGCCTGGCGGTGATCGAGGTCGAGGTCCCGCCCCTGCGCGAGCGCCCCGACGACGTGGCCGGCCTCGCCCGGCACTTCCTCGTCCGCTTCGCCAACGAGCGCGGCGAGCCCCAGCGCGCGCTCTCCCCTGAGCTGCTCCAGCACCTGCGGCGCTACCGCTGGCCGGGCAACGTGCGCGAGCTGATCAACGCCCTCGAGCACGCGGTGACCCTCGGCGGGCAGACCCTGGAGGTCACGGACCTCCCCGCGCGGATGCAGGCCGAGCCCGCCGCCGAGGAGCTCCCGGCCGCCGAGCTGACCCTCGCCGAGCTCGAGCAGACCCACGTGCAGCGTGTGCTGCGCGAGCTCGGCGGCAACCGCCGCGAGGCCGCCAAACGCCTGGGGATCGACCTCTCGACCCTCTACCGCAAGCTCAAGCGCTGGGACGAGGCCTAGCCGGTTCTCGTGCGAGAACCGTGGGCCCACGCGGCTCCCTGTGTCAGTTGGAGAAGTCGGGGAACTCCCAGTCCCCGTACAGCAGGAAGTAGCCCAGGCCGACCACGGGCGCTACCACCGACACGAAGCTGATCAACGCGAGCACGGCGGCGATCACCCCAGCGATGAGTGGCCATTGAGCGCGCGGGTCGGGCTCGTCCCGCTCGAGGGGCGAGGGTGGGAGCGGGACGGGAGCGGGCGTGGTGTACGCGCGGCCGTCGCAGCCCGGGGTCGGGCAGCCCGCGAAGCGGGAGCTGCAGCCGACGTGTTGGCGGACTCCGCACCCCCCGGGGCAAGGCACGGGCTTCAGGCGGATCGGGTCGCCGCACCAGGTGCAGGTCCAGAGGGGAGTGAAGCGTGGTTCGGTGGTGTTCATGCCCGAGGTCGAGCAAACCCGGGGCCGGGTGCAAGTCGCGCGATCGCGGGGCGGGCCTCCACGAAAGCGTCGCAGGACGTCGGGGAGTGAACGTGCGGCTCCCGCCCTACAGCGGGGTCCTGGTCGGAAACAGTCCAGGAATCGGGTTGGTTCTAGCGTGGACGGAGGAAGGCCTGGACCGGCTCTTCGTCCTTGGTCATGACGAGGCCGTCGATGCCGACATGCAGGGTCTCGTTCGGTTGAGTCTTGCGATCGGGCGTGAGCGGCCCAGTGTTTCGCTTGATCTCGACCCGCGGACCCTTTGGGCTCAGGTGCGCCCAGAGTGACTCCAGCTCCTGATGCAAGCCTCCGCTCTGGGGCGGGGTGCTCGGGTGGCTGAGCAGCCCGAGGTTCGCTCCCATGTCCTTGCGCGGTGCCTCGAGCCAGATCGTCTGGTCCGTGTCTCCCGGGCCGCTGCCGCCATAGCGGATCCCCGTCTCGTCCAGGCTGCCGACCTCGAGTCCCTCCGCGTTACGAAACGAGATCCGACCCCCACGCGAGATCACGAGCCGCGGGTTGCCGTCGCGGTCGCGAACGGTGAAGTGGTCGACGACCAGGACCTTGGCCTCGGGCTTGGCCTGGCCGAGGAAGGGCACGCAGAGTGCCCCCAACGCACACGTCAGGGCCAGTCGCCGCCAGCGGCGCAGGGAGCGCTCGAGCGCTGCGAGTCGCGTTTCAACGGTTGGGGAACTCATGATTTTCTCTCTGTCTGCCTTCGACCCGAACTGCCAGGCTCAGGAGAGCTGGAAGCCCTTTAGCTTGTAGCCAGACTCGGTCCTGGTGAGCAGGACCCAAAGCCAGCCCGTTTCGACCCGTGCGCTCTGCTTGCGCAGCAAGGTCGTGTTCAACAGCACGCAGAGGTCTCCCTCGTTGAGGAGCTGCTTCGCGTGCTCGAGCACTCGGGAGCGGTCGACGCTCAGCTGCTTCGCATACGGTTCCAGCGTGGCCTCGAAGGTCGTGGGGTCGTAGGAGACGACGTGGACTTCGAGGACGTCGATCCCGCGAATGTTGCGCTCCCAGTACTCGACCTTCTTGCGCAGGTCCCCGGCGAGCTTGGCCTCGAGCGCTTCGCGGTCGAGCACCTCCCTCCCGTCGAAGGAGAGCGGGAACGCCGCCAGCTCCTCGGCGAGGGGCGCGGTCATGTCCATTCGCCAGTCGAGGTAGGCGGCGATCGTGGCCAGGACCCGGTAGTTCCCGGGTCCGTCGGGTGGAGGTGCGTCGTCTTGTCCGAGCGCGGTCGCGATCAGCACGAGGGCGCAGGCTAGCCAGAGACGAGGGGGGCGCTGAGTTCGCATGGGGGTCCCTTCGGTGCGAGCCCGCTGACCCTAGCAGTCGGGTCACCCCTTGTGCGCCGTGCGCAGGAACTCCCCTTCACGAGTCGAGTCCTGGCCGCTCTAATCGGGTGTGCGTCGCCGCTATGTGTCTTGCTTGCTGTTTGGCTCCCTGGTGGGCGCCCTGGCGTTCGCGGCGTGGTCTTCGCCTCACGCGGAACGGCCTGGCGCCGGGGCGACCGTGCACTCGGGTCTACCCGGAATGCGGACTGACCCAGCCTTGGTCGATTCTCGGCTCACCGACGTTGCTTCCGCTCCCTCCGCGCGTCTTGCTGATCGGAGGTCGGACACGGGGGAACTCAAAGGCTCGGCGGTCAGCGCGGAGACCGATTTGCGAACGTGTTCGATCTACGGTGCGGTTGACTACGACGAGGAGTTTCCGGTGCCGGTGCGCGTTGAACTCTTCGCCACGGAGAGGCTTGCTCGTCAGCTCGGGGGGAATCCTTTGGCGGTCGAGTCAGGCGATTCCGACCTCGCCTCCTTTGCCCGAGAGTGCGCCGGCGGGCGTCGGCTCGTGCGGCTCGGGTCTCAGTCAGCAGGGGACGGCGGCTACGCCTTTGAGGTGCTCGAAACGCCGCTGCGAAGTTGTGACGAATCGGAGGCACTGGTTGTGGTAGCCAGGTGCTTGCGCGCCTTCGGACACGTCATGCTCGAGCGGCTTCCCCACCAGAATGAGTTCTGGCGTTCGCTCGTGCTATTGCGAACTCGCCTCCTGCGAGTGAGGGCCGTGGACCCGCACGGTCCGGTTTTCGGGGCGAGGGTCGAGTTGCACGGGCGGCGGGGGTGGAGGGTGGGTCTACTCGAGGGGGGAGACACTGGGCCAGCAGGCGCAATCGACTTCGCGGTTCGCGGTGGAATCTACGACAACTTGAGGGTGTCGAAACCCGGTTACGCGAGGGTCGAGCGGTGGATCGAAGAAGGAGAGGTGGAGATCGAACTCGCTCTGCCTCACGCCCGAACGGTCTCGGGGGTTGTGACCGACGAACACGGCAGGCCGGCCGCCAGAATCCGCGTGGCCGCGATCGTTGACCAAAGCTACCCACTTCGGTCGGTTGCCGTCGAGGCTGAGTCGGGGGAGAACGGGACCTTCTCCTTGAGCAACGTCGCAGCGGACGTCCCCTGCCGTGTCACGGGCCGGGACCCTACGGACGTCCTCATACCGGTCAAGCGTTGGTGGGATCGGGAGGCACAGCAAGGATTTGTGCGGATCGCGATGACCACGAGTGGTGGCCTGGCCGTCGATCTCGACGGCGGTGGCGCGAACTACGACCTCTCCGTCCTCCGCTTTGCGTTGGGGGAGTGTGGAGATCAGCGGTGGGTCGAGCTGCATGAGTTGCGGCCTACCAAGACGGAGTCCGGATACCTACAACGGCTGGAGGTGCGCGGACTCTACCCAGGTCGCTACCGACTGCGCGAGGTCAATGGGTTTGTGCGTGACACGCCGGAGTTCGAGGTCGTCCCCGGAGAGACCACAGCGATCGCCGTTTCCCTTCGGCCACTGCGGCACGTGGTCGGCAAGATCCTTGGCGTGAGCATGGGCCCGATTGACGTGACGTATCCGCTCGAGGAGCGGAACGTTCGGGAGCAGATTTGGCTGACCCCGGGGGGACGTTTTCGCTTGATCCCACCTCCTGCAGCACGAGAGGTGTTGTTGCGCATGGGCGGCCAGGACAGCGCCCGCGCCCGGCTGCCCCTTGGGGAAGGAGACCTCGACGTGGGTACGCTCGTCATGGAGCGCGAATAGCCGCTCGCCCTACAGCCGGGTCGCGCCGAGCTCGCTGGCGAGCTGGGCGGAGAGACGGAGCTTGGCCTGGGCCAGGCGCTTGAAGAGCACGTGCAGGTCGGGGAGGAAGGGCTCGACGGCGTCGAGGACCCGGCCAGGCGCTTGGGCCCTCAGGGGAGCGGAAGGCCGCTTCCCCAAAACGCGGCCATGCCCGCGACCGCTGCGTCGTAGTCCGTTCGCCTGGCTTCGGCGTTTCGCTGGGCGCAGGCGGCGGGGTCGGTCGCGAAGATCGCACCCGCCAGGCGCCTCCCGGCCACCTGGATCCCTCGGACCTTCGCCTGACGCTGCGCCTCGAACGCGGCGCAGGCCGCCGCGAGGGACTCGCTCTCGGCAAGCGATCTGGCCAGGTGCCAGGCGTCTTCCAGGGCTTGGCACGCGCCCTGGCCGGAGGTCGGCAGGGCCGCGTGAGCTGCGTCCCCGATCAGGAGCACGTTGTCGCGTCGCCAGGTGTCGAGAGGCTCGTGGTCGTAGACGTAGACCTCCCGCAGCGCTGCGGTCGGCGTTCCCTCGATCACCGCCGGGATCGGATCTGGCCAGTCGCCGAAGCGTTCGAGCAGCTGCTCTCGCAATTCACCGCCCGGCACGCGGGGCTGCACGTCGACGCGTGCGGCGCCACCCGCCCAGTAGGCCACCCGCTCCGAGACCGGAACCAGACCGAAGCGCTCGCCCACGCCCCAGTAGTCGTGAACCTCCGGGGCAAAGCTCAGGCCTCCCTCCTCGGCGTAGACGCCGATCCAGTTGACGAAGTTCTGGTAGATCGGTGCGCTCGAGCCGTTCACGTAGGTGCGCGCGAGCGAGCGCATGCGGCCTTCGGCCCCGAGCAGCAGTTCGGGGGCGCAGGCGCTCCCGTCCGCGAAGCGCGCGCGCGCGCGCCCGGGTTCGACCTGCTCCAAGCCCACGACCTCGCGGCCGAAGTGCACCCGCGCCCCCAGCTCCCGGGCTCGTCGGAGGAGGCGGGCGTGCAGGTCGCGCCGCAAGACCGAGAGGCTGGGGTGGCCCAGCCGCTCGTTCAACCCCCGCAGGTCCAGGGCGCCCAGCTCCCGGCCCTCGTCGTCCAGGCGACGCATGGCGCGCGGCCGTCCCGCGACCGGTTCGATCTCGACGCCGAGCTCGCGCAGCACGAAGGCGGCGTTGGGCCAGCACACCACACCCGCCCCAAACCCGCCCTCGTCGTGGCGGCGCTCGAAGACGTGGACGTCGTGCCCGGCCAGCCGCAGCGCGATCGCGGCCCCCAGCCCCGCGATTCCGCCTCCCAGGATCCCAGCTCGCATTCGCTTGCCTCGTTCTCGGTGCTTGGCGACGACGCGAGGAGACCTGGCCGCCCCTAGAGCGGGGTCGCGCCCAGCTCGCCGGCGAGCTGGGCGGAGAGGCGGACCTTGGCCTGGGCCAGGCGCTTGAAGAGCACGTGCAGGTCTTCGGGGAGGAAGGGCTCGTCGGCGCCGAGGACTGGGGCCAGGCGGGCCCAGAGCTCGACGCGGGCCGTGTTCGCCTCGGGCAGGCTGACCGCGGTCAGGGTCGGCTCGTGGGCGTTGAAGCGCCCGAGGACCTCGGCCACGCGAGGGCCGGGCTGGGGCGCCTGGGCCACGGGCATGGCCAGGGTCAGGATCCCGCTGCCCCAGCGGACCTGCGCGGTGAAGGTGCCCTGGTGGTCGACGTCGAGGCTGACCGTGAGCTGGCCGTCGCTGGAGCCGAGGGTGTAGCCCAGCTCGTCGAAGGCGGCGGCGAGGGCCGGGGAGTGGTCCTCCGCCGTGCCCGTCGACTGTCCGCGATCGTAGGCGAAGCCCATGGGGGGCTAGCCCTCGGGGCTGACGATCACCTCGTCGACGAGGCCGTAGGCCTTGGCCTCTTCCGCCGACATGAAGTAGTCGCGGTCGGTGTCGGCTTCGATCTTGGTGACTTCCTTGGCCGCGTGGTGGCCGAGGACCTTGTTCAGTACGCCCTTGAGGCGCTTGATCTCGCCGGCCTGGATCTCGACGTCGGCGGTGGTGCCGTAGGTGCCGCCCCAGGGCTGGTGGATCATGATTCGCGCGTGGGGCAGGGCGTAGCGCTTGCCCTTGGTCCCGGCGGCGAGGAGCACCGCGCCCATGGAGGAGGCCTGGCCCAGGCAGTAGGTCGCGATATCGCAGCTGATGAACTGCATGGTGTCGTAGATCGCGAGCCCCGCGGTGACCGAGCCACCCGGGCTGTTGATGTAGATCGAAATGTCCTGCGCCTTGTTCTCGAACTGCAGGTAGAGCAGCTGGGCAATGATCACGTTCGCGGACTGATCGTTGACCTCGGAGCCGAGGAAAATGATCCGCTCCTTGAGCAGGCGGCTGTAAATGTCCCAGCTGCGCTCGCCCTGGCCGGTGCGCTCGATCACGACCGGAATGATGCTGTCGTAGAACTCACCGTGCGGCGTGTCCATGCTGTCCTCCGCGTCGAAGTATACCCGCGGTGTTCGGTTGAGGAGAGCCCTGGTGCACAAGGAATGCGAGGGGCGCGCGGGCGCGCCTCGCCCCTAAACGGGCGTTCACGATTCTGAGTGGTCGACTCGGCGAGGATTCGTCGTTCCTGGCAAGGCGCGAGGAGCGGAGCCTACCGGGCGTAGGTGACCGACGAGCAACGCAGCCAGGGACGAAGACCAGCGAGGCGACCGCTCAGAATCGCGAACTCCCGTTCAGGTCTGCTGGGCGAGCTCCAGGGCCAGCTGGAGGGCCTCGTCTTCGGTGGAGACGCGACCTTCGCGCTGGGCGGCGCGCACGCCCTCGAGGATCGCGCCGAAGCTGGGGCCCGGCTGCAGCCCGGCCTGGATCAGCCCGGAGCCGAGGAGCAGCGGAGGCGCGAACAGGCCGGCGGGGCTCGTGTCGGCGGCCCAGGCGGCGCGCTGTTCGCGGGCCCGGTCGGCGGGGGCGGGGTCTTCGCCGCGGGCGACGAGCAGCGCGTGGGCCACCGCCGGGACCTGCTCCCAGGCGGGGTCCGCGAGCAAGCGCTTCTGCTCGGCGAGGGGCAGCTCGGCGAGGCCCGGGAGCGCGCGCACCCCGGCGGCGATCGCCAGCGCGCCCTCGCGTTGCTTGTTGCTGGCGCGCAGCCGGCGCAGCGCGCGCTCGATCTGCTCCGCGCTGCAGGGGGCGAGGATCGCGGCCAGGGCCGACTCCAGGCTGGCGTCGACGGGGAGCGAGCCGAGGGTGTGGAAGGCGAGCTTGGGGTCGGCGACCTCGGGCAGGAGCTGGCTGAGGACCCCCAGCTCTGCGCAGAGCATGACCCCGCGCGCGCGGGTCGGCTTCTGGAGGATCTTGACCAGCTCGCCCCACAGGCGCTCGGGGGCCACCTGCTCGAGGTCACCGACGTGCAGGCGGATCGCGTCGGCGGTGGCGGGCTCGATCTCGAAGTTCAGCGCGGCCGCGAAGCGAGGCGCGCGCAGGATCCGCAGCTTGTCCTCGGCGAAGCGGGCCTCCGGGTCGCCGATCGCGCGCACCAGGCGCCGCTTGAGGTCGGCTTGCCCGTCGACGTAGTCGAGGACCACGTCCTCGAGGGGGTCGTAGAACAGGCCGTTGACGGTGAAGTCGCGGCGGACCGCGTCCTCTTCGGGGTTGGTGTAGGTCACGCTGTCCGGGCGGCGCCCGTCGCTGTAGGTCCCGTCGGAGCGGAACGTCGCGACCTCGATCTGTTCGCCCAGCAGCCGCACGATCACGATCCCGAACTGAGCGCCCACGGCGTTGGTGCGCTTGAAGGCCTTCTGCACCTGCTCGGGGCGCGCGTCGGTCGCCACGTCGACGTCGTTGGGTTCGCGGCCCAGCAGACGGTCGCGCACACAGCCCCCGGCGAAGTAGGCGACGTGGCCTAGCTCGCGCAGGCGCTCTACGACCTGCGTGCCCGCGACCTCTGCCTGGGTGTCATGCCTCACGCCAGCTCACCTCGCACGGTAGACGCTCTAGGGCGCCGGGATTGTCGCAGCCTGGGCCGGCGAGGGCGAGGGACGGCGCTGCCAGCCGCTTTCAACGGGCTGCTAGCGCCGACGACCGCCGCCGCGGCCGCCGCGTCCGCCGCCGGGGCCGGGGCCGCCGCCGCCGGGTCCTGCCCCGCCGGGTCCGCCGCCGCCGGGAGGCGGTGGAGGCGGCTGCCCCTGTCCTCCGGGTGGAGGGTAGGGGGCTCCGTCGGGGGGAGGCGGCGGCTGGTGCGGCGGCTGCTGCTGGGGGTCGGTGGTGCCCGGGTGCTGGGGCGGCCTGTGCTCGGGCTGCTTGGGCGGCGGGGGCAGCGCTTGCTGGTCCTGGGGGTGCGGGGCGAGCTGGGACGCGTCCCAGGTCGGGGGCGGGATCGCCAGCTCGTCGACGACGAAGCCCTCCAGGGGGACCTGGCTGCGGACGCTGACCCGGGCCACGCGAAGGGCCTTGGGCAGGTAGCAGGCGGTGCCGAAGACGGGGCGCTCGCCGATCCCCGGGGAGATGGCGACCCCCAGGACCCCGTCGCGCACGCGGACCGTGACCCAGGCGGGGCTGGGCCAGGGCGGCAGCTTGCCAAAGCCGCCGCCTTCGATGGTCAGGCGGCTGGCCTCGAGGGTCCGGGTGTCCTCGACGCGGCCTCGCTCGTCGCTGATGGTCACCCGCAGACTCTGCGAGCCCACCGGCGGCTTGGGCAGGTAGAGCACGGCCGCGCCGCCGACGAACTCCTGGGGCG
>Ga0209578_10001556_pt1 | contig 20986 bp, 18 predicted proteins | sample tdAd472_FD_187127 | JGI IMG/M metagenome (GOLD analysis project Ga0209578, IMG submission 187127) | Marine sediment microbial communities from the Atlantic coast under amendment with organic carbon and nitrate - tdAd47.2 (SPAdes)... | ecosystem: Environmental > Aquatic > Marine > Coastal >...
TTGATTTTGATGCCAGCAAGCCGGCACATGAGCAATCAACCCAAATCCTACAAGCTGCGGCTAACGGCGACATACCCCCAGACGTAGCCACCATATTCATTCAGGCTGTTAAGTCTAATATCGACATCGAAGAGTCCACCGAACTTAAAGAACGCATTGAGAGATTAGAGGAGATGCTTGGTGCGGGGCCTGGCTAGACGGATAGATCACATAGAGCCGCTGGTCTTGGCTCAGGCTGGCAAGCTTGAAGCGTCTGTCTACGGCATTGTGGATAAGGTTGTGGATGGAAAAGCCAACATCATTAGGGCCTGGAAGGGCACTATTGGCAATATGGTCGAGACCGATGAGGATCCGACCATCTTAATGGCAGAAAAGCTTGAGCCGGTCATACTTAAGCACAAGAAATACAAGTGCCTGTATGGTGGCCGGGCTGGAACCAAGTCTATTGCCGCCATGGATATTATGGTTGGCGAGGTCAACTCGGTTGGCTCTGGTGTCTTCTGCCTTCGAGAGCAAATGAAGTCTCTAAGCCAGTCGATATACAAGGGCATTAACAGCAGGATCAAAGAGCTGAACTTTGCAGGGTTTACCCCGGTTGAGTCTAAGTGGAAGATAGATCATCGTAACGGCGGGATCATATCGTTCGGCGGTCTTCGCAATGTTGAGGACATGAAGTCACTATTTGAGTATAAGTTTTTCTTGCTCGAAGAGTCTGCCAACACCTCTCAAGAGGCCATTGATATTCTTGGCCCAACCCTTCGCGGCGTCCCTGGTGCTGAGCTTTGGTATCTATGGAACCCCAAAAGCTCAAATGACCCAATGTCAAAAGAATTCATCATCCCGTACCAGGCTGACCTTGATCGGCAGGGATATTATGAGGATGATTACCATCTAATCATTAATGTGTCTTTTGAGGACAATCCTTGGTTTATGGGTGATGAGTCATTGAGAACCGAATATGAGAAGGATAAGCAAAAAAAGGATGATGGCCGAATGAGCAAAGCCAGATTCAATCATATATGGGGTGGCGCATTTAATGATGATGTCGAAAACTCACTGATTGATGCTGACTGGTTTGATGCTTGTATCGATGCGCATATAAAGCTTGGATTTGAGCCGAAGGGAGCTAAGGTTGTCACTCATGACCCGGCAGACACCGGGGACGATGCCAAGGCTGTAATGCTGAGACATGGCGTGGTGTTCACCGATGCTGCGGAGATTGATTCACCCAATGCCAATACCGCAATTGATGAGGCTTGCGGCTTTGCTATCGCCAACAGCGCAGACTCATTTGGTTGGGATTGTGATGGCCTTGGTGCGCCGCTTAGGAATCAGGTGGCTGACAACTTCAAAGGTAAGGCCATCAAAACCTTCATGTTTAAGGGGTCTGAGTCTGTGCATTACCCTGAAATGCAGTTTGATGCCACAGACTATGGCATACGCGACTCAAAGAAAAACAAGGATGTATTTAGCAATAAGCGCGCTCAGAACTACGCTGGCCTGGCTGAGCGGTGCAGGAAGACCTATGAGGCTGTCGTGAATGGTGTGTACCACAACCCTGATGACTTGGTCAGCTTCTCAAGTAGTATCAAGTGCCTACAGAAGATACGTTCAGAGCTTTGCCGGCTACCTCTAAAGCCCAATTCTCAGGGTATGATTATGCTCTATAGGAAAGATGAGATGGCAAGGGGTATAATAATGCCTGATGGGCAAAAGCTTAAGCTGCCGTCGCCCAACCTTGGAGACTGCGCCATGATGAGTTTCGACCCAAGTGCAACGTACCTAGAGCCTGAGCCTGTTGACGCGGGAAGCCTCATGGTGCCAACAGTTAACCACTGGTAAGCCAATGAAATCAATCAACGAAATCCGAGAAGACTTTAACCAGGCCATTGCCGGTTCATACGATAAGAACCAAGCGGTCATTCAAGATATTGAGTTTGCCAAGCTGCCTGGGGCTCAATGGCGTGGATCGGATGAAGAGCAGTTCAGAAACAAGCCAAAGCCAGAGAACAATAAGTTAGCCCGCCAGATCAACCGAATCTTAGGCCAGTATCACCGGATGGAGATGAATGCCAAGATTATTACCGCAAGTGATGACGCGGTGGATGAGGATGCTGAGCTGTTACAGTCACGCTGGCGTAATGACTTCAATGCCAGTGATGGTGTTGAGGCGTTACAGAATGCTGCTGATGAAGCGTTTCACGGCGGCTTTGGTGCGTTCAAGGAAGTGGCTGTTTACGATGATGAAGAGTCTCCCAACGCTGACTACCAGCACATAGAGATTAAACCCATCTATTCGGCTGCCTCAAGTGTTGTGTTCAATGCTGGTGCTTTGCGTAAGGATAAGCGAGACGCTAAGCAGGCCTGGCACTTGGTTCGCGTTAACCGCCGAGAGCTTGAAGAAGAGTATGGCTATTCAATCTCGTCGTTCCCTCACGCTGTTTCTGATGTGGATTACTTCGACTGGGCTTGTGATGGCACCAAGGACATCTACATTGCTCACTACTATGAGGTGGTGAAGAAGCGCGTTACTGAGTATAACTTTGGTGACTTGATGGTGCGCAAGGTTGGCCGCAAGATCACTGATCAGTTCGGCAACAAGCTGGACAAGGAAGACCTTGATTTCCTGATGGAAGAGCGTGAGCACTCTATCACTAAGAGAAACGAGCAGTACGTTGAGTATGCATTACTTGACGGCAACAAGTTCCTTGAGAAGGCCACTAAGACCCCATTTAAAACCGTTCCTATCTTCCCTCAGTACGGATACCACCAAGTCATTAATGGCATTGAGTATTACTGTGGTGAGGTGTGTCGTCAGCGTGACAATCAGCGATTCTTGAACATGGGCTTTGGTGCAATGATGGAGATCATGGCGCAGAACCAGACCGAGACGCCCGAGTACACGCCAGGGCAGGTTCAACGCTTCGCCACAATGCACGCGAACAAGACGGTTGAAGGTTATCCGTACCTGCTGAGCGATCCGATCAAGGATGAGAATGGCAAGATCGCCCATCTTGGCCCTGTTTCAATTCACAGTCCGCCGCAAATTGGCAGTGGCTTGGCTGGTGCTCTCGACTTCCTGAACAACAACATCACTGAGCAAGGCGGAACAGGCCAAACCAGTGTGCCGGCTAACGCTTCAGCAGAGGCCATACAACAGGTTAATGACCGGGAAGATGATAGCTATCAACCCATGTTCCAAAACGCCATGCAAACGATTAAGGCGGCTTGCGAGGCATGGATTCCAGCAGCTCAAAAGCTCTACTTCACCAATCAGCGCCAACTTCGAGTGCAAGGCCCGGATGATTCATACAGTCGCGTGACCACACTGCAATACGCTGTTGACCCAATGAATGGCCAGTACGGCCCGTTCAAGAATGCAGCCCGAGGCAAGTACGATGTAATCGTCAAGGCTGGTGAGACTCACAAGGCCATGAAACAGGCTGAGAAGGACGATAACCTTGAGATCCTTCAGTACACCGACACGGCTACACCCAAGGGCCAAATGATTCTGAACAACGTCATCTTGTCTACTACTGGTGAGGGCACAGAGGATGCGCGTCGCATCGCTCGATTTGAAAACCTTGGCATCATGTTGAGCATGGGCATTGATCCGCAACCGAAGAACGAAGAAGAGCAGAATTATATCCAGCAGTTGATACAACAACAGCAGGCCGCAGCGCAGCAACAGCAGCCAGACCCACTTATGATTCAGGCACTGGCCCAAGACAAGCTGGCTAACGCTGAGCTTATCGACAAGCAGGTCGATCAGTTCAACGCTGAGACCAAGCGCATTGATACCCTGGCCAAAGTTCAGGAGTCAGGTGCCAAGATTGGCAAGATACAGGCTGAGATAGCAGAGTCTCAACAAAAGATTCGATCAGGTCAGGTAGATGACCAGGCCAAGATCGTAACCATGTATAGGGGGCAGTAATGGCTAAAGATCCAAGGCTTGAGCGAGCAGGCGTGTCTGGTTACAACAAACCCAAGCGCACCCCTAGCCATCCCACCAAGTCACATGTCGTTGTTGCCAAAGAAGGTGACAAGATAAAGACCATTCGTTTTGGCCAGCAGGGCGTAAAAGGTGCAGGCTCAAAACCTAAGAGCGAGTCCGAGAAGAAGCGTCGCAAGAGCTTCAAGGCTCGCCACGCCAAGAACATTGCCAAGGGCAAGATGTCCGCAGCTTACTGGGCTAACAAGTCCAAATGGTGATATGTCAACCCTGATTTGGCATTAATGATTGTCATGTTATAATAGTTTTTAGCTATGACGGGCTTAATCGTCATTTTCGTTTATCCATACAACGAGGAAATGTTATGGACTTTGGTAATAATGCAGAGACTCCAGAGAATCAAGATCAACCATTAGCGGATGTGGCGTCCGGTGATGAGGCGAATGAGATCCAGCCACAGGACTCAGATACCGATCAAGAAGAACTGTTTGTTGATGTAGAAGGCGACCAAGAAAAGCCTAAAAGCAGAATGACTCAAGAACAGGCTTATGCAGCCTGGAAGAAGTCGGAGTCGAAGAGAAAGGCAAAAAACAAGGTAATTGAAGATCAGAACCGAAGAATTGAACAGCTTGAAGATATGGTGGCCAAGACGGCGCGAGGTGCTAAGCCCACGCTTGAAGGCTGTAATGATGACCCTGAAGTGTATGAGCAACGCCTGAATGAGTGGTATGAAAACGCTCCGAAAGCGCCAGCGCAAAAGCCGAAGGAGACTCAACAACCTGCACAAGCCAACAACGACGCGGCTGACTTCTACCTTTATCACAAGGAGCAAGAGCTAGCGAGCAAGCTACCTGATTATGAAAGTGTTAAATCACAGGTTGCCGACACGCTGCAAGCTTATGCCCCTGGCGCTGATGCATCCCAGATCATTCAGGGTATGTCCAGTGTCTGCCAGCAGGCTGGTATCGACGTATCCAAAGCGATTTACGCTATGGGTAAAGTTGACGGCCTGGTCGCCGAGCTAAACCAAGCGGCTAACACTGGTAACCAATTTGCTGTCGCAGAGGTATTGCGTAAGGCAGAAGGTAAGATAAAGGTTCGAGAGAAAAAGCCTATCGATTCGACTCCTGAAACTGAAATTGCTGGCTCTGGCCCAATTGATGCGGTTCACAAAGAGATCGAAAACGCCCGCAAGGTATACGCGGAAGCCCCGACCCTCAAGAACCACAAGAAATTGTTGGCAGCCAAGGCTAAGCTTAAGAAATAGGTAAGCGAAAATGGCTAATAACTTTTCCAAAACTAAGATGGCGACTCTTTTTGAAGAGATCGCCGAAACTACGTCCATCAACTTCACCCTATCCAAAGACCTCGACATGTATAACATGGAAGAGGAGGCGGAAATGGGTCGAACTGCGGACGTTAACGACACTGCTAACAGTGTTGGTCAGCAGGATGTAGAGTGGATTCCACAGGAGTACCGCTTCAACGTTCAGGACGGCATCGTTTCAAGTGATGCTGACTTCCAAGACCTGATTGACCGCAACATCCCGGTGTATCGCACCAAGTCTAAGCGCATTCTGTCTCGCATTGGTACTAAGGATCTTCGTGATCCTATGCGTCGTGAGAAGAAAGCACGCGGCATGGCTCGTGATATTGCCAACGCGGTTGATCTTGAGTGTTACAACACTATGTACACACAAGCGTCATTGATTCAGCGTTCTACCAGCAACTTTGATTTTCAGAGTGCTATCAACGCTGAGACTTTGATGTTGAACCGAGGTCTTGGTGGCTATGAGAAGAAGCTGTTCCTGTCCAACACTGACTACAGCCAGGTAGCGCAGACTTTGGGCCAGGCTTCTCGTGAGACGTTTACAGGTGAGGCTATCAGTCGCGCCCGTATTCCTGATTTGGCAACGTTCGACACTATGCGTTCTGACTACCTGTTGAACTTGACAGGTACGACTACTGCCAATATCACGGTGAACGGCAACCAGTCTCACACGGTGGCTACTACGCTGGCTAGCGGACTGTATCAAGACAACCGATACATGACGCTGAACGTCAATACCGGTACTGGTGCTAACTTCCCGGTTAATACCAAGTTCACCATTGCTGGCGTTAACGCTCTGCACCCAGAAACTCGTGAGGATACCGGCGAGCTTCAGACCTTCACCGTGGTGAACCATGATACTGATGGTGCCCCAGTGATTGCGCCTTCAATTGTTTCAGCGAGCACTAGCCCGTATCGCAACTGTTCTGCGCAAGCAGCAGATGCAGCGGCTATCACCATCCTGAACACCGCAACCAGTGCGCCGTCTCTGTTCTACACTCCAGAGTCGACCGTGATCATTCCTGGTCGTCTGCCAGTGCCTGCTGATGCTGGTGGCGTAGAGAGCGTCGAGGCTACCACTGAAAACGGTCTGCCTATGCGTATGACCTACTGGTACGATCCGCACAACGAAGTGTTCAACTGTAAGACGTTGATCTACTTTGACGTGCAGGTAATTTACCCATGGATGCTGGGTATGATCCTGTCCAACCAGACCTAATCCGAGGGGCTTCGGCCCCTCTTTCTTTTTGGAGATAATTAATGAAGCACATATACCGAAAAGCCAAAAAAGATGAGCAGTGTTGGAATACGCCAGACGGCCTCCAGTACGTCATCAAGGCTGTAAATGTCCACGATGACGAGTATAGTTGGCATTTGGACAATGGTTGGGTCGATTCTCTGGATCAGCTGGAAAAGAAGCCCAAGGGTGAAGTAAGAAATGGCAACGAAAACTAAAGGTGATTTAGTTAATGAATCCCTGGCTCTACTTCGTATCAGCGGAGTAACCAGGGAGCCAACCCCGGAGGATATGGCTGACGGCCTGCTTGCTCTGGAAGAAATGGTTCTCTCTTGGGAGACCAAAGGCTTGCGGATTGGCTACATCAAGTCTGCTGCCGGCAATATCGATCCTTCCGACGAGAGCGGGATCAGAGACAACAACGAGCGAGCCGTTAAGTACGGGCTTGCTGTTACCCTTGCTGATTACTTCGGCAAACAACCTTCAGTCAACCTTGTTGCTACGGCCAAGACTGCACTGGAAGGCCTGTACGATACCATCCCTCCTATTCGCAGACAGAGCCAATATCAGCCTGCTGGAGCCGGTAATCAATACCATTGTGGGGATGAGTTCTACCAAAGATTTATGCCTCGTGACGACCGTCTCAACGTTGAGGATGGTGGTCAATTGGGTATGCTGGAAGCGCAGACATTTTCTCGCTTCGGCTTCAACCATGTTAGTAACGCATCGTCAGGTGGCACCAATGGGGGCACTAACGGCGGTACTGCATGCGACTGTACGATAGACAACATTCCTGGCCTTCAGGATGCCCTGGATTCAAAGGCTGACGCCAGCAGTGTTGGTCTCGGCATATTCACAGTTGTGCTAAATCCTGTTGTTGATACTTCGGCATCGATTATTTCAAGCTACATTCAAGACATTAACCGAGACATATCCGGTGAGGTAACAAGTCCTCAGTCCATTGCGTACAACGAGGCTGACGATAGTCTGTATGTGTTGCAGCAAGGCACCAATATGATCTTCCAGTACAATCTGGATGGTACCCGGGGCCAAAGGACTATCGACGCAACAAGCGCAGAGTTCAGCAATAACCGTCCGTTAACAAGCCTTGCTATTCACAATGGTTTTTTCTATGCCCTGGCTGGTCGAAACACAAACCCGGCCACGTCATTTTTGCGTCGATGGCCTGTGTCTGACTCGTCGCCTCCTACGTCGTGGACCACGCCGGCAAATCAGATTCTTTCGCCTATTCCGTTTGCTGACAGCTTATTCCTTGTGGATAACCTTGTTCACCAAATTAGCGGTAGCGAGGGCTACGTGTACGCCTTTGCTACGATCATTGATGCGCTGACCCCGTTTACACCGCCTGTAATCCCGGCTGGTGGTCAAGATCGATTTACATCTGGCCCCAACAACACAATTTACGGCGTAAACCTGGCTAATGGCGATGTAAGGATTCAGTCATTTACTGAAGATTACGAGCCTGCTGGCCCATTGTTTACTGTAGTCGGAAGTCCCCCTCCTGTTGTGGCTGGAGATCAAGTTGTTGGTGTTGGTACCGACATCTACAGCACCAACCTAAACACTGAAGTGTTGCTGCGCTACAACTCGCAGGATACAACGGGTATTACTTTGGCTGGGACAAATATCGCGTTCCTGGCTGAGATTAATGGCCGGCTTAACTTGCCTGGCGGCGGTGTCGCGACGGTCACAACAGCGATTGACGACAATACCATTGCTGTAACTACGCAGACGACATTAACGGACGGCACGCTTGAGGGCGAGCTAACCCGAATTCATACGCCAGGCGATCAGGTAGAGGTTGTTAAACCCACACCAGCTGCAACACCGCTTCTGGCCCCGCGCCCGGCAAACTAACAAAGAGGTTCACATGGCTACAATCCCTGATTTAACGCGGTCTTCAGACATACAGAACGACGATGTCATCCCAGTGTTCGACCGTAGCAATTCGGCCACAAGGAGTGTATCGTTTCAGACGTTAAGGAATGCGATCGCTACTCCGCAGTCTCTCGCGTTTGATAACACCACAAGAGTGTTGACCTTGACACTGTCAGATAACACAACACTCACAGTAACAATACCAACCAGCTAAGGTGATCACTATGTATGGTACTAAAATGGGTAATATGACCCAGTCTGGAGGCATGGACACTATGCCTAAACAACCCTACAGCCCGTATGGCGGCCTGTCCTCGAAGAAGCGCACCAAGCGCAATGCGATGGGTAATGGCATGGGCAAAGGAATGAAGAAAATGGGTATGAAAAAGGGCATGAAATACTAAGTCCTTCGCCCAGTCTTTTGAATTCGTTGTGTAGTGGTATAATCTGGATTTACGCCAATAACGCAGAGGCTTCAATATGGCTGGGCGAGAATTTCCTTTCAGAACGTCAGGTGGTCAAGACTCCATTCCAACCACTGACGGCGACTACTTCACCGAGGATATGTCACAAGTAGACGGCCAGTTTCAGGCCGGTGAATGTTTCCTCCAGTTCTACAATCTTGATGGCAATGGCCAACTTGTTCCGGTTACGCCAACTGGCGGCACTATTGAGTTTCGATCGGCGGCCTTTCCTAACCAGTTTCTCACTCCAGCAGCTGCCAATACCGTAACGATTCAAGCGGCTGACGTGGATTCTGGTAACGCGGATTACACGCCACCATCGTTTGGCTCACTGGTTCGACAATCCAAGATGACGTTGAGTGGTATCACTGGTGCAACTCACGTAAAAGCGTTTCACTGGCGCTATACAGTAGGGGGTTAAGATGCCATATCCACCAAGAGGCGGGATAGGTGGTGGTGCAGGCTTTACGCTTGGCCCTGCTCAAAACGTATTTACAGGCGCAGATCGTGCGGCTGCCGAGTCTGCCCGAGACACCTACGCCACGGCTAACCCAACTTGGGTAACCAATTACAACGCTGACGCATCCCTCAATATTCGACTTGAGTTCACGGATAACAGCAACTTGGTTGCTCAGTACCAAGTTCGCAATGAGGCTGGAAACGATTGGGTTGACAATCAGTCGTTTGTGGCATTGCGCGGACAGCCTGGCGCTGATGGTCAGGATGGCATGGGCGTGATCGATCAGACAATCCCTGTTGGTACCGTGCTTAGGGCTGCTGATGACAATGGCACAATCGTGGCTGCGGCCAGCTCCCTAGTTGAAGGCTCTGACTCTGTTGGCTCTGACAAGATGATTCAGACCGCTGCGGGCAAAGGTGTGGCATTCGGGGGTGTTCAGGTTCAGGCGGCAGGTGAGGCTATATCCTTCCAGACTGCCGACCTTGACGTATTTAAGCCTGTTGCTGCTAAGTATGACCCGGCGACAGGAACAGAAAGGCCTGTTTCTTTGCAGACCTCTGCGCAGTCCATGCCCGCCATTCAGACTGATGACACCCAAACCATTAGCGGCAACACTGTTCAATTCATCTTTGCCAGTACCGTGTCTGGCACGGCAACGGGGTATCAGTTAACTTCTAATGGTGGATCTGCTATTGCCGGCTGCAACATTATCTTAAGGTATCGCAGCCATACAGATAATCGACCGCTGTATAATTACATGGAGGATTTTAATTCGGCTGGCTTTACGGTTCCTGCAAACTCATCGTTTACCATTAGTCTTGGGTTGTTTGGCGGGGTTGATTTCCTTGAGGGTGTGCCTATTTACGCATCTATCATTGCGCCTACCGGGCAGACGCTATCATTCACAGGTGGCCCTCTGGATCAGTCTGCGGAGTACAGCATTCCTGCGCAGCAAGTTCCAACACTGACAGCTACGGGTAATGTTGGCGCAGTTCAGGGTGTAGCCTACGCATCGGAGGGGTTTACGGGGCAAAACGTTGGGGTGGAGGCAGATGGAACTGTGACAATTACATCCAATAGGCCGGAATCCCTCCCAGACATCACGACAAGCTTTAGACTTATTGCAGGAAACAATATCAGCCTGTCGGTAGACACGGGGGATAGGTCGATCACCATTAACAGTAGCGGGGGCGGAACCCCGCCAACTCCAGTTGCAACAGACTTGCGCTACGGCTTGTCTTCAGAAAGTGATCCGGCACAAGTCGTGTTTTCTGGCTTAACCGATGTGGCCAGCCCTACAGACCCAATCACGGTGCCAACGGGCCAAACTTCGGCTGGCCAGTATTTTCATATATTTACATCAAACACACACGAGATCGTTTCTATCACTGACACAGTTCTTAGCCAAGTGGTCTATCAGCGCGGAAGCACTGGCAACATCTTCTCTTTGGTGTCCGATTCCAGAACGGAGTCTGGTGTTACTTATGACGCACTAACAATAGGCCCCCTGAATGCTGGGGTGAATGAAGAATACGTAGTGAGGTTCACATAATGGCTGATCGCAGCATACTTTACAGGCTAAGGGCCGCTATACAGGGTGCGTTTGTAGCAGTTGACTCTGAGGTGGAGTCTACAGAGAATCACGTTGGTGTTCTGGCCGGGGTTAACAATATCGGAACCGCGTTGGCTCGCCTGGATGCTACAGGTATCGGCGCTCAGATTTTCCGATTCACGGGGAACTACACTGCACAAAGCTCCAATATAAGTGAGTGGTTCGGTGGAAGACAGGTCAATAGACTACGCTGTACCTCTAATGGCGGCATCAGTCCAGTTATATTAACTCTTCCGGGTAGCACTGCATTAAATACTGCATTTGATCAGTTGGTTGCAGCCGGTGTACCAGAAGTTATTCGCTTCGTTGTGGAGTATACGGGAGATACCACCTTCTTGCGCGTAGTCGCCAGAACAGGTGGCCCAGTAATTCAAAACACATCCGCTGTTATAGTTAGACCAGGCATTGCGGCAACCATTGAGGTGACTAGAGAAAACTCAGTTATTTCAAGCTATCTGTTTGATGCCATCGGCGGTCTGGATGAAGTTGGTGGCTCGGCCTTTGATGCGGTAAAACTTATCAACCCCGCCGTAGCGACTTGGGACGCCTCATCAAACGGCGTACTGCCATCCTCTGGCGTTATTAAGGGGAATGCTTATCGCGTTGTGAATGCCCCCTCGGATGGGTCAGGAAGGTTTGGCGAGTTCATGCAGAATGGCGACTGGGTTGTGTGGGAAGGTGAAACATTTACCGCATGGTCAACATCGCCTCATGCCTGGTTCGTGTTGCCTGCGCACGAAGTTAGGCGAATTAGCGCGCTTAGTAGCGACTTCCTGACCACCATTTCAGAGACGCCCGAAGGCCGCAGAAATACGGTTGTTAGGAACGAAGATTACGCGACCGACTCAACACACGGAGAGATTAGGCTAAAGCTTTACCCGACCCGTGGTGATTACTCTGCTGCCGACATAAACACAACCGGCGACATAGATGTCTACACCGACCCAGCCTCGCAGACCGCATATCTGGCAATCAGACTGGCCGGGACGGCCTCCAGTCTGGCCGACGTTCTTCCAACTCTGTATGTTTACTCAGAGGACTCTGGTGGAAATTTTGAGCGCCTGCTCCATCTGTCTGCTGACTTTACCCATGAGGGGGATTTTGGAGACGAGAGTGATTACCTGTCGCTAGAGCCTATCGATTATGGTGCGAATGACTCGCTTAGGGTTTACATTGGCACTGCCGAGGGTCGCTACCACACGCCAGATCTGGATATTTTTGAACCCAATCTGTCTGATCCATTGCAAGGCAAAATTAACAGCCGAGAATCTTGGGCTAGCATAGCTGAAGTATTTTTCTCTGGCGCTACGGTTCGGGATGTTCATGTTGCTGATCGCATAGAGTACGCCACAGGTTATAGCAGGGGGATAGATTGGCGAGACATGGCCAATAGCACAACAGTTAACGCCAGCCGCTATATTGATGGCGACTTATCCATAACCTCAAATAATGCCGCGTTTACGATCACGGGCTTTGGTGCCGGGCTCCGCAAGTTAATACTGGTTCAGTTGCAGAGGAACGACGCCCAGACAGGTGATGGCGCAATGATTGAAATTGCCAATGGTGTTGCGTTTATAAGGGTTAACTCCTCAAACCAAATACAGGTGAATACAACGCCAGGCTCTGGATCGGAATCATGGAGCAGCTTTGATGATGGAAGTTTAACTCCGGTTGCTCTGGGTGCCGGGTCAGATAACTTTCTGATACTAGAGGTGCTTCCAACCGGTGGAACCAGCACAGACCGCTATGAAATAGTGCCGGTTTTCTATAATGGCACGACATACGATCAGCTTAATAATTTGGAGTTTACTGCATCAGGCAGCGTTAATGGGGATGATTTGGGATTCTCCAGAAGCACATCCCAAAGGGGTCAGGTGTTAAGGTTTAGTGCTATCAGATCATCAGGCTACTTGACTCACAGCGCCCTGGAGTCACTGTTGAGGCATCACGTTAATGACAGGTGGAACCTTGGATTTGCAAGGCTCTACGAAGGGGGAACCTCCAAGGAGGTTATCTTCCAAACCAGAATAGGGCTTGAAGCATCTCCAAATGGTACCGAGGTTGTGCTTGTTGCCGACGACACTGACACAAATAACATTAAGCTAGAGGTGGAGAACGCGTAGCCAATGGTACAAACCCCAATAAACCTGATTAAAGGTGATAGCGCAGGCAGTGACACCGATTACCACGATGTCCTGCCTGTCAATATGACCGGTGTGGCCAAGCCTATGTTTGGCGCAGCGGGTTATATGATTCAAGAGCCAGGCTTAAGGGCTTTTGCCACTGGTAGAGGGAGAGATCGCGGAGGCATTTGGAATTCACGCCTTCTTGATCACTTTCGAGTATCTGGTGAGCGCCTGATTGAAATGAATGCCTCCGGCTTTATCTTTGAGCGCGGCACCATCACAGGCTCTGACACCGCCTCTCTCCCGTATTCGTTTAATAACCAAGGCATTATTGCTGACAAAAAGTTCTGGCTGTACAACCGCACAGCGGGCCTTAGACAAGTAACCGATCCCAACGTGAGAGAGCCGATTGACGGCGTGTGGATTCGAGGCGTGTTCCTGTTAACTGATGGTGACGTGCTTTATCACACTGACTTGACGGACGAGAGTGTCATTCCAACAGCTGCATTCGGCTCTGCTGAATTTATCCCTGACAACATTGTGGCTGTGGATAAAACCTCAGATAACCTGGCCATTGTCTTTGGTCGATACTCCACACAGTATTTTGTCTTTGACGCGACTAACGAGAACTTCTTTTTCACTGACATTCCTGCCCGAGGCACAAAGGCTGGTATTGTTGGTAAGGATGCTAAGGCAGAGCTTGAAGGTGACTATTATATTCTTGGGGGTGAGCGCGGTGAAAACGTGTCTATCCGAAGAATGGGCGTTAACTACTCTGATCGAATTGCTACACGCGAAGTAGAAAAGATCATTGGTCAGTACAGTGAAAATCAGTTGGTTGATGCCATCCTAGAGCCAAGGGCGCGCGAAGGCTACTCCTATCTTCTGGTTCATTTGCCAAATGACACGCTGATCTTTAACTTAACCCTGGCCAAACAGTTTGGTATTGCTGACGCTTGGTCGGTGCTTAAAACCGATGTTCAGGGCTCTCGCACTTATCGAGGTGTTCATGGGGTGTGGGACCCTAGATTAGGGTTCTTTGTCTATGGTGACAAGCGAGATGCAAACATTGGCTTACTGGATGATAACGATCCGCTCCACTATGGAGAAATAGCCGAATGGGAGCTAAACACGCCATTTTTGGAACTCGAAGGTCAAAGTATTGACGAAATCAATATTGAAATGCTGCCTGGTTATAACGATGCTGGTGACGCCAATGTGTCTATATCACTGACTTACGAAGGTGTGACTCATGGTCGGGAGTTTGATAAGCAGTATGGGCAGGCTCACGTATACGATGAGCGCTTTATCTGCCGTCGCTTTGGCCACGTGTATAACTGGGTATCGATTAAGTTCAGAGGCGCGACACGCTCAAAGATGGCGTTTGCCAGGGCCTATATAGAGCACTCATAGATGGTTGATAAAACGAGAATCCGAGGCTTAAACCTTTCTGGTGCGCAGCTTCGTGAATACCTTCCAGATGTAATGATCAAAGATTACATCCTGCTGCGTGATGTTGTCGAAGAGCTGAACAATGAGGTTCAGGGTGGTGGAGGTGGTGGTGCGGTAGATTCCGTGTTTGGCCGAACAGGTGTTGTTACCGCGCAAAGTGGCGACTACACGCTGGCCCAGATTGCCGGTCTTGTGGCTGCTCTTGCTGCCAAGCAAAATACATTGGTATCTGGCACAAACATTAGGACTATCAACAATCAAAGCTTGATAGGTTCTGGCAATATATCAGTTGGCGCAACAGCTCCCCTGACAGGAACCGGAAGCCCCGAAGGCTCTGTAACGGCCAATCCTGGGCAGCTGTATGTCGAAGACACCAACGAGATATACCTTAAGGTGACAGGCACAGGCAATACAGGTTGGCTGTCGTTTAGAGCTGATCTTGTTTCGGCTTACGATTCAATTGTCACAGCGGATAGCCCAATTCACTATTACCGCCTAGAAGATGCAAGCGGAACCACACTGGCTGATGACATTGGATCAAGCCCGCTTAACTTGAATACCGGCACGCTTAACGCGCCATCCATTGTGGCCGGAAGTCCAAGGGCTGTTCAATCAACTACGGTTTCTGGTAGCGCCATTCATGGCACATTCCCAACTACAAACTTTACCGCGTTTACCATTGAGTTCTGGGCGTCTGGATCGCAGAACACCACATTCCCTGGCTTTTGTAATATTGCCTCTGATGCTGCATCGGATGCCAGCAACAACGTTGCCGGAAGCTCAATGGACTTTTACTTTGACGGTAACAATTCAGGCAGGTACAGCTTTTGGGATGGCCAGACTGTATTCAGACTTCCAGTCCAGACCGGAGAGTCAACATCCGACATTACAGGTCACCACGTGTTAACTTATGATGGCTCCACAATCCGGCGTTATCGCAATGGCCAGTTTATGACATCGTTTGCTTACACTGGCACATTTAGCAGCATACGAAACATCATCATTGGCTCGCAGGCTATATCAAGCACAACGTTTAGAAGCAACTATGTGTTTAGTAAGTTTGCCCTGTATGACGATGCCTTAAGCGCAGCAAGAGTGTTAGCACATTACAATGCCGGGATTTAAACAGCCAGAAGATGACTGGCTTGGACTGCCTGTTGACGAAAACCACTTGGTTATCGAGTGGGAGGGGCCTGGTCGAATCCTATTTTCATACGCCCGTCGAGGTAAAGGCGGGTTAAGCTGTCACTTTGCGTCAAATAGTGACGGATTGCGTCACATAAAGACAGCCATTGACGATTTTGCTCACTACGTGCGCGAAACCATGCCGTGGTGTAAAATGCTGTTAGCAGTGGTAGGTCGGCCAAGTGTCGCAAGATTGATTCAAAAGTGTGACTTTCATTACGTCACATCCAACGAAAGAGCGGATGCATACGCGAGGAAACTATGAGCTTTGTAGGTGACTTATTCGGGGGTGGTGGTGGCGACAGTGCCGCTGACGCCTCCATTCGAGCTTCTGAGCTACAAGCTGAGTATCAGCGTGAGGCCCTTGACTACCTCAAAGAGCGTGAGGCTGTGCCTCGTCAGTATCAAGAGCAGGCTCTGGGTCAGTTAGCTGGGTTCTACCAATTACCTGAAGACGTCAGTCAAGAGCAGCTTATCTCTCAAGCTCGGCAGTCTCCGCTTTATGAGGCCATTCTTGCCACGCAACAGGCTGGTGAGGATGCCATTTTACGAACTGGCGCGGCTACCGGCGGATTGCGATCAGGCAATACAATTGCTGACATCGGTAACTTTTCACAGCAGCTTCAACAAAACGCACTTCTGCAATCGTTTAACCAACAACAGCAGCGCGCAGACTTGCAGCGACAAGAAAGTCTTGGCGGCTTGACCAGTCTAGCTCAACTGCCCTCGTATGCCCCCCAAATTGCCCAGCAAACCGCAGGCATTGGCCAAACTCTGGCACAGGGCCAGATTGCAGCGGCTCAGGCTCAGCAATCAGGACAGCAGCAGGGCTTTGGTAACTTACTTGGCGCTGCTCAGGTTGGTGGCCAGCTTTATCAGGCCTTCTCTGATCCGCGCCTTAAGGACAATGTTAAGTATTTGCGCCGAGAGAATGGCTACAATATTTACTCTTGGGATTGGAACAGGCAGGCCAATGAAATGGGCTATGAGGGCCGCGCAGAAGGCGTTATGGCTGACGAAGTGCAGAAGCTCAACCCAGAGGCCGTTAGAGAGTATAACGGCTACCTGACTGTAGATTACGATGCTATCGGGGTATCACATGGCTAACGGGTACAACCCATTTTCAACAATGACGCAACAGCAGCAGCCTCAAGGTGGGTTTAACCCACTTCAAGGTTTGCAGGCTTATGGCCAATTTTCTGGCCAGGGTGGCGGCTTAGGATCTTTCTTTGGTGGTGGATCATCGGCCGGAGGCAGCGCAGCAGGATCGTCAGCAGGCGGAGGCAGTAGCGCCTTGGCTTCTGCTGGCCCTTGGGCTGCCTTAGCGGCTGCGATTATTGCGAATGAATCAAGTGCGCGCCGTGGCGGCTATCGTGATGAAGACACTGGCGACTACTTGCAGGACTTGTTTGGTGGCAAGGTGTTGGAACAAGACGTTCAGCAGCGCTTTTTGCCTAAGCTTGTCGGCGAAGATTTTGAAGATGATGTGCTTGGCCTTGGTGCTGATGCGTCGGTTGCTGCGGACTTATCCACATTTGATTTCTCAAATGCCTGGGATACGTTCAAAGAACACGGCTTACTTTCCAAATTATTTTAGGTGATACATGGCTAACGGATATAACCCATTTGAGATCGATGTCAGGACGCCAGCGGTTCAGCAGGGGCTTCAAGGTCTTGGCCAGTTTGCAACCCAGTACGGGCAGCAGCGCCGAGAGGATGAGGTTAGAGCGGCATCGCAAGCGCGCTTTGAATCTGCTCAGCGCGACATTATGGCGGCCTACCAGTCTGGCGATCCAAACAAGATGGCTGAAGTGTCGATAAAATATCCTGAGTTTCAAAAGGTCACCGAGCAGGCTTTTGGCTTTGCCAACAGGCAGACCAAGGCGTTTGCTGAAAGCACTTATGCACAAGTCTTGGCTGATCCCGCCAATGCTGAACAGTATTTAGAGCGAGGCATTCAGCAAGTAGCTGATGCTGGTGGCCGTCCGGTCAAAATGACTCAGGATTTGGAGCTGTTTAAACGAGACCCTGAGGCCGCTCTAAAATCTGTCGAGCTGGGTGTTGCTACGATTGCGCCTGATGTTCACAAGGCTTACCGAACCCAGCAGGATGCCCTTGTCGAACAGCGCAAGGCTGCTGCCGAAGGAAAAAGATTTGAAACCGACGAAGAGCTTCGCAGGTCGGATCTTCAGCTTAGGAAAGACAGGCTTGCCTTTGACCAGAAGGTTGCGCGAGCAAAGGCGGCTGGCGGAGGCACCCTGAGTGATGAGGATAAGCTAAAGTTTGCATCTGACCTGCGTAAAGAGATCGACAACAATACCAAGGACTTTGTTAAGGTTCGAGATGCCTATGGTCGCATTCGCGCATCCGAGGACAGCGCGCAAGGAGATATATCCCTCATATTTCAGTTCATGAAGATGCTTGATCCAGGTTCTGTCGTCAGGGAAAATGAGTTTGCAACTGCGGAGCAGACGCAAGGCATGCCTGCATGGATTGTGTCAAGGTACAATAAGGCGGTTAGCGGGGAAAGATTGTCCCCAAGTCAACGCAAAAAATTCCTGTCGCAAGCTAAAAAACTATTTGACTCGCAGAAAAAGAGCGCCAAACGTGTTTACGACCAGCGTGTTGCCCTTGCTGAAAGACAAGGCATCACCGAGGATGATATTTATGGTGGTGTCGATTTCTTTGAGCCACAAACTGAAGTGGTAGAAACAGCAGTGGATACGCCACAGGCTCAAACTATTGGACGATTTCAAGTGAGGGCGCGTTAATGCCTGAGTATGAGGTTACTGATCCCAACACAGGTCAAACACTGGTGCTAACTGGTGATCAGCCGCCAACTGAGCAGGAGCTTGAGCAAGTGTTCTCCCAGTATGGCCAGCCAACAGAGCAGCCAGGCGTACTTGGCCAACTGTTCGATACAGTAAGTGAGGCTGTCACTGGTGCTGGTAGAGCTACCCCTCAAACTGAACAGCTTCCAGAGTTGCAGGAAAGTGGATTGCTAGCCAGCGAAGATCAGGCCAAGGTTGCCGCCTTGTCGCCTGTCTTGCTGACCACTACAGATCCCAATGAAATATCAGACATTATCACGCAGAACTTTCCTAATGTTGGCGTGACGTATAACCGCGACGCTCAAGGCAACGTGTTCCCCATCCTAGTCAACAATGAGACCGGCGCGGCCACGGTAATCAACCGCCCAGGCCTTTCCGGCATCGATGTATTGCAAGGCCTTGGTATTGGTGCCGCATTTACGCCAGCAGGTCGAGGCGCTAGCGCTTTGGCTGTTGGTGCAAAGAGTGCCGGGACTGAGGCTGGACTACAGGCTGCGCAAGAAGCTGCTGGCGGTGAATTTGATGCAGCCGATGTTGCACTGGCTGGTGGCGGTGCCGCTGCTGCTAAAGGCCTTGAGGATGTCGCAAGTGCAGTTTATCGTGGCGTTCGCGGGCAGCCTGGTAGCGACATTGTTCAGGCAGGTGCAGAGGCTGGCATTCCAGTTATGACTAGCGATGTATTGCCGCCCGAGACTTTTGCTGGCAGAACCGCGCAGAGGGTGTCTGAGAAGGTGCCATTTATTGGCACTGGTGGCCAGCGTCGCGCGCAACAGGAGTTTAGGTCTCAGGCTGTTGAGGAGGTGGCTGAGAAGTACGGACAATTTAGTTATGACACAATTGTTCAGAGCTTGAAGGATCAGTCTGCAAAAGTTAAAACGGCAGCCGGAAACGTACTTGAGAACACCGGCAATAAGCTGGATGGTGTTGGTGAAATACCAATGAACAAGACTCAAGAGGTTGCCACTGAGGTGCGCACAGAGCTGGCAAGGCCCGGCGTGATCACCCCTGGTTCAGCGCTTGAAGAGCTAGACAATTTGCTTGATACGCTTGATGCTGCGCCGCAGACATTCACGAGCCTAAGAGAGAATCGCACGGCCTTTAGGGAGATCCTGAAGGGCGTGGATAAGGCCGACAGAACACAACTAACAAGTCGCACCAAGTCTCTACTTCAGCGCGTGGAAAATGCGATGAAGTCAGACATGTCGTCCTTTGCTCGTGAGAATTTAACCGGCAAAGAATTTAACAGCTGGAACAAAGCTAACTCTGTGTACGCACGAGAGGCTGAGAAGTTAACCAAATCACGGCTTAAGAATGTCTTGGATCGCGGCGATGTCACCCCTGAAAACGTCCAGACATTGCTATTTAGCCAGAAGCCCTCAGAGGTTAATCTTTTGTATAAGGGTTTAACTAATGAGGGTCGCGCCAATGCTCGATCAGCGATTATTTCAAAAGTTGTTGAGGATGTGAGTAAGCGCAGATCTGGCTTCACTCCTAATGCTTTTCTAACCGAAATGAAAAAGCGCGGTTTGCAAACAAGTACATTCTTTAAGGGTGAGGATAAGAAGCAATTAAACGGGCTTCTTAGGGTGCTGGATGCTACAGAGAGGGCTCAGGAAGCGGCCGTGACCACACCGACAGGACAAGAGACTATTGGTGTTGCTGCCGCAGTAGGTCTTGCTATTGACCCACTGACAGCGCTAGGCATAGGAGGAACAGTGGGAACAGCAGCACGGATTTACGAAAGCCCTCCTGTTCGTAACGCTTTATTACGGCTTGCCTCGATTCCAAAGGGGTCAACCCGCTTTGAACAAGCTCTGACTGAAGCGACCGAAGCTTTGACCGCTGCTGGTCAATCAGTGCGCGCTCAGCAATCGGAATCAGAACCGCAGCCAGGACAATAAACAACAAGGTTTCAATCATGGGAATTGTCACAAATCCAATATTAACGATCACCAAGCCGCTTGACGGTGATCCTGTATTTAATGCGAAAATCTATATTGGCAATCCCGATACGGATCCGCGCGTTACTGCTAATCAAAAGCAGGTTCAGGCTCGACAGGAAAACGGTACGCTTGTTCCTATTTCTCAGCCTATCCGAACCAATGCCGGTGGTAATCCGCAGTTAAACGGCTCTCCTGTTGCATTGGAGGTAGCTGGAAACTACTCGCTTACCATCGATACCAATAATGATGTTCAGGTTTACAAGCAAACCAACGTCATAAACGCTGGCGACATCACAAGTACATTATACACTGATTCCGGTTCTGCGGATGCGTATGTGGTAACACCTATCGCCGGGCCATTACCAAGCGCGTATACAGACGGTCAAGTCATTCGCTTTAAGCCGAATGTCACGAATAGCTCAACGTCGATCACAATTGGCTTTCCTGGCCTTACGCCAGTCCAATCAGACTTCAATGTTATTGGCGGCCTCGACC
>Ga0209578_10001558_pt1 | contig 20958 bp, 18 predicted proteins | sample tdAd472_FD_187127 | JGI IMG/M metagenome (GOLD analysis project Ga0209578, IMG submission 187127) | Marine sediment microbial communities from the Atlantic coast under amendment with organic carbon and nitrate - tdAd47.2 (SPAdes)... | ecosystem: Environmental > Aquatic > Marine > Coastal >...
TCTGTCTCTGCTTTTGATCGCAGCCCTGTCCCAGGATGATGCGGCGATACTCCACCACATATAGGCATACACATTGTCTTGCGGGACGCCATTTCCAGCAGAGTACAACTCACCCAGTTTGATCTGGGCACTGGTAATCCCCTGTTCGGCAGCAAGCCTGAACCACCACGCTGCAGTCTTGTAGTCCTGTCGAACACCCGTTCCTCGGCGGTACATCTCACCCAGACTGCTCTGGGCTTCGGCATCCCCCTGTTCGGCAAGTGGTGTCCATTCACGCAGGGCGGTTGCGTAATCTCGACGTTCGTATGCGGCAACACCCGTTTGAAAATCAGCACTCCAGGACACCCCCGCGTTTCCAAGAAACACGGCAATCGTCAGGCAGAAAGTTACGGTCAGGTTTTTCATGATACCCCCCGTGCGTTGCCTGAACAGTTTAGCCCAAACTGGCCAAATTTCACGCACCCCGCGCAGAAAGTTTTGGGTCGTGAAAAGTTGAGGGAGACAAAGCGCGGCCAAAACTTTTCCGTAAAGTATCCGTGCCGGCACAAAAAAAGCCGCCGAAAGGCAGCTAACGCATTGCAACGAATGGTATCCCGTAGGGGAGTCGAACCCCTGTTTCCGGCGTGAGAGGCCAGCGTCCTAGGCCACTAGACGAACGGGACATCGTGGCGTTTCAAAACAGGATGGACGACATAGCCGAACCGGCCCGGCAATTCAAGCCGCCTTCGCCAGGCCCTTCAGCTTTCCGCCGCGATATGCCCGCGCACGGCGTTGAGGAAGCCCGCGATATCCGCGTCGCTCGCGCTCCACGGCACCACCAGGCGGATCGTGCCGTCGCTCCCCACCCGGTAGAAGCCGAAGCCATCCGCCTCCAGCGCGCCGAGAACCGACAGGGGCAGCTTTGCAAACACGATGTTGGCCTCGGGCGCGCGCGCCAGCGCCGCGCCGTCGATGGCCGCCAGTCCCGCCGCCAGTTTCGCGGCACCCCCGTTGGCCGCGCGCGCGGCACGCAGCCAGGCGCCCTCCTGCAGATAGCCGTCGAGCTGGGCGGATACGAACCGCATCTTCGACAACAGATGCCCGCCGCGCTTGCGCCGCTCGCCGAAATTCGCCGCGAGCGCCTCGCGGAAGAAGATCACCGCCTCGGCGGCCATCGCGCCGCCCTTGGTCGCCCCGAAGGACAGCACGTCGACGCCGCGCCGCCACGTCGCATCCGCCGCGCTCACGTCCAGTGCCGCCAACGCGTTGGCGAAGCGCGCGCCATCCATGTGCAGGGCCAGACCGTGCTTTTTGGCGATGTCCGCGATCGCGTCCACATGGCCGGCGCTATAGACCGTGCCGGCCTCGCTCTCTTGCGTGATGGTGATCGCGGCTGGCGGCATGTTGTGGACCCCGTGGGGCCGCGCCGTTTCGATGGCGGCGGCGAGTGCGGCAGGGTCGATCTTGCCGTCCGGCCCGTCGACCAGGCTCAGCTTCGCGCCGCCGGTGTAAAATTCCGGCGCGCCGCACTCGTCGGTGTTGGCGTGGCTCAACGGGTGGCAGAACACTGTGCCGAAGGGCGGACAGACCGCCGACAGGGCCAGCGCGTTCGCCGCCGTCCCCGTCGCCACGGGAAAGGCCCACAGATCGCATTCGAAGACGTCACGCAGCCGTTCCGACATCCGCGCGGTCCACGGGTCGTTGCCGTAGGGCATCGCGCCCACCGATGCCGCCTCGGTCACCGCCGCGATCACTTCGGGCAGGGCACCGGCCACATTGTCGCTGGCGAAGTTCGCCGGGGCGCCGGTCCCGTTCGTCATACTCATGGCCGGATTTCGGCCTGAATCCGACCGCTCGACAGCTGGATCACGAACACCCGGCGGCAGTCGGGCAGGTTCGCGGGCCCGCCGGTGATCACCGTCAGGCGGCCGCCCTCGGCGCGCGCCTGTTCGATGGTGCAGGCCGGCGACGGCAGGCCGAGGGACAGCCGGTCGGGCGCCGCCCCGGCCGTCTCGCCCCCGGAAACGGCATCGCGGCCGCCGTCATCGTCGAACGCCGTCCAGATGATGGCCCCGAAGACGGCCAGAATGAGAAGGCCCAGGGCGATGACGATCGTGCGTAAAACATGTATGGCCAATGGACCCTCCGAATTCGAAAGCGCAGTCTAGGGCCGTGACGCAAAAAGACAACGATACGCCACCGAAAGACCCCATGACGGAAGATCCCGTGACGGTCGATCCCCTGATGCATGTGACCATCGGCGACGACCAGGCGGGCGAACGGCTCGATCGGGTGCTGGCGGACGCGCTGGCGGACCTTTCGCGCTCGCGCCTGAAGGCCCTGATCGAGGGCGGCCATGCGCGTCGCGATGGCGTCGTGGTGTCGTCGCCATCCGCCAAGGTAAACGCCGGCGAGCGTTTCGAGATCACGATCCCCGCGCCCGTGGACGCGATCCCCGTCGGGCAGCACATCCCCCTCGACATATTGTTCGAGGACGACGATCTGATCGTGCTCGACAAGCCGGCCGGACTGGTGGTGCACCCCGCCCCGGGCAATCCGGACGGAACTCTGGTCAACGCGCTGATCGCCCATTGCGGCGAAAGCCTCGCGGGCATCGGCGGCGTGCGCCGGCCGGGGATCGTCCACCGTCTGGACAAGGACACCAGCGGCGTGATGGTGGCGGCCAAGACCGCCACGACCCACGCCGACCTGGTCGCGCAGTTCTCCGCCCGCAGCGTCGAGCGCGCCTATCACGCAATCATCTGGGGTCTGCCAAAACCGGCCGCGGGGGAGATCGTGGGCGCCATCGGCCGCCATCCGAAGAATCGCAAGAAGATGGCCGTGCGCGAGACCGGCGGGAAGCACGCGCTGACCCGCTACAAGACCCTTCAGGTCTATGGCGATGGGCTGGCATCCCTGGTCGAATGCCGGCTGGCCACCGGCCGCACCCATCAGATCCGGGTGCATCTGAGCCACCGGGGACACCCGCTCATCGGCGACCCCCAATATGGGCGCGCGACGGGCCGCCGTGATGCGATTTCGGCCCTCGATCCCGACATAAAACGCCAGATCGGCGCGTTCTCACGTCAGGCCCTGCACGCATACACGCTGGGGTTTATCCATCCCGTGACGGGTCAACATGTTGATTTCACAACAAAATTACCCGATGATATGGCCCATCTTAAGCAATTATTAGAATCTCTCTAAGATATTGCAGACCGGCACGAAATCACCATATTTGTGTGACAGGCTGAGCCCAATCGGTCATTCAGCACTATCCATCCGCGTCCGCGGATGGTGGGAGAAATAGACATGGCATCGCCGCAGCTTCCTTCGCTCACACCCGACGGCAATCTGTCGCGCTATCTGCAGGAAATCCGCAAATTCCCCATGCTCGAGCCGGAGCAGGAATTCATGGCGGCCAAGCGCTGGGTCGAGCATGACGATGTGGACGCCGCACACATGCTGGTGACCAGTCATCTGCGCCTCGTCGCCAAGATCGCCATGGGCTATCGCGGCTATGGCCTGCCGGTGGCGGAGCTCATTTCCGAAGGCAATGTCGGGCTGATGCAAGCGGTCAAGAAATTCGATCCCGACCGTGGCTTCCGCCTGTCCACCTACGCGATGTGGTGGATTCGCGCGGCGATCCAGGAATACATCCTGCACTCGTGGAGCCTGGTCAAAATGGGCACCACGGCAGCGCAGAAGAAACTCTTCTTCAATCTCCGCCGCATGAAGGGCCAGCTCAAGGCCTTCGACGAGGGTGATCTGGCGCCGGAACAGGTCGCGCATATCGCCAAGGAGCTGAGCGTCGCGGAAAAAGACGTCGTGTCGATGAACCGGCGCCTCGCGGGGCCCGATGGTTCCCTCAACGCGCCCTTGCGCAAGGATGGCGACGGTGACGGCGAGTGGATGGACTGGCTTGTCGACGAATCCGATTCCCAGGAAACGGAACTCGTCGAACAGGATGAGCTGGAAAAACGTCGCGGCCTGCTGAACCAGGCGATGGAAGCCCTGAACGAGCGCGAGCGCCATATTTTGAATGAGCGGCGGTTGCGCGAGGACCCCGTGACCCTCGAGGAACTGTCACAAGTGTATAACATCAGCCGCGAACGAGTGCGGCAGATCGAGGTTCGGGCGTTCGAAAAGTTACAGAAAGCGATGAAGAATCTGGCAATCGAACAACAGGTCGCCGCGCCGCAATAGTCGCGAAAATCTGCCGTAAGGAAGATCGGCGGCGTCAAGTGCCGGACGGCGCCTTCACCTCATCGCCCCATTCCTCGATCAGCCGCTGCTGCTCGCGGCGCATCAGCTTGATCTTGGTTTCATTCGTGACCTCGATATAGACCGACGCGACCTTCGGCATCCCGAGAACCAGCATCCAGCCGATACCCGCAGTCCCGAACATGACGGCGATCACGAACACATCCGACAGCATCGCCAGCGCGCGGGCCATGCTCGCGCCGTTCATCAGCAATTCAACGACGAAGGGTGCCACGCCGGCGACATTCGCGGCCGTCACCGTGAGTGTCGCGTTTCGGCCGGGCTCGCGGTCGATGATGTAGGCGACCATTGCCGGAATGCAGCCCACCGCAAACAACAGGAGCGCCGGCGCGGCAAAGATCATCAGCCCCAACATGATCAGCCCGAAAACCGCAAACAGATAACCGCCGCCCCCCTTCTTCGCGGGCTGCGTATTGACGGCAGGTTCCTTTTTCTTCGGAGCGGCCATGTTCTATCCGACCTTCGAGAACACGAGGGCGGCGATCACGAGCACGCTGACCACGCTGGCGACATTCGCTGCGATCTGCCGGCCGAGGAGCATCGCCTGGCGCTGCAGGCGTTTTTCATCCGTCTGCATCTTTCGGATCTCCGCCCCGAGCGCGGCGTACCGACGCCCGGCCGCAACGAAACCACGTTCATCCCAGCGACGTTTCTTAGCATTGTCGAGAATGCGCACGAGATCGTTCAGATTACCCTTGGATGCGGCCTTCTTCGCATCCTTCACCATCTCCTCGCGCAAGCGCACATTTCGATAGCTGCTCACCATCGGCTGCAACTTCTCAAGGAACATCTTGTAGAGATGCTGAGACGCCGAGGCGCTGTTTTTGCTCTGCACGAAGGCCAACAGGCGCAGTTGTGCAACACCCTTTTCGGCGTCGTCGGCGGCACGAGCCAGGTCGTGCAACTCCCGGTCGATTCGTCCGGTGATACGCGCGGCGAAGAACGCGGCAATATGCCGGTCGAACAACAATTCACCGTCGGCGGCATGGCGTTCCAGGGCGTCGATCAGTTCACGCGGTTGCAATGCGACGCTGCCCTTCAGATGCGGGCTCAGGCACGGCAGCGCAGGATTGAGCTCGTAGACGCAACGTTCAATGGAAAAGCCGGGGGCCGTGTCGGACAGATAATTTGCGGCTTTGTCCACGACCTCGGACGCGGCGAGCATCCAGGTTTTGGGACGCGGCTGTTTTTCATGCCAGAAGTTCATCATCCGGCCGAGGATCAGGTCCGTGTAGTCCGCAGACAACTCCTTCCGAAGCACCGCATGGATCGAGGCAGGTCCGATCGCATCGGGCATCACGGCCAGGTGTCGATACCGGATCGGTCCGCTTGGGTCGAGGGTCGTGAGAATGCGGGACAGGCGGATATCGTCGGTCATCTGCCGGGGCCCCGAGGTGCCAAGCAGGCCGCATTCGGCAATTTCCTTGGACAGATCGCGATTCTTGAGACTGCGATCAGCCCACAGCTCGATGGTATCGTCACTGGCCAGTTTTAAGGCCGCGTCCCAATCCGTCGTCAGCGCATGCGCGAGCTCAAGCGCCGTAAAGGCCGTGCGACCGTTGAACTCCAGCGGCCGGTCGGCGCGTGCGCCCGGCAGGGGCTGTGAGGGATTGACCCGACCGCTGTTTACCCAATTCGAAAGATCCGAGAGGGTCCAACGTTCATGCTCTTCGTCACGGAGCAGCGAGCGTACAACCGGTGCCAGATCGGCATGGAGTTTGTTTTTACCCAGCAGCGCGTTGTAGCTGCCATGGGTTATCCGGCGATCGAGCAGTTCGGCTTCATCCATCCCCGCAACCGGGTTGTATCCCAGGCCCAGAATCATGATCGTGACACCAAGAGCAAACAGTTCGTCGGATTGTTCGCCAATCCCACGACAGATCGGCACGCACATCGCACGTTCGATGGGTTCGAACATGGACGGCTGCTCATAACCCGGAGGGGCACTGTAAATCTGGCCGGACACAACCGAACCATCGCTCACATGCCGGTACAGATTCGTGGGCCGGATATTGCGATGAGTCAGGCGGTCTTCTTCCATACGCCGCAGCAGATCCATAATCGGAATCAGGAAATCGCGTTTGATCTCGCGCACGGTCCAATATTGGGTGGTCGCTTCCATGCTCTGCAGCAGGGGCGGGCCGGGCGGCTGCGGCAAGATGATGACAATTTCCTCACGTCCGCTGCCGACCCAGTCCACCCGTCCCCAGCGGATGGGCTTTAGCAGCGAATCATGGGAGATATCCTTAGCTGCCAATATGGCCGAGAGACGCGCCGGAACCTCGTGATTGAGCACGAGCGCGTACAATTCTCGCTTCGGATCTTCGGCATCGATCGTCAAATAGGCACGCGCCGTGGACGTGGCGAGATGCGGGAGGACGACGCCAGGCTGGATCTTGTACCGGCCTGCGAAGACGACCTCTTGCTGTGCCGCTGCGGGCGGCGGGGACTTTTGCCCCGCCGGTGCCGGCGTCTCTTCCACCCTAAGTGTCGCGTCACTCATACCATTCGCCCAAAAGTGGCCGGTCCGCGGCACAGTTCACCGCGAATTCAGCACTTTAGGCAGCAGGAAGGTAAAAGAAGGTTAACGCCGGTCAGTCCGCGAACGGGTCGCGCACGAGAATCGTATCCAGCCGTTCCGGGCTTGTGGAAAGCAGCGCAACCGGCGCATCGATCAATTCCTCGATCCGGCGGACATATTTGATCGCCGTGGCGGGCAAATCAGCCCAGCTCCGCGCGCCGCGTGTGCTGGTCTGCCAGCCGTCCATCGTTTCGTAGACCGGAACGACGCTTGCCTGGGCGCGGATCCCCGCCGGGAAACGAGGCACTTCGACCCCGTCAATCGTATAGCCGACGCACACTTTAAGCTCCTCGATGCCGTCCAGCACATCGAGCTTTGTCAGCGCGATACCGCTGATACCGCCGACACGCACGGCCTGGCGCACCATGACCGCATCGAACCAGCCACAGCGCCGTTTCCGGCCAGTCACGGTGCCGAACTCATGGCCACGTTCGCCCAGAAGCTCTCCGACCTCGTTTTCCTGCTCGGTCGGGAACGGGCCACTCCCCACACGCGTTGTGTACGCCTTGGTGATCCCGAGCACATAGCCGATCGCGCCCGGTGCGACACCCGAGCCGGCCGCAGCCTGCCCAGCGACAGTGTTCGAGGATGTGACAAACGGATAGGTGCCGTGATCAACATCGAGCATGGCGCCCTGGGCGCCCTCGAAGAGGATTCGCTTTCCGGCTTTACGCGCATCGTCGAGAAAGTCCCAGACAGGTGCGGCATAGGGCAACAAACGGTCGGTGATCTCGTCAATGCGTGCCATCAGCTCGGCCTTGTCGACCTCGTCCGCGCCCAGCCCGCGCAGCAAGGCGTTATGGTGGAACAGCAGATGGTCGACCCGTGCATCGAGTGTTTCCCGGTCAGCCAGATCACACACCCGAATGGCGCGCCGCCCCACCTTGTCTTCATAGGCCGGGCCAATACCGCGACCGGTCGTACCGATCTTGTCTGCACCGCGTGCCTTCTCAATTGCTTGATCGAGATAGGGATGTAGCGGCAGAATCAGGCTCGCATTGTCCGCGACCATGAGAGTCTCGGGCGAGATCTCGACCCCCATACTGACGATGGCGTCGATTTCACCCAGCAACGCCCAGGGGTCGACAACAACGCCGTTTCCGATGACGCCGATCTTGCCCGGGCGCACCACGCCCGAGGGCAGCAAGCTCAGCTTGTAGACCTGTTCGTCAATGACCAGCGTATGTCCGGCATTGTGTCCACCCTGGAACCGCACCACGACATCGGCGCGCTCCGAGAGCCAGTCAACGATCTTGCCCTTGCCTTCATCGCCCCATTGGGACCCGACCACCGCTACATTCGCCATCGATTTAATCCGTTAAGTATCGCTGCCGTCGGCTTTCGCCGGCGCGCCATCTACCAGCAGATGGCTGCATCCCAATCGTTTTGCTTCGGCCGCCGCATCGCCCTCAGACGCCATTGCCGCAACCGTAATCCAACCCGTATCCCGATACGTCGCGCCCTGCTGGAACGGCGTCCCATAAGGCAGGTATAGCCTGTCGCCGGGAGTTGGTGCAGGCAGTGCCCGAAGAATCGAATCCATATACAGCGACACGCCCGTCGCCGCCTCACCCGCACCGGTGATATAGCGACCACCGCGGCCGAGTTCGCCCCGGACACCTTCGGCAAACAGGGTAAAACTTACGCCCGTATGATACTCGAAGCCCCGATATTCAACGGGATCAAGCGTCAGCCGCAGGTCCGGCAACGCGGCATGCAGCCCGCCCACCACTTCAGCCAGGCGTTCGACTTCAGCCCGCGCACCCGCCGGCAATGAAATTTCCTTGAGTTCGCCGATCACTTCATCGGCGGGACCGACGGTTTCGATCAGAGCGCACAAGGCCTTCGCGGCATCCGAAAACGCGACCCCGTTGCCACGCAGAATCTCGCCGGTCGCATCCTCGTCTTTGCGGTCGAGCGCGGCCCGGAGATCGCTGGTCGTCGCCTCGTCGAGGTCGATCTGTCCCAGGATATTCGCCACCAGGGCCGGCGAGTTGAGGTCGACGGTCGGCCGCGGCACACCCGCTGCGACAAGTGCTTCTGCGGCCAACGCGACCACCTCCACATCGGCGCTGACATCCTCGGCGCCGATCAGCTCCAGGCCAACCTGTGCAAATTGCCGCTCGGGGCGAAGCTGATTCCCGCGCACCCGCAAAATCTGTCCCGCGTAGGAAAGTCGAAGCGGCCGGGGTTCGTCGCGCAATCGCGCCTCGGCGATACGCGCCACCTGCAATGTGATATCCGCCCGCACGGCCATCATCTGCTGGCTGACGGGGTCCATCACCCGGAACATTTGTCCAGCCAGGCTCCCGCCGCCATTTGTGCCGTTGCCCACGAGTGTGGATTCAAACTCCACCAGCGGCGGTTTGACCTGCTCGTAACCGCATGTGCGAAAGGCATCCATGATCCCGGAAACGGTCGCGGCTTCCTGGGCCGCACGCGGCGGCAGCAGATCGTGGAGACCCGCCGGCAGCAAGGCCCTGTTTTCACTCGAATCAGTCATGACCGCGCGGGGTTTAAACGGTTTGGCATGTGTCGGCAATGGTACGCGCGTCATCCGGAGTCGGTTTCTACGGCAGCACGCCCAAACATTCCTTGCGCTTTTCCATTTGCGGGAACATAAACAGTACAAACTCGTTCACGTTACACCGCGAATCAAACCAATGAGCTTCGACATGATCATGCGCAAAGCCCTTCTCACCGCCTCCACTGCTGCTGCCCTGGCGTTTTTCGCCGGGAACACCGCCCAGGCGCAGGATGACAAGATGGAGATGCGCGGTGCCGATCGCGGTTGGTACATCTCCGGTTTGCTCGGCGCGCACCAGACCAATGACTCCGATGTCGAAGGCTCCGGGATCAACGTCGAGGCGGAATTCGATTGGGGCCTGGCCGGATTGGTTGGCGTTGGTTTCGACTATGGCAGCAACTGGCGGGCCGAGCTGGAAGCGGGCTATCGCGGGGCGGATATCGACAATGTCTCCGGCACGTCGGGCAGCGGCGATGTGGACGCTGTCAGTCTGATCGCGAATGCTTTCTACGACATCGACATCGGCAGCCGTTTCGAGCCTTATATCGGCGCGGGTCTCGGCCTTGCGCGCGTGTCGGCCGACGGCGCCAGCCCGATCTCGACAACCCGCATCGACGACGATGACTACGGCTACGCATTGCAGGCGGCAGCCGGCGTGGCCTATCCGCTGAACGAACGGCTCAAGCTCACGGTCGATTACCGTTTCCTGTCGGTCCAGGATCTGAACTACACAACCGATTCCGGGGTTGGGGTCGATGCCGATTACAACGACCATTCGATTTTCGTCGGGTTGCGTTTCGCGCTGAACCCGCCGCGCAAGGCCGCACCGAAGCCGGCGCCCGTGGCTCAGGCACAACCCGCGCCGCCGGCACCTGCGCCCGCACCCGCGCCCCCGGTCACGCGAGATTTCCTGGTCTTCTTCGACTGGAACAGCGACGCGCTGACGCCGCAGGCGCAATCCATTCTTCGTCAGGCGTCGGACGCAGCGAAAAGCCTCAGCGGTGTGCGTGTTGTCGCGACCGGCCATGCCGATCGCTCGGGGCCGGCAACCTACAATGTCGGCCTGTCGCAACGGCGCGCCGACGCCGTGCGTGCGGAGCTGGTCCGTTTGGGCATTGCCGGCGGCGAGATTGCCACCGTGGCCAAGGGCGAAACTGATCCGCTGGTGGCGACGCCCGATGGTGTCCGCGAACCGCAGAACCGACGGGTCCAGATCGTCCTGAACTAGATTGTCCGAGAGTGCGCGCGGGGGCGTCTCCCCCGTCTGCGCATCGGGATGCCTAGCGAACGGTGGATCCGCTCGCGGCCTTCTGGACCGTACGAAGAACACCGGAATCGACCAGCCGCACGCGCCGTGAAAGGACGTCTGCGAATGTCCGTTTGGCGCTTTCGCAATAGGCCGACCGGGCACGATTGCTGCGGATGGACGCGTCATTCGCAAGCTTCGTGATGAAGCGATCGAGTGCGATCTGCCCACCGGCACCATGCGTGCGCGCAAACATCGACCGCAGGACCTGACCGTGGGACACGAGCTCGGTCTGAAACTCGATGACGACGGCGTTGTATTGGTTGCGCAAGCCACAGGACAGGGCTGCGACCATCATCTCGCTTTGAACCACGCGCGCACGAACCGCCGAGCGCTCGATCGGATTGCTGATATCCAGCGCCTGTGCACCATTGATAGGCGCCACGAACGTCACGCCTGCAGCACAAGCCGCCGTCGCCAAAAACGCACGTAATTTCAATGTCCGGCCCAGCGTCTTTCCCCATCCATCGACAACAAGGTTGCTCATAGAGCACCGAAATCGTTAACGGCACATTAGCGCCAAGATTCCATGCTGGCGAGCCGAATTAGGCCGCAATTTCGTGACCTTGCCTGTATGCGCGGGGGTCACCGGCCAGGCCGCACCGCCACGATAGTCCCGTCCGCGAGGCCATAGACCGCATAAACCGTCCCGCTGTCGTCGAGTATGGCGGGCCGCACCGCGGTGACAATCTTCTGGCCGTGGGCAAGCCCGTCAAATTCGCGGAACTTCCCTCCGGCGAAGGTGACAAACCGAATTGCGCTTCGTCGCGCGTCGGGTACTGCGATATCGGGGACACCGTCACCCGTCCAGTCATGGACCGCCGCCTGGGATTGTTCCCGGCTGCCGATGCCATGGTTCGAGAACCCCCGCGCGGCGTGGTCCTCGTGCAATTCGCGGTCGCGAAACTCATACAGACGCAGGGTACCGCCGATATGCGGAGTCTCGACGAAGGCCACCTCGAACCGCCCGTCACCATCGAAATCGGCGGCCCCCACCGGGTTCAGCCAGCGGTTCACGCGTCCGATTGCGGGCACCTCGGACAGGAACGCCACGTTGGCCCCTTCGAGACCGAACACGGCCAGCGCCGCGCCGGCATCGAGATAGGATTGAACGACAATGGCCTCGTCGCGCCCGTCATCGTCGAGATCGATCAGGCGCACCCGGCGATCCTCGAACACCGATCCCGCGTCCAGCTTGTAGCGCGCGATCCGGCCGTCGGCGCGTTCGAGCGCGAGCCCGCCCGCTTCGATTTCGTCGCCCAGAATGCCGTGGGCATAGCGTCCCGTCGGATCGGTTAACCATGCCCGGGCAATGTCACGCTCACCGACGGTGACCTCACCATCGTCGAGAATATCGTCGGGCCTGGGGCCGGATGTCTTCGATGGAATCGCACTTGTGGAGACCACCAACCGTCCGCCCTGCAGCCCGATCGTGTGTGTCCGGCCGTCAGCAGCACGCACGCCAACAAGCGAAGTTGGCTGGCCGATCCCGCCTTCAATACCGGGCAGACGTATGATCGAGTCGCCGTCCTGCAAACCCGACATCCGCAGCATCTCCGCCGCGCGGATCTCGGCGGAACCACCGAACAGCGCCGCCAGGGCCACCACCAGATATGCAGGGGCCCGGCGCGGCATCAGAAGTTCAGTGCCTTCGCCTGCACAACATTCGGTAGCGCGGCGACGGCCGCCAGAACATCGGCCGGAACCTCTTGGTCGACCTCAACCAGCGCGATCGCATCATCGCCCGCAGCCGTGCGGCCAAGCTGGAACGTCGCGATGTTCAGCCCCGCATCGCCGAGAACCGTGCCCAGATGGCCGATGAGGCCGGGCTTGTCCTCGTTGTTGACGTAGAGCATGTGGTGGCCGAGCTCCGCTTCCATCGGCACGCCCTTGACGTCCACCACCCGCGGCCGGTCGCCACCGAACAGCGTACCGGCAATGCTGCGGGTGTGGTTCTCGGTCACAACGGTCAGGCGCACGAGCGTCTGGTAGTCGCTTTCGCGTGCCGTGCGGACCTCCGACACGTCGATTCCGCGTTCCTGGGCCATGATAGGCGCATTGACCATGTTCACGCTGTCGAGCACGGGAGAAAGCAATCCTTTCAACGCCGCCGCACTGAGCGGCTTGGTGTTCAATTCTGCCGCATGTCCCTCATATTCGATGGTCACACTTTTGAGACTGGATTCGACGAGCTGTCCGGCGAAGCTGCCAAGCAGTTCGGCGAGCTTCATATACGGCATCAGCCGGGGCGCATCCTCGGCCGAGACCGAGGCCATGTTCAGCGCGTTCACGACGGCACCGGTCAGCAGATAATCGGCCATCTGCTCGGCAACCTGGATCGCGACATTGACCTGCGCCTCGGTCGTGCTTGCCCCCAAATGCGGCGTGCAGACAAGATTTTCCAACCCGAACAACGGGTTGTCCTTCGCCGGCTCTTCCTCGAACACGTCCAGCGCGGCCCCGGCGACATGCCCGGATTCAAGCGCCACCTTCAGATCAGCCTCGACGACGAGCCCGCCGCGCGCGCAGTTGACGATGCGGACACCCGGCTTGGTCTTGGCCAGCGCCGTAGCATCGATGATGCCGCGGGTCTGATCCGTCAGCGGCGTGTGCAGGGTGATGAAGTCTGCACGCCGCAGGAGCGTGTCCAACTCGACCTTCTCAACGCCCAACTCAAGCGCACGTTCGTCGCTGAGATACGGATCGAAGGCGACGACCTTCATCTTCAGGCCCAGCGCGCGCTCGGCCACGATCGAGCCGATATTGCCGCAGCCGATCAACCCGAGTGTCTTGGCCGTGAGCTCCACACCCATGAAGCGCGATTTCTCCCATTTGCCCTCCTGCGTGGATTTATTGGCCTCGGGAATCTGCCGGGCGAGCGCCATCATCATCGCGATGGCATGTTCCGCCGTGGTGATTGCGTTGCCGAACGGCGTGTTCATGACGACGATGCCGCGTGCCGTGGCGGCGTCCCGGTCGATATTGTCCACCCCGATTCCCGCACGGCCAATGACCTTCATGTTGGTCGCGGCCTCGAGTACCTTTGCGGTGGCCTTGGTGGCCGAACGGATGGCAAGCCCGTCATACTCGCCGATACAGGCGATCAGTTCTTCCTCGGACAGGCCGGTCTTCACATCGACCTCGATCCCGCGCTCGGCGAAAATTTCTTTCGCGCGGTCACTCATCTTGTCGGATATCAGTACTTTCGGCATGGGGTCATCCTTCCGCGTTTCTGCGGGTTTCAAGGTATTTCGGGGGTGTGGCCGTGGCCGGTCAGGCGGCGGCGGCGGTACGGTCGGCCTTCACCGTCTCGAAGGCCCAGTCGAGCCAAGGCATCAGCGCCTCGAGGTCCGATTGTTCGACGGTCGCGCCCGCCCAGATACGCAATCCCGGCGGTGCGTCGCGGTAGGCACCGACATCGAAGGCGACACCCTCGCTGTCGAGCAGTGACGCGACCGCCTTTGCGGCAGCGGCCTGATCATCGGCGCTCAGCGCCGCAAACCAGGGATCGACAATCCTGAGGCAAACGCTCGTCGTTGAACGCAGTGCCGGGTCATCGGCGAGAAACGCCGCCCATTCCGAGCCAGCCACCCAGGCGTCGATCACAGCGAAATTGGCGTTCGAGCGGGCGATCAATGCGTCGATCCCGCCGATCTCGCGTGACCAGTCGAGCGCGTCGAGATGGTCTTCCACGCAGAGCATCGAGGGCGTGTTGATGGTGCTGCCCCTGAAGATGTCCTCGTTCAGTTTGCCACCCTTGGTCAGGCGGAAGATTTTCGGCAACGGCCAGACCGGCGCATAGCTCTCGAGCCGCGCAACCGCGCGCGGGCTGAGCACGAGCATCCCATGCTGCGCCTCGCCGCCCAGGACCTTCTGCCAGGACCAGGTGACGACATCGAGCTTGTCCCAGGGCATATCCATCGCGAAGGCCGCGGATGTTGCATCACAGAGCGTCAGGCCGTCACGATCGTCGGGGATCCAGTCTCCGTCCGGGACCCGCACACCGGAGGTCGTCCCGTTCCAGGTGAAGATGACGTCCCGGGCGAAATCGACGGCTCCGAGATCGGGCAACGCGCCATATTCGGCATCAAGCACCCGAACTTCGTCGAGCTTGAGCTGCTTGACCACATCCGTCACCCAGCCTTGCCCGAAGCTCTCCCAGGCCAGAATGTCGATCGGCCGGGCGCCAAGCATCGACCACATGGCCATCTCGAACGCGCCCGTGTCCGAAGCCGGCACGATGCCGATCCGGTAATCCGCGGGAATTCCCAGGATTGCGCGGCTGTCCTCGATGACACGCTGGAGTTTGGCCTTCGGTCCCTTGGCGCGATGCGAACGGCCGATGCTCGCATCGGTCAGCGCATCCAGCGACCAGCCGGGTCGCTTGGCGCAAGGGCCAGAGGAAAAGAGTGGAGATGCCGGACGGGTGCCCGGCTTATTCGGTGTTTGCGTCATGATGAGCGCTCCTTACAGAACGCCGCACCTCGTTGGGGAGGTGTGGCCCGCCGCAGAACCTAGATGTATTTCGCACCGGGTCAATAGCCGCATTGTCGCAGGCGGCAACCGCCGATCAGATCAGACCGTAATACCAGGGCGCAACCAGGCTGAAGGCCAGCCAGACGATAATCAGCAGCGGCGAGCCGACCCGGACGAAATCGACGAATCGGTAATTGCCCGGTGCCATCACCAGCAGGTTCGTCTGGTATCCGACCGGCGATGCGAAGGAGCAGTTCGCGGCAAAGACGACCGCAACGGCAAACGGCTCGATCGGAAGCGCCAGCCCGTTGGCCAGCCCGACCGCGATCGGCGTGAACAGGACAGCGGTCGCCTTTGTGCTGATGATATTGGCCAGCACGGCGACAAGCAGGAAAAACGCGGACAGGATCACCGCCGGCGATGCATCGCCCACGGCGCTCAACAACAGGCCCGCCAGGAACTCGGCCCCGCCCGTCGCCTGCAAGGCGCTGCCAAGCGCCAGCGCCGCGGCGATCATCATCACAATCGTCCGGTCGATGGCGCGCGCCGCCTGACGGATATTCAGCACACCGGTCGCGAGCATCGCACCGGCCCCCACCAATGTCGCAATCTCGATCGGGACGATCCCGAGCGCGGCCGAGGCAATCACCGCAGTAAAGATTACGAGCGTGCTGGTGGCATGGTGGACAGCCGGCATTTCGGCGGCGGTCCATTCCACCAGCAGAATATCCTGGTTGCCACGCAGCGCCTCGACGTCGCTCTCGCGTCCCTGCATCAACAGAACGTCGCCCGGCTCCAGGCGAATCTCCGTCACCCGCGCCCGGATCATCTGCGACCGGCGCTGAATACCCAGCACAACGCAATGATACTGATAGCGAAAGCCGATCTGCGTGAGGGTCTGACCAACCAACCGCGAGGCCGGGGTCACCATCGCCTCGGCCAGAACCTGGTTGCCCACCTGCCAGCGTTGCGCGCCGTCCTCACCCTCGAAACGTTCCCAGTCCTGGCCCAATTCGGGATGGAATTGTTCGGGCTCGCCCTTGAGTGCCTCGGTCAACGCCGCCCGGGTCGCCGCGACCACCAGGATGTCTCCGTCGGAAAGCTGGAAATCGTCGTCGAATGGCGGCATGAAGGACTCGCCCTCATGAATGATCACCCGCACCGTCATGTCCTTGAGGTCGGGGAAGAAACCGCCACGCGGCTGCATGCCGTGAAACTTGGAACCCTCCGTGACCGCGACTTCGGCCATAAACTGACGCCCGCCGCCGGCGATCGCGTTGGTCAGCAGCGCGCGCTCCGGCATAAGCCGCGGGCAAACGAAAATCACATAGACGACGCCCACCAGCGCCAGCGCCGCGCCAGGCAACGCAAACTGAAAGAACGAGAAACCCTCATTGCCCAACTCGATCAGCATGCCGGACACAAGCAGGTTCGTGCTGGAGCCGATCAGGGTCGTCATGCCGCCGAGAATCGCGGCGAATGACAAGGGCATCATCAGTCGCGAGGGCGACTGACCGAGGCGCGAGGCCAATGCCTGCATGATCGGGATGAAAATCACGACGACGGGCGTGTTGTTCATGAACCCGCTGACCACCAGCACGGCGACAAAGGCCATCCCCGTTGCCAGGGCGGCATGGCCGCGCCCATAGCGGAAGAACATCTGCGCCCCGGCCTCGAGCACACCGGTGCGCGCCAACCCCTCGCCCATCACCAGCAACGCGATAACCGTCAGCAGCGCCGGATTGGCGAAGCCGGCCAGCAGCCGCGTCGGGTTGAGGATATTGTCGCCGTCTGCATCGACGACCGGGACAAAGTGGAAAAACACCAACAGCACACAGATGACGCCGAGCGACGTCAGCTCGAACGTCAGCCGCTCGAGCGTGTACATCACCAGCGCCACGAGGATCACGGCGAAGGTCAGCCACATCCCGAGCTGGCTGGGATCCATTCCGGCGATAAAACTTGTCATTTTGTCCCGGCAGGCTGGAGGTCCAAATCTGCCCTCAGTCTAGCATGCGACAGAGATTTACGCCTTCTCGCCGGCGCGGGCGCGCACGAAGATCGTCGCCTCAAACGTCAGGACCGGACCCGATTCCGTGGAAACCGCAAAGGCCACCGTCACGACCCCGCGACCGGGATTTGAGCGGGTGGCGCGCGCCTCGGTCACCTCGACTTGGGTCTGCAACGTTTCGCCGGGGCGTACAGGTGCAGTCCAGCGAATCTTGTCCATGCCGGGACCGCCGAGCCCGGTTCCGTCCACCGCGCCGGTGCGGATGAACTGCCCCGTCGCAATCGCAACGGTCTGGAAACCGCTGGCGACATGCTCGCCGAACGCAGAATCCTTCGCTCGTTCCGGGTCGGTATGGAAAATCTGCGGATCATGGCGCTCGGCGAACCAGATGATTTCGTCCGCATCGAGCTTCACCGGCACGGTCTTGAAGACCCGGCCGATTGTGTAGTCCTCCAGATAGAGCCCGCTCATGCCGCGTCCTCCACCGGCCGGCGGCGCAGGAACGTCGTCGTGATATAGCTGGACACGTCCTGATCGCCGACGCGGGTGGCGAGCCGGACGCGGATTATTCCCCGGTCCGGACGCGACTTGGACGCCCGCAGCTCGACCACCTCGGCCGTGGTGTGGAGGGTATCGCCGGGGCGCACGGGGGCTGTCCAACTGATCTCGTCCATGCCCGGGCCGCCGAGCGCATTCTCTGTGAACAGGCCGATCCGGATGAACTGCGCGAAGGCCAGGCCAATCGTCTGGTGCCCGCTGGCGATCAGGCCGCCGTAAAAGCTGTCCTTGGCCGCCTCCGGATCGATGTGAAAGACCTGCGGGTCGTACTTCTCGGCAAACGCAATGATCTGCTCTTCCGAGACCGTCACAGGTTCAGTCTCAAAGACCTCGCCAACCGAATAATCTTCCCAATATCGCGCCGTCATGAGGCCCTTCCCGAGTTTTCAGGCGCGGACCCTACCCTGTCGGATCATGGGAATAAAGTGGCCTCAGCGCCCGGCCGCGGCGGCTTCGGCCTCCGCGCGCGCGGCCTCCCAGGCCAGGATCAGCCGCTTCTTGTCGGGATGCCAGCGATAGCCGCTGATGGTGCCGCCGTTGCGTATGACCCGGTGGCACGGAATCAGCCACGACACCGGGTTCCGCGCAACCGCGCCGGCCACCGCGCGCGCCGAGCCCGGCGCACCGATCCGCGTCGCGAGATCCGCATAGGTCAGGACCGCGCCCTCCGGAATCCGCATCAGCGCCTTCCAAACCTTGAGCTGGAACGGCGTTCCCCGCAGCACCAAATGCACGTCGCCCGCGCCAAATGCGGCCTCGGCATAGGCACGCGTCGCATCCGGCTGTTCCACCAGCGTGGCGGCGTCGAGGCTGCCGCGCAGATCTGCCAACGCCGCGGCGCGGTCGCCTGCGCCGTTGAAGGCGAGGCCGCAGACGCCCCGTGGCGACGCCACGATCAGGCATTCACCGAACGGGCTGTCATGCCAGCCATAGCGCAACGCCAGCCCCTCGCCGCGGCGCTTCCAGTCGCCCGGCGTGAGCGCCTCATGGGTGACGAACAGATCATGCAGCCGTCCGCCGCCCGAAAGCCCGGTTTCGAACGCAACGTCGAGTACGTTCCTGGATTCGCCCAACGCCCGTTTGGCGTGTTCGAGGGTCAGATACTGGACGTATTTCTTGGGACTAACACCCACATAGCGGGTGAACAATCGCTGCAGGTGAAACGCGCTCAGACCGGCTTCCGCGGCGATCTGTTCCAGCGTTGGCTGCTCGCGATAATGGGTGCTCAGCCAGGTCAGCAGGCGGCCGACCAAGGCAAAGCCATAGTCGTCTCCAGCGCTGTTATCGAAGGGTTCGGGCTCGAGTGTGTCGATCATGGCCATGTTCCGCATCTCCTTTTTACACCCGGCGGGCGGGTCCGTGCGATCCGTTTCGCACGCTGGAAAACTAGGCACCCTCGTCCGCTCACCCCACCCGGTTCTTGCGCAAAAAAGAATCCTTACCGGCGTTCGCGCTGCACCAATGCCACACCGACCAGAATAACGAGCGTTGCCGTCACCAACACAGGGGTCAGCGGCTCGCCGAGCACCAACGGGGCCAACCCGATACCGATAACCGGCTGCAGGAGCTGCAACGCGCCGATGCGGGCCACGCCACCGTCGGCCAGCGCACGGTTCCAGAAGAGATAGGCGAGGATCGTGGTCCCCCAGGCGAGCGAACAGATCGCCAGCCAGCCCGGCGCGTCGATGGCCGCCAGCGTCGCGGCACCGGAATGAAACACGACCACGGGAACAAGGAACCCGGCGGCGACGAGAACCGACCACATGGTCACCGTCATGGCGCCCAGCTCGGCGGTGAGCTTCGCCCCTGCGACATAGCCCACGACACCGAGAAACATGCCGAGAAACACCAGCGCATCGCCCTGCCAAGTCACGCCTTCGACCGATAGACCAAGCGCCTCCCAGATCAACAGCAACGCGCCCACCGAGCCCACGGCCACGCCGATCCACCAGGGCCAGCCGGGCATCTGGCGGTGCAGCACTGCCATGATCGCTCCGGCCATCACGGCGCCGGCGGCGGTGCCGGCCGCCGCATGGCCCGCCGTGGTGAACTGCACCCCCCAGCTGAAGAAGACCGGGAACAACACCAGTCCGCCGAGCCCTGAGACGAAGACAAGGAAAATGGCATCCTTGCGCATGGGTATCCGGCATCCGGTGATCGCAATCACCAGTGCGGCCACCGGCGCGGCGACCACCGCGCGCAAGGCACCGACCGTGATGCCGTCTGCGGTCAGCGTCCCAACCTTGGTAAACACCGGGGTCACGCCGTAGATGAAGACGGCGATCAACGCGAAGGTATACAGACGGGCCTGGGTGGTCTCGGACATCGACGCTCGCGAAGTATCAGCGTCGCTGCACCAGCCCGACGCCAAAAAGGATAATGACCGTGGCCGCCACGAGCAGCGGCGTCAACGGTTCGCCCAGGAATATTGCAGCGCCCGCAACCCCCACAATCGGCAACCCGAACTGCCAGACGCTCATGCGTCCGATCCCGCCGCGAGACAGGGCGAAGATCCACGTGATGTAGGCGATGATCGTCGACCCCAACGAGAGATAGATGATCGCGGTCCAGCCCAGCGGCTCAATGGCGGCCCAGGCCGCCGCGTCCATCCGCATGACGACGAATGGCAACTGAACGATGCCCGCGATCACGACGCCCCACATGGTCACGCCCGTGGAGCCATAACGCGGCGTCAGGCGCGCACCGGCCACGAAACTGACCGCGGCCGAAAACCCACCGGCGGCGGCCAGAAGATCGCCCTGCCAGGTCGCATCCACGGAATCGAGGCCCACCGCCTCCGTGATCAGGATTACCGCACCGACAAACGCGACCGACACACCGATCCACCAGCGTGGCGGCGGGAGCCTACGGCTGACAATGGACTCAAGAAGGCCGACGAAAACGGGGGTCGCTGCCGTCACCACGGCGGCGTGTCCGGCCGATGTCAGCCCAACGCCGAGGGTAAATAGAACCGGGAACCCGACCACGCCGGGGATGGCAACAACGAGGAGCAGCCATTTGTCGTTGCCGCGCCAAGGCAGCGGGCAGCGGAGGATGGCCAGAATGAAGACGGCGAGCGGCAGCGCCATGACCGTGCGCAGAAGCGCCAGAGAGAACACATCGACCGATATCGCGCCGAATTTCGTGATGATCGGCGTGCCGCCCCACACGAACACAGTGACGAGCGCCCCGGCTGTGGCCAGCGAAAAGAACCCGACTACCGCGGGTGGTGTATT
>Ga0209578_10001562_pt1 | contig 20939 bp, 15 predicted proteins | sample tdAd472_FD_187127 | JGI IMG/M metagenome (GOLD analysis project Ga0209578, IMG submission 187127) | Marine sediment microbial communities from the Atlantic coast under amendment with organic carbon and nitrate - tdAd47.2 (SPAdes)... | ecosystem: Environmental > Aquatic > Marine > Coastal >...
ATTAACAGAGTGAGCACGTACCATGAGCGGATACGGTTTTTTCCAGCCATCGGTCCTCGGCATGAAGTCGCAGGCGCACCGGCTGAACACAATCGGCTACAACATCGCCAATGTGAACACAGGCGGGTTCAAGCGAACCGACACCGAATTTGAAACCGTCCTCAGCGACCGTATCTACCAACAAAGCGATATCGGCGGCGTCAAGCCATACGCCCGCGCCACCAACGGCATCCAGGGCCTGGTCACGCCGAGCAATCGTAGTCTGGACCTCGCCATCGTCGGCAGCGGATTTTTCTCCGTGCGACCGGATTTGAACGGCACCACGGATACTTTCTACACACGTGACGGCGCGTTCGGCATCAACACGGTGGACGGCCAGACCAGCACCGTGACTTCGGACGACGGCAACACGATCACTGTCTCCAACGGATATCTTGTCGACAAGAACGGCTATTTCGTCCTCGGCTCACCAATCAATGCCGACGGCACTTTTTCGTCCAGTGCGGCTGCGCCGATGCGTGTCGACCAATACGCCTTCATCGATTCAGGCCAACCCACGACCCTCGCCTCGATGGAGTTCAACCTTCCGTCGACCGCCGTATTCGGCGATACCGCGGAAACCTTCGCGCTCAGGACGTACGATTCCAATTCAGCCGAACGCAACGTCACCTTCGACTTCGTGCCGATGCCGGGTGAAAACCAGTGGCGCATCAATGTCCGCGCCGACAACCTGACCACATCGACATTGGGGCCGACCGCCACGAATACCCAAACCGTCGGTGCCGCCGCGAGCACGGGGCTGGCCTTCGATTCCCAGTTCGTTTTCGATGCCGCGAACAAAACGGTTCAGATGCAAAACCTCGCCACCGGCGACGGCATTGCGGATGCTTTCAACAACTATGTGGTCGGCGACCAGATTACGTTTGCCAATACCGCATCCAACAACAGCACTTTTACGATTTCGAATGTCACCAACAATGGTTCGACGTTGGTTCTCGAAGAAGTCGTCGCCGCCGAGGCCACCGCCGCGTTAACCGCGACGGCAACGTCGGCCACCGCGCTGTTTTCGCCGATGACGTTCAACAGTCTCGGGCAACTGACATCGGCGGGCGAATTGACCTTCGATGCGACATGGGATGATGCCTCAACGTCTTCATTCACCATTGATGTCTCGACCATGACGCAATTCGCCGGCGATTTCACACCGTACCGTTCGTCGCAGAACGGTCTTGGCCTTGCCGATATCACCGACCTTTCGTTCGATGACGCGGGGCATGTGATCGGTACGTTCAGCGATGGCACGCAGCGCACGATTTATAAAATTCCGCTTTACGACTTCACCAATCCAAACGGTTTGCAGTCATCGAACGGTATGCTGTTCCAGGAAACCACGGAATCCGGAGAGGCGACGGCGTTCTTTGCCGACGAGTCTTCGAAGGCGGAAATGCTGCCGAGCGCGATCGAAATTTCGAACGTCGATATTGCCGCCGAATTCTCGCGCATGATCCAGACTCAGAACGCCTACAACATGAGCGCGACGACCTTTAAGACCATCGACGAAATGACCACCGTAGCACGCGATCTGAAAGCCTGATCAACGGATCCGCACGTACAGAAAACGCGCGCTCGTGGCTTCGCAGGCTTGGCCTTCTCACAACAGTTCCGCCTTTCGTGCCTGTCCCGGCAGCCTTCACCCCGCGTGGCCGCAAGTGCCGAATTGTGTGCGCAATCGCACAGAAACCGGGCGTTTGCCGCGTTATCATCAATCTCGGCAGATATATGGCAAAAGCGACCGGCAAAACTTACCCAGCCGGCGCCCGTGCGGCAGAAAGAACCGCACCAGAACACCGAAGAGCCATTTTAACACATTGATTATAAACAGTTTTTGTTATCGAAATTCTGGCACGCTATTCGCATTAACTTACGCAAACAAGTGAGCCGTCCAGGCGGCAGACGACGAAAACGGGAAAACGACGATGAAACATTCGCAAAACCGCTTCCGAAAAGGTCTGATCAGCGTTATCGCGCGCGCAGCTATTGCTCTATCCCTGCTGGCGCAGGCCGCGAGCCCGGCGCTGGGCGCATCCAGAATCAAGGACATCCTCGATTTTGAAGGCGTACGAGACAACCAACTGGTCGGTTACGGCCTTGTTGTCGGCCTCAACAACACCGGCGACACGCTGGCTGACGGCCATTTCACCAAGCAAAGTCTGCAGGCGATGCTGAACCGCCTCGGCGTGAAACCGACGGACGCGGGCCTCGACTCCGAGAACGTCGCTGCCGTAATGATCACCGCCAACCTGCCGCCTTTCTCGCGCCAGGGTTCGCGCATTGACGTGACCGTCAGCGCGCTCGGCGACTCTTCGAGCCTGCTTGGCGGCACCCTTCTGGTCACGCCGCTGCTCGGCGCCGACGGCGAAGTCTACGCTGTCGCCCAGGGTCAGGTCGCCGTCGGCGGCTTCCAGGCACAAGGCGATGCCGAAACCGTCACCAAAGGTGTGCCGACGTCGGGCCGCATCGCCAGCGGGGCAATCGTCGAACGCGAGATCAAGTACAACCTGGCCGGCATGAGCAAGGTCAAGCTGACGCTCCGCAACCCAGATTTCACAACGGCGCGACGCGTCGCCCAGGCCGTCAACGCCTTCCTCGGCACCTCGGCTGCGGTCCCCAGCGACCCGACGACCATTCAACTGTCGGTGCCGGAAAGCTATCGCGACAATGTCGTCAACCTGCTGACCGATATCGAACAGCTTCGTATCGAACCCGACCAATTGGCGCGCGTTGTCATCGACGAACAGACCGGCACTATCGTCATGGGCGAGAACGTACGGATTTCGAGCGTCGCCATCGCACAGGGCTCACTGACCATCCGCGTCACCGAGACCGAACAAGTATCACAACCTGGCCCGTTCGCCGAGGTCGGCACGACGACCACTGTCGACCGCACCAACATCGAGGTCGACCAGGGCGAGGACAAGCGCCTGACGGTTCTGCAGCCGGGTGTCAGCCTGCAGGATCTGGTCAACGGCCTGAATGCACTCGGCATCGGTCCTCGCGACATGATCACCATTCTCCAGGCGATCAAGACCGCCGGCGCGCTGCAAGCCGAAATCGAGGTGATGTGATGAGCGGCATGGCCCCGGACATCAATACGCAGATCAGCACCGCGCGCTACGCGCAGGGTATTGTGCAGCCAGGCAATGTCAGTGCGCTCAACATGAAGCGCATGAAGGAAACTGCGGAAGATTTCGAAGCCGTGTTCCTGGCGGAAATGCTGCGCCCGATGTTCAGCAACATCGAGGCCGCTTCGCCCTTCGGCGGTGGTGCCGGGGAAAAAATATACCGTGACATGCAAGTCGATGAATACGGCAAGGCAATCGCCAAATCCGGCGGCATCGGCCTGGCAGACTCGATTTTGCGCGAAATGATCAAAATGCAGGAGGGCAAATAATGGAAGTTGCCAAGCGAATGGCCGATCTGGTCAACGTCACCACACGGCTGATTGACGTGCTCGAACGCGAGAACGAGTTGCTGCGGGATCGCCGCTATAACGAACTCAATCTGATCCTCGACGAGAAGGAAACCATCGCGCGCGTCTATCAGGCGCGGATTATGGGACTTGAGGAAAATCCGGAGGTGCTGAACGGCGCCGACGAAGATGCCCGTGACCATCTCCGCGAACTCGCGCGCAAGGTCGACACGCTGATGTCGCAAAACGCCCGCATGCTGGAAGTCGCCATGACGGTGAGCAAAAGGATCGTCGATCTGGTCGCCGAAGCGGTGAAGGAAGCCGCGCCCAGGACTGGCGCCTATTCAGCCAAAGGCAGCACTGCCGCCGCCCCGGTTAAGGGCGGCAATATGTCGCTGTCACTGAACGAAACGCTGTAGAACGCAGACGAACCGCCACGAAAGGCGATAACAATGGGTACCTTAACGCTCGCACTGAGAACCGCACAAAGCGGCTTGCTGGCCAACCAGCAAGCGCTGGACGTGACGTCGAGAAACATCTCGAACGTGAACACGGACGGCTATTCCCGAAAAGTCGTAACTTTCGAGAACTCGGCACTCGTCGGCGCCGGCTCGGGCGTCAATATTTCCGAAATCATGCGCAGCGTAGATGAAGGGCTGCTGAAAAGCTTTCGTCTCGAAAGCTCGGAACTTAACGAATATTCATCGCAGAACACATTTTGGGACCGGCTGCAGGATCTGTTCGGTACGCCCGAAGCCAACACATCGTTCAGCCACACGATCAGCGATCTGACGGACTCTCTCGAGTCGCTCGTCGTTTCGCCGAACAATGCTCTGGAGCATACCGAAGTCGTGCGCCGTGCGCAGGACTTGACCGAGCAGCTGCAACAGATGTCGATCTCCATCCAGGAACTACGTTTGCAGGCGGACCAGAAACTCACCGACGTTGCCACCGAAATCAACTCGCTGGTGAACGAGATCGACACCCTGAACGACGATATCATCGCATCGGGATCGGTCAGCCGGGAAACATCGGATTTGAAAGATCAGCGGGACCTTAAGGTCAGCCGGCTTTCTGAGCTGATCGATATCCGCTATTTTTCCCGCTCCGACGGCGATCTCGTGGTTTTCACGGCGAACGGCAGGACGCTTGTCGACACAGTGCCGCCGACCATCTCACACGTTTCGGCATCAGCGGTTACACCGACGACGACGCATTCCGAAGGCGACTTCGGTGGTTTCTTCATCGGCAGCAGCGAGAACCCGGCCAACGACGCGACGAACGACATCCGCAATGGACAAGCCAAAGGGCTGATAACCATGCGCGACACGGTGTTGCCGAATATGCAAAGCCAGATCGACGAGCTTGCGGCACGTGTTCGCGACGTCATGAACCAGGTCCACAATCGCGGCGTGTCGTTCCCGGGCGCACAAGAATATAACGGCTCCCGGAACTTCACCGAGCCGACAACACAAGCGATCAAACTCGATCCGACAAATTCCGTCGACGACGTCACGATCGTCCTGTTCGATTCCACCGGCGACCAGAGCAAGACCACGACGCTGAACACGATCATGACCAACGCCGGCTTCTCGTCACGCGGCAGCGGCAATGACTGGCATATTTCAGATGTCGCCGCGACCATGCAGAGTTGGCTCCGAAACAACGGCGCATCCAGCGCGACGGTATCGGCCACTTCCGGGCAGTTCGATATTTCCCTGAATACGACCACGCTCAATCTCGCATTCCGCGACGAAACAGCGACGGCAAATGGCTCGACAGCCGGAGATGCCGAAATTACATACGATTCCAACGGTGACGGCACCGCCGATGAAACCGTCTCGGGCTTTTCGAATTTCTTCGGCCTCAACGACTTTTTCGTCGACAACCTTGCCGACAACATCTGGGAGTCCGACGTCCTCGCCTCGACTTACACATCGCCGAACGCGGCACAGACGTTATCATTCCGGGATTCCACCGGCTCACTCGGCACCCTGACGATCCAGCCCGGCACGAGCCTGAGCGACATCGTCACGCAGGTCTCGAACGATACAACGTTGAGCCAGAACATTACCGCTGCGGTCATTACCGACGGCTCCGGTGTGCGGCTCCGTTTCTCACGCAATAACGGCTCCAGCATGCAGATCACTCAGGCGGCAACGAATACGTTCATGACCGATGCCGGCATCAACATCGCCGACGTACGCGTCGCCGCAACGTTGCAGGTCCGCAGCGACATTCTGAACACGCCGTCGAAATTATCGGTCGGTGCGGTGCAATGGGACTCAACCCGCGGCACATCCGGCGAGTACTTGATGAGTATCGCCGATGAGACGGTCGCCGAAGCCATGGCGGAAGCCATGAATGCGCCGACGTCTTTCGGCACGGCCGGCGGGCTGCCGACCGTCAATCTTTCCTTTGCCGAGCGGGCGTCAGCAATCGTCGCAACCAACGCCACTCTGGCCAGCACACATGAACGCAACGCCGATGCACAGCTTTCGCTGACGGAATCGCTGGAGCTTCAGTTCGAGTCCGAACGCGGTGTAAACCTTGACGAAGAGATGGCAAACCTGATCGTATTCGAGCAGGCGTTCGGTGCGTCGGCACGGATCATTACGACTATTCAACGTATGTTCGATGCGCTTGAACGCGTCCTGTAAGCCGGAGATTTAAAAATGAGCCGTATTTCCAGCTACGCTTCCAACATCACGCTGATCAATCAGATGCTGCGGACGCAGGAGCGCGTCTTCGATCTGGAAACGCAGACGACCAGCGGCAAGAATTCGCAGGATTATCGCGGCATTTCCGTCAACAGCCAGCGGCTCGTCAATCTCGAGAACACAAAGACCCAGCTCGAACGCTTTATCGACAACAACAACCAACAGGAAGTTCGCCTGAATATTCAGGAAACCGTCGTCGAAGGCATCCGCGATACCGTTCGTGAGTTTCAAGTCTCGTTGAACAACTATTCCAACAGCGACCTGCGCGACGAAGAAAAAGTCGAGGAGATTCAGGCGGCAGCTTACCGTGGTCTGGTGAGCCTGCAGAACCTACTCAATACGGATGTCGCCGGACGGTTCATCTTTGCGGGCAGCCGCGTCGGGAATGAACCCGTCGAACTCGGAATTTCGTCGATTACCGGTTTTCAGGAGCGGTATGACGGCTATAACGTGAAAGTACCGACGACCCGCGATGCCGTCGTCGAAAACTTTGAATTCAGCAGCGACGAAAACAACGTCGACAGTCAGTTTATTGACCCCTCGAACTTCCTGATTTTCGCCCAGGACGCCGATGGCGTAACGACGACCGGCGGGAACAGTTCGATCACGGCAACCTCCGCGCTGTTTTCCAACCTGTCAGCTGGCGCCACGATCGAAGTGACGAACACCGCTTCGAACAACGGCACTTACACCGTTTCCAGCGTGACCAACAGCGGACGTACCATTGAGATCGTCACGACAATGCTGACTGACGAAGCCGCTGTCCCCAACGCCAGCGTCAGCTATCGCAACCCGGACAACGACGCTATCGAACTGACGAAGACGAGTTCGGATTTCGGCACCGTGACTGCTACACGCGCCACCAATACGTTAACGGCGTCAACCGCAAACGGCTTCAGCGGCATTCCGGTCGGTGCACGCATCACCCTCGCGGGCACGACCCTGAACGACGGCGACTACACGGTCGCCACCAACGACGGCACGAATATCACGGTGCAATCGAACAAGCTGACCGACGAGGGACTTGGTGCCGGCAATACGTTTTTTGACTTTTACGGCGGAACCCAGGTCGTATTCACGCCCAACGCCGGAGCCAACGATGACACCATCCAAATTCAAACAAACGGCGGTGGCGGTCCCGTTCCCGATGTCTTCAATGGCCTTGCGGTCGGCGACACCGTGACGCTTGCCAATACCGGCTCGAACAACTCGACCTTTACCATCAACGCGATTTCCGCCGACGGCTCGACAATTACTGTCGACGAAACCGTCACCACCGAAACCGATTTCAATGCGACGTTCTCGGGCACGAACAGCTTTGCCTACACGGTCGGCACGCAAATCGATTTCAATGCCGCGACCGAGACCATCGAAATTCAGGATTCCGGCGGCGCCGCCGTCGCCGGCGCATTTTCGGACCTGAAGGTGGGCCAGCAATTCACGGTCAGCGGGGTTACCACCAACAACGGTGTGTTTACGGTCGCTTCGATTGCCGCGGACGGGTCTTCGGTCACCGTCAACGAAAACATCACCGTCAACGAAACCGACAACGACGGCGCCAGAATACAGTCATTCGCGGCCGCCGGTACAATCAAGGCAGATCCTTACTATAATGGCGACACTATATCGTCGACGCACCGCACCAGCGATCTTCGGAGTTTCGAAAACGATCTGACCGCCATTGACCCGGCGTTTGAAAAAGCGATCCGCGGCATGATGCTTATTTTACAAGGGAAGTATGGCTCGTCCGGTGGGCTCGACGAGAACAGCGAACGGGTCGGCCAGGCCAAGTATCTGATTGAAGCATCGCTGGAGTTCACGGTCAGCGGCACCCCGCCGTTCGGCACCGAGCTCGAAGGCAGCATTGAACAGGTCCAACAGGACATCGGATTCAATCAGGTTCTGCTGGATACGCAGAACAAGCTGCATACGGATTTCATCGGCTTTATCGACGCTTCCATCGCGGATATCGAGAATGCCGATCCCCTGGAATCGATTACGCGGCTTCTCGATGATTCAAGGGCACTCGAAGCGTCGTATCAGGCGTTTTCCCGCATTCGCCAGCTGAGCCTGACTAACTTCCTATAATTGATAGGCAAAATAGCTTCCCCGGCGGTCCAGTGAATGGCGAGTTTCCCCTGTTCCAAGTATTTAAAGCTGTTATTATAATGAGGGTCTGAAGCAATGGATGGTTATGCAATGAGTTCCCAGCAAAGCAAAATAAAGAGCTATGAACGCGTTCCAGAGGGCGGCGAGCCGGCACGGACGGAAGCGTGGGCCTTGCTTGAAGCGGCAAGCCGGATGGCAGCCGCCATTGTCAGCGGCAACCATAAGGAAAAAGAAACTCAGGAACGCATGAAGACGTCGCTGCGACTGAACTGGCGTTTATGGACGATTTTTCAGGCCGAACTCCTCGACGAGACATGCGAGGTTCCCGACGATATCCGCGTCAATATGCTGACGCTTTGCCAGTTCGTCGACAAGCAGACGGTCAAGGTGCTTGCCGGTCCGAGTCCGGAAAACATGGTGCCGCTGATCGATATCAACCGAAATATTGCTGCTGGCCTTATGAACCTGCCGGAACGCGATCCGGATGCCGAAGCCGCGCCGGAAGCGCCTGCAAACCCCGATGATCAGCCTAAAATTTCAATCGATACCGAAGCTTGATTGGTCCGGGACACCTGGTACAGCACGAACGTCCTGGAAATAATGCCGCAGATGGCGCATGCCGTGATTGCGGTGTTTGTCCCGGGGGATTTCATGCCTCTATAATCGTCCAGGTTTCACACATTTCCCTAACGCCGCATAGAACATAGATTGTCGATGACTGACGCATCCGTTAACGACCAATTTCTTGAAGACATAAATGCGATTATTGATCTGGTCCGAGCACGCGATACCGACAATGCGCTCGGACTGATTCAATCCAGTCTGCCGAAATATCCGGATGCACCGGAGCTTCTTCTCCTTGCGAGCGTTTGCAGTTACCAACAGGACGATATTGGCCGCGCTATCGAACTGTGTGAAGCGGCCCACAAACTCGCGCCCGATGGTCAAGAGATTGTCGATAGCCTGGCAGTGCTTCACGTTCTCGTCGGCAATCATAACGACGGGCTATACTATGCCAAGCTGGCAACGACGATGTCGCCGCATCCGGACATTCCCGACCTTTTGCCGCTAGAATTCTCGAATTTCTTCGCGGCGCTGAACGCGTCGAAGCCGTCCCGCCATTACCTCGACGGCCTTTTCAGCTTCAACGCCCGTGCCTACGGCGACGCTATCGGTGATTTTCAACGTGAGCTTCGGATCAATCCCGACAACAACGCCGCCCTCAAGAAGCTCGGGCATGCTTTTGTGCGTAATTATTGCCCTACGGATGCGTTGGAAGTGCTTAAATCTTTCGATGAACGTGTCCCCGGTGACGGCGAAGTCCGCGCCCTTCAGGCAATTGCTCACTGTCAATTAGCTGAGTTCAATGAAGCAGCGCCCCTCTGTCGTCAGGCGTTACAGGAAGCACCCGACGACCTGAATGTTGCGATGCTTACTCTTGAAGCATCCATGTTCTTCGATGAAAGCCTGGGCGCTGTCTACCAAGAATGCATCACGGCCCTCAACGCACGTGTCGATGCCGTACTCGACAAGGAGGATGCACCGGCTATCCCCGCGAAGAAGGGCGAGCACGAAACAATCAACATCGCGCTGATCAGCAACAGTCTGCATGCCGGCGATGCCGCCTCTTTCATTTTCCCGCTTATCGAAAACATCGATACCACCCGCTTCACGCTGACGATTTACCAGCAATCGCCCACCGGCGGCGCGGTGTTCAGTGAAATGAAGGGGAAAGCCAAGCACTGGCGACGCATTGTCGATATGGACGATGATGTTCTGGATCTGATTTTCGATCGCGCCCACACCGATATCGTGATCGATATGTGCGGCTTCTCCGAGAACGGGCGCCCGACGTTATTCGCGCTGTCAAGAAACCGGCTGGTCACGAACTTAATGTGCCCGCCGTACGGTGATAACGTCGCCAGCACCAATCTCGTAATTTCTGACGACGTCACGGCCGAAAACGACAAAAGGGCGCTTCGCCCGGATCAAATCAACGTCTCCATCGAAAGCGGGCTTTTCGGCTTAAACGAGCCACAACTGATGGGTGAGGTTGCTGCTCTTCCTGCAATCGACAACAAACACATCACGTTCGGTGGAACTGCATCGCTGCGTTATGTGTCCAGCGAAACCGTTGCCATGTGGGCCGCCATCCTGAATGCCGTGCCCGGCAGCAAGCTACATCTGGGATATGTAGAAAACGCGACAGTAGATGTAAAGGAACGCGCGCGCGCTTTGTTCACAGAAGCCGGGATCGACGATCGAGTATCCGTTTGGAATACCGATTACGACCAGCGCGCTAATCCAACCTATTTCAATCAGATCGACGTTTTTTTGGATACCTACCCGTTCAGTAATCCGCTCAACGTCAGCCACGCTTTATGGATGGGCGTTCCCGTCATCAGCCGCAAAGGCGAAACGCGCCGCGCGATGATGGGTGCCAGCGCCCTTAACGCCGCCGGCAAGCCACAATGGATCGCGGGGTCTACGGAAGACGCAGTCGCAATTGCCAAGGAACTGTGCAACGATCTCGACGCATTATCCGGAATTCGCAAAGCGATGCGCGACGACATCAAGGCATCGAAGCTTTTCGACGCCAAAGGCTACGTCAATGCTTTGCAAGATACGCTTGAAAAAGCAGTCCAGGAACACGCCGCAAAGGCATAAGTTCGTCAGGTCGCGGTGGCTTCTTCCTCATCGTCGGCAAGCGCGTCCATTCTTGCCTCGGCTCCCGCTTCCTTCGCCAGACTTTCCCTGAAGCTATCAAACACCTGATGTTCGTGGCCGATCAGTTTTTGCGTCAACTTTAGCGCGTTATAGTATTTCTTGTTTTCTACATGCGCCAAAATCTTGTCGCCAAGCTCCTTCGAACTCGGCGCAGCCGTGACATAGTCGTTCAGGAACTGCTTAAAGACCGATATGTAATGGTCCTTCTTGTCCGGGAACATATAGGCGCACTGCAGGGCAAAGTAGACCCGTGCCGCCGGGGTCGCAGTTTCGGATTCCGACAACACTTCTTTTTCACGAAGAATAGCCGCTTCGTTGTGAATAAGCAGACTTGCGTTGCTGCCGATATTTTCAATCACAGCACCGTTGATGATCATTTTATCGCCGGCCTTAAAATCGAGTTTTAGGGGCATGGATTTCTTCCTTCCGAGCCTAAATAAGGGGCGCATGGTACCATCGGCACCCTGCGCCCAACTGCTCAAGATATGGCACATAACGCGGTTCGATCAATGTTTGTGTTGTTTCTCCAGGTTTTGAAGACTGGCCGCGATCCGTGTGCTCACACCCGGCCAGTCGCCGCGCACGTCCTGGCGGAACAAACGCATCGACGCATACCAGGGCGTGGTGTCGCCGGCCCGCCCCCAACGCCAATCCGCTGCGGTCGGCAGCATCAGCCACACGGGTTTACCGATCGCACCTGCGACGTGCGCAACAGAAGTATCGACTGTAATCACAAGATCAAGCTTGGCGATAATGCCGGCGGTAACGGAAAAATCTTCAAGTAGCGCCGACAGGTCGTCGATTCTGTCTTGCAAGCCGCATTCCTCGATCTGCGCTGCGCCGGCGCCGACTTGAAGGCTGAAATACCGCACGTTCTGTATATCGAAAACAGGCGCCAGGTCGCGAAGGTTCATGCTCCGCAACATATCACGCTCATGACTAGGGTTTCCGTGCCAGACCAAACCGACGGACAATTCATCCGACCGCTCGAAAAGGACGTTCGGGGCTTTTAAATAGCCTTCGGCGAGCGGAATACTGTCCCGGTCGGTCTTGAGCAATCGTGGCAATTCCATCATCGACACCTGATAGTCAACCACGGGAAAGTTTTCACCCAGTAGGTAAACACCCGACGCGCCTTCAATGCTGCGCAGAAGTTTTAAAAGAGGTTTATGGCAGCAAACATGCACTTGTGCCCCCTGCCCGCTGAGCACCCGAACATAGCGCACAAACTGAATGCTATCGCCCATCCCCTGTTCCGGGAAAAGCAGGATCGACTTGCCGGCCAGACCTTCCCCCTGCCAAATCGGCGCGGTGGTCGGCGGCTTTTGCTTGATGAATGCCTGGGTTTTCAAACGCCAGGCATATTCATCCCACCCGGCACGCAGATCGCCAGCGGTCAAAAGCGCCAGTCCCAAATTGAAATGTGCTTCCGGGTGGTGTGGATCGATGGCCAAAGCTTCCCGAAAGGCCTGGGTCGCTTCGTCGAACTTGTCCATTCCCTCGAGCGCCGAACCCTTTAGCACAAGTGCCGGCACATACTGCGGCTTGCGCGCCAACACGTTATCCAGCTCGGCGAGCGCTTCGCCGAACGCGCCGGCCGCATTCAGTGCACTGGCAAGACCGACCCGCGAGATAATGTTTTCTGGTTCGACGGCAAGGGCACGCCGGTACGTTGCAACTGCTTCTTCGCGGCGCCTCAGCGCGCTCAGTGACAAGGCAACGTTGCGGATGGTCCCCACTTCATTTGGAAAAAGGGCATCGATTTTCTTATAGGTCTGGTAAGCGTCTTCGAACTGATGAAGTTCCTGGTATGCATGCGCCATCGTGCGCAACGCATGATGCGCGTCGGGGTCGATCTCGAGCGTCAGCGCGGCGATTTTAAGCGCTTCTTTATACTGCTCTTCGATCAACAGGATTTTCGATAGATTCTGCAGTGCCGCGACAAAACCTTCGCGCGCTTTCACAGCTTGCTGCAGATAGGTAATCGCTTCCTTATTCCGCCCTTCCTGGTGGCAAAGAATGCCCATGAAGTGCAACGCATCGGCTTCGTTCGGGTTAATCTTCAGAACATCTCGATATCGCTTCTTCGCTGATGCGACCTTGCCTGCCTGATGAAAGGCAACGCCTTCCGCGATCAGCGCGCGCACGGTTTCTATTTCCTTTTGCGAAATGTCCGGATTATCTATCATGTGGAATTATGCGGTCAGTCCAAGAAACCCATCAAGCATCGATCGACATTAAAACCCAAGAGCGGCGCCAATGGTAACCCATCGCATCGGCATTTCCTGGCAACTTACCGATCTGCATGGATGGGGCGTATTCGGCCTAAATCTCGCGAACCAGCTTATTCTGAATGGCCCCGTCCCGCCATTGCTGTTATCCGAAGCGTACATAAATTCGATAACCCCCGCGCTCCAACAGCGGCTTGATCCGTATTTTAAAGAACAAGCAGAATTGCTGGCGCAAATCGATGCTGCCAATCGCCAGGCCACATTGAATGAGGTTATCGTCCTTCATAGCCTCGGAAACTCGTTTATCCACTCGCCGATCAGCGAGAAAGTGCGCGGACATACGAACATTGGCTTTGTCTTCTTCGAGTCAATGCATATGGACGCCCATGCCATGGATCGTGCCCGAAACTATGACAAGATCATTGCCGGCTCGAGCTGGAATCGTGATGCGATTCGCGAAATGGGTTTCGAAAATGCAGATTTCGTATCGCAAGGCGTTGATCTAGAACGTTTCCAGCCCCGTCCGAAGGCCGGGACGTTCAAGGACCTGTTCACGGTATTTTCGGGTGGCAAGCTTGAACTCCGAAAAGGTCAGGACATCGTTGTCGCCGCCTTCAAGGTGTTCAACGAACGCCATCCGGATTCCATTCTTCTATCAAATTGGCATAACCCCTGGGCGGATACATCCTTGAATATGGGAGTTTCGCCTTACTTCGACGCCAAACCCGAAATCGATGCCAACGGTCTGATCGATTTCAAGGCCTGGGTTGCGAAAGCGGGACTGCCGCCGAGTGCACACATGGATGTCGGTATCGTCCCGAACTCCCATGTCCCGGCAATCATGAACGAAGCCGACGTGGCGCTGTTTGCGAACCGCTGCGAAGGCGGCACCAACCTCGTCGCCATGGAAACCATGGCCAGCGGGATCCCTTGCATCCTGTCGGCCAATACCGGGCATCTGGATATTATCGAAGACGGCAACTGCTACCCACTGACACACCAACCGCCTTCGCCCGACGATATCGATCCAACCGGATTGTGGGGCGAATCAGATGTCGAGGAAATCGTCGAGTGTCTGGAAAAAGCTTATAGCGACCGCGACGATGCCAAACGACGTGCCGAAAAAGGTGTTCAATCCATGACCCGATTGTCGTGGAAGAATCAGACCGAGAAACTGGTCTCGTCCATCAGTGAATATATGAACTAACGACGCCTTATGGCAGCGTCGCACCTGCGTCTTCGGCGATCACCGCGTCCAGACGAGCACGCATTTCCGCAATCGGCTGCATGCGATCATAGCGCTCTTGAGGGCGGAATAGCCGTGTCGATGGATACCATTCGCTGAACGCGCCATCTTCCATCCAGCGCCAATCCGGCACCTTTGGCAGGATCACCCAGCACGGAATACCCAATGAACCTGCCAGGTGCGCGACAGCCGTATCGACGCTGATCACCAGATCAAGCGTGCTGATCAATGCCGCACTTTCCATCATCTTGTCCTGCGCTTGATTGATCTGACCGGTGATTTCGTCGTACGAATTCAATTGGACATCCTCACGCAACCCGTCAAGTTGCTCTACGCCGTCACCGACCTGAAGGCTGGTGAAACTGGCATCGCAGTTCAGCACCGGTAGAAAATCGTCCAACGGCACCGAACGTTCGTCGTCGCGGCTGTGCTGGCTGTTGCCTTGCCATGCCAACCCAATATTGAGCCGCGCCGGGTCGTGCGCTGCCGACCATCGAGCCGCGCGTGCCGGATCGGCGGTCATCCATGCCGCATCGGGGATGCTCTCCGGCGTTGTGCCGAAAATCGCCGGCAGGCTAAAAACGTCGATATACAGATCGAACTTGGGAAGTATTTCCTCGAACTCGATAACACGAACGTTTTCAATGTCATCCAGAGACCCGAATAACTCTCTAAAACCTTTGAATACCATGAACACGACGGTGCCAAATCGCTTCGCGACCTCAGGAATATAGCGCGCACACATCAACGCATCGCCGATACCCTGATCGCAACCGACCAGCAGCGTTTGCGCCGATATCCCCTGCTGGTCCAGGGACTCCCAAGTCGGCGCCTTCAATTGCGCTAACGGTTTCGATTGATATACCTCGTCGTGCAAGCGCTGCATAAAATGCGGCCAGGCCTCGCCGTAGCGGCACTGACGGAGCAAGAATTGTGCGTACATGAAATGCGCCATGTCGAGTGGCGGACGGCGATTGACGAGTTGCCGGTACAGTTGCTCCGCCTCGAAAGGCTTGCCTTGATATTCGAAGCTAATGGCACGCCGCAACGTGTTTGCGAGTTGTATGGCGCTCATCTACGAACGGCCTTACACACTGGTAGGTCAGGAAAAAATGTTGAGAATAGATCCAGCCGGCGGGGTTGCTTCCTGAAGGCGCTCGGTCAACGCGCTGGCGAAGCCGCTGTTAATCTCGAAGGACAAGGAAATCACACGAAGCGTATTCCCGAGATCGACTTTCAGATCTTCAATCCGGGTCTTGCGCTTTTCCTGCTCTTCGAACGTCAGTTCAAGCAATTCGGAATCCGCAATTGCGAATTCGGACTGTAACGAGGATTCGAGGAACAAAACCGAAGAAATTGTGTTGGACGTCGTCGAGATCGCATTCGCGACTTTGTTATCCAGTTCCGTCAGAAAATCCGTAACACCGGCATTGTCACCATCCAGTGTACCGACCACCGGGGTCAGCGCCTCCAGTTCAGCCTGCGACTGCTTGAGCTTCTGAATGACTTCGCCATCGTTGAAGTCGTCGTGGACGAAAATGTAAATATTCCTAAGGCGCGTCGCGACCTCATCGCGCTTGGCTTCGAAGTCCGCAACTTCCTGCGCCGTCACATTGTTATCGTCGCTGATGGTCGCGCGCAATTCGCTCAGTTCTTCCTGAAGCGCTTCCAGTTGACCGTAATTGTTCCGGTTACCTTCACGGTATTCTTCAAGAAGAGGCAGTGCCGCGACGAGTTTCTTCGACGTATCCTGCAAAGTGGAAATTCGATGGGAATTGGACGATTTTGCATTGGTTATATCATCGACCTGCTCGTTAAAGCGCCCGATGAGTGTATTCTGCAAAGCATTGAACTGAACTTCGAAATTGGAGCGGATACCCGCCTGCCCGGCGCGCGCCAAATCCGATGCCAATACTGAATCCGCCATTCTTCTAATCCTTTCGCGGGGCATTCTACCCGTGTAATTTATATCAGAGATTCCCCAAAAATACTAGCTTTTCCGGTAACTTTGGGCTGAATTTATCAACGTGATATTAATTCTGATGCTGCACCCTAACTGCTAGAATCCCGACGGAATTCGCCGCCACAATCAGCAGATGAGCAAGATCGTAAATGTCGAATAAAAGCCAACCGACCGAGCAAGAGCGCGCCGAGCTTAGACAGCGCAATCTGGAAGCCTTCAAAAAGCACAGCCAACACATCGGCTCGATGCTCGAAGAGCATAAACCCGCCACAGAACTTGTTTTCGACGAAGACGGGCAGCCCGATATCCTGTTCCAGGGGCAAAAGTTTTACGATGGCCGGTATTACGAAATTATCGAGGAACAGCTCGAAAAATTCAAAAAGGACCCGTCCCGTTTCAATCTAGCCATTCCGCAGCCGAACGAACTGGACGAGTACGGCATGGCGTTCCTTAGCAAGCTGCTGCAAAGAACGTCTATCGACGAAGGGATCGAATTCAGACAGTTTCGCCGCAATCTCGAGTCATATTTCGCCGTCGTTCAAGGCATCGGCCTTGCCGGCCATATCGATGGCATTGTCGAGTTCTCAAAGTGTAAATCGCTGATCCTGATGGATCCGAACATCGAGACGCTATACCACTCTCTGGAAGTCTATGACTGGGCTGGCTTGTTCGAGCGGCAGATCGAAAACAACGGGCGCGTCGAATTCATTCTCAGAAACGATGCCAACAACGTCTATGAAAGCTTCCGCTACAACATTCGCGGGACCAATGCTCCCGGCGTGGATGGCACGCATATCTGCACACACTACGCCAACACGATGTTCAATGAAGTGCAAAGCCTGATTGAAAAGAACGGAAACCTGCTGTTGGCAGGGCTCGGCTTTTTCAACGATGAACGCATAATGATCGAGAACACGCACCGCAATATCGCCGGCGGCGCACACATTTATTTGCAGCAGGAGGCCGGGAATATCTCCGTGCCCTGCTTTATCGTTGGCTGTGGCCCGTCGCTGGACGATGACCTGCCATATATCAAGAAACACGCAGACAATGCCGTCGTATTCTCCAGCGGGTCGGCACTGGGACCGCTGCTGAATGCGGGCGTTACGCCGGATTTTCAAATCGAAGTCGAAAATATCGGCATCCTGCCGATCATGGAGCACGTGTCGAAGGAGCATGATATTTCGAAGATCTGTCTGGTGACGTCGACCACGGTGGAACCAGAAATTGTTAAATACTTCGACCGTATCGTGTACCACTTCCGCCCCGCCCTGGCACCGTATGGCATTTTCTCGGACAACCCCAAGAACACGATTCCGAACCATGACCCGTCGGTCGTGAATTCAAGCTTCGGTTTTGCCCAGGACGCCGGTTTCCGCGAGTTCTACATGTTTGGGTGCGACATGGGAACGCGCGACCCGGATATGCACCACGCTAAGAATTCGTACCATTTCATTGACGGCGCGGAACTCCCCGACAATGATTTCTGCATTCCGGTGCCGGCAAATTTCGGCGGCATGACAAAGACCAGCCGCGGCCTTTTTTGGGTCAAGGACAGCCTCGAGGCCGCGATTTCGCAAAAACGCGCCGGGCGCAGCTATTACAATTGCACCGATGGCGCGTTCATCAACGGCACGATTGCCAAGTTCGCCAAGAAAGTCGATCTGCCGCCGATCGGGGACCCGGAATTCAAGAAGAACTTCGTTGAAAGTGTCATCGAAAATAGTCCGGTCATGTCGGACAAACGTTTCGCTGAACTCTGGCAGGACGACGAAATTCAGGCGGCAATGGATGACATTATTCATCGCTTAAAGGACGTCTTCGAATCTGCCGAATTCGTCACCGACATGGATTATCAAACGGAAATCAACAAGATCGTCTTTTTCTCCGACACCGCCATGAAACGGGGCGTTGCGACACTTTTCCGTGGCACCATCCATATGGCACTGCTGGCCGCCGAATTTTATTCACGGCGCATCAATCGCGATGAGGATATTGAGAAATTCGAGGAGATATTGCGCGAAGAGCTGCTGGAGCTTTGCGACACCCTTCATGACAACGCGACCGAACTTGTCGAAAAGCTGGCGCGAGACTAATCGAAATTCTGACGTTCCAGCGCCTGGCTAACATCTTCGATTACCGCGCCCCAGTTACCTGGTGTCGGCTGCCTGAACAAACGCATGCTCGGATACCAGGGCGTGTCATCCCTGTCGAGCATCCAGCGCCAGTCCGGGAAATGCGTAATCAATGTCCAGACAGGCACGTTCAATGCGCCAGCGAGGTGCGCCAACGCCGTATCAACGGTGATCAACAAATCCAGATTTTCAAGCGCCGCAGCAACTTCACCGAGGGGGCGTATTCGGGGGAATAAAACGTATGGTTTGTTTGCCGGCGGCAGTTCATCCACCTGGCTCGCGGCGGCCCCGACCTGAAGGCTCATCACAAAAATGTCGGTTCGTTCCAGAAGCGGGATAAACTGGTGTAGAGCGATTGATCGCTTGTGGTCCGTTTTATTGTCCGGGTTCCCAGCCCAAACCAACCCCACTCTCGGTTTGTCGCTCAACCCGGCAAGCACTCCGGACCACCGTTCATGTTCATCTTGCGGTGCGCGTAAATATGGCACCGTGTCGGGAATACTGTCCTCTACCGTGTTCAGTAATGCCGGCAAACTCAGAAGTGACGCTTTGTAGTCAACACGGCCTGCGATATCGTCGTTGGAAAGCACCTGCGACACGCCGTCAATTGTCCGCAGAATATCCATCAACGCCGGTTGGCACTGAATACTCACCGTAGCGCCTTGCGTGGCCAATGGTTTTGCATAACGGGCAAACTGGATCGTGTCGCCAAGTCCCTGCTCTGCATAAAGCACGATAGACCGGCCCTTCAGATTCTCACCGCGCCAGTCCGGCGCACCGCAATTCTGTGCACACACCGGTAGCGCCCGGTTAGCAGCGGCGTTTCTCAGCTCAAATCCTGGCCAGCCTTGTTCAAAATCGCCTTTCAGCAACCGCAACAATGACAGATTATGCCGCGCCTGCAGGTGATCCGGCACTTTGCGGATGCAGTTCCGTAACATCTTCTCCGCTTCGTCGAACTTACCGTTTTCATTCAGTGCTGCGGATAAGTTTGCCAGAGTTTCCGGGTTATTGCGTCCGAAACGGAGTGCTTTTCGCAACACCAATTCCGCTTCAGAACTGCGCCCGACGTGGACATATGCAACGCCGAGTGCCTCCAAAACCATTGGATCCGTCGGCATCCCCGTGACGGCTTGCTCAAGAAACGGTATCGAGTCGGCGAACGATTGCGATAGTAGCAATGCCAATCCGAGACCGGCATTTGCCGACAAGTTTTCCGCGTCGATCTCCAGCGCGCTACGATAATATTCACTGGCACGCGAATGATCGCCAGCGCGTAAAGCGGCTTGGCCATGTGCACAAAATTCTTCGATCGATGGGTTCTTGTCCTGCATCTTACTAAGATGTCATCACGTCGGCGCCGGGCCAACATGTTCGTTACCGCAAAAAGAAAACGACCGCCACCAAAGGTGACGGCCGCTTCTTTTTTTGATCCATTCCGCCCGGAGAAAAAAGTCCGGGCGACCGGGTCTAATCTTAACGGAAGAGACCCAGGATGCCCTGTTCGGCCTGACCGGCGAAGGCCAGAGCGGAAATACCAAGCTGCTGCCTGGTCTGCAGAGCCAGAAGGTTCGCACCTTCTTCGTTCAAATCAGCCAGGGTCAGTTTACCCGAACCAATTTCGAGGGTGTTCACGTAGTCCTCGGTGAAGTCGAGACGCGTCTGAAGCAACGCAACGTTCGAACCCAGGGTCTGCGAACGGGCGCGGAGCGTGGTCAGCGCCGTATCCAGTTCCGTGATGATCGGGTCAATCGTCGACGTCACACCTTCGGTCACGTAGTTGGTGGAGTTCAGATCCGCATCCGTCGTCACGTCACCGGTACCGGCGAAGTCCGTGGAAACGAACACACCGGCAGTCGTGAAGCCGGAAACGTTGGCGGAGTTAATGTTGATCGTCAGGACCTGGCCCTGCGTGATCGACTGGCTCACAACCTGCGTCGTATCGACTGCCTGGTTAATGCCAAACGAAACCGTACCGTACTGGACCGTCAGACCGCCGGTTTCCGTAACCGTGGCACCGGTACCCTGATAGGTCACCGTGATGATACCACCGGTACCGACAGCAGCAGCTGTACGGGCGGCGAAGTTGAACGACGTGTCAGAAGCAATCGCGACAATATCGAGGCCGAGACCCGTTTCAGCCGAGTTCGACGCCGAGATGGTCAGCAAGCTGGAGGTCTGGTCGGAGAAGCTGACGCTCAGCGATTCCGAAGTGTTGTCGATCAGGTTGGTACCCTGATAGCTGGCGTCCGTCGCCAGCGTACCGATCTGCGAGCGCAGCGTGGAGAACTGCGACACAAGGTCGGTGAACTGCGTACCGGTTGCCGATTTCAGAGAGG
>Ga0209578_10001564_pt1 | contig 20929 bp, 17 predicted proteins | sample tdAd472_FD_187127 | JGI IMG/M metagenome (GOLD analysis project Ga0209578, IMG submission 187127) | Marine sediment microbial communities from the Atlantic coast under amendment with organic carbon and nitrate - tdAd47.2 (SPAdes)... | ecosystem: Environmental > Aquatic > Marine > Coastal >...
CTTTAATCCAGTCCAAACCGGTCAGGCCACAATCGAGTTGGCCGTGTTCGACATAGCGCGCCATTTCCTGGGCACGGATTAGCATGCATTCGATTTCCTCGTCATTAATGGAGGGATAATAGTTACGGCTGGTGACGCCGATATCGTAGCCGGCCTGTTTGAATATTTTTAGGGTTGATTCTTGTAAGCTACCTTTGGGAATGCCGAGCTTAAGTTTCATTAGTGGAAAGAGGCCTCTGATTGCGTTGATCGTCTATAAAGTGGCGCATTATCGCACTATTTAGGAGGCGGAGTCAGCCCTGACTCCGCCTCCTGATAGGATGGCTTGAGCAAAAAATCAACAATAGCGCGGTTCGCAGCTGACAGATAATGGCCCTTTTTCCAAGCTAACCCCATGGGTAAAAAAATCGGTGGGTCAAAAGAGATGCCTTTTAATTCCGTTTCTTCGTTTAAAACGAACTGTAAACAGGTGCTGATACCTTTGCCGCTGAGGACCAGTCGCTTAATCAACAACATCAAATTAGTTTCGAATATTATTTTTGGTGTCTTTTGTAACTGCAGGCTTAGCCGGTCTATCGTTTCTCTCAGGAAGTAGCCTTGTTTAATAAGAATCAGATTTTCTTCGAAAAATTCTTCAGCATTAATTTTATCGCGCTTGGCAAAACGATGAGAAGGAGAGGTGCAAACCACCATTTCTTCATTGATGAGGGGGTGTACCTCTAAGGTTTCAGGAGCCTGCTCCATGATCACGACGCCCAAATCGATGGAGCCATCTAAAAGGTGCTGCTCGATTTGTCTGGTCCCTTCCTCCTCGACATAAATTTGCAAACTTGGATGTTGGCGCATAAAGTGGTCAAACAGCGCGGGGAAATGGTAGGCTCCCAGCATGGCGGGCATGGCGATTCGCACTTCTCCGCGCTCAAGGCCGCGCAGTGAATGCATCTCTGTTTTCGCGTCGGCGACCTGTTTAAGGATGGTGTTGGCATGGTTCAGCAGCGCTTTTCCTTCCGGCGTAAGACTCACTTTTTTGCTGGTGCGATTAAACAAAGGGGTGTCTAATTCAGTTTCCAGTTTTTTAATTGCAATGCTAATTGCTGGTTGGGCAATGAATAATTCTTCGGCGGCTTTGCTGAAATTGAGCTGTTGAGCAACGCTGCGGAAAATTTGGAGTTGTCGAATATCCATAAATTAAATATATAGAAAATATAAATATAATATATTTCACATATATAACATGGCTTGCTAAAGTGGCGCCACTTTTTTAAGCCTGAAATTTAGCAGTTTTTTCAGGCAATCTGTAACTTAACAACCATCAACTGATGGGAGGATAAATTTTATGGTATCACCAACTTCCTGGGGCTCCTTCAAATGGGAAGACCCTTTTTTACTTGAAGATCAATTAACCGAAGAAGAGCGTATGGTGCGCGATACAGCTTTCCAGTATGCGCAGGATAAGCTGGCGCCACGCGTACGTGAAGCCTATCAAAATGAAGCGACTGACCCGTCGATTTTCCGTGAAATGGGAGAACTGGGTTTACTTGGCCCAACTATTGACGGTTATGGTTGTTCCGGTGTGAGCTATACCGCTTACGGTTTGATCGCGCGTGAAGTTGAGCGCATTGATTCCGGCTATCGCTCAATGATGAGCGTACAGTCCAGCCTAGTGATGTACCCCATCTATGCCTACGGCACGGAAGAGCAAAAAGAGAAATATCTGCCGAAATTGGCTACTGGTGAGTGGATTGGTTGCTTTGGGCTGACAGAGCCCAATGCAGGGTCTGATCCAGCCAGCATGTTAACCCGAGCGAAGAAGGTGGATGGCGGATACAAATTGAGCGGCACCAAAATGTGGATTTCCAATTCACCGATCGCGGATGTTTTCGTGGTATGGGGAAAAACGGAAGATAACGTGATTCGTGGTTTTATTCTGGAAAAAGGCTGGAAAGGTCTGAGCGCACCAAAAATAGAAGGTAAGCTTTCACTGCGAGCTTCTATCACTGGTGAAGTGGTAATGGATGAAGTCTTTGTGCCAGAAGAGAACCTAATGCCTAATGTGCAGGGTTTGAAAGGTCCTTTTGGTTGCTTGAACAATGCTCGATTGGGTATTGCATGGGGTTCTTTAGGTGCAGCTGAAGCCTGTTGGCATGCAGCACGTGAATACACAATGGACCGTAAGCAGTTTGGCCGTCCGCTAGCGCAAAACCAGCTGATTCAATTGAAGCTGGCAAATATGCAAACTGAAATCGGGTTGGCATTGCAAGGCTGTCTGCGGGCAACTCGTCTGCGTGAAGAAGGTCGTTTAGCACCGGAACTAATTTCATTACTCAAGCGTAACTCTTGTGGCAAGGCGCTGGAAGTGGCGCGGATGGCGCGTGATATGCACGGCGGTAACGGTATTTCCGATGAGTTCCCCGTAATGCGACACATGGTTAACCTGGAAACGGTGAATACCTATGAAGGTACGCACGATATTCATGCCTTGATCCTGGGCCGTGCGCAAACTGGATTGCAGGCTTTCTACTAGGCAAGAGTTTAACGTCAATATGTACGCCAGGTGCAACGATGATTGCATCTGGTGCTGCATCTCCCCATTTCAGATATTTCGTCACCAGAGGTGCCAATGAATGCTCCGCTGTCGCATATTCGTGTACTTGAATTAAGTCGTATTTTGGCAGGTCCCTGGGCTGGCCAGTTATTGGCGGATTTGGGTGCCGAGGTGATCAAAGTTGAACGACCGAAAGCGGGAGATGATACGCGCCATTGGGGGCCTCCTTATTTGAAGGATGGTAGTGGTGAGGATACTTCTGAAGCCGCTTATTACCTTTCTGCCAATCGTGGTAAAAAATCTATAACCCTGGATATTTCGACCCCTGAGGGGCAACAGGTAGTAAGAGATTTAGTGCAGCAATGCGATGTCTTGATCGAAAACTACAAGGTTAGTGGTTTGACGAAATATCAATTGGATTACGCTGCCTTAAGCAAACTCAATCCACAACTGGTGTACTGTTCAATCACGGGCTTTGGTCAGACGGGTCCATATGCACATCGGGCTGGTTACGACTTCCTGATTCAGGGAATGGGCGGTCTGATGAGTGTCACCGGAGAACAGGATCATTTACCTGGTGGCGGCCCACAAAAGGTGGGTGTTGCTTTGACCGATATTTTAACTGGCATGTATGCAACCACCGCAATCCAGGGGGCTCTGATTGAGCGTGAGAAAAGTGGAACCGGCCAGCATATCGATTTGTCCCTGCTGGACGTGCAAGTGGCTTGCTTAGCAAACCAAGCTATGAACTATCTGATTGGTGGTCAAGCACCGCAGCGACTGGGTAATGCGCATCCTAATATCGTGCCCTATCAAGCCTTTGCGACACGTGACGGACATATCATTCTGGCAATAGGCAACGATGAGCAGTTTCGTAAATTCTGCGAGGTAGCTGGCCGCAGTGAGTGGGCTGAGGATACAAACTATGCGACTAACGCAGCCAGAGTGAATAACCGCACAGAGCTTTGTGAGAAAATTACTGACCTGTTAAAAACACGCAATAGCCAGCTATGGTTGGATGAACTAGAAGCCGTTTCTGTTCCCTGTGGGCCGATTAATACCATTGATCAGGTTTTTGACAATCCACAGGTGAAGGCGCGAGAAATGCGGGCCGAAGTAAGTCACCCTTTTGCAGAGCGTACCCCGTTGGTGGCTAACCCCATAAAATATTCAAAAACACCTATTCAAAAACCGCAAGCGCCACCCTTATTAGGTGCTAACCTGCAGGAAGTGCTGACCGGGGTGTTAGGTTATTCGGTGGAGAAAATCGCCGAGCTGCAAGCGAATGGTGTGGTTTAACCTGCGCTAAAGGGTATAAATTATCAGTATCTTTCAATTGGCTCGCGGCATAGAATAGCGTTAAGGCATTAATCAGAGCTTCCTTAAGAATTCATTGCAAGAAAGGGTCGAAATATTTGGCGGTTGTGGTATTCTTGCGCCCCCTTTTTTTAATCGGTTTTAACTGGTTCCATGGCTAAACGGCAAATTTATAAAGTTGTTTTTTACAACAAAGACAAAGTCTACGAAGTGTTTGCGCGGCAAATCTACCAAAGTGATCTTTATGGCTTCATTGAAATTGAAGAAATTATTTTTGGTGAACGCAGTCAGTTGGTAGTGGATCCCAACGAAGAAAAACTAAAAACGGAGTTCGACTCTGTTACACGCAGCTACGTACCTTTACATTCTATTATTCGTATCGATGAAGTGGAAAAAGAAGGTGTTGCTAAAATTAGCGAAGTCGGTAACTCAAAAGTAACGACAATGCCGCTGGCGCCATTTCGTCCGCAAGAAAAATAGTCCACTGAATTTTCCGGTCATTCGATCACAAAAATACTTTTTCTGGCATTCCCCCAACTTCTTATGATAAGTTGACGCTATCTTTTCGCTTTGCACTTTTATCATGATGCGGTAGTTGCTTCTGAGTTATTACTTCATCTTAGAAAAAAACTAATGGTGCAAGCTGGTTGTGGTGGGAGCTTATGTCGTGAATGCAACATCTGCAGAAACCGCTGTTCTTGGGCCACTCCTCATTTATTTTTTTGCAGTAATGGGGTTGGTGGTTGCCATGCTTTTATTGTCCCACTTGCTGGGGCCACGTAGGCACGATCGCGCTACTGACGAACCCTTCGAGTCGGGTATTGTTTCCGAAGGCGGAGCTCGTTTTCACGTCGCTATTCCTTTTTACCTAGTCGCCATTTTATTTGTTATTTTCGACCTGGAAGCCGTATTTCTGTTTGCCTGGGCTATCGCCTTCCGTGAGGTTGGTTGGCTTGGCTTTATTGAAGTGATTATCTTTATCAGTATTTTGATTGCTGCGCTGATCTATCTCTGGCGCTTGGGTGCGTTGGACTGGAAAAAAGAACAAGCAATAAGAACAAAGACGAGCGATAAAATAAAAACGATAGAATGAAAACGAGTTAACGCCACTTAACCAATAGGTGTAAGTATGCGATGGAGCCTCAGTAACGCTGATTCCGGCCCCGGAGAAGGGTTGCGTCATGAATCCTTTGACGAGGAGATAAAACGCAATCTTTTTATGGCCAAATTGGATGATTTGGTCAATTGGGGGCGAAAAAACTCTATATGGCCCTTCAACTTTGGGCTGTCTTGCTGCTATGTCGAAATGGCAACGGCTTTTACCAGTCGCCATGATATCGCTCGTTTCGGCGCCGAAGTAATTCGCGCCACTCCCCGCCAAGCCGATTTAATTGTTATTTCTGGCACTGTCTTCAGAAAAATGGCCCCGGTGATTCAGCGCCTCTACGATCAGTTGTTAGAACCACGTTGGGTGATTTCGATGGGGTCATGCGCTAATTCAGGTGGTATGTTCGATGTCTACAGCGTGGTACAGGGGGTCGATAAATTTCTGCCGGTAGATGTCTACGTGCCGGGCTGCCCACCTCGACCAGAGGCTTTGTTGCAAGGGTTGATGTTGCTGCAAGATGCCATTGGCCAGGAAAAACGTCCGCTCAGTTGGGTGGTTGGCGATCAAGGTGTGCAAAAGGCCAGAAAGGTCAGTCAGCGGGATAGGCTGATGGCGCAGCGGCAAACGGCAACGATCTTGCGTTCACCGGACGAGATTTAAAAATGCTGATTATGAGCATTAGGGAATGGGGGCGCGAGTGCTGACCGAAGTGCAGCAAAAACCTGACTTAGCCCATGAACTGCGCTTTCAGTTTGGCGATGCTATTCTGGCGGAACAGCCTACTCTAGATGGCATTACCACGCTCTGGGTAGCGAGAGATCAGGTGGGTCGACTGCTATCACACCTTAAGCATGAAATTTCACAACCCTTTACCATGCTCTACGATTTAACCGGTATCGACGAGCGGGCACGTGGACGTCGTAACTACCAACCTGCCAGCGACTTCACGGTGCTGTATCACCTTATTTCGTTTCAGCGCAACCAGGATATTCGGGTAAAAGTACCGCTGTCGGAAGCGGATCCAAAATTACCCTCGATAACTGGTTTGTGGCCAAATGCCAATTGGTATGAGCGTGAGGCTTGGGATATGTTTGGCATTGAGTTTGACGGCCACCCCAACCTGCGCCGAATTCTCTGCCCGCCAACTTGGCAGGGGCATGCCCTGCAAAAAAATCACCCGGCGCGAGCGACCGAAATGGAACCCTTCAGCCTGGATGAGGATAAAACCAATTTTGAGCAGGAGGCGTTGCGCTTTAAACCCGAAGATTGGGGGATGCAGCGTGAATCGAAAAACAGCCAGTATATGTTCCTTAATCTGGGTCCAAACCATCCCAGCGTGCATGGTGTGTTTCGCATTGCACTACAGTTGGATGGGGAAGAGATAGTCGACGCCGTGCCCGATATTGGTTACCACCACCGCGCCGCCGAAAAAATGGGTGAGCGGCAATCCTGGCATACCTTTGTGCCCTATACGGATCGCGTCGATTATCTCGGCGGCGTGATGAATAATTTTCCTTACGTCATGGCGGTTGAGAAGCTGGCCGGTATTCAGGTGCCGGAGCGGGTCAAAGTGATACGCGTTATGATGGCCGAACTCTATCGCATTGCCAGCCATCTGGTGTTCTACGGTACTTTTTCTCAGGATGTGGGGCAACTATCCCCCATCTTTTATATGTTCATTGATCGCGAAAAACTATTTGAAATTATTGAAGCGGTTACTGGTGCGAGGATGCACGGCAGCTGGTTCCGCATCGGTGGTGTGGCGCAAGATTTGCCCAAGGGCTGGGAGAAAATGATACGGGCTTTTCTCGACTACATGCCCGCACGGCTGAAAGAATATGACCGGATGGTGATGGATAACAGCCTCCTCAAAAGTCGTACTCAAGGCATAGGGTGTTACACCACAGAAGAAGCGATTGATTGGGGGATCACCGGCGCGGGCTTGCGAGCAACCGGCTTTGAATGGGACTACCGTAAAAAACGTCCTTATTCCGGCTATGAAAATTTTGAGTTTGAAGTGCCCACGGGTAACCGCGGTGATTGCTATGATCGTTGCGCTGTGCGTGTGGAGGAAATACGGCAAAGTCTGCGTATTGTTGAGCAGTGTCTTAATAATATGCCTGAAGGCCCCTATAAGGCTGACCATGCCCTGACGACACCGCCACCTAAAGACCGCACCTTCCATGATATCGAAACTCTGATACAGCATTTTGTGAATGTCAGTTGGGGCCCGGTCATTCCCGCTGGGGAAGCCTGTGTTACGATCGAGGCAACCAAAGGGTTGAACAGTTATTACCTGATTAGCGACGGTGGCACAATGTCTTATCGAACCCGTATCCGCACGCCCTCATTTCCTCATCTGCAAATGATACCGCTGATGAGTCGAGGGCTGTATGTGGCGGATTTGATCGCGATTATTGCGAGTATTGATTTTGTCATGGCCGACGTAGACAGGTAACAGGAATTCCATCATCAATGTGTGAATTGACTGAAAAGAAATGGAAAGAATAACCACACTTAGTGCCGAAGAAATCGCTGAAATTAATGCGGAAGCCGCACATTACGAGCAACCGCAGGCGGCGTCCATTGAAGCATTAAAAATAGTGCAAAAATACCGTGGCTGGGTGTCGGATGAAAGCGTCAATGCGGTGGCGCAGTTATTGAATATGTCGCCGGCGGAACTGGATGGTGTTGCCACTTTTTATAATCTTATTTTCCGCCGACCGGTGGGTAAGCATGTACTGATGCTCTGCGATAGCGTGAGTTGCTGGATTATGGGCTGTGACGGCGTCGGCACCCAGTTAAAAAATAAACTCGGTATTGAGTTTGGCGAAACTACCGCAGATGGGCAGTTCACTTTGTTGCCGGTTACTTGCCAAGGAGCTTGCGACCGGGCTCCCGTTATGTTGGTGGATGGTGAGCTGGAAACCCATCTGGATGAGCACAAAATAACTGAAATCCTAGCGAATCAAAAATAATGGAAACACCCTTAACGCAAAATATCGGCCCTACTAAATCGCCACCCAGCTTACAAGAGTATCGGGCTAACGGTGGCTATCGAGCAGCGCACAAAGCCCTGTTGGAAATGGAATCGCAGGATATTTTGCAGCTATTACAGGATGCTAATTTACGTGGTCGTGGCGGGGCTGGATTTCCTACCGGTATGAAATGGAGCTTCGTACCGATGTATAAAGATCGCTCGGAAAAACGTCCCAAGTATTTAGTGGTGAATGCCGACGAAATGGAGCCCGGCACCTTTAAAGACCGACTCTTGATGGAGGGTGATCCGCATCAGTTGATAGAGGGCATTATTATCAGTGCCTATACGCTGCAAGCGGAGGTTGCTTACATCTTTATTCGCGGTGAGTATCAGCGTAGTGCTGACCTGCTAAACCAGGCAATCGCTGAATGTAAAGAGCAAGGACTGTTGGGCGATAACATCATGCACAGCCGCTTTAATCTGAATATTTTCGTGCACACCAGCGCAGGTCGTTATATCTGTGGTGAAGAAACTGCTTTGCTCAACTCGTTAGAGGGAAAACGCGCCACGCCGAGGGCCAAGCCACCCTTTCCCCAGGTGAGCGGGTTGTGGGGAAGACCGACGGTGGTCAACAATGTAGAGACCATCTGTAATGTCCCGCACATAGTGAATCATGGAGCTGCTTGGTACAAGGGTTTGAGCTTGACTGAGGATGCTGGCACCAAGATATTTGGTGTCAGCGGGCGGGTTAAAAACCCTGGCGCTTGGGAGCTGCCGCTGGGCACGCCGGTAAGAGAAATTATCGAAAAATATGCGGGCGGAATGCAGGACGGGTATAAGTTGAGAGGCTTTCTACCCGGCGGAGGTTCGACTAATTTTCTCACTCAGGAACACCTCGATTTACACATGGATTACACCTCCATCGGTAAAGCAGGTAGTCGTTTAGGTACCGGCACCATGATTATACTGGATGACAAAACCTGTCCGGTGGGCATGGTGCGCAATCTCGAACATTTTTTTGCACAGGAATCCTGCGGTTGGTGTACACCCTGTCGCGATGGGCTGCCTTGGGTGGAACACATTTTAACCGAGTTTGAACATGGGAGGGGGGAAATTGAGGATATGGATGTCCTCATCCGCCATACCCATTTGTTGGGCCCAGGCAATACCTTTTGCGCCCATGCCCCAGGAGCGATGGGGCCGTTAGAAAGTGCGTTGCGGTATTTTCGTGAGGATTTTGAGGAGCATATCCACAGTAAATCATGCCCCTGGGGTCATGGTAGCGGTAGCTAAGGAATAACAGGTAAAAGTTTAAGACGGCGGACTACAAATGGTCAGCATTGAAATTGACAATCACATTTACCAGGTGCCTGAGGGCAGTAATCTGTTGCAGGCCTGCCTATCGTTGGGATTGGATTTGCCTTATTTCTGCTGGCACCCAGCGCTGGGGTCGGTGGGTGCATGTCGACAATGTGCAGTGATTCAATACCATGATCGCCATGATGAGGTGGAGGGTGATCAGCGCGATGAGCAAGGGCGTCTGGTGATGTCGTGCATGACTCCAGTCAGTGAAGGCATGCGAATCTCAATTGACGCTAAAAATGCTCAGGATTTCCGTGCCGGTATTATCGAGTTGCTAATGACTAATCATCCCCACGATTGCCCGGTATGTGAGGAGGGCGGCGAATGTCATTTGCAGGATATGACACAAATGAGTGGGCATACCTACCGCAAATATCGGGGAAAGAAGCGCACTCATCGCAATCAATACTTAGGCCCGTTCATTAACCATGAAATGAATCGTTGCATCGCCTGCTACCGCTGCGTTCGCTATTATCAGGACTACGCGGGTGGCCATGATTTACAGGCGATGGCTTCACATAATCATGTCTATTTCGGCCGTCACGAGGATGGCGTGCTTGAGAATGAGTTTAGTGGCAATCTGGTGGAAGTCTGTCCTACCGGTGTTTTCACCGACCGGACTTTAAGCCAGCATTACAGTCGCAAGTGGGATCTCCAAGCTGCGCCTTCTGTTTGTGTACACTGCGCGCAGGGTTGTAATACCAGCCCAGGCGAGCGTTATGGGGAATTGCGCCGTATTGTAAATCGCTATAACGGTGTGGTGAACGGGTATTTTCTCTGTGACCGCGGCCGCTTTGGTTACGGCTTTGTTAATAGTGATGACCGGGTAACGCAAGCAGAGCGACTGACAACAACGGAGCAAGAACCCTTGCGCGAAATCCTTTCCCGGAGTGAAACGCGGCAGACTCTGCTCGATGCCATTGGTGCAGGGAAAAGGCTGCTAGGTATTGGCTCGCCGCGAGCCTCAATCGAAGCTAACTTTGCGCTACGAGAGCTGGTGGGAACAGAACATTTTTATTCTGGGCTGGGTGGGCAAGAGTTAAAATTACAGCAAAGCATTGTCAAAATTCTTCGCACCCGTCCGGTGCGCGTGCCTGAACTGAATGAAGTCGAACAAGCTGATGTGGTTTTAATCTTAGGTGAGGACGTCATCAATACGTCACCCAGACTGGCGCTCAGTTTGCGTCAGACAGCAGCCAATATTGGCGACCAATTAGCTGACAATCTACGCATTCCCCGTTGGCAAGACGCCGCCGTGCGTGAATCCATGCAGAGCGATAAAACCCCTATATTCATTGCTGCCATGACCGCAACCCGTATTGACGATATCGCACAAAAAACTTATCGCGATAAGCCAGCAGGTATTGCCCAACTGGGTTTTGCGATCGCCAGCGCCATCGACTCGACAGCGCCATTTCCTGAGAAGCTCAGCGAGGTGCAGCAAAATCTCGCCCAGGAAATTGCTGCCGTACTCAAAACCGCAAAAAATCCTCTTATTGTTTCCGGGGTAGGCTGCCAAAGTCAGGCCGTTATTGCCGCAGCAGCCAATGTGGCTACGGCGCTTGCCAATCGTGGTGCGTCAGGCTCGCAACCCACTAACCTATTTTACTGCTTACCCGAATGCAACAGTATGGGTCTAGGGTTAATGGACTTGGCTGAAGATGAGGGCTTGGAACAGGTAGTCGAAAGGCTCGAGCTGAACCAGATCGATACTTTGATTGTATTGGAGAACGATCTGTATCGGCGATTACCACCTGAACAGGTAAAGCAAATATTTGCGAGCGAAGTCAGCGTCATTGTGCTTGACTGCATCAAAAACGAAACCGCGCTCAAGGCAAATTTACTATTACCAGCGGCTACCTTTGCGGAAACTGAAGGTACTTTGGTCAGTGGCTCAGGCCGGGCTCAACGCGCTTTTGCGGTATATGTGCCAGTAGCGGATATTCGCGGCAGCTGGGAATGGTTGTCGGATATGCTGGCTTTGCGTAATGCCGAAACCGAGCAGCGCTGGCAACATCTGGATGAGGTGACACAGGATTGCGCCAATACCATTGCAGCACTAAAAGGTATTGTCGAAGCGGCACCGGATGCGGCGTTTCGGATGGCGGGAATGAAGGTAGCGCGACAACCGCATCGCTATAGTGGCCGCACCGCCATGCGGGCTGATGTTAGTGTTTCTGAGCCGAAACAAGCTGCTGATAATGATTCTGCCTTAGCTTTTAGCATGGAAGGATTTCCCGGGGAAAAACCTTCGGCGCTCACCCCTTACTATTGGTCACCCGGCTGGAATTCCAATCAATCCATTGGTAAATTTCAGGAAGAAATCAGTGGGCCGCTGAAAGGTGGTGACCCTGGTGTCCGGCTGCTGGAGACCCAGAACGAGCTAAGCAAGCGCTGGTTTGACGCTAATCCCGACAGTATTAGCGGGCAGGGTGATTGGCTAATGCTACCCAGCTACCATATTTTCGGTAGCGAGGAATTAAGTGCTTTGAGCGAAGCTATTGCCGAACGTTCTCCCTTGCCTACGGTAATGCTAACACCGGAAGATGCAAAAACACTTGGGGTAGAACAAGGCGACGGTTTAGTTTTAAGTGTCTCCTCAGAGCAGTTGAACCTCGAAGTAGTCATCAGCGAAGGTTGTCCTGGCGGCACTTTAGTGGTGACTGCTGGGCTGGCAAAAACCGCCGGACTACCTTTTCCGCATTGGGTAAAAGCAACCAAAGATGAAAGTTGGATGCGGCGGTCGCAGGCCAATATTTTTGTCTCCGATAAAGGAACGTCGTCATGATCCTTTACGGCCAGGTGGGATCAGTCGCGAGTATCGTCGGTGTCCTCTTGGGTGCGGTGCTGGTGGCCTCATTACTGACCTGGTTGGAACGTCGTTTATTGGGTATCTGGCAGGATCGTTATGGGCCAAATCGCGTCGGTCCGTTTGGCCTGCTGCAGGTGGTGGCGGACATGATCAAGATTTTCACCAAGCAGGACTGGATTCCGCCCTTCGCCGATAAGCCGATATTTGTCATCGCGCCTGCTATTGTGATGGTCTGCATGCTGATGGCTTTCGCCATCATTCCGATGGCGCCGGGTGTGGGTGTTGCTGATCCGAATGTGGGACTGCTGTTCTTCTTGGCGATGACCGCGCTGGCTGCCTACAGTGTGATGCTGGGTGGCTATTCATCTAACAGTAAATATGCACTAATTGGTGCGCTGCGTTCCGCTGCTCAAATGGTCAGTTACGAAGTTTTTATGGGTATTTCGCTGATGGGGGTGGTGTTACTGGCCGGTTCGTTTAATTTGCGCGAGATTGTTAATGCGCAGGCGGATCTCTGGTTTATTGTTCCGCAGTTTGTCGGCTTTTTTATCTTTATGATCGCCGGGATTGCGGAAGCGCATCGATTGCCTTTTGATCTGCCGGAAGCTGAGCATGAAATTGTTGCGGGTTTTCATACTGAGTATTCGAGTATGAAGTTCGGCATGTTTTTTATTGGCGAATACCTCGGCGTAGCGTTGATTTCGGCGATGATTGTCACCCTCTATTTCGGTGGTTGGTTGGGGCCTGTGTTGCCGCCCATTGTTTGGTTCTGTTTAAAAACCTTTGTGTTTATCTGTTTTTTTATTTTGCTACGCGCCGCGATACCCCGTCCGCGCTACGATCAGTTGATGAGTTTCGGCTGGAAACTAATGCTGCCCTTAGCATTGATCAACATGCTGGTTACCGGAGGAGTAGTACTGTGGATGCAGTAATCCGATGCTTGTGCCGCACCAGTGATTGTGAGGTGATGGCATGAAGGCATTATTGAGCCAGCTCAATACTCTATGGCTAGTGCTAAAGCATACCTTTACACGATTGGATACGGTGCAGTACCCGGAGCAAATGCCGAACCTCTATCCGCGGTATCGTGGCAGAATCGTGCTCACCCGTGATCCCGATGGCGAAGAACGCTGTGTTGCCTGCAATCTCTGTGCAGTCGCCTGCCCGGTAGACTGTATTGCGTTACAAAAAGCGGAGGATGATAACGGTCGTTGGTATCCAGAATTTTTCCGTATCAATTTTTCACGCTGCATTATGTGTGGTCTGTGCGAAGAAGCTTGTCCGACAACGGCGATCCAGCTAACGCCAGATTTTGAAATGTGTGAGTATGATCGACAAAATATGGTGTATGAAAAAGAGCACTTGCTGATTAATGGCCCCGGTAAATACCATGATTACAATTTCTATCGTGTCGCCGGTAAAGCGATTGGTGGAAAGGACAAGGGAGAGGCGGAGAATGAAGCACCGCCCATCGACATCAAGAGTTTGATTCCATGAGTTTTGAGCTGATTTTATTTTACACTGCATCCGCTGCCGCGCTATTTGCGACGGTGATGACGATCACCCGTCTCAATGCGGCGCATGCCTTGCTCTACCTTATCGCCTCCTTGTTGGCGGTGGCAGTGCTGTTTTACCTGATGGGAGCTCCCTTTGCTGCCGGGCTGGAGGTCATTATTTATGCCGGTGCCATCATGGTGCTCTTCGTTTTCGTGATCATGATGCTGAATATGGGCCAACAAACGGTCGAGCAGGAACGGCAGTGGTTAAGCTTCGGCATCTGGATAGGGCCAAGTATTATCTGTTTGATATTGTTGGCGGAGGTGGTCACCTTGTTGGTCAATGATGAGCGTATGGCTGGGGCAAGAATTGTCTCACCCAAAGTGGTGGGTGCGCTGTTGTATGGGCCCTATTTGCTGGCAGTAGAGTTGGCATCAATGCTGCTGCTCGCGGGTCTGGTTGGTGCCTACCATCTGGCACGTCCGCTCAACGAAAAAGATAAAAAGGCGGAAGCAGAATGATTAGCATACCGGTAGAACATGGCCTCTTGCTGGCGACCATTCTTTTTTGTTTGGGGCTGCTCGGCGTGTTGGTGCGGCGCAATCTCATCTTCGTGTTGATGTCGATGGAGATCATGTTTAATGCGGTTGGCCTTGCCTTTATCAGCGGCGGTTCGCGTTGGCACCAGGCGGATGGCCAAATCATGTTTATGCTGGTGTTAACCCTGGCCGCAGCGGAAGTGGCGGTAGGCTTGGCGCTGGTGTTGCAACTCTATAAACGCTTTAAGACCGTCGATATTGATATTGTTAGTGATATGAAAGGATAAAAAATTCATTCTCCCTCAAAGGGGGGAGATAAAAGGACGAAGAATTCCCTCTTCCTAGAGGGTTAGGGTGAGGGTAAAACTAAAAGGTACGGAGAAGCCATAAATAATGTTAGACCTGCTCTGGTTAGTGCCCATATTTCCGCTAGTAGGATTTTTACTACTGGCGCTCTGCCGTCTGTCCAAACGGGTGGCGGCATGGGTAAGTGTGGGCTCGGTCGGCATGTCAGCGCTGTTAACACTTATCATCGCGCTCGAATTTCTTGCTTTACCGATTAATGAACAGTTTTTTCGTCAAACTCTATGGCAGTGGTTCAGCAGTGGTGAGCTGAGTATTGCCTTTGCCCTTTACCTGGATCCATTGGCTTTGGTGATGATGTCCATTATCACCGGCGTTGGTTTTTTGATCCATCTGTATTCCGTAGGTTACATGGCAGATGACCCAGCCTTTTCACGTTTTTTCGCCTACATGAACCTGTTCGTTGCCGCCATGCTGCTGTTGGTGCTGGGTGATAATCTGGTACTGCTTTATCTGGGTTGGGAGGGCGTTGGTTTATGCAGTTACCTGTTGATTGGGTTCTGGTATGACAAGCCGGAAAATGGTTATGCTGCACGCAAAGCTTTCATCGTGACACGTATTGGCGACACCTCAATGGCGTTGGGGTTGTTTCTGTTGTTTATGCATCTCGGTACCTTGGATATTCAGCAGTTGATGCAAGGAGCGGGGCAGACCTGGGCACTCGGAGCAACCATGCCGACACTGGCAGCGGCGCTACTCTTGGGTGGAGCATTAGGCAAGTCAGCGCAATTACCCCTGCAAACCTGGCTGCCGGATGCCATGGCGGGGCCGACGCCGATCAGCGCATTAATACACGCGGCGACTATGGTAACGGCGGGAGTTTATCTCATTGCCCGCACCCATACGCTGTTTTTACTTGCACCCGATGTACTTTTTGTTGTCGCCATTATTGGCGCTTTGACGCTTTTGATTTCAGGTTTTACCGCATTGGTGCAAACCGACATTAAGCGAATCCTTGCCTTTTCTACCATGAGTCAGCTGGGCTATATGTTTCTGGCGTTGGGCGTAGGTGCCTGGTCGTCCGCCATTTTCCACCTGATGACGCATGCTTTCTTTAAGGCGTTATTGTTCCTTGCCTCGGGTGCAGTGATCATCTGTATGCACCACGAGCAGGATATTTTCAAAATGGGTGGTTTGCGCAAGCGTCTACCGGTCGCGTTCTGGAGTTTTATTATCGGTGGCTTGGCGCTGGCGGCACTGCCGTTAACCTCTGGGTACTACAGCAAGCACGAAATTTTGGCGGCAACTCATGCCTTTGCCGGGGCGGGAGAGATGCTCTGGGCTGCGGCAGTCATTGGCGCATTAATTACCGGCATTTATACCTTTAGGCTGATTTTTATCGTGTTCTTCGGGGAAGACAAAACCCATGCCGAGGAGTCGATTGGTCTGAATATCAAACTGCCCCTGGTGATTCTTTGCGCGCTGTCATTGCTAGGTGGCATGATTCATGTGCCGTTGGCAGCAGTTTTCCCGGCGCAAGTATTGCCACATATGGAGGGCTTGGTTAACGCAATCACCGCTGCCGCGCCATTGGTGGGCATCTTTATCGCTTACCTGTTGTTCTATCTCAAACCCGACGTCCCTGGTGTGTTGGTCAGCAACCCGCTGGGTCGTTCGCTGCAACGCTTCTGGTTCAGCGGTTGGGGTTTTGATTGGCTTTACCAGCAACTACTGATTAGCCCCTTTATGTGGTTTGTGCGGGTCAACAAGAAAGATGTAGTGGATAGCCTGTACAAACTCATCGCTTGGATGATGCGGCTGCTGCACCTTTTGCTCAGCCTCACCCAAACGGGAAGGGTGCAGTGGTACGCCGCCGGTATCGCTTTAGGTGTGGTGGTAATTGTTGGCTTAGGCGTATGGAGAGACCACCTATGGTTCTAGTCTGGCTAATACTCATTCTGTTTCTTGGCGGTGTGATTGCCTGGATGGCGGATCATATCAAATTAGGTGATCCGCGTTGGGTAGCCATCGCTACGCTGTTGATTGCTGCGCTGATGCTGCTGAGCTATACCTTTTCTCTCGGAGCCACCATCTCGATTGGCGGCCAGGATTGGTTAGCTAGCATTAAAGTACCCTGGATATCCCGCTTTGGTATTCAGTTTATTTTGGCGATGGATGGCCTTGCGCTGCTAATGGTGCTGTTAACGCTATTCCTGGGTGTCATTGCGGTACTTTCTTCCTGGTCTGAAATTGCCGAGCGTAGCGGGTTTTTCCATTTTAACCTGCTCTGGACATTGGCCGGAGTGGTGGGCGTCTTTACCGCACTGGATCTGTTCCTGTTCTTTTTCTTTTGGGAAGTCATGCTGATTCCCATGTATTTTATTATTGCCATTTGGGGGCATGAAAATCGTATCTATGCCGCCATCAAGTTTTTCATCTTCACCCAGGCCAGCGGTTTGCTGATGCTGCTCTCGATGGTGGCGTTGGTGTATTTCCATCATCAGAATACGGGTCAGCTCAGCTTCAGTTATTTTGATTTGTTAGGTTCGTCGCGCACAGGCGCCCCCGCCTTTTGGCTGATGCTCGGTTTCTTTATCGCTTTTGTCGTGAAGCTGCCGGGCGTGCCCTTCCATACTTGGTTGCCGGATGCCCATACCCAGGCGCCCACCGCCGGTAGTGTGATTCTAGCCGGTATCCTGTTGAAGACAGGCGCTTATGGTTTGATTCGTTTTTGTCTACCGCTATTCCCGGATGCCTCGATTGAATTTGCACCCACCGCCATGATTTTGGGTGTCGTGAGCATTATTTATGGGGCTGCCGTTGCTTTTGCGCAAACCGACGTTAAACGCCTCATTGCTTACACCAGTATTAGCCATATGGGATTTGTGCTGTTAGGGCTCTATGCCTTTAACGCTCAGGGTTATCAGGGCGCGGTAATGACCATGCTCGCGCACGGCATGACCTCTGCTGCACTGTTTGCTTTCGCCGGAGCCGTGCAGCATCGCATTCATACCAGGGACATGCGGGAGATGGGTGGTTTTTGGTCCAGCGCGCCGAGAATGGGGGCGATTGTCCTGTTCTTTTCCATCGCTGCGTTAGGTATGCCGGGCTTGGCGAATTTTATTGGTGAGTTCCTAGTGCTGGTTGGTGCCTTTAAAGCCAACAGCTGGATTACGGTATTTGCCGTTATCGGTTTAGTGTTAGCGCCGGTTTATTCATTGCTCGTCATTCAGCGTATTTTTCACGGTAAACCCTTAGTCGCTAAAGAAATTGGTGATTTTTCTTCGAGGGAAATATTAATGATGGGTCTTATGATGTTAGTGACCATAGGGCTTGGGCTATACCCGCAACCGGTGATGGAAATCGTTAGCACCGGATTACAATATTCAGGTTTATAGGTGTGGTTGATAAGGGTGATGGAATGTTGAGATTGCTATGACCATAGAACAACTAGTAGCGCTTTTACCAATGATGATTGTCACGGCCATCTCTGTTGTGGTTATGATGTTTTCCGCTTTCGTATCGACTCATCGGCTGCTGAATAGCCTTTCTTTGTTGGGTTTGGCATTGGCACTGTTGTCATTGCTACTGGCAGTAAAAGTGGCACCAATTCAAGTGACACCACTTATTTTGATTGACCGGTTCGCGCTGTTTTACTCCGGACTGGTGCTCGCTGCTGGTGCTGTGGTGATCTTACTTTCCTACGATTACTTTGAGTCCAGCGAAGAACGCACCATCAGGGTCGCTGAATATTATATTCTATTATTAGTGGCGATACTGGGCGGCATGGTACTGGTCTCGGCCAGTCACTTTGCCGCCTTCTTCATTGGCCTGGAATTATTGGGCGTATCGCTCTATGTACTGGTTGCCTATCTTGCCCCCACCCGGCTGGGGCGCCTTACTTCGCTGGAAGCTGGCGTTAAATACTTAATTTTATCCGGTGTCGCCTCAGCGTTATTGTTGTTCGGCATTGCGCTGCTATACGCAGAGTTCGGCACACTCTCTTTTATTGAGTTGGGTCGGCATTGGCAAAATCCAGAGGTGTTGAATGGCTTATTTGCAGCCGCTGGTATTGGGCTGCTGTTGGCCGGGGTTGCCTTCAAGCTGTCTTTAGTGCCTTTTCACATGTGGACGCCCGATGTCTACGAGGGCGCACCAGCACCGAGCACCGCATTCGTTGCGACGGTTTCCAAAGGCGCTATTTTCGCTTTCCTTCTGCGCTTTTTTGCCACTACCGGTGCTTTCGAAAACGAGATGATTTGCTACGCCTTGGCTTTAATTGCTATCGCTTCGATGCTGGGTGGAAATTTATTGGCGTTGCTGCAACCGAACGTGAAACGCATCCTGGCTTATTCTTCCATTGCTCATATCGGTTATCTGCTGGTTGCGTTTCTCGCTGCCAGTACCGGCAAAGTGGGGACCGATTTGGTCAGCGAAGCGGTCAGCTTTTATCTGGTCGCTTATTTTGTTACTACATTGGGCGCTTTTGCGGTGATCTGCGTTTTATCGAATAACGATGGTCAGCGCGATGTTGATCAATTGGCCGACTATCGAGGGCTTTTTTGGCGCGCACCCTGGTTGGCCAGTATCCTAACAGCCATGCTGTTATCGCTGGCAGGGATCCCCTTAACAGTTGGTTTTATAGGTAAATTCTATGTCTTCACCCTAGGTATTGAAGGTTTGCTCTGGTGGTTGCTAGCGGCGTTAATAGTGGGTAGTGCGATTGGACTGTATTATTATCTGCGCTGGATTGTGCAGATGTTTATGCAGCCGGAGTCTCAGCATGAGGGTACTACCGGCGGCGCTGTCATCATCTCATTGCCGGGCTATTTTGCCTTGCTTGTGTTGGCCGTCAGTCTGTTTTGGTTAGGCGTCTACCCGCCGCCGTTGATCAATTTAATTCAAACTATTACCAGCCTCTAAAAGTCCACAGGATTAAAAGCCACATGATAAGGACATTGTCCAACACTCTGTTTTTCCTAGTCTTAGTCTGTTTGGGTATGACTGCTGCAGCGCATGCCAGCACTACGCCAGTACCACCGACATTAGAACCCTGGCGAGAATGGGTGTTGGATAAGCATCCCGATTACAGCTGCCCTTATCTCTATCAAAAACCCCAACAAAAACGCTGCGCCTGGCCAAGCCTGTTGCAGATTAAAGAGGCGGGCAATGGCGTTGAGTTTGAGCAATCCTGGGATGTTTACGCCAAAAGCTGGTTAACCCTGCCCGGCGATCAGCGGCATTGGCCAAAGGAGGTAACGGTCAATCAGCAGTCTGCTGTTGTGCTGGAGCGCAACGGGCGGCCGGTGGTGCAGGTAGACTCAGGGCGTTACAAAGTTGCTGGTAAAATAAACTGGAGAAAGAAACCGCCGTATCTAGCGTTACCGGAGGATGTGGGCTTAGTCGTTTTTAGTATTGCGGGGAAATTGGTTGAAAATCCAAATATCGATCGTGCTCGTTTATGGTTTAGTAATACCCAGCAGCAACCAAAGGTAAGTAAGCAGGCTGAGGCGGTAAAAGTAGATGTGTTTCGCAAACTGATCGATGATATTCCGCTCCAGTTAGAAACTAAAGTTCGGTTGGCGGTGTCCGGGCGTGATCGTGAACTGGTGTTAGGTCGATTATTGCCACTGTTGAGCCAGCCGATACGCCTTGATTCGCCGCTGCCTGCGCGGATAGAGGAAGATGGTCGACTGCGCATTCAGGCGCGAGCTGGCGAATGGGAAATTAGCCTGCTGTCACGCTACCTTGCGCCAGTTGAGAAATTTTCCGTAGAAACCATGGATGAACTTTGGCCGACACAGGAAGTTTGGGTCTTTCAACCTAATCGTCAGCTCAGGTCAGTGAAGCTTGAGGGTGCCGCTTCCGTTGACCCCTCGCAATTGAATCTGCCGCAAGGTTGGTCGGGGCTTTCTACCTATCTGATGTCGCCTGATTCTGAATTAGTGCTGACAGAAACGTATCGCGGTAATGCAACGCCTGCGGAAAATGAATTGCAGATCAACCGCGAACTTTGGTTAGATTTTGATGGTAGTGGCTATACCGCTAAAGATCATCTGAGCGGGAAAATGAATCAGGGTTGGCGACTCAATATGCAACCGGGATATGAACTGGGTCGAGCTGCTGTCGCCGGAGAACCGCGCTTGATCACTCGGTTGGAAGAGGGTGAGCCTGGGTTAGAGATACGTGAGGGCCATCTAAACTTGGTTGCTGTCAGTCGCTATTTAAGAGGTGCGGCTGAGATGGGCGCAATCGGCTGGTCACACGACGTAGCGCAACTATCAGCGCAGTTGCATTTACCGCCGGGCTGGATGCTGTTACATGCCAACGGTGTCGATCTAGTACAAAACTCCTGGCTTTCCAAATGGGATTTGTGGGATTTATTTTTATGTTTAATCATTGCTGTCTCGATTGGGCAGCTGCTGGGTCTGCGCTGGGGGCTGGTTGCTGCTGCGGCGTTAGCGGT